>Ga0315321_10002388_pt1 | contig 14558 bp, 8 predicted proteins | sample M180m21515metaG_FD_203464 | JGI IMG/M metagenome (GOLD analysis project Ga0315321, IMG submission 203464) | Ammonia-oxidizing marine archaeal communities from Monterey Bay, California, United States - M1 80m 21515 | ecosystem: Environmental > Aquatic > Marine > Intertidal zone | place: USA... | reverse complement strand
TCCTCGCTGCATTAACCCTGTTGTTACCGACGTTCATTGAACGAGCTCTCAGGAAGATCGATCCTCCCGAGCCCCGTACAGAGCCGTTTTCGCCACGAGCGACGATCGAGCCTCGCACCGACAAGCCGTTACTCCAAACGACGACGATGCCTCCACCAGCACCGCCACTGTAGTTGCTTCGACAGCAACTATAGTTATTGTACCGGCACCGTTGGTAGGTGGCATGACCGCCGCCAGACCCCATCATCCAGCGCGTCAGGTTGGCGTCGCCGTACGTCGCTCCACCTTCGCCATTGTAGGCAACCGAACCGCCCGGGCTGTAAGCCTCTCCAGCCGTTCCATAGCCACCGCCGCCGCCTTGTGCCGAGTAGTAAACATATGAGCTGCCCGAGTTCTGACATACGTACTGTCCCGTCCCACTGCCACCGCCCCCACGCGCCGAATTTGAGGCTCCGCTGGTCGAGCCATTGTAGCTCTCTCCTGGGCTACCATTGACCGGGCGGTATCCTTTGTTCGTCATATTGATGGAGCCGATGACCTCGGTGCTCTGGAGCACTTTGACAAACATCACACCACCTTTAGAACCATCCCAAACGTCCGCTGTGAGCGTACCGTTCACTCGCAACGAGCGGTAGCGCGGCACGCGCTGCAGCATGATCTTCTGTCCGGTAATATCGGCGTTGGAGTCGGTCGCTCCATAGACGCCATCGAGGTTGGTCGTGAAGAAGACGGTATTTTGCCCGTAATTGATCCGAGCGACCTCTTTGATCTCATAGTTGCCCACGTTGTCGTGGTTGGTGGCGTCGCCTTGCAGGTTGATCAGCAGCACCTCGTCGCCGATCTCTAAGCCGCCTACGCCGCCCCGAACCACCACCTGCGCTGAGCCGACCTCGGTGACGATAAAGTTCACCGCGTCAGGGAACAGGCGCCCGGGCTGTGAGTTGGTGTTGATGTTGTAGGTTCCATCCACCGTTAAGTCGCCATCTTCGCCCGCGCCGAAGTCGCTGGGGAAGGGGTCAACACGACCTAAAGCGGTGTCCCAAAGCGCGTTCGTGGTCTCGGCATCGTTCGCTGACCCCGAGGTGAAGTCGAGCCCTGTAAAGTGGGTGGTGCTCGGCGCGACAAAGGTGATCTGTGCAGTGCCCGCGCAGCGGTCCGCCAACGGGTGTGCGGCGCGTGCGGTGATCGGCTGTGGTACTTGGTTGTTTTCAGCCATCGCCGGGGCTTGAACCGCAAAGTCAATACGCCCGTTCAGGCTGCGTACCTGCACGCCTGGCGTGTTGGGGTCGCCGTCTTGAGCCAGCAAGACGCCGCCGGTGGTCGAGACCGTAAACAAGCTGCCGTCGGGTACGGGTGTCCCGTCGCTCGAGAGGATCAGCGCGCTCGAGATCAGCGTCGAGCTGGTCGCGTCAGCTGGCAGCTGCGCAGGCGATGCGGTCAGCTCGAGCGGAAGACAGCTCGGGCCGATGCAGCGCCCTGTCTCGCATTGGTTCATGCAGCTCTCACGCACCAGCCAGCTCTCGCCGCCAGGTGCGCAGGCTTCTCGGTTCTGACCGTTGCAGCGGATCTCGCCCGGCACGCAGACGACCTCACCTTGGCACGCGCCGTCGCGGCAGGCGCCGTTGCATTGCTGGTTATCAGCCCAGGCGCTCCCGTCTTGGGCGCAGGTCTGGACGGTGCGACCAAAGCAGCGCACGGCGCCCGGCGTGCAGACCGTGCATGCGCCGTTGTCGCAGTGAGTCAGGCAGGCGCTGAGCTGTCGCCAGGCTTGTCCGTCGTCGCCGCAGAGCTCGACGTTGGCGCCCGAGCAGCGCCGCTCGCCTGGGTCGCAGATGCCGCAGCGTCCGTCGACGCAGCTGGTCTCGCAGACGTCGCCTTGGTTGGCGAAGCCGGCGCCGTTGTCCGAGCAGACCTGTGGCTGCAAGCCGTCGCAGTTGCGCGAGCCCGGACGACAGATCGTGCAGCTGCCGGCGCGGCAGCCCTCGTCGCATTGACGCTCGGTCTCCCAGGTCGCTGAGTTGTTGCAGGTCTCGAGCATGTCGCCGTTGCAGCGTCGTTGGCCTTCACGGCAGCCGCCGCCGCCGCCCACGCAGGAGCCCTCATCACAGCTGCTCTCGCAGGTCTGGCGGTACAGCCAGGAGCGTTGGTCCGGTGCGCAAGCTTCGACGTCGTCGCCGCGGCAGCGCAGCGCGCCGCGCTCGCAGGTGGATTCGAGGCATTGACCCTCTCGGCAGCCATAGTCGCAGGTGCGACCGTAGCGCCAACCGCTCGATCCGCAGACCTCTAGGGTGTCGCTCACGCAGCGCATCTGACCCTCAGGGCAAGGCGCCTCCGAACAGCTCCCGGCCGCGCAGCCAAAGGCGCAGCTCTCGGTGTGGACCCAGCCGCTGCCGACCGTGTTGCAGGTCTGGACGCTGCCCTCGACGCAGCGCGTCTGCCCGTCCGAGCAGATCCGGTCGCCCGGGGCGACGCAGGTGCCCTCGACGCAGCCTTCATCACATTCCTCTTCAAGCACCCAGCCGCCGCCGCCGGCGATGCAGCGCTCCTTGTTGCCGTCAAAGCAGCGGGTCGCGAAGGCTGCGCAGATGGCATCTCGGCAGCGGTTGTTCTCCGCGTCGCAGCCGGCTCCACAGGCCCGATTAAACCCATAGCCTTGCCCGTCTGAGGTGCAGGCCTCAAGATCGCTGTCGTTGCAGCGCAAGCCGCCAGGCTCACAGATTTTGGTGCGGCATTGACCGAGCAGACAGCTGGTGTCGCGTGGGCAGTCTGAATCGGTGATGCAGGCGTTCGGGTTCGTCGAGGGGACGTCGGTGCTCGCTGAGCACGCGGTCAGCGCCAGAAAGAAAAGTGCAAAGAATCGCATGAAAGGCTCCAGTCTACGGGGTGCGTTCCCACCCAAGGCTCATGCCGATGAGCGCAAGCGGCTGTAAGTTGTCGTTTGAGAAGGTGGCGCGCATCCGCAAGGCGGTGCCCGGTTGGTTTTGCGGGAAGTTCACCGTCTCACCTGGAGCGATCGGGTGCCAGATCAGGTTCTGCTCACCGTCAGTCGCACCGTTGCTGACTTGGTAGCTGATCGTACCGCCGCGACGGTCCTCTAAGGCTTGGCGTAAGGTGACCGAAGCCAAGGGGTTGCCGACACCGCTCAAGTCATTGGTCTGAACGACCGTATCGCCAGCGAAGCCAGGCTCGAACTCAGGGGTCGTGGTGCCCGATAAACCGAAGAAATCCAGCCGGATGCGTCCCTCTCCACCGTATGATTGCGCTGCAGCATTCACTCTGTTGTTGCCCACATTCATCGATCGGGCGCGCAAGAAGATGGTGCCGCCCGAGCCACCAAAGTAGCGTGAGGTCGTCGCTGAGCGTGATTGAATCGAACCGCGCACCGACAAGCCGCTTGTCCACAACACGACGATCCCTCCAGCGGGTTGTCCATGCCAGGTATAATTACGGTCCCGTCCGCTGCCGCCGCCGCTACCAAAGAACCACTTTGTAAGCTCAGCATTACCGTAGGTTGTACCGGGTGAACATGACCCCCCATTGTACATATTGTTGCGCGCCGACCCTTGAGTAGCGAAGCCGCCGCCCGACCCGCAGCGGTAATAGTTACCCGCTCCTCCGCCTTCGTTGTTGGTTCCAGTGTCACTGCCTGAGCCTCGACCTGAGTAACTCTCCCCATTCCCTCGATACGAAGACGGAGAGCCGCGATAACCCTTGCCGGTCATGTCGATGTTCCCAACGACCTCAGTACTCTGGAGCACTTTGACGAACATCACGCCCCCCTTTTCGCCGCTCCAGGCGTCAGCGGTCAGGGTCCCGTTGACACGCAGCGAGCGGTAGCGCGGTACGCGCTGGAGCATGATTTTTTGCCCCGTGATGTCGGCGTTCGAGTCAGTCACTCCATAAATTTTGTCTAGGTTTGTGGTGAAGAAGACGGTGTTTTGTCCGTAGTTGATCCGCGCCACCTCTTTGATCTCGTAGTTGCCCACGTTGCCGTGGTTGGTGGAATCGCCTTGTAGGTTGATCAGCAGCACCTCGTCGCCGATCTCTAAGCCGCCGACGCCGCCCCGAACCACCACCTGCGCAGAGCCGACCTCGGTGACGATAAAATTCACAGCGTCAGGGAACAGGCGCCCAGGCTGCGAGTTGGTGTTGATGTTGTAGGTCCCATCGACCGTTAAATCACCGTCTTCGCCGGCGCCAAAGTCGCTGGGGAAGGGGTCGACGCGGCCGAGCGCCGTGTCCCAAAGCGCGTTGGTGGTCTCGGCGTCGTTCGCCGCACCCGAGGTGAAGTCGAGCCCTGTGAAGTGGGTGGTGCTCGGCGCCACAAAGGTGATCTGTGCGGTCCCCGCGCAGCGGTCCGCCAGTGGGTGTGCGGCGCGTGCGGTGATCGGCTGCGGCACCTGATTGTTCTCCTCGAGCGAGGGGGCTTGAACCGCAAAGTCAATGCGCCCGTTCAGACTGCGCACCTGCACGCCTGGGGTGTTGGGGTCTCCGTCTTGAGCGAGCAAGGTGCCGCCCGTCGTCGAGACGGTGAACAAGCTGCCGTCCGGCACGGGGGTGCCGTTGTGGCTGAGGATCAGCCCGCTGGAGATCAAGGTCGAGCTGCTCTCGTCGGCCGGCAGCTGCGCAGGCGATGCGGTGAGCTCAAGCGGTAAACAGCTCGGCCCGATACACGCTGAGTCTTGGCACTGATTCATGCAGCTCTCGATGGTCAGCCAGCCACCGCCTTGTGGGGTGCAGACCTCTAGGTTCTGTCCCGAGCAGCGCTCGGAACCTGGTCGGCAGACGACCTCACCTTGGCATGCGCCGTCGCGGCATGCGCCGTTACACTCTTGTGAGTTCGCCCAGGCGCTCCCGTCTTGCGCACAGGTCTGGACGGTACGCCCAAAGCAGCGGACCGCACCCGGCGTGCAGACCGTGCAGGCGCCGTTGTCGCAGTGGGTCAGGCAGGCGCTGAGCTGTCGCCAGGCTTGTCCGTCGTCACCGCAGAGCTCGACGTTGGCGCCCGAGCAGCGCCGCTCGCCTGGATCGCAGATCCCGCAGCGTCCGTCGACGCAGCTGGTCTCGCAGACGTCGCCTTGGTTGGCGAAGCCGGCGCCGTTGTCGGAGCAGACCTGTGGCTGCAAGCCGTCGCAGTTGCGCGAGCCGGGGCGACAGATCGTACAGCTGCCCGCTCGGCAGCCCTCGTCGCATTGACGCTCGGTCTCCCAGGTCGCTGAGTTGTTGCAGGTCTCGAGCATGTCGCCGTTGCAGCGCCGCTGGCCTTCACGGCAGCCGCCGCCGCCGCCGACGCAGGAGCCCTCGTCGCAGCTGCTCTCGCAGGTCTGGCGGTACAGCCAGGAGCGTTGGTCCGGTGCGCAGGCCTCGACGTCGTCGCCGCGGCAGCGCAGGGCGCCGCGCTCGCAGGTCGACTCAAGGCACTGCCCCTCTCGGCAGCCATAATCGCAGGTGCGACCGTAGCGCCAGCCGCTCGAGCCGCAGATCTCTAGGGTGTCGCTGACGCAGCGCATCTGACCCTCGGGACAGGGTGCCTCAGCGCAGGTCCCGGCGGCGCAGCCAAAGGCGCAGCTCTCGGTGTGGATCCAGCCGCTGCCGACCGTGTTGCAGGTCTGAACGCTGCCGTCGACGCAGCGCGTCTGCCCGTCTGAGCAGACGCGGTCTCCTGGCGCGACGCAGGCGCCCTCGGCGCAGCCTTCATCGCATTCCTCTTCAAGCACCCAGCCGCCGCCGCCGGCGATGCAGCGCTCCTTGTTGCCGTCAAAGCAGCGGGTCGCAAAGGCTGCGCAGATGGCATCTCGGCAGCGCGTGTTCTCGGTGTCACAGCCTGCGCCGCAGGCGCGATTGAACGCAAAGCCTTGCCCGTCTGTTGAGCAAGCCTCGAGGTCTGAGTCGTTGCAACGAAGCTCCCCGGGCTCGCAGACTTTCGCCCGACAGGCTCCGAGCAGACAGCTCAAGGGGCGAGCGCAGTCGTTGTCGCTGACACAGCCCGCAGCAGGGCTCTCAGTCTCGCGTTCGCTACAACCACTCCAGGCGATGAGACAGGCAGAAAAAATCAAAATTCGTTGAATCATCGTCACCGGCTCCATGGGTCAAGCTGATGTCCTCATAATCAGCTTACGAGCGCCAAGGGAAGAGGCCCCGCGCTCGGTCTGTCTCGCTTGACCGAGTACGGCGCGTCGGGCAGCTTCTCGCTTGTGAAAAACCTAGCCCTTTTGACATTGCTTGCGGCGGCGAGCTGCACATTGCTCATCGATACGCCCCCAGCCCCTGATGCGGGGTTTCCTGGTCGTTCGGATACGGGCTTGCTCGATGTGGGGTTGCGTGACGCACGACCTGACGTGCCGAGCCCTGATTTCGGGGTCGCCATCGATGTGGGTCAGCCCGGAGCTGATGTACTCGATGCGGCAGCGCCGCCAGAAGCTGGGGCGCCGGTAGCCGATGTCGGCGTGTCGACTGACTCGGGCGAGTTGCCCGATGCGCTCCCCGCCGGTGATGCGGCGGGGCATGACGTGGTGACTCATGAGGCTGGCCAGGCGGACGCTGCCGCTGCTGACGTCATCGAGTTCGCCGATGCGGGCGAGCCTGTCGATGCAGGTGTGGGCGTCGACTCTGGCGCAATGCCTGATATCGGGATTCCCCCAGGCAGCGCTCGCTCGATCGCCCTGGGTGGGCTGCACACCTGTGTATTAGTTAATGACGGAACCTTAGAGTGTTTCGGCGACAACGCCTTTGGTCAGCTTGGATTAGAAGACTTAGCCGATCGCAACGGCGCCCGAGTGGTCCCTGGGATCATGAACATCGACTCGGTCGCGCTGGGCGCGGGCACCAGCTGCGCAGTGCTCGCAAATGGCTCGTTGGCGTGCTGGGGTCGAAACGATTTTGGTCAAACGGGCGACGGGACCACAACCCATCATTTTACCCCTCGAGCGGTGGGCAATCTCTCAGAGGTTGCCCAAGTCGCTGTCGGTTCAGGTCACACCTGCGCTCGCACGAGGTTAGGCACTGTTTATTGTTGGGGGCGCAACGCCGAGGGTCAAATTGGTGATGGAACCCGTGACCGGCGGGCGGCACCTACTCAGGTTCAAGGTTTGAGTAATGTCTTGTTCATCGCCGCTGGCTTTCAGCACACCTGCGTCTTGCGCAGCGATCAGTCGGTTTTGTGTTGGGGCGCTAACGGCAACGGACAGCTCGGCTTCGCCGGGGGGGACTCGCTCCGGCCGCGGCGTGTGCTCGCTCCTGCGCCGGTGACTGCGATGAGCACGGTCTGGGACCACAGCTGCGCGGTGATGTCCGGGGTGGCAGCCTGCTGGGGTTGGAACGAATTTGGCCAGCTGGGAACCAACAGCCGCGAACAGAGCCGCGAACCCACCGTGGTGCCGGGGGTCTTAGGCGTCTCTTATGTCGCCGCCGGTGGGCATCACAGCTGTGGGCTTCGCGGAGGCGAGGTGCTCTGTTGGGGGCAAAACCAGGGCGGACAGCTAGGGACTGGGAACGTGGTCGATTCCAACGTTGCGGTTCCTGTTCAGGGATTGTTGGGTCAGATGGTGGAGGTGGACTCGGGCTATTACCACACCTGCAGCCTGAGCAGCCGAGGCGTGGTCTGGTGCTGGGGCTATAATGAACATGGCCAGATCGGTGATGGCACCTGGGTGGATCGGTCGGTGCCGCAACGCGTCTGGGGCCTTTAGAACTTTGTCATGAGTTGCTCGGTATCGTTGGCTTGTGGCGATCCCTCGGCCCGGTTATGCGCCTTCGGCAGGGTTAGAGCCGCGCAAGGAGAAGCCGTTGACCGAGCCGCATTATCGGGCCCAAGACATCGAGACCCGCTGGCAGCAGCGCTGGAATGAGAGCGGCGCCTTTGTTGCCGAGAATCAAGGCGACAATCCGTACTATGTACTCGAGATGTTTCCGTACCCGTCGGGTAAGATTCACATGGGTCATGTGCGCAACTACAGCATCGGTGATGCGGTGGCGCGTTTCTTACGGCGCCGGGGTCATCAGATTCTCCACCCGATCGGTTGGGATGCCTTTGGTATGCCGGCCGAGAATGCGGCGATTAAAAACAACAGCCATCCAGGCACCTGGACCTACGCCAACATCAAGGACATGCGCAGTCAGTTCAAACGATTAGGTTTGAGCTACGACTGGGATCGCGAACTAGCGACCTGCCATCCCGGGTACTTCCGCTGGGAACAAAAGATCTTCTTAGAGATGCTCGACAAGGGCATCGCCTTTCGCTCCCAACAACGCGTTAATTGGTGCGTCGAATGCGCTACCGTCTTAGCGAACGAACAAGTGAACGATGGCGTATGTTGGCGCTGTGATGAGGTGGTGGAACAACGCGACCTACAGGCTTGGAGCATCCGCATCACGGATTATGCTCAAGAGCTACTCGATGATCTGGACAGCTTATCCGACTGGCCCGACGCCGTGCGTGCGATGCAGCGCAATTGGATCGGTCGAAGCGTTGGTGCTCGGATCGCGTTACCCGTCTCGGGAACAGACGAGCTCGATCCCATCGAAGTATTCACCACCAGACCGGACACCTTTATGGGGTGTACCTTTATGAGCTTGGCGCCGGAACATCCGATGGTGATGGAGCTGGCGGCGCGTGGCGGCATGTCGCAAGAGGTGGGCGAGTTCGTCGCCGAAATGGGGCGAGCCGAGCGAAGCGCTCGGGGCGACGGCGCCGAAAAACGTGGCGTGTTCACGGGGATGTATGCTGACCATCCACTTTTGGGTCGTAAGATTCCGATCTACGTCGCCAACTTCGTGCTCATGGATTACGGTACCGGCGCAGTCATGGCGGTCCCAGCGCATGATCAGCGCGACTTTGAGTTCGCTAAGAAGTATGGCTTGGATATCGCCCCGGTGATTCAGCCCCACGGTGAAGACCAGGCGCTCGATGCTGCCACCATGGAGGCCGCGCGTCCCGAAGCGGGCGTCTTGATCAACAGCGGACCCTTCGACGGGTTAGACAACGAAGAGGCTAAACGAGTCCTCGCCGCTAAGCTCGACGAGATCGGCTGCGGTGGCGCCACGATCAATTTCAGGCTGCGCGACTGGGGTGTCTCTCGCCAGCGCTACTGGGGCGCTCCGATCCCGATCATTTATTGCGACTCGTGCGGTGTCTCGCCAGTACCCGACGCCGATCTGCCGGTGACTCTGCCCGAGGACGCCGAGATGACGGGGGAGGGTTCACCGCTGGCGAATCATCCGACGTGGAAGCATGTCCCCTGTCCGAGCTGCGGCACCCCTGCGGTGCGCGAGACCGACACCTTTGATACGTTTTGGCAGAGCAGTTGGTACTTTTTACGCTACTGCAGCCCGCGCTTTGAAGAGGGACCGTTCGACCCCGAGGCGGTCGCACGCTGGATGCCGGTCGATCATTACATTGGCGGCATCGAGCATGCTTGCATGCATCTGCTGTATGCCCGCTTCTTCATGAAAGCACTCGCCGACCTAGGCTACGAGGTACCGCGCGAGCCCTTCAAGCGTCTCACCACCCAAGGGATGGTGATTAAAGATGGCGCGAAGATGAGCAAATCCAAAGGCAATGTGGTGGACCCAACCTCGATTATCGAGCGCTACGGTGCCGACACTGCGCGTCTGTTTATCTTGTTCGCTGCCCCGCCCGAAAAAGAGCTCGAATGGAACGACAACGGCGTCGAGGGTGCCTATCGGTTTTTACGGCGAGTGCATCGTCTCGGCGAAGCGGCGGCGGCCCTTGGCGAAGAAGCGTTACCCACAGATTTGAGTGAAGCGGATCAAGTCCTTCGACGCTCGACGCACAAAATGCTGCGCAAGGTGACACACGACTTGGAGAATGGCTTTCACTTTAACACCGCCATTGCTGCGATCATGGAGCACCTCAACGCGGTCACCGCTGCGGGGGTTGGTGGCGAGTCTAAGGTCCAGGCTGGTGTGGCTCGTGAGAGCATGGAGATGGTCGCCCACGCGCTGTTTCCCTTCGCTCCACACCTCGCCGACGAGCTGCATGAGATGCTCGGCGCAAGTCAGGATCTGATGCGGACCCCATGGCCCGAGCATGACGAGGCGGCTTGCGCTGAGTCGTCGGTGACCATCGTGGTCCAGGTGATGGGTAAGTTGCGCGGCAAGATCGAGGTCGCGCCCGATGCCGATAAAGAGACGATCCTAGCGGCTGCTAAAGCAGAGCCTAGCGTAGCCCGACACCTAGAGGGTAAGACCTTGATCAAGGAGATCGTGGTGCCCGGACGCCTGGTGAATTTCGTCGCTCGATGAAGCATTTGATCTGCCTCAGCGTGGGTTTGATGCTCGCAGGCTGCGGGTTTAAGTTCTCGCTGGGTACCAACCCTTATGGTGCGCCCTTAGCACCTCTGGTGATCGACGATCGCGCCGGACAAGGTGTGGGCGAGGCGCTTAAGCGTCATCTTCCAGGTCAGCTCGCTAAAAGCGGATTGACGACAGGAGCTGGTCAGGCTCGACGCTTGAGCGTGATCATATCGCCATGGGAGCGGACGACCCTGTACAACACGATCGACGGCCGCGCCGTGGTCTTTGGAGAACAGTTTAGCGTGCGCGTCAGCGCTCGCGTCCAAGGTCAAGGACGCGTGATCCGTCTGGCTGAGATCATCACCTTAGCGCCTGATCGAGGCCTTGATGGACGCGCCCTAAATTTGCAGCGAGTCGCCGACTCCCTTGCCCATAAGCTAGCGTCGCGTCTCGCGGAGGCGCTCGAATGAGCGTCCGCGAGCTGCTTGAGCAAACAGGTCCTGTGCGCATCCTTCATGGAGAAGATGCCTTTGCGATCGATGATCAGATCGAACAATGGCGCGGTGTTTTTGAGGCGGGCAATTTCCCCGAGATGAACATTGAGCGCTTCTACGGAGAAGAGCGCAGCGCCGATGAGATGATGGTCTCGTGCCAATCGATGCCGGCCTTTGCCGAGGGTCGCTTGGTCGTGTGGCGGGGGCACAGCAAAGCGCAGAGCAGCAAGATGCTGGGTAAGCTGACGGCCTATCTGAGTGACCCCAACCCGAGCACCTTGTTGGTGATGGTTTTGTCGGGCGATCCGGACAAGCGACTCAAGGTGATCAAGTTAGCCAGTAAATCAGGTTTTCTGACCGGGTTTAGCGCGCTCAAAGATGCAGAGGCTGCCTTGTGGCTGACTCGACGAGCCGCCCAGTCCGGTGTCTCACTCGACAGCCCCGCCGCACATCATATCGTGAGCGCAATCGGTCCGGACCGTCGGGGCCTGAGCGAGGCGCTCGAAAAGCTCGACCTGTTCGCAAACGGCGCGGTGGTTGACGCACCGATGATCGACCGAATGATCCAGCCTGTCCTTGATGAAGACGTCTGGCGTCTCGCAGAGCTGCTCGTCGCTCGTCGCCTTGGAGACGCGCTGGGTTTGGTCCAGCGCTTGCTCGATGATCAGCGCAGCGGTCACGAGCTGGTCCCGGGGCTGGCCTACCGCTTTCGGAGCCTGGCGCGTCTGCTCGGGGCTCAAGCTGCGCGGGTGCCTCAGAACCAGCTGGCTCGAGCGGCTGGGGTGCCCCCTTTTGAGGTTCGACGGAGCGCTTCAGCTCTTCGTCAGTGGACGCCACAGCGCATGCGGCTCGCCCTCGATGCGCTGCATCGGGCGGACGATCGACTCAAGGGTGGGTGGGGCGCATCGGAGCGGGCCACCATGGAGGCCCTGTGCCTTGAGGTGTGTTCGGCCTAATTTGCTCGTTGACATGGGATGACGGGCCCCCTAAATGCGCTCGCCCCATGGGGTGGAGGATAGCATGGCTCATAGTAATCAGGCTCGTAAGCGTATTCGTCAAAACGAAAAACGTCGTCTGCGCAACCGCAACGTGTTGGGAAGCTACCGCAACGCCGTCGTTGCTGCCAAAGAAGCGCTAGCTGCTGGCGCTGAGAACGCCGCTGAGTTGGTCAAGAAAGCCGAAGTCGCGCTGGCTCGGGCTGCCCAAAAAGGTGTGCTTCGTCGCCAAACGGCGTCGCGTCGCACCTCGCGTTTGGTGCAGGCGCTCAAGCGCAGCTAAAGGCTCTTAGATTTGATTTCTAGAGATGCGGGGCACCGATTGCTCCGCATTTTCTCGTTTTAGGGAACCAGAAAAATATGAAGCAACAAATTACCGATGCGTTGAAGACCGCCATGCGAGCCCGCGATAAGATCGCCTTGAGCGCGCTTCGAGGCTTAAACGCCGCGATCAAAAACGAAGAGATCGCCAAAGGCGCCGAGCTCGACGATGGCCGCGTGCAAGGGCTGATTCGCTCGCAGATTAAACAGCTCAACGAGACCATCGAGGGATTCAGCGCCGCTGGACGCGGCGATGAAGCGACCGAAGAACAAGCTAAGGTTGACGTCCTTGAAGCCTTTTTACCGACGCCATTGACGGATCAAGAAGTCGATGACCTGGTGGCGCAAGCGATGGCCGAGACCGGCGCGAGCACCATGAAGGATATGGGGCGCGTCATGGGCTTGGTGAACGCTCGCTCGGCTGGCCGCGCCGAAGGGCGGGTCGTGGCGGCAAAAGTCAAAGCCGCTTTAGCTGCCGGAAACTAGCGCTTTGAGCCTGCCAAAGGCAGGATAGAGCCCAGCCTAAAGGTTGGAGAGCTGTTAGCGTGCGTAAAGAGGACATCGAGCGTCTGCGTGAAGAGATCGACATCGTCGAGCTCATCGGCGAGTCGATGGCGCTCGAAAAACGAGGCTCGAACCATGTCGGGCTTTGCCCATTTCATGGCGAAAAAACGCCCAGCTTTAACGTCAGCAGCGCACGGCGTCGCTTTCACTGCTTTGGCTGCGGGATCAGCGGCGATATTTTCACTTGGGTTCAAGAACGTGAGCTCCTCAGCTTTCCTGAGGCGATTCGCTTCCTTGGAGAGCGCGCCGGTATTGCGGTGGCGACTTCATCGGGCTCGGGAGGTCAAGGTGGCGCACCGGCGCCCGCAATTGATCCTCGCGTCGAGATCCTGCGTCGCGTCTGTAAAGATGCTCAGCAGATCTTTACCTCAGCGCTGAACATGCCGGTGGGCAAGGTTGCGCTGGCTTATCTTCGTCAGCGCGGCTTGAGCCGCCGGATTATCGAAGCCACGGGGATTGGTTTTGCGCCCTATGATGCGCTGCAACACCACGCCTGTAAGGACCCTGCGTTGCTCGCCGATGCCGGCCTACTCATGGGAAACCGCTTCTTGTTCGCTCAGCGGATCATCATCCCTATTCGTGATGAACAAGGTCGGGTGATCGGATTCGCAGGTAGGCGTCTTCCCGGCGACGACAAGGGTGGAAAATACATCAACCCGCCGGCCACGCCGCTTTACGAAAAGAATCGAGTCTTGTTCGGACTCGACCGAGCGCGGCGAGCTCTACGAGCCGGCAAACCTCTGATTTTGGTCGAAGGGCCGCTCGATGCGATTGCGCTCGAGCAGTTTGGCGTTGAAGGGGCCGTGGCGAGCAGCGGCACCGCCTTTACCGCGGAGCAGGCAGCCTTGATGGCGCGCCGCAGCCGAGAGATCTCACCGATCCTCTTGTTTGATGGCGACCGAGCGGGTCAGGAGGCGGTCGAGAAAGCCGCCGAGCATTTGTTGCATCACGGCCTCAACCCTCGGGTGGTGACCCTTGACCGCGGCGATGATCCGGACTCTTGGGTTCGCCGTGTGGGTGAGGAGCAGGCGAAGGACACCTTGGCTGCCGCTCGTCCGTTCTTGGATGCAGTGATCGACCGACTCGGGACCATGCCGAGCGGCACGATCGATCAAGACTCGGCTCGAGAGGGTATGGCGTTGCGCTGGCTTGCGGCGTTGCCGCCGGGTACCTTAGCGAACGCCTTTGGACAGGCCGCTAACCAAACCCTGGGGCGTTCGGTGCAAGCGCCTCAGCGCAAGCGGCGTCAGCAGCGCGCTGTACCCGAGCAAGCCACTGAAGAGGTGGTCGTACCCAGCATCGAGACGATGCGCCCGGACCACCTCGATATCCCTGAGGGCTTGCGCCAACTCGCCCGCCAAGAGGCGGCGGCTGGAGCCGTCTGGAACACGTGGCAGTTTGTCGTGACTCGACGCTTTGAGCAGGAGTTCAGGCAGTGGGGTTTATCGCTGCCCGTTCTGCCTGTTCAAGCTCAGCCTAGTGGGCTGAGTGACGACTCGAGGCGGGTTGTCTTGCAGGCGATCGATCAGATGATGCGTCACCAAGCAGCTCGCGTGCTGGGTTATCACCATGGATCGATCTCGATCTGGCGACCGGCGCTGACGCTGTGCAAGATGATCGCGGACGATGCACCCGGGGTGGTGGATCAAATCGAGCGTGGGCAGCTGCCCTAGAGCAAGCCCTCACCTCGAGAGGCGATGCCGTGATGTAAGCCGGGTTCTGTAGTGGTGATCATTCATCTGGGACCGTGGTCGCCCACGGCCTCACGCGAATCGAATCGAAGCCACCCAAGGGGTCTGTTGTGGCAGCTTCTGTCTTGCGCCAGGTGGGGTTTGCCGTGCCATCCCTGTCTCCAGGGATGCGGTGCGCTCTTACCGCACCGTTTCACCCTTGCCGCTCGCTCAAAGAGTCTGCGGCGGTCTCTTCTCTG
>Ga0315321_10002387_pt1 | contig 14558 bp, 9 predicted proteins | sample M180m21515metaG_FD_203464 | JGI IMG/M metagenome (GOLD analysis project Ga0315321, IMG submission 203464) | Ammonia-oxidizing marine archaeal communities from Monterey Bay, California, United States - M1 80m 21515 | ecosystem: Environmental > Aquatic > Marine > Intertidal zone | place: USA... | reverse complement strand
GCAGGGCCGAGATCTACGCGCCGAGCCGCCGGCCCCCCGCTACTGGCACGCCGAGGTCGGAGCGGAAAAGCTGTCGGCACTCTGGGACCAACGGTACAAGCTGGTGGTGCGGAACGGCAAAGATGCTTCCATCGGTCTGTATGACCGCCAGGAGGATCCAACGGAGTCCGTCAACGTGTGGGCGTCGCATCCCGCAAGAGTGTCGCTCATGCTGGAGGCGCTCGGGCGGCAGCATCAAGAGAACGCAGAGCTGCGACAACGCCACGGGGCCGAGGCGTCCAACCTCACTGAGACCCAGGAGGATCGTCTCCGATTGCTGGGGTACGTGGACGAAGACCCGTGATCGAAGGCGAGTGGCCGTCGGTGGATTCGACGGTCAAGCTGTCCAGCACCACGGACTCGGCCTGCTCGCCACGCCGAGACATGAGCGAGAGCTGCATCACCCGAGTGGGGTCGTCGGCACCGCTCAGCTCGACTCGTTCCGACTGACGCAGCGACCAGCTCTCCGTGGTTCCACTCCGCATGTCTTTGAGCTCGACGACGAGGCTGGCGTTCTGGTACGCCATCTCGACATCGAGGACACTCGATGGGGGCAGCGTGAGAGGGAACGCGACCCGGACCCCAAGCGGTAGCTCCAGACTGCCGTCGCCGGAGACGGCGGGGTTGACGAGCGGGGAAATAGAGAGCCAATCGAAGGCCGCCGCAAGGGTGCGGTGATCGTCTCCGTTGCCTAGGTCGAACGGGCTCTGAACATGGGAAAAGGACAGCTGGATGGTGTTGCTGCCCACCCGGAACAGAGAAGCCGGCAGCTCCGCGGTGTAGTCCTGCCAGCCCTCGGTCAGGATCCACGTGCCGGTCGTTTCGCCATTCACGAGAACTTCGACCACCTGGGAGGGGGCTCCCGGGTAGCTGAACGGTCGAACCCGAATCGAGAGCTCCGAGCGCACCGGTCGGCCGAGGTCGACCGAGATCTGTGCTCTGCGACCCGTGGCCCATGCGTAGGTCAGATCATCGCCTCCGCTCTCCCGCCCTCCCCACCCGAAGTCGAGATGACGGCGGGCATCGGCAGTCCCGAAGTCCACCGCGACCGCGCGGGGTCGGTCGTCGGGCTCTCCAGGTGCAGTCGAGTCGGGGAGGAAGATGAAGCTATCGAAGGCGACGGCTAGGGCCCGTTCGTCCGCGGACTCCGAGATCTCAGCGGGCACGGCCGACCAAGCGTAGCGGAGCTCCACGCTGTTCTCGCCATCGTGAAACACACCTTGGGGGGCCAACAGCTCGTGGTGCGACCACCCCGCGTCCAGCGGGATGGTGGCGAGCTTCTGCTTGTTGGCGAGGAGGGTGACGGCCTGGCCGGTGAGGTCGTGGTCGCCAAATGGGCGGGCGTGCATCGCGATCGACACATGACCGGGTTGCCGCAGGTGGACCCTCAGCAGCGACGACTCCCCTAGGCCCCACACGAATTCGCGGTGGGGGCTCTGCCCATCTCGGGCCCAGCCATGGCCCAAGTAGCGCCGGGTGCCGGGGGTTCCGAGGTCGAGCGCCACGGCATCGGAACCGGTCGAGGCATGGTCCAGAGACGCCACGAGGTCGAGCGGCCCCGCTGCCGCGACCACCGCTACCTCGGGCTTCTCGCAACCAGCCTGGACCACCAAAGCGACGAACCACGACCTGTATCGACCTCGCAGCCGGTGGCTCATTCTACGTATCCGAGCTTCTGCAGGCGCCGACGGGCCGCCCGGTCCTGGTCAGCGGCCGCTTCGGAGGGGGCCACCTCCACCGTGGTGAGTGCCTTCATCCGAGACTCGAGCTGTCCCAGCAGAGGCTCCACGGTGGAGAGTGTGTGGCGCTCCCCTGGATCGACGTCGTGGGCGAACCTCTCCACTTTTCCCCCAGGGTGAAGGATGAGTTTCTCCCTATCGGTCACCAGTGCGTGTTCGTTGGCCCGCTGGCGGACCTCGGAGAGCTCGGGAGACTTGCCGTAGTAGTGACTGGTTCGACTATACACCGCGCCCGTGAGGGCGACCGGTGCCCCCATGGCCACAGAGTAGACCTCCATGGTCGACACCACCCGGTCAACCCGCCCCGGTGGGACGCCAGGACCGACGACGATGAACGGCACGTGGATCAGCTCGTTGTAGAGAGTCCACTCGTGCCCGATGCGGTTCCGGTCCAGGAACTCTTCGCCGTGGTCGGACGCGAAGATGACCAGAGGTTCCGGTTGCTTCGGGAGAGCCTCGAGGAGGCGTCCGATGGCGGCGTCGGTGGCGTGGAGCTCGGCTTTGTGGAGAGCCACCAGGCAAGCGACCTCCCCAGCAGTCAGAGTGCTCCCCATCTCCCGAATCTCGGTGATGTCGATGCCGTTGGTGATGCGGCCGCACCCCTCGCTCGAGAAGCCGAAACGCTCCGCGAGCGAGGGGTCGGGGCGGTAGTTGAAGTGTGGATCGAAGTAGTGCACCCAGAGGAAGTAGGGCGCATCGGCGTGGTCGGTGAGCCAGGCGCGCGCAGCGTCGGTGACCTGCTGGGCCCCCTGTCCGTGGCGGTCTTTACCGAAGTTCTCGAAGACGGTGAAGCCACGCTGGAGCAATGCCGGGGGATAGACCGGGGAAGCCGGAGAGACCCCGAGACCGTGGTGGTCGGTGAAGGCCGCAGTCTGGAGGCCGCGGGACTGCAGCACCTGCGCGAGCGTGGGGAGAGGCTCGTAGTGGGCCACGACGGTGGCGGGCTTCTCGTTGGCCACTTGGCTGTGCGTGAAGATGGACGTGAGCGCCGGCAGAGTAGCGGGGGCGGGGCTGATGGCCCGGGTGTAGACCCGACCCCGCTGCGCCAGAGAGCAGATGTGCGGCGTGGTTCCAGCGGCTTCACCCGTGCACTGCAGATAGTCGGCGCGCATGGTGTCGACGGTGATGAGCACGACATTCTGCGGCTGCGCGGCAGGAGCTTCGGCGACCACAGGAACTTCGGCCACCACAGGAACTTCGGCCACCACAGGAACTTCGGCGCCCGGCGATACCTCGACCGTTGGCGTGTTGGATGCACCGCTGCATGCCGAGCCAAGCCAAGCGACTACACCGGCGGCGAAGGAAGCAGGCAGGCGTTTCATGAGGCTCTCCTGCGGCTCACCGGAGGCGCATCCGCACCACTTCAAGCATAGCCTCGTGCAAGATCCGTGAACTCATCTTGCTCTGTCCCACGGTGCGATCCGGAAAGACGATGGGGACCTCCGCGACCTGGAAGCCCGCTTGCAACACCCGCCAGGTGAGCTCGATCTGGAAGCCGTAGCCCACACTCTGTACCGCTGTGAGGTCGATGGTCTCGAGCACTTCCCGCCGAAAGCACTTGAAGCCACCCGTGAGATCCCGAATCTTGGCCCCGAGGATGATGCGGGCGTAGCGGTTCCCTAGCCTGCTGATGGCACGGCGGTGCCATGCCCATCCTTCGATGCCGCCCCCCGGCATGTATCGGCAGCCCAACACCAGATCGGCGTGCTCGGCCGCCGCGAGCATGTCGGGCAAGTACACGGGCTGATGGGAGAAGTCTGCGTCCATCTCCAGGATGTGGGTGCACGTCGGGTCGGCGAGGCAGAGCGAAAAACCATGAAGGTAGGCTGGACCCAGCCCCCGTGGCCCGCTGCGGTGACTCACCCGCACCCTGGGCTCCGAGGCGGCGATGCGGTCGGCGATGTCCCCGGTTCCGTCAGGGCTGTAGTCGTCCACCACCAGGACTCGAACGCCCGGCACCGCATCTAGGATCGCGGGAATGATCAGAGGCAGGTTCTCGGCTTCGTTGAAGGTGGGCAGAACCACGACCGGTCCACCACCGTCACGTGTTGAGACAGACACTATCGGATCCCCGAGCGTATATTGGAGCGGTAGCAAACCAAGGGAAGGGTAGGACGAGCCCCTGAATCTGAGTATCGAGTGGCAGCCACACAATCCAGCAAAGACTATCCACCTTCATTCAAGTCGAGCGGCAGCTTCCGCTCACAAGCCCGGAATCATCCAGACTCCGCCCTGGCCCAGCAGGGTGCCATCAGGGTCGTACTGCTTGGCCCCCTCCGCAAGGAACAGGTCGGGGTCACCGTCGCCGTCGCCATCTCCAAACTGGGCCTCCGTGCCCGAACCCTTGATCAACACTGCGGGCGACCCGACTTCACCGAGACGCGGCGTCAGCGTGCCTGAGACAGGGCCGTACCACACCAAGCTCGCGGCCCCGAAGTCTCGAATTCGGCCCACCACCAGCTCGGCCACGCCGTCGGCGTCCCAGTCGCCGACCCCCACTCCGTAGCCGACGCACGACCCGTCGCAGCTACCGGGAGTGTCCGCTGTGTCGGGTAGGTCGCCGGGAACCCGTGCGATGAGGGCGGGAGAATCTGCCACGGAGCCGCCTCCCCACGGGGCTGCGCCGTCGACCACCCACGCGGCACCGGCCTCAAGGTCGGCGTGGGGTGCACCGATGACCAGGTCGTCGATGCCATCGCCTGTGATGTCGCCCGTCTCCAGCAGGCATCGCCACCCGTCGTCGAAGACGCCGAGCATCTCGCCCAGGGCGGTCCCCTGGACACGATCGTCGGCCGATGCGTCGTCGAGCTCGACGGGAAGCGCGGAGGGATCACCGGTGAGCGGGACCCGATAGACGGCGCCCCGCTGTCCATCCACGCCGGGCGCAGCGGCAAACACCACGGGAGCGCCGGATGCGTCGGTGGTCGCAGTGTGGCAGCTCAGCCCGGGCGGCCCGTCATCGGCGCCCGCAGTCGGCCCCCCGATCGATCCGATGCCGTCCTGATCGAGCCGCCCGGTAAACGGACCGATGTGCACGCGGACGGCACCGCGGCCGTCGAGCGCGAGTGGATCGCCGCTCAGTAGCCAGGTGTCTTCGGAGTGGTCGACCCAGGAGACATCGCGGCCCGCGTAGCCCGCGGCCCCTGTGGTGCTGGTGTAGTGCAGCCACCCATCGGGCGTGGTGAACGAGTCGGAGGCGGTGATGGGTCCGTGGATCAAGAAGACGTCCGGCACGCTCAGTTGCGAGCCCGCCGCGAGCACGGGGTAGTCCGCCGAGGCCGGCATGCCGACGTCGACTGTGAAGCCGCCATAGTGGATCCGGTCGCCGCCCTCGATGCGCAGCTCGTCGGCGAGCAGGCCACTGCCCGAGAGGGGTCCGGCGGCGATGTAGACCGCACCATGATCGCCCGGATCGAGCCAGCCCGGCGCACCCACGATCGCTTCGGCGGCACCATCTCCATCGAGGTCGGCCACCGCGAGGTCGACCTTCGGCTGGAATGCAGTGAGCTCACCGATCCGCTCTCCCGCCCAGTCTCCGCTGGCGAGGTCGAGCGTGCCTTCAAACCGGACGGGCTCCTCCTCCGCGGTGTCGGAGGTGTCGGAGGTGTCGGAGGTGTCGTCGAGGCCAGGGTCGGTGTCGTCGTCGGGAGTGGTCCCGTCGCTGACACCGGTGTCGGGGGACTTGTGGCGGGTACCGACGATGGTGTGGTCGCTGCATCCGACCAGACCGAGCCCGAAGAGGCTGAGCCCAAGAAGAAGACGAGAGGTCGCCAAACTGCGGCGATGGGTGCTCGATTCGACCACCACTTTGGACACTCCGTGCGGGGGACGAAGAGTCAGCCCCGCTCACAATACATGATGTGCGCCGAAGCGCAGCAAGAACCCCGCCGGTAAAGCCGCCAGCGAATGCCAGGGCGTTCACGTGTGGCCGGTCAGGATGGACGCGACCCGCTATACCGGATCTACCTCCCCTCGACGACTGGACTGGAAGACCGATGGCGGAACGTCACCCGTGGAACGCTCGCACTGTAGGAACGGTCGCCGGATTGGCGGGCGTCGTCGGTTTGGGCATCGGCTACGGCATCGGAGAGAAGGCACCGCGCCTCCTCCCCGCTACGGTCGACGCAGCAGAGGTTCAGACATCCGAAGTCTCGGATGCAGCGATCCCCGATACGAAGGAGACCGCCGCAGTGGTGGCGTCCGACGATGGTCGCGACCGGAGTCGCCCTCGCAAGCGCAACCACGGCGGACCAGTCGACCTGAGCTCCGTGCCTGGCGAAGAGTGGATCACACGCCATGACCCGGAGCGGACATGGCCCGGATTCAACCTCGTGTTCTACCAGCGTCGGCTGCCGATGTTGATCGACATGAGCGGTCGCATCGTCCACTCCTGGCCCAACGAGCGAGCGGTCGGGCGGGCCCGACTGACCACCCAGGGGCATCTACTCTACATCGCGGCCGACGACTCGATCCGTGAGGTCGACTGGGACGGCAACTTGGTGAGGTCGTACAAGTCCGAGGTCGAAGAGCGATTTCCCCACCACGATCTCCAGATGACCCCAGACGACCGCATTGCCGTCATCTACCGCACCCGCTCGGAGTTCACCGACGACATCGTCAACCCCGAAGGCACCGAGTCCTGGACCTGGGCGTCCAAGGGGCGACTGGATGCGGACTTTCCCGCGAACCCCGAAGATCCCAAAGACCTGACCCACTTCAACTCAGTGCAGGTGATCCCGGACAACCCCCACCACCGAGCGGGCGACCGACGCTTCAAGGCGGGCAACGTCCTCATCAGCGCCCGACACCTCGACCACATCTACATGGTCGACCCCGACACCGGCGAGGTGGTGTGGAAGTACGGCGAAGGACTCGACTGGCAGCACGAAGCGGTGCTGCTCGGCGACGACAGCCCCTCGGCGGGCAACATCCTCGTGTTCAACAACCGGTTTCACTCTGAGGAGCGGCGCAGCGAGGTCATCGAGCTCAATCCACTCACCAACGAAGTCGTGTGGCGCTACTCCGCCGAGGGGTTCTTCTCCGACACAGCCGGTGTGGCCCAGAAGCTCCCCAATGGCAACGTGCTCATCACGTCCAGTCGCGGCGGCCGGCTGTTCGAAGTGACCCCCGAAGGCGACCTGGTGTGGCAGTGGCAGCCGCCGTACCTGCCGATGCGCGCGAACCGCTACGCGCCCGATTACTGCCCCCAGCTGGCCGCAATGGAGCCCCCCGGGGGACCGCCTGTCACCTCCAAAGAGACCCGCCCCCACATCGACTCCGCGCTCTACGACTTCAAGATGTCGCAGAAGGTGCAGAAGGTCCTCATCGGCGAAAAGAAGCGCCAAGTGCTGACCCGCGGCAAGGTGTGCCACCCCATTCACCTGCCTGGCAAGCCGAGTGTCGTCCTCGACATGGGCTTCGTCGTCCCCACACAAGGCGAGGTCCCGCCGCTCGACGGCTCGGTCAAGCTGACCGTCACACCCGCCGGAGGGACTCCCGAGATCTTGTTCGACCGAACCCTGTCGCTGGCGACCGACGGCTCGTGGATCCGCGAGCGGGTGCGTCTTCCCCAGCATCTGGCCTACCAAGCAGTCGAGATGTGCATCGACTCGACCGCTTCGGACATCCGATCCGAACGTGATGTGCGGCCGGGGCTGGTCGTCGCAGCGCCGAAGATCATGTCGGGGTTCCGCACGCGCGCCAAAGACCTACCGAGCGTTCGCGACAAGGCCACGGCCAGCGCCGAGCGCGAGCTCCAGCAGCGCCAGCTCGAGGCCCTAGGCTACATCGAGTAGGGGGCAGAACGGGCTCAGACCCCCAGCAGCCACCGAGAGATGAGCACCCGCTGGATGTCGGAGGTGCCCGAGTAGAGGATGCCCCCCACGGCGTCGCGCATCGCGCGTTCGACCTCGTACTCCGCGGCGTATCCGTAGCCGCCGAGGGTCCGTACGGCGTCGAGGGCGCACGAGACCAGAGACTCGCTCACGAACAGCTTTGCGATGGATGCATGCAGGGCCACGTCGTGGCTTCGGTCGAGCTTGCTCGCCGCCTTGTAGGTGAGCAGACGGGCCGCCTCGAGCTTGACCTTCATGTCGGCAATCCGGTGGGCGACCGCCTGGTGCTTGGCGATGGGCACGCCTCCGGAGGAGCGGGTGCGGGAATAGCGGATGGCCTCGTCCAGGAGGCGCTCCATGACACCGACGTGGCACGCGACGAGAAGGGTTCGCTCCCAGTTCATGGACTCGAAGAACACTGGTCCGCCCGCCCCGACCCGGCCCACGACGGCCTCCGGACCCACACGAACCTCATCGAGGACGAGCTCGCCGATGGGGCAGGACCGCAGTCCCATGGTCTCGAAGGCCTGGCCGCGCTCGAAGCACGGGTGTTCGATTAGGAATGTGGTGATGCCCCCGTGGAAGCCCTTTCCCTCGTCGGTTCGCGCGTAGACCAGAGCGAGGTCGGCCACCGGGGCGTTGGAAATGAGGGTCTTTCGCCCTGTGATGACCCAGCCATCGCCATCGGGGACAGCTCGGGTGGTCATGCTGTACGGATCCGAGCCGGCACTCGGCTCGGTCATGCCCACCGCGCAGATGGTGCGGCCTGCGCAAAGATCGCCAAGGTAGCGGTCGTGTTGGGCTGGACTGCCGTGCTTCCAGATCGGCACGACGTTGGCCAGGAGATGCGCGCAGAGAGACATCAGCAGGCCGCCGTCTGGGCACCCGTACCCGAGGGCTTCCAGCGCGACCGCGCTCGACAGGGGGTCGAGCCCCATTCCACCGATGTCTGCCGGGACCGGCAGTCCCTGGATGCCCATCTCACCGCACTTGTTCCACAGGGCCCGGGGGAAGGTCCGGGTGCGATCCCGCTCCTCGGCACCATCGGCGAGCTCGGCGCGGCAGAAGGACAAGATGCTGTTGCGAAGCGCCTTGTGGTCGGCGTTGAGGGAGAAGAGACTCATCTACGGTCCTCCAGGCTTCGGTAGGCGACCTTGCCCGATGAGGTCTTGGGGATCGCGTCGAGCACGACAACACGGTCCGGGATCATGTAGCGGGGGAGGAGCTGAGCGCAGTGGCGCTTGAAGGCCACCAGCGAGGGGCGGGGACCGGGTCGAATGGTGACGTAGGCGTAGATCGCCACCCCCTGGTTGTCGTCCCGACGGGCCACGAGGGCGGCTTCGAGCACGCACGCGTGGGCGACCAGAGCGTTTTCGATCTCGCCCAGCTCGATTCGGTAGCCGTGGCGCTTGACCATGCGATCGCGTCGGCCACGAAAGACATAGTTGCCCTGGGCGTCTTCCTCGACAAGGTCTCCGGTGCGGTACCAACGGTGTCCGTCGGAGAGGGTCAGGAAGGCGCGCTCCGTGAGGTCTGGCCGGTTCCAGTAGCCGACCATCACCGAGTCTCCACGGATGCACAGCTCGCCGAGTGCACCTTGCAGCACGGGCGCTCCGCTCGGATCGAGCACGATGGCGTGGTCTCCGGAGCAGCAGACGCCGATTGGGTAGGGCTCATCGCGATCGGGGTCGCGTGTTTCGGGCACTGGGAACCACGTGCAGACGTTCGTCTCGGTCGGCCCGTATAGGTTGGCGAAGCGGGCCGCCGGCCACAGTGCCGCCAGCTCGCGCAGCTGTCCCGCCGAGAAGACCTCACCCGCGTAGAGCACGAGCCGAAGCTGCGCGTAGTCGAAGCGCTCCAGCTTTCCCCACGCGAGCAACATCCGGAGCGTGGATGGCGTCGAGTACCAGACCGTCACGCCGTGTCGGTGGGCGGCGTCGGCCAGACCCGCCGGGTTGCGGCTCAATGCCGAGTCGAACAGCACCATGCGGCCACCACTCATGATGCTCACGAACAGGTCGAAGATCGACAGGTCAAAGTGAAACGGAGCATGCGACGCGAAGCGGTCGGAGGCCGACGGGTGGAATGTGGCGTGGGCCCAGTCGACGAAAGCGAGCGCGCTGGCGTGGGTGTGCACGACGCCCTTGGGCGTGCCGGTGGACCCGGAGGTAAACAAGATATAGGCCAGGTCGGGGCGGGCTTGATCGGAGTCAACCTCCGATGTGTCGAGCACCACCAGCTGAAGATGCTCTCCCCCCACGACAGGGAGGGAGGTCAGCGGCGTCTGCGCTACCGAAGTGAGCCCTTCGGCACGGACTGCTTGCCACTGTGCCTCCGAGGCGAGCAGCACTCGGGCCCCACACGTCTCGACGATGCCGAGGTTTCGGCTCGCGGGGGCGTGGGCATCCACCGGAACGTAGGCGGCCCCTGCCGCGAGCACACCAAAGATGGCCGTGACAGACGCGATCGACTTTGGAACCAGGATCGCCACCCGATCGCCGGCTTGGACACCCACACTCGCGAGGGCCTCTGCGACGACTCGGGAGGCATCGTCCAACTCGCGATAGCTGAAGGCGGTGCCCGTACCGGCATCGAGCACAGCTACCGCATCGGGGGTCCGTCTCGCACTGGCCTGGAGCAAGCCGTGCAACCGCCGCTCGCTCATCCCCGAGCTTGCTTGGCGGTGACGAGCTCCACGATGGCCTCCACCGAATTCAAGGGACCCCCGACCACCTCGTGGGAGTCGATGGAGATCCGGTAGGTGTCTTCGAGGTGTGTGATCAGCTTGAGTGTGTCGATGGACGACAAGATGCCGTCACCCACCAGCGCTGTGTCGTCCGCGAGGGAATCGGCGGGCTCACCGGGCAGGAATTGCTCGAGAATGTAGATGCGGATTTCTTGGCGCAGCAGCGTGCGGTCTGCCATGGCGGTGCCCCTGGAATGAATGACCCGACTGGCTTACCCCGACAGCGGGCCGCTGACAGGTGGGTCTCGCATCACACGTGGCTTCGCGTGCTAAGCGCGTTTCGAAGGGGGCTCCACAGCAGGCCGTGAACCCGCTAGGGGGCCCATGGCCGGGCCGGGGGCACCATTCGGGCAGTCGCCCGGCTCCTAAGGCTGCGCTATTGCAACGCAGTTATGGGAGAGCGGCGGTGAGTACAGACCCGGCCACGAACAACGACGTCAAGGCTCCATCCACAGCCGATAGCACTGGTGCTGCGCCGTGGGGCCCCTACTTGGTCACCCTCGTCCAGCTCGCGCTCGTTTGCGCCGTGGTGTTTTTGCTCGGGGTCGAGCAGCGCGCGGGCCTGCCCAAGCTCGCGCCCGTCATCCTGGTCGCATTCGCCCTCCATGCGCGGGCCCCGATTCGCCTTCGTCCGGCGCTGTTCGTGTTGGCGTCCCTCGTGGGGCTCTTCGTGGTGATGGGGCCCGTCGCTGCAGCCGTGATTGGCGTCGGCGTCGTGCTGTTCGGGATCTGCTCGCTTCCCGTGAAGGTGTGGGCGCGCGCAGCACTCGTCCTGGGTGTCGGCGCGGCATTGGCGCTGTACCGAGACGACGTCACCTTCTCCTGGGCGCCTGCAGTCGTCCCCGTGGTCTCTGCCCTGTTCATGTTCCGGGCGATCGTGTTCTTGTTCGACGAGAACGCGGCGGGTCGACAGTCCACCCTGTGGCAGCGATTTGGCTACTTCTTCATGCTGCCAGCGGTCTGCTTTCCGCTGTTTCCGGTGGTCGATTACCGGCTGTGGCGCACGCAGTACTACACGGGCGAGACCGAAGCTCTATACCGGAAGGGCATCGGGTGGATCAGCCGCGGCTTGTGGCAGATGGTGCTGTATCGGGTCGTCTACCACTTCCTCGTCCTCCCCGAGTGGGAGATCGTCGACAGCACGTCCGCGTTGCGCAGCATGGCCACCGTCTACCCGCTGTACCTCCGCATCTCGGGGCAGTTCCACTTCATCATCGGGGTCCTGGTCCTCTTCGGGTACAACCTGCCCGAGACCCATCACCGCTACTTCTTCGCTTCATCTTTCCTGGATCTCTGGCGCCGAGCCAACATCTACTGGAAAGACTTCATGGAGAAGGTGGTCTTCTACCCCGCCTTCCTAAAGCTTCGCCGGATGGGCGCGCCTCAGCCCATGCTGCTGGCCATCGCACTCACGTTCGTCGCCACCTGGCTGCTGCACTCCTACCAGCTGTTCTGGATTCGCGGAGACTTCCCGCTCACGGTCCAGGATGCACTGTTCTGGGGTCTGATCGGATCGTTCGTGGCGATCGACTCGGTGATGGAGGCCCGGCGTCCCCGCCGAAGACGCACGCAGGAGACCGGCTTCGTCGTGGCGACTGCCGCGGTGTGGGTGGCGAAGGTGGTGGGGATGATGACCCTCATGTCCGCCCTGTGGTCTTTCTGGAGCGCGCCTTCTTTGCCCGAGTGGTTCGACCTGGTGGCTCTGCTCGGGGCCGACCAGGGGTGGGTGCTCTGGTACCTGGGCGCAGTCATGCTGGCCTTCGCCCTGGGCATTCCGCTGCTCTACCTCTCCACCCGCACACCAAACGACTGGGATGGGCTGACCCCACCCCTGTCCGTCCGCACCTCAGCCCCCGTCCTCGTCGCACTCGTGGCGCTGGGGCTGCTGCCCGGCAGTGGGTGGATCGACGCACGTGGGTCGGAGTTCCTGTCCGCCCTCACAATGCAAAAGCTCAACCAGCAGGACGCCCTCACGCAGGTCCGTGGGTATTACGAGACCGCCCTCGCGAACAACGCGATGATCTCACCGCTCGTCATGACCGATGTAGGCATGCCCGACGACTGGATGTCGCTGTCTTCAGGAAATTACGTCCTGCAGACCCACGACTTGCGGTCCAGCGAGCTTCGGCCCGGCATCACCGCCTTCCACCGTGGAGCCTCGTTCACCACCAATCAGTGGGGAATGCGCGACAAAGAATACACCAAGAAGAAGAAGCCAGGCACCTTCCGGGTGGCGCTCCTGGGCTCGTCGTATGCGATGGGGGTCGGCGTGGAAGACAAACACGTCTTCGAGACCCTGGTCGAAGACTGGCTCAACGATCGCTACGCAGGCGGGGAATACGATCGGTACGAGATCCTGAACTTCTCCAAGGAAGGCTACCTGCTCATGAGCACCGTGGGCATGTGCATGGAAGTCGTGCCGTCCTTCGAGCCCGATGCCGTGATTATTATCGACCACGCCATGCAGCCCAAGCGGCTGGCCAAGCGGATGGCCCGAACCAACGCGCAGGTGGAGCACTACCCGAAGCCATGGCTCAAGGAGTGGCTCGACAAACATGGCGTCGAGACGGGCACCGGTCTGGGGCGCGACAGCCGTCAGATGTGGGCCTCGGCCGATGACCTACCGCGCCTCTTCCTGCGAGATGCCGTGGAGCTCTGCACCCGCAACGGCGCGAAGGCCATCTGGTTGTGGCTGCCGGTCAACAAGCCGTCCCATCCGGAATTCGCCGAAGTCCGCGCCAGACAGCAGGCAGCTGCCGAAGCACTCGGGATGGTCACACTCACCCTCGATGGTGCCTACGGCGACCACACGATCGAGCAGCTGGCCATCGCAGCCTGGGACGAACACCCCAACGCCCTGGGCCACCGGCTACTCGCCGACGCCCTGTTGCGGCAGCTGGAGCAGAACAGCGACGCCATCGGCCTCGGACTCGGTCGACCGTAGGCACCGGTCTCCCCCATTCCTCCTGTCTTGGGGGTCGACGCTGGGATAGTGTCTCCACTCGGCCATGGCTCCTTTCGGAGTCGTCCACGAACGCAGCCAAGTGAGATGCAGATGCATGACGTCGTCATCCTCGGTTCAGGTTTTTCCGGGTCGATGCTCGGCGCGATCCTCGCCCGTCACGGACGAGACGTCCTGATGATCGACGCCGGCAAGCACCCACGGTTCGCCATCGGCGAGTCCACCATCGTGCACACCTCGCAGACCATCTCGCTCCTGGCGCGCGAGTTCGACGTGCCCGAGCTGGAGAAGCTGGGCCTCGACTCCCCCGAGGGCACCCGCGAGGTGGTGGGGTCGCGCTGCGGCATCAAGCGGATCTTCGGCTTTCTGTACCACCAGGAAGGCCAGCCCCATGATCCCGAAGAGGCCCTGCTCTTCGGCAACGCATGGCGCGACGAGAACCACCTGTACCGGCCCGACGTCGACCAGTGGCTGTTCGACCTCGCCAAGCAGTACGGCTGCACGGCCCTCGAAGAGACCCGCGCCGACTCCGTGGAGATCGACAACGACGGCGTCACGGTGCACGCCGGCGGAAAGGTCCATCGAGCGAGGTACATCGTCGACTGCACGGGCTTTCGCAGCGTGCTCGCCACCCAGTTTGGGCTGCGAGACGAAGAGCCCCGCCAGATCCTGCAGTCCTGCTCCATGTTCACGCACATGAAGGGCGTGCGCCGGTTCGAAGACCTGATTGAGAGCGGAATGTCCCATCCTTGGTGGGAAGGAACCCTCCACCACCTGTTCGACGGAGGCTGGCTCTACGTCATCCCGTTCAACAACTGGCCGGGGGGCACCAACGATGTGGTGAGCGTGGGGCTCACGTGGGACCCACGGCGCCACACCCCCAAAGACTTCCAGTCGTTCCTCGCAGAGAAGCTCCCGAGTGTCGCCGAGCAGTTCGCCGAGGCCGAACCCGTGCGTCCCTGGATTCGCACGGGCCGCATTCAGTACTCGTCGAGTCAGACGGTCGGACGAAGATGGAGCCTCTCGGCGCATGCAGCGTCGTTCGTCGACCCGATGTTCTCCCGGGGGCTCATCAACGCGGTCGAGGTCATTCGCACCTTGGTCCCGCCTCTGCTCCGTGCGCTCGACGACAACGACTTCGATCCAGCTCGGTTTGCCGCCGTGGAGACGATCCAAGAGCGCGTGCGCTCCTACGCCGACCGACTGGTGTGGGCCACGTACATCTCCTGGCGTGACTT
>Ga0315321_10002384_pt1 | contig 14562 bp, 14 predicted proteins | sample M180m21515metaG_FD_203464 | JGI IMG/M metagenome (GOLD analysis project Ga0315321, IMG submission 203464) | Ammonia-oxidizing marine archaeal communities from Monterey Bay, California, United States - M1 80m 21515 | ecosystem: Environmental > Aquatic > Marine > Intertidal zone | place: USA... | reverse complement strand
ACGATCAAGCTCTTCAGGCTCGCCAAGAACATAAGCGCCCTGCATCAATTTGTTGAAATGCTCAATTTTTACAGCCGTGAATTCTGGAAATATCAACGTATAGCCATATAGTTTCTAACCATGGTCATTTTGCAAATCATATTCAATTTTGCGGTAATAGCTAAGGCTTCCTAATTTTAATGTATTATAATTCATTACATAAAAATTTTTTGGGTACCATTTCACTAATACTTTTTATCTTCATTCATATCTCTTTTTTCTGAATGATCAAAAATATTCGCTACCACCGATTCATAGCGCTACCTATACTCCATTACTCCAGGCTAAATGATAACGATTATTCATAGGTCTTGAATAATGTGTTCCAGTCATAGGCAACCTCGTTACCCATGACTGGAACTTCACTATGCTAGGCTGACTTAAGCAGGCTCAAACAACGGCAAGGCCGCCTCGTCGTTCAGGTCCTTGAATGTGACCTTTACCTTCATGCCGATTTTGACCTCGTCATAATCGACGTTGACGATGTTGGTCATGATCGTTGGGCCTTCGTCTAGCGTGACGTAGGCGATGCAATAGGGCGAGGCCGTGCGGCGCATGACGCTATAGCTGTAGACCACGCCAGTCCCTTTGCCTGGCACATATTCCACATTGGTCTTGCCCGTGAACGGGGAAACGCGGCGTGGGAACCAGAGGTGCTTGCCCGTATCAGGGCATTTCGGGACCAGGAACTTGTGGTCCTTGGCGGCGTCCCAGAACTCTTTGGTTTCTGGGTTAATCGGCGGGTGAATGTACTCTGCCTGGGGCATTATGCGTCCTCCTGACCAATGATAACCGTGGCGCTGCCCATTCGGGTGCCGATGGAACCGCCAGTGCCGTGGGCAAGGGCGATATCGCAGTTTGGAACCTGCACTTTGGGATGCGCTTCACCGCGCACCTGACGCACCGCTTCCAGCACTTTCGTCATGCCGCCACGATTGGCCGGGTGGTTGTTGCAAAGCCCGCCGCCGTCCGTGTTGAACGGCAGTTTGCCGACGCCGGAGATCAAATTGCCGTCCGAAACGAACTTGCCGCCCTGTCCTTTTTCGCAGAAGCCAAGGTCTTCAATCGTTTCCAGCACGGTGATCGTGAAGCTGTCATAGATGGACGCATACTTGATGTCCGCATGCTTCACGCCCGATTCCTCAAATGCAGCAGCACCCGAATGACGAGCGCCGGTATATGTGAGGTCCACATTGCCCGCATCGAGGTGCTTGATGGTCTCACCACCGCCAAGATATTTGACGATGGGACGCCCCAAACTTTTTGCGATTTCAGGCGTGGTCATCACGATCGCACCACCGCCATCAGAGATAACGCAGCAATCAAGGCGATGCAGTGGGTCGGAGATCATCGGCGAGTTCACCACATCCTCAACCGTGACAACGTCCCGCAACATGGCGTGCTCGTTGTATTGGGCGTGCGTGGAGGCCGCGACCTTAATCCATGCAAGCTGTTCGGACGTTGTGCCGAACTCATGCATGTGCCGCATTGCAGCCATCGCATACATGTTAACGACGGTCGGGCCATAAGGCGCTTCGAAGCCAACATCAGGCGCATTGTGATCATAAATGCGCGGTGCGGTGCCAGTCGCTTGGCCTTCAGAGCGGGGACGGCCAGCGAGCGTGATCAACGCCACATCCGTCTTACCAGCTGCGATCATTGCCGCTGCGTGGTTGACGTGGATGACGTAAGAAGACCCACCGGTTTCGGTCGTGTCGATATGGCGGAGCTTCAGGCCCATATATTCTGCCATGGACATGCCACCCAGGCCGGGCGCATCGCCAGCACAGTAGAACGAGTCTACGTCTGAGAAGCTCAAGCCCGCGTCTGCGAGCGCGCCAGCGGCGACCTCTGCATGCAATTGGGCCAATGACCGGTCTGGTGCCTTTCGCGTGGGATGCTCATAGATCCCTGCGATACACGAATTGCCTCTGATATCCATGGACGATGTGTCCCCCTGTGGTTTTGTAAGTGATCTCGAAGCCTAGGCGGGCCGAATGCCTGCTGGCAAGTCTGGCTGCGCACCTCAAAGGCCTATATCTCAGGCCAACGGAAATGCTTCGCTGAATGCCTTGACGCCTTTCGGCGTGAACGTAACGACCCGGCTATCAGGCACACGGCGCGCCCAGTTCAGAACATAGAACCGAGTTAGCAGTGCCGCGCCCAACCCACCCGCCAAATGCGAACGCCGCTCACTCCAATCCAGACAAGAGCGGCAGAGCGGGCGGCGCGCGTTATCGAGCGGTATCAAGTCTATCCCAAGCTCGACCATTCGGGCGCGACCAGCATCCGTCAGACTAAGGCCTTTTGGGCCGCGGGCGAATACGCCGGTCGACGTCAGGCTATCGAACATGCGAACGCTCAAGTCACCGGCCAGGTGGTCGTAGCAAACGCGGGCCTGCCGCATTGCTGCATCTATAGGCCCGGTGCGCGTGCGCAGCTGGCCCTGGCGCGCGGCGAGGCCCATCAATGTTTCCAGCACATTGCCAACCTCGGCATTCGCCAGCGTGAAATATCTGTGACGCCCTTGGGATCGAGCGGTCAGAAGGCAGCCATTCTCCAGCTTCGAGAGATGTGAGCTTGCAGTGGCGCGCGTAACGCCCGCTTCGGCTGCCAGCTCGCTTGCCGTAAGCGCCTTGCCGCTCATCAACGTTGCTAAAATATTGGCGCGCGCCGGATCGCCAATCAGTGCGGCGACCTCAGCAATGTCTGGTCCGTTCTTCATAGTTCGATCTTAGTCGAACCATCGCCCCTCACAAGGCCGCTAAGGTCGCTGCAATCACATCAGATAATGGGTGCAAGGACCATGGCCGAAGCTGAAAAACCAAAGATCACAGAGTTCGGACTGTTGGGCTTATTGGCCCTGCTCTGGGGCTCGTCTTATTACTTCGCCAAGATCGCGCTTGTGGATTTACCGCCCATGACACTGGCGGCATCTCGTGTCGCTATTGCCGCCGTTTTCCTACTAATCGTCATGCGGATTGTCGGTGATAAGTTGCCAAGGGATGGCCGCACTTGGCACATGTTGTTCATCCAAGCCTGCTTTAACAGCATTCTGTCCTGGTCGATTCTGGCGTGGGGCCAGCAACATATTGATGTGGCGCTCGCGAGTGTGTTGAACTCCACATCTCCGATTTTCGTTTTCTTCATCACACTTGCACTCGTCCGCAAGGCTCCGCCAGGGCGAAGCCTCTGGGGTGCCTATGTTGGCCTTGGTGGCGTCGCATTGATCGTCGGGGGTGATCTGGCGGACGGCGTTGACGCAAGCTTAGCCGGATGTGCCGCCGCACTTGTCGGCGCATTTCTGTATGGCTGCGCTGCAGTCTACGGCAAACGGATAACGGGCCCGTCGCCGTTGGCCACAGCCACCGGCACGATGCTTTGGGCGACGCCGGTGCTTTTTCCGGTCGCAGCAATGGTCGATGTGCCTTGGTGGCTCCAGCCGGGGGCGGAAGCATTGTATGCAGCGACGGTCCAAGGCGTGTTCTGCACCGGCGCGGCGCTTGTGTTGTTCTTTCGCCTGCAACGCACGCTTGGCTCTATGGGTGTGGCGAGCCAAGCGTATTTGCGGGCAGGCGTCGGCCCTTTGCTGGGCATTCTTCTGCTCGGCGAACAACCGACCTGGACGATTGGTGCCGGTGGCGTGCTGGCAATCCTGGGCGTCGCATTGATTAATTCAGGCGGTAAACCCAAAGAAAAGGCGTCGTCGAAGAATATCTAAATATGCGCACGCCCGGCAGCGGCAACGTTTGAGAGCACCAGCTTTTCACGGACACTCGCCGCGACGCTGGCCCCAAGCGCCGCCTTAACAGCATCGGATTTGGTAGAAAGGCGGCGCAATTCATGGGCGTTGAAGAATAGGCAACGGCAGGCTGTACAGGTGATAGCGGCGGCTGTAGCCGGTGCGCCAGTCGACCAAGTCACTTCGCCCACATAATCGCCAGTTCGGCAATTTGCGATGACATTACCGATGGTAGCTATATCCACATCCCCGGACGTCACATAAATCAGGCGTGAGACCGGCTCCAATTCCTCGGTCAGGACCGCACCTGCTTCAATATCCGCCCAATGGCCGAGGTCAAGCAGGCGTCGCGCATCTGACGGCGGTAAACGCGCCAGCTTTGCATCCAGAAAAACTTGTTCTTCCGGTGAAAAACGAGCGCGTTGCTTCAATGCCAGCAAGCGAATAATTCCCATAACACTGATGAAAATCCATGTCGCCTGGATAGCCGCCGCGGACAGATTGAACTGGTCGCTTAAGCTCATCAGCACACAGGCGGCGGCGGCATTCAGGATTGCGTAGATATACGATTGCCCTCGCACGAAACCTAACTGCATTGCAGCATAGGAGCCGATATAAAGCACGACGCCCAGCGCGCCGACCCCGTCCCAAACTGTTAGATCAGCCTGCACGCGGCACACCTCCCCAAAACCGATCCTCACCCTATAATCGGAATTCAACAGTGCGGATACAGGAAACTTGAAATGGCAGTTGGTGTTGGGCTTGGTTTGGCGGATTTGCCGTTTTCGTGTGCGAATGCCTATTGGGAATGGGTCGATATGGCGGAGGACGGCGGCGTCGATTCTATGTGGCAAACGGATCGTCTGGTTTCCCCCATTCCAATCCTAGAATGCATGAGCGCCATGGCTGCCATAGCCGGACGCACACGGCGGATGAGGTTCGGCATGAACGTCGCCTCCTTGGGCCTGCGCGATCCGCTGTTGACGGCAAAGCAGTGTGCGACAATTGATTATCTCTCCAATGGCCGCTTGCTGCCAGCTTTTGGTGTTGGGTCTGCGGTCGCCCCAGATTGGGGTGCCACTGGCCGTTCGCCGAAAGGCTCGGGCAAGGTCGCGGATGAGGCGATGGCGCTGATTACCCGGCTTTGGCGTGAGGATGCCGTGTGTTTTCAGGGCGAGCACTTCACCTATGAGAATGCGCGCATTGAACCAAAACCCGTGCAGAAGAACCTGCCATTCTGGATCGGCGGCTCATCCAAACCCGCCATTCGCCGGACAGCACAATACGGCACTGGATGGCAGGCTGGACAGGAAACAGCGGACGAACTACCGCCCGTTCTGGACGCCATCAAAGCCGCACTCGAAAAGAATGGCCGCTCGATTGACCCGGACCACTACGGTGCCGGGTTCCATTTCTACTTCGGTGATTGGGACGGCGCAGACCTGCCAAAACGCACGCGCTCCTTCGAAAAGCGAACAGGCCGGGATGCCAAACTCCACTTCGCTGTCGGCGGCGCAGACGACATTCTGGCCCGCATCCAAGGCTATGCAGACGCCGGCATCTCCAAATTCATCCTCCGCCCCATCGGCCTTTCAGACAGCGAACTGATCGCGCAGACGCAAAAGCTGGTGGAAGAGGTGATTCCAGAAGCAGTGAAGCTGGAAGCAGTGACGGGGTAGCTGGATGTGAATTCGCAGGTTATGAGATGGTAAGAGCGCGCTTCGTACTGAGATCAGCAATTACGACACCACCCGATGTTCGCTGGGCTACGGGTGCGCTTCACCCTAAGTTCCCTTGACCATGTAGTGTGCAACTCGCAATCTTTCGAGGCGTCGAACTGACCTTTCACCCCGCCAAAGATAATTTGTATCCGCGCATTTCTTTTAGTTTGAAGGAAAATGCGCTGACAGACGATGAAGCATTCAATCTCTTGCGTAGCCTTACCAGTGCGCTGGTGTGGTTGAATCGTGAGCAGGCACAAATCATTGGAATCTATCTTGGCCGCACGATCGCAAAGGTTGATAAACTTCTTGGCGCGCGGTTCATTGGATCGCTTCCTCCAATTGACCTTACAAATCTACCGGAACCCGATGATCAAAAGGCACAATTGGCGCTCGCTCTCTATCGGGAAGCACTCGAATTAAACGTTCCCGCTTATCAATTCCTCGGGTTCTTCAAAATTCTCAACGTCATACATGCTTCTGGCTCCGCCCAGATTATCTGGATAAACAAAACGATAGAAAAGTTATCCGGCGCCGGAGCTTCTCGCATTATTGATATAAAAACAAACTTGGGCCCAAGTGATACAATCGGAAATTACTTATTCGTTTCAGGGCGTTGTGCCATAGCTCATGCGTATGGTGATCCAATAGTAAATCCTGATAGATCGGTAGATATTAGGCGAATTGACGACGACCTTTGTGTCATTCGAGAATTGGCGGGAATCGCGATGAACGAAGAATTAAGAATTAAGAATTAAGAAGCGGTTTGATTCAGTGGACAGTTAAACCAGGAGCTGCCAATGCCCGGACTTTCAGACGCCGCCGTGATTGATGTACACGCTCATGTCGTTTTGGCCGAGACCATGGGGGCCGCTGGGCCGCATGGGCCGGAGCTGACGACGGCTGACGATGGCCTGCCATTGTTCCGCGCGGGCGGGTTCAAGCTGCATGGAGTGCCTTATGCCGAAAGCCCGTTCATGCAGGTGGGCTTGCGGCTTGAACGCATGGCAGCGGCGGGGATAGATTTCCAACTGTTGAGCCCCAATCCGCTGACATATTTCCACAATGTCGAGCCGGAGAATGCGGTTCGGTTCTGTCGCATTCATAATGATGCGCTGGCGGGAATTGTTTCGGCGCATCCGGATAGGCTCGGCGGGTTTGCAGCGATGCCGATTCAGGATGTCGGCGCGTCCGTTGAAGAACTTCAGCGGAGCGTGCAAGAACTTGGGATGCGTGGGCCGTATATCGGCACGGACACGGTGCGCCCGCTACATGACCCTGAAATGGACCGGTTCTATCAGGCTTGCGTTGATCTGAACGTACCATTGTTCATCCATCCATCCCCCGCCGGTATTGATGGACCGCCGGGCGACCCCAACCTGAAGCACTTCGATCTGGACGTCGTGATTGGCTTCGCGGCGCAGGAAGCCATCGCCGTGGCATCCCTGATTTACGGCGGCGTGGTCGACCGGTTCCCGGACTTAGACATCTGCTTGAGCCACGGCGGCGGGTCGGCGGGCTACCTGATTGGGCGGATGGCCCAGGGCGCGCGGAAGCGCCCTTGGTCGCCGGAATATTTGCGGCCAGAGGGCGCTTTCGAAGAACGGTTCGCCAGCCTTTGGTTCGATAACCACCTGAATAATCCGCATTCCCTGACGCTGCTCAAAAGCATTATCGGCGATGAACGCATGGTCTATGGCACCAATTTCGTTGGCTGGGATGCCCCAGAAGACATGGGCTCGACACCGCCAGACCCAAAGCTGGCTGATAACGCAAGGCGGTTGCTGCGGGCATGAGCGGCGTCCTAATCCAGAACGGCAGCGTCATTGATGGCGCAGGCAACGCACCTGTTGAAGGCGCTGTACTCACCATTGGTGATCGGGTGATAGCAACCGGCATAGAGGCTAACGCCCAGGCCGCAACCATGAACGACCTCACCCGCATCGATGCGACCGGCATGTCAGTTATGCCAGGCCTGATCGATGTCCATTGCCACCTGGCGTTCGATGATGCCGAGAGCAATTCGGAGCTTTTCTTCCAGCGCCGCAACGCGCTTTCGGCTTTAGTTGCAGCCTATAACGCCAAGAAGCTGCTACGGGCGGGTGTCACCGGAATTCTGGACCCGGACTCAACATTCGAAAACATGATCGACCTCCGCGACGCCATCGATGCTGGCGTTGCCGACGGTCCGCGTATGTCCTGCGGCGCCTATGCGTTGATCACCAGCATTGGCGGCACTGCAGGCCGGATGATCCGGGATTCCGGCGTCACCGGCTATTATATGGCCGTGAATGGGCGGGATGAAATCGTTGGCGAGGTCCGACGGCAAATCAAGAACGGTGCCGACTGGATTAAAGTCCACGTCACCGGCATTGTCCCCCGCCAATCCCATAAGGGCGAGATGTGCGCGTGGTCTGATGATGAGCTGCGCCTGATCGTGGAAACCGCCCATGACCTTGAAACGCCCGTCATGGGCCATTGCCGCGGTGCGGACGCCACTCGCCGCGCTGCGATCGCGGGCTTTGATCTGCTGTTCCACGCAACTGGCATGGACGAAGCAGCGCTTGAAGCCGTGATTGAGCGCAAAATTCCTATAGCGCCCACACTCACCTTCCAGGCCAACATGGCGGATTTCGGCCCTAAGATCGGTGCGAACCCGGACCTGATGAAGCTGTTTGAATCAGAGCTTGCCGACAGCGCCGAAACGATGCGGAAAGCCTATGACGCGGGCGTACCACTGCTGACAGGTAGTGAGGCTGGGTTCTCCATGGTGCCTTATGGTGACTGGCACTATCGTGAGTTGGAAGTGTTCGTCCGTCACTTTGGCCTCACCCCACTGCAAGCCATTCAATGCGCCACACAGCAAAGCGCCTTCGGCCTTAAAATGCAGGGGAAAACGGGCGTTATAGCCCCGGGGTACAAGGCGGACATAATCATTGTGGATGGCGACCCATCGCGCGACGTTACCGTGCTCGGCAAGCCTGGTGCGATCCGTCATGTGATGATTGATGGCACGTTGAAGGACCTTTCACCATTGCCGCCGCGCAACCCCATTCCCGGTTGGCAAGTCGCCAGTATTGGCCGCCAACTTACCCGCGATATCGCCTTTGGGCAGGACGCGACCGGCGGACCTATCGATATTAAGGAACTACACTAATGGCTGACGACGCCTTACTCCGCCGTATTGACCGGCTTGAATCCCGCCACACCATCGCAGAGCTCATTAGCGTGTATGGCATCGCCTGCGATGACCACGACATGCCGCGCCTGATGGGCCTATTCACAGCAGACGCTGAATTCGACACCAAATCCGGCCTGATGCACGCAGAAAACCCTGCAGCCATCGAGCAAATGTTCATTGAGGCCTTCAAAATCAGAGGCCCTGCATTCCACTGGTCCCACGACCACATCGTTGAATTTGACGAGACAGACCCCGACCGCGCGACAGGCACCGTCTTAAGCCACGCTGAAACGACGCCTCACGGCGAACCCAGCCTGGCTGCTATGCGGTATGAGGATGAGTATAAGCGCGTTGATGGCCGGTGGCTGTTCCGCAAACGCACGATCAACTTCCTCTATTATGTGCCAGCGAAGGATTACCTGACAGCGCTAAACAAGCGTGAGCGCGTGACCGTCGCTGGGAATAGATTGCCTGCGGATTACCCGGAAAACCTCGCCCCCTGGCAGGAATTTGACACCAAATACAAAGCTGACTGAGGGGAGCAAGCCCATGCCTTCAACAGTATCTATGGACCTCGCCCGCCGTGCGCTTAACCGTTATGGCGAGCGTGGCACTGATCAGGCCGATGCACCGATGACTAACCCGGTCTCGGCATATCTCGACCCCGCGCGCTATGCCCATGAGATCGAGCATTGCTTCAAGCGCCGCCCAATGGCCCTGGCGCTTAGTTTGGAACTTGCGAAGCCGGGGAATTACCGCGCTGTCACCGTTCTGGAAACGCCAGTGCTGATCGTTCGAGGCAAGGATGGCCAAGCGCGGGCATTTCTGAACGTATGCCGCCATCGCGGTGCTCCATTATGCGACGAGGGAACGGGCTCAGCGCAACGTTTCTCCTGCCCTTATCACGCCTGGGCCTACGATGCTGAAGGCGCGCTGACGGCCATGTATGGCGAGGCGACCTTTGGTGACATCAACCGCGAAGACTATGCCTTGAAGCCCCTACCCTGCGCTGAAGCTGCGGGCATGGTCTGGGTCTGCCTGACGCCTGGCCTCGACTTCAACATTGACGACTGGTTGGGCGGCATGCAGGCCGAACTTGAGACGCTCAAGCTGGACCAATGGCATATCCACGAAGTCCGCGACCTGCCGGGCCCCGGATGGAAAGTCGTGTGGGATGGGTATCTGGAGGCCTATCACCACAACACGCTCCACAAGGACACAGTTGGCAAATTCACTGTCGGCAACTTGGTGGTCCACGACACATATGGCCCTCACCAGCGCATCACTTTCGGTCGCCGAAGCCTGAAAGAATTGGCCGCACAGCCAGAGGCCGAATGGGCACCCGACGAGCATATCCGGCTCATCCATTCCGTCTTCCCCAACCTCTCCATCTCTGGCGTGTTGGGGGATCATTGTTTGGTCAGCCAGCTTTTCCCTGGACCGACGCCGGAGACGACCATCACCCGCCAATATGTCCTATCCGCGAAGGCACCCGAAACGCCGGAGGAGATTGCAGCCACCGAAGGCTTCAGCGACATCGTCCTCCGCGCCGTTCGCGATGAGGATTACGACATGGGCTACAAAATCCAGCGCGGCCTAAAATCCGGCGCCAATACAACCTTCACCTACGGCCGCAACGAACCAGGCCTCCACCACTACCACCGCATGGTGGCGGAGATTGGTGGGTGGGAGCTTAGCGACAAGTAACCTTTTGATTGCCCTTGTCGGGCTGAGGTCAGGTTATGCCGCGACCTGCTGATCCCTGCGCTTGTTTGCCCCAATGCCGAATACGATCCCGTACAGGCAGGGAATGACAATCAACGTCAGCATTGTGCCGATCAGCAGGCCGCCAGCGATGACCAGGGCTAAATCGTAGAACAGTACATCGCGGGCGATGATGATGGGGGCGAGGCCGAGGGCGGTTGTACAGGTGGTCATCACGATCGGGCGGAGACGGCGGACGCCTGCTTCTATGATGGCTTCGGCGATGGTGTCCCTGCGTTCGCGCTCAACATCTATGCGGTCAATCAGGATGATGGCGTTATTGACGACGATACCGGCCAGAGCCAGCACACCCAAAATGGCCATAAATCCGAAATTGGCCCCTGGTGCCAGTGCCAGCGTCAACCCGAACCCCGTTACCGTTAATGGGATTACGGCCAGGATCAACGCCGGGCGGATGAAGCTGTGGAATTGCCAGATCAGCGTCAACACCTTCAAGGCCAAGGCGATTGGGAAGTTGGATGCCAAGCGCTAATTGGCGTCAGAGCTGCCTTCGACCTCTCCGCCAAGTTCTATCCGGTATCCGGGCGGCAAAGTGCGTTTGAGCTCATCCAGCGTATCGCTAAGGGCGGATACAGTGATAACGCGTTCGATATCCTGGCGTTTAATGCGTGCATAGTTGGGGGCCCCGTTAAGTTCCGCGATTTGCAAAAGTGGGACCGGCATTCCGCTGGGCGTCGGGATCGTCAGTGAGCGCAGGCGATCCAGGTTCCGCCGCGCTTCGCCTTTGGCCCGGGCGATTACCGGAATACTGATATCACCCAGCCGGTAATCGCTGATCTTAGCGCCCGCGAGCGGGCTGTTCAGGGCATCCGCCACATCAGCCGATGTAATGCCTGAGCGTCGCGCTGCATCCTGGTTGATGCGAACCTGCACCGTAACCGTTGGATTGCTCCAGTCGTCCTTGATGTCCCGTGCGCCGGGCGTCGCGCGCATGGCCGTTTTAATGGCCTCAGCACTCTTAACCAACGTGTTGATTGAGGGACCGAAAATTCGATACTCAACCAAGCCCGCCTGCCCTGGGCCAAGGGACATTTTCTATGGGATAACGCTGGCTTCTGGCACATTCGCGAAGGCATAGCCGCGCAATTTCGCCGCCAATCCATCTACACCCTCAAACCGATTCAGGTTGATGATGAAATAGCCGTTGTTTGGAAACCCATCGATTGGTGAAAGGCTGAGATAAAAGCGCGGGCCGCCGGTCGCGACATATGAAACCAAGTTTTTCACTTCCGGATTTTGCTGTTTATCCAGTAGCCAGGCCTGCAACCGATTGACGACTTCACCCGTGGCATAGGTGTTGGAGCCAACGGGCAAACGCACCGTCACCTGTAGCTGCGCGCGCTCGGAGGCTGGGAAAAAGGTTTTCGAGACATTGGCGAACAACATCACACCCAGAACGATTGTTGCGAAAGAGGCCGCCGCCGTTATCCAACGCCAACGTATAATAAAGCCCATAGCGCGGCGGTAGGCATTTAGATAGGCGCGGTCATAAGCCTTTTCCTCATCCACGGCCTCACCAGGTTTTAGCAGCCACATGCAGAGCAAGGTGAGCGCCGTTAACGCCACTGCCCATGACACCAGCAGCGAGATGGCGACGACGAGCGAGATCGAACGGGTGTATTCGCCTGCACTCCCTGGCATCAGCATCAGCGGCATGAAGGCGAAAATCGTTGTGAGCGATGAGGCGAGCAAGGGGCCGCTCATCTGCCCACCAACAGCCATCGCTGCCTTCATGCGCTCCTCGCCACGGGCAAGTCGCGCCTGAATTTCCTCAGCAACGACAATGCCGTTATCGACCAGAAGGCCCAATGAGATGATCAATGACGCCAGCGACATGCGCTCCAAAGCAATGCCCGCAACGCGCATAACCAGAATGCTGCACACCATAACCAGCGGCACCATGGCACCAACCAGCAAACCTGTGCGAAGGCCAAGGAAAGCAACAACAACAAGCAGCACGATCACAATCGTTTGCCAAAGATTGTTCAACACACCCGCAATCGCGGTTTTGATCTCATCCGGCTGGAACGTAATGAATTCAAGGAAAATGCCGAGCGGCAGCGCCGCCTTGGCCTCGCCGATAAAGGTGTTCAAACCTGTGGCAAAAGCAGACGCATCAAAGCCATCTGTCATAGAGACGCCTATGATAATGGCGGGCTGACCGTTGAAATAGGCGTGGGGGCCGGGCGGGTCTTTATACATTAGCGAAATGTCTGAAATATCGCCCAACTGCAGGGATTGCCCTGCGCTATTGGGAACGGCAATGGCGAGGCGTTTGACCTCCTCCAGCGTTTCAAAATCGCCGGTAGGCTGCACCGTCAACGTGGTGCCACCGGCCTCCACTTGCCCAACCGGTTGGATGACGTTCTGATTCTGGATGGCGTCAACAATTTCCCGCCCCTCCATGCCAAGCTGAGACAGGCGCAGCACGTCAAACTCAATATGGACCTGCTGCTCCAGCACGCCAAAGAACTTAACTTTGCGCACGCCCGGCACGCGGGCATAGAGCCTGCGACGCATTTCCTTAGCCGTCACGTGCATTTCGGCGTTATCCAACCCGTCAGCCGTCAGCGCAATCGTCGCCATCGCGACATCGCCCCTGTCCGTGTCGACGAACGGCCCTTTCGTTACGGTTGGCAGGGAGGATTTCACTTCCTCCATCTTATAGCGAAGGGTAGTCCAGATCGGATTGAGGTCTATGAAATCGTCGCCAACGGTGATCGATATTAGGGCTTGGCCGGTGCTCGATGTTGACTTTATTTCATCAACTTCAGGGATCTCCCGGATTTTCTCTTCGAGCACCGTCGTCAACAATTGCTCGACTTTAAGCGCGGGCATTCCAGGAAATTGCGCCTGGACACTAGCGGATCGGATTGTGATTTTCGGGTCTTCACGCGATGGATGGGTGAGGAAGCTTAGCGGCCCGGCGATCAGGGCGATCAGCACGAGTACCAGAACCAACATGGGGTTGGCGAGGGCGAAACGCGGTAACATTGCGTGCCTCCGCCTAGCGCAATTTGGCAGGGTCAAGCAGACGGGCCGGCATGCCGTCGTAAAGCAGGCTGATGCCCGCCGTCGCGATAGTCTCGCCCGGCTTCACCGCACCAGTGATCTGCAAAGCATTCCCACTAACCTCGACAACATTCACCTGCCGCGCCGCAAGCTTGCCGCCTTCGAACACAAATACTTGTCCGCCTTCCCGGTCTGTGTGGGCGCGGTAGGCCGGAATTGGAATTTGAAACACACCCTGCACCTGTTCAGGCAGGAATGCGAAAACGACCTCGGCGCTCATTCCGGGACGGAGTGCGTCTGGTGCCTCGTCCAACCGCACAGTTACAGGGTAAGCGTTCACACCTTCAGCGACCGGCGCGATTTCTGTGATGCGCCCCGGCAAAGGGTTGGCAGTAATGAGATCAACCAGGACTTCCGCCTTGTCGCCAACGGACACTGCATTGATGAGTGTTTCCGGCAGGGAGACGCGCACTTCAGCGTCGCCTGCGCTCTGAATGGTATAGATCCCTTGCCCGCTCGCGACTTCTCCGTATTGGTCAACACTCTGCTTAGCCACGACGCCGGAAAATGGCGCGACCAGGCTGGCCTTCCGCAAATCCCGCCGGGCGATTTGGGCCTGGCTTTGGGCGACACCGCGTGCGCCCTTGAGGTCCGCATAGCAGCCAGTGCCGACTCATAATTCGTCCGGGTGGCATAGCCTTTATCAAAAAGACTCTTTTGCTAGCTGAACTTGCTCTCATTATCCGCAACACTGGCGTTGGCTTTAGCCAATTCAGCCCCAGCGGTCGCAAGGCGGAGGCGAAGAGGCTCTGGATCAAGTTCCGCCACCACCTCACCAGCCTTGACGGTATCGCCGACCTTTTTGTTCAGCTTTACAACCTGACCACCCGTCTGAAACGCCACTTCGGAAGTTGCAACAGCTGCAATAACACCAGTAATTTGCCGCTTCTGAATGACGGCACCATCCTCCAGCTTCATATACTTGATTAATCGGATCGGCGGCGGCGCTGAAATTTCTGCTTCGTCTTCGCAACCAGCCACAAGCAGCGCGCTAGCGGCGATAGCAAGCGTCATACCGCGCC
>Ga0315321_10002383_pt1 | contig 14568 bp, 14 predicted proteins | sample M180m21515metaG_FD_203464 | JGI IMG/M metagenome (GOLD analysis project Ga0315321, IMG submission 203464) | Ammonia-oxidizing marine archaeal communities from Monterey Bay, California, United States - M1 80m 21515 | ecosystem: Environmental > Aquatic > Marine > Intertidal zone | place: USA... | reverse complement strand
AAGCTGGTAATCAAGAAGCCGGTAATCAAGAAGCTGGTAATCAAGAAGCTGGTAATCAAGAAGCTGGTAATCAAGAAGCTGGTAATCAAGAAGCTGGTAATCAAGAAGCTGGTAATCAAGAAGCTGGTAACCAAGAAGCTGGTAACCAAGAAGCTGGTAACCAAGAAGCTGGTAACCAAGAAGCTGGTAACCAAGAAGCTGGTAACCAAGAAGCTGGTAACCAAGAAGCCGGCAACCAAGAAGCCGGTGGTCAGGAACCAGACAACATGGCAGACAGCAATGATCCACAATCAAAATCCGAGCCCGGTGCTGGCGCAGCAAAATCAGGTAGCGGTGCCGGTGGCGACGACAAAGGACAGGCATCTGAGTCACCGATCCCTCCTGATCCAGTCAACGTTGACTATGCCAAGAAAGCCACCGATATGGTGCTTGATTACCTTGAGGAAAATCGCGACACGCCCGACCAAGATCTCCTCGATCAGCTGAACTGGAGCGAGGAAGACCTGGCAAGATTCGCGGATCGCTGGCAAAAAGTTCGCAAGATGAAAAACAACCCGACCACCGGCGAAAACCAGGACATGAAAGATGCGTTGAAGAGTCTGGGGCTTCGCACGCCAGATAACACAACTAACCAAGTCCGTGAATCAGCAGATTCACTCAACGGCATTCGAGACTCTGGAAATCGACAACCACCCCCAGCTGCCTACCGCGATGCTTTTGATGCATTTCGCCGTGCGATGGGCCGGGGTAAGTGAAGTGAGTAGCGAACCCATTTCTGCTGGGTTCGCGATTCCGAGTTGTTTGGTTATTCTCTTGCTGCTGACACCCCTCCAGTAAGAGAAAACTCGATGTCTGACGCTGCTAAACGCACTTTGCTTCGCAATGCCAATGTTGTTCTACCCGAAGAGGTCCGTACAGGATCTGTCCTGATCGACAATGGAATCATTCTTGATGTTGATGCCGGAGGTACAACGCAGGCTGACAAGGTGGTTGACTGCACTGGCTTGCATCTGATGCCTGGAGTAATCGATGATCAGGTGCACTTTCGCGATCCCGGCCTGACACATAAAGAAGACATTGGATCGGCGTCGCAAGCATGCGCGGCAGGTGGCGTTACAGCATTCCTTGAGATGCCCAATACCAAACCACCAGCGATCACACTGGCAGGTGTACAGGCGAAAGAAAAAATTGCTGCCAGCAAGTCGCGAGTCAACTATGGATTTTATATCGGTGCCACACCCGACAATGTCGCAGAATTGTCAAAGGCGACCAACGTACCGGGGATCAAGATTTTTATTGGCAGCAGCACAGGCAACCTTCTGGTAGATGAACAATCTGCACTGGAGCAGATATTCGCAGAAACAACACTGCCCATCTGCGCACACTGCGAGGACGAAAACACGGTTCGCCAAAATGCAGCTCGACTTGCTGGCACAACTGACATCACGGACCACTCCCGAATTCGTGATGAAAAAGCTGCCATGATTGCCACGAAACGAGCAACCGATTTAGCTCGACGACATAAACACAGGTTTCATGTCCTGCATGTATCCACCGCGGCCGAACTGGAATTTCTCACGGAACATTCCCCATACCTGACTGCTGAAATTTGTCTGCACCACATCTTCTTTAACATCGAGGACTATCCACGCCTTGGATCACGAATCCAGATGAATCCTTCGATCAAAACGAAGGCCGACAATGATGGTTTGTGGAATGCATTACTTGATGGAACAATCCAAGTCATTGCTACCGATCACGCGCCGCACACGCTTGAGGAAAAATCACAACCTTATCCACAAAGCCCATCTGGTTTGCCTGCCGTGGAAAACAGTCTGGCGTTGATGCTAAATCGAGCCGTCGCGGGTGAATGCTCACTACCGCAGATTGCTTCATGGATGAGTGATGCACCCGCCAGAATCTGGGGCATTGTTGGCAAAGGACGCATCGAACAGGGTTACGATGCAGACATGGTGCTTGTTGATCTTGAAAAGCAAAAGACAATTCTCGATGAAGAACAAATAACCAAGAGTCGCTGGAGCCCATGGCACGGGCAGTCGTTGACCGGATGGCCTGTCTGCACTTTGGTTTCGGGGCATGAGGTCTGGTCTGCTGAAAAAGGTTTTGACGATCAGTTTCGCGGTAGCAAGCTGGACTTCGATCACCAACGCGGTGGTTTCTGGGCAACGCCCAACGGTATTGGCGCGGCTAATTGATACCGTTGGCTTCAAGATGACCTATCAAAACCGCCGACCACAAAACCAGATAATCAGCATTTACACGGATCGGTGGGCCGTTGGCTCGACTCATCTCCCGCTCCAGCGATGAAGTCAGCGCGAAGGACAGGCTCCAGCCAATAGATGAGGAATTATTGTCCACTCGACCGCCAGTCATGAATGAAGCACTAAGCAGCGGCACCCACGACGTCCTCATTATCCGATCTTTGCTCCCAACCGCCTGACATGGAAACTGAGACAGAAACGATGAAGCGTCTTGGTGGTTTGCTTAGTTCGTATCGACGAACTGCTTAGTTCGTCCGGCCCTCACTCGCTCCGCGCCACCCCTGTTTCAAAAACTCGGGTGGTATTTGCTACGCATCGCCCTCACCCTTGGGATGTTTTTCCCAACGCCGTCCAAGTTGGAATCGATCTCAACCCAAAACGCGACCCCATCTATGGGCGTAACGACGAGATGAATCGGTCAAAGTATTCGTTTCATTTTTTTGACCCCACGGGTCGGCTTCTGATCGCTTTTCGTGCGGTCGGATGCATCGGGCAGCGTGAATTGGCTCGACTGCTCCAGCGGAATCTGTCCCGAGAAATCTCGGGACAGATTCGGGGGAACTTGGAGCAAAGCGGTTAGGCAACAAGTTTCGCTTGTTCAGCAAATAGTTCCTCATATTTGATGGCGATAGTCGTATGCTAGTAAACTTACCTCTTCGCACCGCTGCAGATTAAGCTCAGATTCATGCCAGCTTACCGAAAATTCGTTGCTGCTGTCTTTCTCTTGACCGTGAATTCATGGCTCGATTCCACGCTAGTGAAAGCCGATACTTTGGGTACCGCGTCAGGTAAGACGCCGAGAGCCGTCGTCACTCACTGGCTCGAACTGCATCGAACGGGCAATCGCGACGAGGCGTCAGTGTTGACCACCGGTTCCCGATTCCATCGAGCCGATGTGTTGCTCTCCCCAAAACGCGACGAGGGCGTTCGCGTTGCAAGGTCCCTCGACAACGGGCGGGCCGCGGCTGTAGTTACCACGTCGCCTGACGAAGCTGGTGACGGCCAGCAAGTGCTATTGTTCTGGCTCGTGCGGCGCGATGGCGTATGGCGAATCAACAAATCCGACATGGAGAACAAGCAGATTGTGGACGAGCGGCTGCGCGGGTTTCTGGAATCGGGCGACGTGCGTTGGGATGTTCAACGTGACCAATTACTGGGCCGCTGGGAAGCCGGGGCTGGCGACCCACCCATAATCGTTGGCGTTCGATGCGGAAGTCGCCTTCAACTCGGTAACGACAATCGCTATCAGCTTTATGCTTGGGGACCTTGCGCTCCGGCCAATGATTTCGACGCGGATAACGTATTGCGAGGAGTCTGGCGGCTTGCCGATGATCGCATCCTCATGTCACATCAAGGTCAAACAGATGAGTCTCGGATCGTCTGGTTGGCAGACCACCTTCTGGTTCTCGAGTCAGCAGATGGCAGCGCCACATACAAACGCAAACACGCAATATCGGACAGTGATGAGGGAAAGTAAGGGCCGGAAGGTAGTCTTTCGAATAGCAACCCATGGACCGCGGAAACCCACGCGACTGCATCGACCGATCAGAGCTTGATCGATACGCAAGCCACATCGGTCTTTCCACCGACGCGCCGTTTCGCGAATGAGCAGTCTGGCCACCACCGTAAGGGTTTTACCCGAAGTGACCTACTCATTATATCGATGCTTATGAGACGGCTTTCCGTCCGAGGTTGAGAATCAACTTGTGGTTCGTAGTCAAACAGTGACCAGACGACGCACGCCGAAAGCAACCCTCTGCGAACAACTCTATTTCGGAAGCTTTGCGTAACATTTTTGGTGACAGGAGCTTGTGACGAGGGTCTCCATTAAACGAATGGGAGTCGAACTTAGACATCCCAGTTCGCAGTCACTTGCGACACAGTGAATCGCTCTCTCACCATCCAACGCAAGCTCCAAATGACCCAGCAGGTTCACAGCCCTAAGGCCATGAGCGAAGGCGTGATCAAGAATCAGTCCGAGCTGGCACACCACGCGCAGGTCACCACGGCCTAATTATCCGATCCTTGCTCCCAACCGCCTGATTTGGCTCACCCGTTGCCTGCGAGGAAAAAATCGCTGGCAGGTCGTGAACATCGGTGAAATATCGATATTTCCAATGATCCGCGTACGTGAAACTCATGGCTGTTCCCATCCGGCTACCATAGTTGTGCTGGGGTGTGTTGCGCCCCTCTCTTTTTCCGCGGTGAATTAAATGGCAAAGTCAATCTGGCCAATCGATGATCAAACCGAAACCCTGCTCGACGGAGCACGGGCCGGTGACACTGATGCGGTCAATAAGCTTCTTGAGAAACATCGACGCTCAGTTCGTCGGTTGGTTGAAATGCGTTTGGACCGCAAAGTGCAACAGAGAGTTGATGTCAGTGACGTCGTTCAGGATGTTTTGGTTGAGGCCAGTGGTAGGCTTGAGAAATATCTCGATGATCCAGTGATGGCGTTTCATCTCTGGATCCGTCAAATTGCCTGGGATCGGATTATCGATACTTACCGCCGACACCGTGTCAGCGCGAAGCGGAACATGGATCGTGAGCAACCGATTGCTGTGCCTGCTGGATCAGATCATTCAACCATGGAACTAGCCGTTCAGTTGCGGGATCCAGCGTTGACCCCTGCCGCCGCCGCGACCCAACGAGAAATAGCAGACAAGGTAGAAGCGGTCATTGAACTGTTGAACGAGCAAGATCGAGAGATCATCCTGATGAGGCATTACGAACATCTTTCGAATCTCGAAATTGCGGAAGTCTTAAAGCTGAACCCGCCTGCAGCTAGCATGCGTTATCTTCGAGCTCTGAGGCGTCTGAGGCATTTGCTGGCTGAGAATCATATCGAAGCTCCAACAGAGAATTCCCTGTGACCAGCGACGCGATGGTGCCGGATCACGAAGAGCGTCTTGCCGTGATCCTTTCGGACGTCGCGGACGCTATTTGTCGAGGTGAAATTGTCAATCTTGAAGCGGTCTGCGCGGAAAACCCGGAGCTGTCTGGAGAGTTACGTAACCTCTGGGGTGCCCTTCTCGTTACCGACACCGCAGGCGCGATAGCTGACGAAGGCCTGAGCAGTGTGTCAGATACTTCTCGATGGAAAAGTTTGACGCTGCCGACAACCATTGGCGACTACGAGCTCATTGAAGAGTTGGGACGCGGTGGCATGGGTGTCGTGTTCCGAGCGCGGCAAATTAGTCTCGATCGCGAAGTCGCGATTAAAATGATTCTTCGCGGGCGTCTGGCAAGCGAAGCAGACTTGCAAAGGTTTTTAGCTGAAGCATCGGCGACCGCGCGATTACAACACCCCAACATTGTCCCTGTTTACGAAGCGGGTGATATAGAAGGCCGCCCCTTTTTCAGCATGCAACTGGTCGTCGGAGAAACACTCGCTGAACGGGTAATCAACGAGGGACCGTTGCCACAGCGTGAAATCGCAAGGCTCGTAGCTGCAATCGCGAGGGCAATTGGGTTTGCCCATGAGCAAGGGATTCTGCATCGAGATCTCAAGCCCAGCAACATCCTGCTGGCTGTCGACGGCACGCCGTTGATAACCGACTTTGGTCTCGCCAAACAAAGCGGCTCTGATGCGAACCTGACCCGAAGCGGAATGTTGGTAGGTACGCCTGCCTATATGTCTCCCGAGCAGGCAGGTGGCCGTCGCAACCTGATTGGCCCTGCCAGTGATGTTTACTCACTCGGTTGCGTGCTGTACTTCGCTCTAACCGGTCGCAGTCCGTTCGTATCTGACTCTCCGATGGAGACGGTGATGCTGGTGGTCGAGCAGGATCCGATCGCCCCCAGGACTCTTCGTCCCAAGATCGATCGCGATCTGGAAATGATCGTGGTTCGCTGCTTGCAAAAACCAATCGACCTACGTTACCCATCCGGAGAAGCACTGGCTCAGGATCTCGAAGCGTACCTCGCTGATGAACGGGTCGCCGCACGCAGCGGACGTTTCAATCAAGTGCTTGCCCGCGTCTTTCGGGAAACCCATCACGCAGCAGTACTCGAAAATTGGGGCACGTTGTGGATTTGGCACTCAATGGTTTTACTGATTGCCGGTCTACTGACATGGCAAATGGATTACATGGGCGTTACGCAAGTTGGCATGTACGTCGCTGTCTGGACAATTGGTCTGGGAGCATGGGCTGCCGTGTTCTGGAAACTCCGGCAACGCATGGGACCAGTGACGTTTATCGAGAGGCAAATCGCTCATGTATGGGGAGCCAGCATGGTTGCAATCGCAATGCTGTTTCCGATTGAGCGTCTGATGGAATTTGAGGTTCTCGCACTGTCACCACTGCTGGGAGTGATTTCCGCAATGGTCTTCATAATCAAAGCAAGCATGCTGAGTGGAGTATTTTACATTCAGGCCGCGGCACTTCTGATCGCGGCACTACTAATGGCAATTCAGCCAGACTACGCACATCTCATCTTTGGTGTCGTAGCAGCAGCGTGCTTTTTTATTCCAGGATTCAAGTACTCTCGACGCCGACTGGCTGCGCCCGAAGAGTAATCAACGACAGTTCAGGCCGGCAATTGAGTCTGAGCAGATGAGTTCCGCTCAACCCACGACTGACATGCAGTGTTGTTGGAGTACGATAGAAATCACCTGCCGCGAACCGGCTTCCATGGTAACTGGGACCAAGAATTGGCCCCGCCAGAGGTAACCGTCCCTGACCCCCGTGTGTGTGCCCGGCTAGCATCAGCGACACATGATGTCGCCGAGCCCACCACAGCTGATCAGGACTGTGGCTCAACAGGATCCTGAACGCAGGATCATTCTCAATTGGAATTTGTGGGCGGCTGTACCACGGGTATTCATTACCAATCAGCATCCCCTCGACTCCATCGGCGAGAGGTACTCGCAGGCTGCGACCTCCCAGATCAGTCCACCCCGCCCGACTCATCGCTTCCCGAGTCTGCCGGGAATCAACAATCCGGGTGTCATGGTTGCCAAGTACAAAGAAACAGCCATCACGACAATCGACTGGTGAAAAGATATCGACCAACCAATCAACACAAATCTGCTTGTCGATGATATCACCGGTCAACGCCATCATATCTGGCTGCCACTGTGCGGCGCGAAGCACGGCATAGCCGGCAAAATCTGGATGGATATCGCCCGTCAGGTGAATATCAGAAAGATGAGCAATCCGATATCCATCCAATCCCTCTGGCAATCCACCAACGGGTAAATCGATTTCCTCAACCGACAATTCCAAAATCTGATTCCAAGGCAAGTGCCTAGCTATTTTGCATTTACTGGTGAGGGCCAATGAGTTATCAGTAGTCGACTGAACCTGAATGACATCCACGCGGCGTTTGGTAGGCACCCACTCAAACTTAAAAACGGGGCGCCAAAGAAGCCATGGGATACCAAACACCAACCAGGCAACAAGGCACAAAACAGCGTAGCAACAGAGAATCAGGGGAGCTTGAACTGGCCGACCCCAGAAGAAATCAATGATGAATCCTGAATACAAAAAAGCGAGCAATACCGGACCAACGAGAGTCCAGCCCAGAAGTACTTTGGTAATTCTTTTCAGCGTCCAGCGTGGAATGGCTGTGCCGTTGATGCGATTATAAATCGCAACATTGAGCCCAAAATGTCCAATGATGGTTGCAACAATAACGAGCCAAGGTATGGGGAAATCCATGCACTCTACAGGGCTTTGGGACGCATAAAATGTGTCAATTGCAGCGGTGTTTCTGAATCCAAATCGCACCACTCTGTATTTGTCATTTGGAACACCGCAATCGCCGCTGTCGGCATATCAATACCTTTTCCAGCAAGCATACTTGCAAGGTAAGTTATGCCGGGATTATGAGCTACGACCATCAAAGTCTCTGCGCCTGAAAAACCAGAACGAATGGTAGACACAATCGTGTCAGGCGTTGCCAAGTACAATGACTCCACCATCGACCAATCGGGGTTCGCTGACCAAGCTTGCAGCATCAATTCCACTGTTTCGCGAGTTCGCTCAGCACTGGAACAAAGAATTTGGTCAGGGAGCAGATCATTTTCTTCCATCCATTGTGCCATCAACGGAGTGTCTTCCATTCCACGGCGATTCAACGGTCGGTCGTGATCTGACAGAGACTTATCTCCCCAATCACTCTTTGCATGTCGCATCAGAATCAAGCGACGGCACTGACCAGTACTCATACCCTTCTCATTCTTGGCCATCTTCAACTGATCCCCAACCGCTTATACTGATATAAAAGTAAAAGAACATTCGTCAACTTGGTTACCCGTTCCACACCGAAAAAGAATCATGAGCTTACGTCTCAATCGTCTTACGAGTACAGCAATTGCCGGTCTCCTATCAATCCAAATCCTTGCTTTTTCATGCATGGCCGATGACTGGCGGGGCTGGATGGGAAATTCTCGTGACGGAGTCTACCGCGAAACCGGCATCATTAACGAAATCCCCGATTCTGGCTTACCGGTCAAATGGCGAGTCCCAGTTTATAGTGGATACGCGGGACCTGCTGCAGCCGACGGCCGCGTGTTTGTGTTTGACTACCAACAAACTGCTGGCAAGGCATTCAATAATCCGGGGGAAAGGGCAAACTTGAATGGCAGCGAACGATTGGTGGCACTTGATGCAGCGTCTGGGAAAGTCCTGTGGACCCATTCCTACGAATGTCCTTACAGCGTTTCCTACCCCAATGGCCCTCGATGCACACCAACCTTGGATAATGAACATGTATTCATCTTGGGAAGTGAAGGTGATCTCAAATGCTTGCAGGCGGCAGATGGAAAAGTTGTGTGGTCACGCAGCCTGAAACGTGATCTGAACGCAGAAGTACCAATTTGGGGATTTTCATCCCACCCCTTGGTGGATGGCGATCTGCTCTACACGATGGTTGGTGGTGCAGGGCAGGGTGTAGTCGCCTTCGATAAGCAAACTGGTGAAATTCGCTGGAAGACACTTGATTCAGAAGCAGGTTACTGCCCTTTATCAATCATTCAAGCGGGAAAAACGAGACAATTAATCGCGTTTAACCCGGAAGCCATTGTCAGCCTGAATCCAAAAAACGGAAAACAAAACTGGAGCATACCGATACAACCTTCGTATGGAATGTCAATTGCCAGACCTATGGTTGAAGGCGACCGGATGTACGCAAGTTCGATCCACAACGAAGCTGTTCTCATCGAATTATCAAAGGACGAAGCAAAAGCGAAAGAAATATGGCGAGGTGAGCCCAAAAGTGCTGTGCACTGTGCCAATGCTACTCCCATGCTGATGAATGGAGTCATTTATGGAACTGACTGTGTTGAGGGCTGCCTGATCGCTGTCGACGGAAAATCTGGTTCGAGGTTATGGAAGTCATTTGAAGCAACTCAGCCGTCAGAAAAAAGGTTCGTCAAACATGGAACCGCTTTCCTGACTCGACTTGGTGATTCGAATCGCTTCCTCATCATGAGTGAAACGGGCGACTTGCAAATCGCAGAATTGAGCGAGAAAGGCTACACCAGCAAAGGAAGATTCCACGCCATCGAACCCACCGCAGAATGTTTTGGTCGATCGGTAGTTTGGAGTCACCCAGCCTACGCAAATCAAACTGCCTATATACGAAACGACAAAGAGATTGTGGCTGTTGATCTAGCTCGCTAGACAAAGGCCGATTCCCCAAGTGAACGTGAGTTTGAGCGGCTACACAACTGCCGTTGAATATCTGCCACAAATCCTGCAGGTGGACCTGATCAGTCAGTTGGTAACGACAGGTGATGCTTCCAGCAAACTGCTAATCAGTGGCAACAATTGCTTCTTGCGACTGACCACGTTATCCAATTGGTAGAGTTTCTCCTCCAACTGGGGGTAGTTAATGTCTTCCCAACCTTCTGGCTCACGACTCATCAATAGCAAACTTCCATTGCTACTGATATCAGTTACCAGCAAGGCAGAAAACTCAAGATTATTGGCCGAGGCCAACGCTTCAAGGGCGGAAGCCATTTCGTCTTTTCGCTGCCAGAATAGATCAAATCCAATTTCTTCAATTTGGGAAATTGAGAATCGTCGCCCGGAGTCATGAAATTCTTTGCAATCTTCCCGGACAACCTCTGCTGGGGTGCATGAACGCAATGCTGATCCAACCTGAAAAAACTCCCCCGCGTACTCATGCAAATCGACTTCACAAAATTGCTGAAGCCACTCCAAACACTCCCGGTCGATATCAGTGGTGGTCGGCGAACGTAACATCAGAGTGTCACTGATCATCCCGGAGGCCATACAAAGTGCGATCCCCGGTGTAGGGTCAATTTTTGCCTGTCGATACATGCGTGCGACCAAGGTGCAGGTCGAACCAACTGGCTCCATCGTCAAGCGAATGGGGCGACTGGACTTCAAGGAACCACCAAGACGGTGGTGATCCAGAACCTCCACTATGTCTGCATCCTCGGCACCCTGAACTGCCTGCGACAATTCATTGTGATCCACCAAAACCAGTTCCTGCTGCGGGGGATGCACGAGATCACTTTTGCTGAACACACCGACTAATTCACCACTATCCACAATGGGAAAGATTGCCTGATTGGCCCGGAGGATATGATGCCGCACAGCTGCAATTGGCATTTTTGCAGGCACGGTCATGAAATTAGTATCGATAATCGATGAAATATGCTGCGCGGCCTTAATCCGCATGGTGGTAGTTGCCGTGTCATAAGGGCTGTTGATCACCGTCACGTTGCGAGCTTCTGCCAGCTGCATAAGGCCACTGGAAAGTTGATAACCACCAGTGACAACCAGCGCACGAACCCCCATTTCAAGAGCCGGCAACTGAATCGTTGGACGATCACCACTAACGACAAGTAAACGCTCAGCAGGAAATCGTGTCATCCGCTCCGTGAAACCACCGGCACTCATCGCACCGACAGTCAAAACAAAATCATCGGTTTGATCTGGATTGACAGCATGCTGAAATGTTCCACCCACGACCGCATTGACCTTACTCAGCGTGCTGCTCAACTCCCGTGAATGCACTGGATCCACGCCACCAGAAAACATCAGTTCCAACAGGTCGAGCAGCGACACAATCCCCATGATTTGGTTTTCATCACCAAGCACGGGAATCGCTCTGAGTCCTCCCTCCTGCATTCGCTGATAAACGTCATAAAACACTTCATCATGACGAGCTACAAGAGGATTCCGCGTGCAAACGTCCTCGATCTCAGGACGAATATCCATGATGATCCGAGGTGCTTGAAGCCCTGCTTTACGCAGCGCGAACTCCGTTCGCTGGTTCGGTGTCCCGCAACATGCCGCTACCGCGTCAGGCCGCGTTGTCGCACGCAGGAAGTCTGCATAGGCAAGTGCGCTGCAGATTGCGTCGGTGTCGGGATTTTGATGACCGAAAACTAGTAGAGAAGACATATTTACCGAATGCCCGCATCAGTGGCTGTTAGTCGCAATGACGAAGGAAACCACGCTCACCAGAGCGTTTTTCCGTGAACTACCCGGAATGACGAAATCAAATCGAGACCTACCCCGACAAAAATCCACTCATCTTGGGTCAACAATATTCTTATCGGTTGAACAGAGCCTCTGCCGCCTCCAGAATTTCGTTCGGTTCACTCATCCGACCATCTCCACTCACACGGCAACTGAGCCAGCCAGATGAGGGCCCGACAAAATGGCAACCGTCTTCGCGAAGCCGGGCCACATTCCGCTGTACCGCCGCTTTTTTCCACATCGATTCACTCATCGCAGGCGCGAGAAGAACCGGACTGGTCAGTTGCAAGTACAGCGTGCTGATCAAATCATCCGCCTGCCCCAAAGCAAATCGAGACATTACATTCGCAGTCGCCGGCGCCACGATCATCAAATCACAACCCTGCGCGAGTTCGATGTGGGCCCCCAACGGATGCTGTTCTGGCTGGAACACCTCCGTTGCAACGCTTTGACCAGACAATGCTGAAAACGTAGACATGCCGACAAAGTTGAGTGCCGACTTGGTTAAGGCCACGCGCACCTCGTGCCCGCTTTGAACGAGCCGACTGCAAAGGAACGCCGACTTGTAGGCGGCGATGCCACCACCCACGGCAAGCACAATCGCTCGCCTGCTGTCACTCATTATTCAGGCTCACAGATCCGAAGCTTCGATTTCTGGACCCTCTGCCGCAGCGATCGTTGCATCGAGGTCAGCTAGCTGCTCAACTTCGTTGTCCATGTTCAGCACGATCTTGTCCTGAACAATTTCTTGCAACACGATCGACATTTTGTCGTGTGTGTCAACATTCACCAGTGCACGACTGCCCTGATTGAGTTGGACTAAACGCTTTTGAATCAGTGTACTCAGTTTGAATCGGCCACCAACTTTGTTGACGATCTCTTCTTCTTTTAGCTCTTCGAGCATGGATTTTTTTCCTTTTGATCTTTCAATATTTGACAGATCTCGTCGACGGCTAAGTCAACGGATCCGTTGATGACTTCATACTGATATCGATGCATGTGCTGCATCTCATTGTGTGCGGTTTCCAGACGTGCACGAATCGCTTCCTCGGTCTCAGTACCCCGTTTACGGAGCCTTTGCTCGAGCTTCTTCATACCTCCGGGGTGTATGAACAGAGTAATTGGCGACAACGATTTGTCGTCCATCAAAGCCAAAGCACCCTGAACATCTATCTCCAAAATAACCCAATTCCCAGCCTCCAGACCAGTGGTTACCTGCTTTCGCAGCGTCCCATACCAGTATCCGAGCCCGAAAACCTCCTTACATTCGAGAAATTCCCCCGCCTCCCGGCTGTACTGAAACTCCTCGTTTGACAAGAAAAAATAATGTCTTCCGTGCTGTTCACCCTGCCTAGGACTCCTCGTAGTCGCTGAAACGCTTAATTTCAGCGGCAAATCGCATTCTTCCAACAATTGACGTACCACTGTCGACTTCCCGGAACCACTGGGACCCGAAAGGATAATCAATCGACCTGACAAACCATCTCTCATTCCAACTCTCCGGCTGCCGGCCGAGTCTCAATGTCCTGCCAGTAAGCCACATCCTGACCAACTGTTATTCAAGATTCTGCACAAGTTCACGCATCCGCTCGATCGCACACTTGATCTCCACCACATGCGACGAGATTTCTGCATCAGCTGCTTTGCTGCCAATCGTGTTTGTTTCTCTAAACATTTCCTGGAGGATGAAATCTAACTTCCTTCCCATTGGCTCTCTGAGTTCTGCTTCTTTTCCAGCCAGAACATCATCAAACATCTGCAAATGACTACCCAGACGCGTAATCTCTTCACTGATATCGACCCGATCGGCATAGATCTGAACTTCCCTCAGCAAATCAACCGTCTGTACCTGCTGATCATGCTCCTGCAGAACACGCTGAATCTTTGACTCCAAGCGACTTCGATAACTTTCGACCGCCCGCGGTGCAATCTCACGAACTCGTTCGAGCCGCTCAGCAACAATCGCACAATCAGCAGCAAGCGTTTCGCCCATTCGCCCTCCCTCTGTCAAACGCATCTCGTCAAGATTCGCAATCGCTAAACGAATGACCTGCTCAACAAAAACCCAAAGCCGTTCATCGTCTCGTCGATCTTCTCGGACCGAACCGATCACCCCAGGTAAGGTCATCAGCGTCGCCAAATCGATCGTCGAATTCAAACTGTTACCTGCTTGGACTTCAGCCAACTGATCGAGATAAGCCTGCAATGCCTTCACATCAACCGATGGCAAACTCTCAACCGCGACACGTCGCCAAGTAACGGTCAGATGGACTGTCCCCCGATGAATCAACGAACGAGTCAGTGCCTCTATTTTGGACTCCAACGTCGCGAGACTATCGCTTACGCGGGGAGCACACTTGAATCCACGATTGTTCACAGTTCGGATTTCTACCGAAACCGTTCCCAACTCACCTTGCTCGCTTGCATGACCTTGCCCAGTCATACTTCGGACAATCGAAGGCTTGGATTTGGTCATACAACATTGCTTTACGAGGAGTAAGTTTGATCAACCATCACAACAACTCGACTGCTAAGAGTGATGCAAGGACAGTGTTCTCAATTCTTCTCACTGGACTCTGCAGCCTTGTCTGTGCCGGTTGCGGCCGGTTTATCAGCGGGTGCAGAAGTTTCGGTTGCGGGAGGCTCGGTTGCGGGAGGCTCGGTTGCGGGAGGCTCGGTTGCGGGAGGCTCGGTTGCGGGAGGCTCGGTTGCTGGAGGCTCGGTTGCTGGAGGCTCGGTTGCTGGGGGTTTCTCTTCAGAGGTACCAGCCTCGCCTGCATCGGTCGAAACTGCTTCGTCACTCTCTGCTGTGCCAAGCAAACCGC
>Ga0315321_10002378_pt1 | contig 14588 bp, 14 predicted proteins | sample M180m21515metaG_FD_203464 | JGI IMG/M metagenome (GOLD analysis project Ga0315321, IMG submission 203464) | Ammonia-oxidizing marine archaeal communities from Monterey Bay, California, United States - M1 80m 21515 | ecosystem: Environmental > Aquatic > Marine > Intertidal zone | place: USA... | reverse complement strand
GTAAGCGGTAATGCAGGAATTCTTCTTGTCAGCATTCCTAAACGGCCACTTAAGCGCCCAACTTCTACGCGGAATATTCGCCAAGAATCCCCTCTGACTCCTTTGAGCCTGTATGCGTATAGCGGCATTAGGTCGCATCTTTTACCTTCATGAATCATCGCCAAATATTGGTCCCATGTGCGTCCTGAAAGGTAGAGTTTCGGCTTTTTTGATGACTTTACTTCGATAGGGAAGCATAAATCACCGCGGAGTGCCAACAAATCGCCGCTACCTTCCATTCCTGAACCCGCCGCCCTAACTACCAAAAAAGGCCGTTCGATAACTTGTCTTGCTCTTGCTTTAGCAACAGGGTCACAAGATCTAGTTACAGCATCGACTCCTTTTGGAACTCCTGCTAGAACCGCACGGAGTTCTCTCTCATATTGGCTTGACACAATAGTGAATCGTTGTCAAGTGCTTTTGATGATATCGCTGTTTACGCGTCAGGTTGAAGCGTGATTAGGCCCACGGGGGCATGTGCGCCGAATCGCAGTTAGGACCGCGGATTTCCGCCTTTCTTTTCACCTAATGCGCGAATTGAAGCGCCGAAAATGCAAATTTGTCATGCTATCTACCGGGGAGGTATGGGATGGGGTTTTGCTTACTTCGCCCGAAGAAGTGAGAGGTGGAGAAATCCCCGCCATGGAAGAAAACCTTGAGATTGCAGTAGAAAGGGCAATTCAGGCATCACGTGGATTTGATACAGCGGTACAATTGGTTTTCGGAATCGACCCTGGTCCCCGACCCGGACTTGCCTGGCTTGCTGATGGAGTGGTGGTTGGAAGCGCACAATTGGAGAAAATAGAGACTATTACAGACCACATCATTGGATTATCTTCAGCTGTTAAACATCAAAAAATGAGCGTCAAGGTAGGGGATGGGGCTCCACTGATTAGAGATCGAATAATCAACCAATTGGTTTTGAGTGGAATCAATACTCTACAGGTTAGTGAATTCCGAACAAGTTCTGGCTCACGTTCTAAGGCCCATATTCATGCTGCAACTCGTATCGCTTTGATGACTGGAACTAAGGTTTACCAGATTAGAAAACTCAATCCAACCAGTGGCGATTTGAGAGAAATCCAAAGGCAATCGAGGATTCAAAGTGAAGGTTATTTGACAATTTCAACCGATCTTGCAAGAATGGTTGCTTGTGGTGAAATCACTATGAATGAAGCGATTAAGAGAGCCTAACCCTGTACTTATCGCGTCCTTTTGAATAAACAGTGATAACTCCACTCGAAGATACACAGATTGAAACTGCATCAGCAAGTTGGCTAATAGCACGAGCAGCTAGATGCCTTCCCCCCTCTCCTGATTTTGGACTAATTCCTGCTGGAACTTGCACATAGCGTCCCGCATCACTTGCAATACCTTTGGAATTGAATAAAATAGCACCATCTAACCAAGCGAATTCAGCTAAAGTTTCGTGGTTATTAGATTCTAAAACGCTCTTTTTCGAATCTGAATGACCTTTGAATGGATTCAAAACTAAAGCGGTGGTATATCTTCGAAGTTTAGGAACAGAACCAATGGCGAATAATGCACCAACAGCGTGACCTTCACGTCCACGCCCTCCGATTTGACGGGCTAATTCCATCAATCGGGCTAAAATTTCAATATCGATATCATGTTCTTGTGCCATTACTGCAAGACGGTTAGAAGTGAGATTATTTGCTTCAATTACAATAACTCCATTCATTGGTTCCCCAAGAATTGCAAGTATTCTATCATTTGATTTGAATTTCCCTTCACCCAAACCTTGTAGGATGATGTCGTGAAGACTGTTCAGAACTGAGAGTCCTTGGGCAGATAATGAATCTTCCAAATTTTCAACTTCTATTCCTGTTCCCTTCAAATTTTCAGATACTTTAACTGAAGATGTAAGTGCTACTACTCGTAATTTAGGAGGTAGAACCTCTCTAACCTGACGGATTATTCTAGAATTATTGGAAAGTATAACGGCGGCTGAAAACCCAGATCGCTCGTTATCGATAGCTGAAGCCACCAACTTTGGCAGATCGACCATTTCTAAAACCTCATTCCATTGTGGTGTCGATTCCAGGAAGTTGGTCTTCAGACTCTCTGTAAACAGTTCTCATATTGTTGATGAAATTTCTTTGCTTGACGATCATATTGTATTCATTGAACCCAGGGTCTTCTTCCCCATTCAAAACACCGAGAATACATTCGAGAGACAATCGTGCACCTTCACGGTGAGGATATGCGAAGACTCCCATGGATAATGGAGGTGCAACCACTGTTTTTACGTCCTTCATTTCCTTGATGCTTGCAAATAGATTTGCATATGTTTCAGGAAGTAGTTTTCTACGGGCTTCGTCTTGATTTGGCCTACGACAATCTGGACTTACGACATGGATAATGTGTTTGTATCGATTTTCTAAATTGTAAGGTTTGCTTACCACATTGGTTGTAACCGGGCAAGGGGGCAGATTGAATTTTCTTTGCTCTACACTGACTTCTCGACAGAATTCACGTAACTCCTCGCCAGCAACATTATGGATTTGTGCATCGAGACCTTCTCGACCTGAAAGACGATTATTTGCAGGGGTTACTAAGAGGTCCCCTTCTTGCAAATGGAGTTCCCCTCCTATTACTCGAAGAACACCCCACCGGCAGGTTCGCGCCATGTACAATTCGACCATGGTTTATACGAGGGGGGGCCGACCTTCATATACACATTGACTAAAACCGTAAAATTAACCTAATATTTCCTAACCAATACAAGCGAAGTAACTTAGGCAATAATCTCGCCCAATGTACCATGTCCTCTGTACGACAGGCGCTAATTCTAGCTGCGCTATTCGTACTGAGTAGTATTCAAATTCCAAATAATCAAATTGAAACTGGACAAATCGATGACCCATCTCTTAGAGAATTTAGCACATCTAACGATATTTGGAATGAATCTCCATTTCGTACAATTGCAGCACCCGATGGATTCAATATTTCAACAACAATTGACTACAGTGATGTCGTTGTTTTGATTAACAATCAATCGGAAGCAAGTCGAACAATTGGTTGGGCGTTTGTAACCGCTAGAAATATTTCTGCAGACAGAGTTTTTGTTTTCGACAATTCATCCACCCCTACTGCTGAAACGATAAATAGAGGTCAATTCGACACCTATTTCCTTGAACCGTTTAGGACGATGTTATCTACTTACAATGGTACTGAAATCAATTATCTTGTAACTACCAAAGGTATTCCATTAAGAATTAATGGCGGTAATGACAAAGCATCATTCGATCAAGAAATTGCACTAACTGGCGGAACTTTTGATGCTGATATCGGATCAGATTGGTGGAGTAATCACGGCTATGGCCCTTTAGCTGGCAAGGAAATGAAAGAATTTACGCGTGATGAATATGGATTCTTCTTAGTTACTAGGCTGACAGGATATACAGTGGAAACAGCACTCGAACTCATTGAAAAAGCCAATAATTCATATGGCTCTAGAGGAACCCATATACTCGACTTAGCAACTAATAGAAATGAATCTGGATACAAATTTTGGAATGATGATTTGTATGTAGCAAATAGTACACTGAATGGTACAATGAATCTCCCTGTCATCTTTGATGAGGAAACCGAATTCATGACTAATGCTAGCAATGTAATAGGATATGCATCATGGGGTAGTAATGATGGTAATTGGAATAAAAACTATCTCGCTAATGGTGGATTTGATACCACTGACACTTCATGGTCTAGTGGTTCTCGATATTGGAATACATCCTCCCCTACAGTCTCGGCTGGTGATGAATTTAGTTGGGAGTTCCAAACTACAACTAAGGAAGGGGGTGCTGGTTCAATAGAGGCCCAGATTTCAACGGAATGTGTTCAAGAATCGGGTGATATGCTTTCTGGAATTTATTCAGAATATTTTGATAACGAGGGATTAAGTTTCAGTTCAGCATCAATGCCTGATCTAATAGATAGGGTGCCAGACCATGTACGTATTGATGCCAATCTTGCATATTCTTCTTCGGGCAATCCCTATCCAGGGTTAGATGATCGTTTCAAACATAACTGGGGCGCAAGATTCAGTGGCCTAATCGAAATTCCAGAATCTGGTAATTGGACATTGTATCTCAATTCAGATGATGGCTCCGAACTTTGGGTTGATGGTGTTAGTGCAGTGCAAAATTACGGAATGCATGGTATGCGAGAACATTCAGCAACTCTCAATTTATCAGCAGGTTTTCATGACTTTAGAATCGAATTTTTCCAAGGAGGAGGGCCGCATGGCCTGAAATTCTCTTGGCAAGGGCCCAATGTTAGTAAAGCATATATTCCAACTTCTGCATTCTTTGTTGCTGGAGATTACATTCCTCAATCAGATAATCTAGTTCACCATTGGGATTTTGAAGAAGGGTTTGGAAATCAAACAAACGACGGTATTAGCAATGATTCTAATTTCACTTTGTATGGAATGAACTCAAGTAATTGGAAAAATTGTATTGATGGTAATTGCTTGTGGTATGATGGTTTAGATGATTATTCAAAAGTCGATGTAGATGATTGGTTAGGAAATTTCACAGTCAGTCAATGGGTTTGGGCTAATTACTCAAATCAAACAACTTATGCATCCACATTTGCAATCGATGATGTTGCTGCATCTTCACAATCGTTTCAGCATATGATTTCCAATAGTAAATGGTATTTGCATAATAATCAATCAAATGCATTTGGTGATGTAATTCCGCAGCATTGGTCCAATTTAGTTACCGTTTATGAGTCGGGGGAATCAAGACAATATCTAGATGGAGTGTTGGTAAATTCCAATAGTTATACCAATGGCTCAATGAATAATTTTGATTTGTATAAATTAGGAGTAAATAGAGCAGGTAATTCATATTTTGAAGGAATGATTGACAACTTAATGATATGGGATACTGCATTAACTAACGGCTCAGTTACTGCATTAAGTCGTGACATTGTAAGTAATTGTTCTGCTTATTCAGGTAATGGCCAGGGTGTTGCTTACCTTGAGACAACACATGATATTCCAACTAATTTTACAAATCATGCTTGGGTTATTTATGGACATGGAAAGAGGACGGGGGATGTATATGGAGAATACAATATCGAAGTGCATTCTTTAGATGATAATGGTACATTACTAAACTCAAACCAATCTTCTAACCAGGCGTTCACAACATCTTGGAACTCCGAAACTATGAGATTTAGGCCTCACCCAGATGCAACTTCGTTTAAGATTAGAATTTCATTAGACATTGTTCCAACATCAACCGATGGTTCGCTATTTGTTGATTCGGTAGTATTACGCATTATCAGGCCACATATGGATTGGGTGAATGGATCGATAGTTGAAACTGCAGTAAGCACTGGTGCACGTTCATTCAATTGGGGCACATCATACGGGCAATCTTTGGTTGCTGATATTCTTGAAGATGGAGCTAGTGGAATCAAAGGCTATGTTTACGAGCCATATCTCACGGCTGTATCCTCGCCTAGTGTACTTCTTACTTCATACTCTAGTGGATTTAACTTAGCTGAATCTTATGCTGCCGCTAATACAATGACTAGTTGGATGGGAGTTGTTGTTGGAGACCCGAAAATGAATCCATATGCAGATATTGTACATGATGTGGAAATTATTGATGTTCGAATTACTGAAAACGTATCATTGAATCGAACATTTGAGATTCAAATTGCAATCCAAAATATAGGTCCAGGGGAAGGAGAAGGGACCCTGAAAATATTGGATAAATTAGGCAGTATTGTACTTGCTAACCAATCTATGATAATTCCAAACGGGTCTATGGATGGTAGCCGTCAAATTTTGACCTTACAACTAAATTCATCACGCGCTGGATGGAATAATCTTGTAGTCAAATGGGAAGCTACATCTCCAGTGCACCCCGAAAGAAATATCGACAATAATCAAAATGATCTCGTACTCTGGGTGAACTCTGCTCCTGAAATCGAAACAATATTCTGTGATTCTAGCCAGTATAGCAGAGGCGATCGGTTCGTATGTAGTGTACAATCTAGTGATGATAGTTTTGTGGATTCTGTAGACCTTGCTTGGAGAATTAGTTCGGGCAATAACAGTACAGAATGGATTTGGTTGAGCACGAGTAGCCAAGATGGCTATACTTGGTGGACTTCAATTGACTTATCTCCAGATGTGCCATTGGGGCTGTTAGACTTAGCTGTAATTGCCAGAGATGAAGCAAATCTTAGTGTCAATTCTAGTTCGATGGCTATTGCACAAATTAGAGATGCTCCTGCTTTTTGGTTTGGTATTCACATCACAGGAGTCGATAATGCTGAATGGGGTGGCGCATCTGTGCTTACTTCGAATCCTTTTAATGGCGTAAAAAGAGGTCATGTTTTAACTTTGAAGGCATGCGTACTTGACCCGGATCACGATCCTGGAAATCAAACTCCTCAATTTATTTCAAGTCGGGGTCAGATAGATGGCCTCTCTCATCGCTCAGGTAACAGTGCAGACCACCATTGTTACATCGCATCATTTACGATTCCATCTGCAACAACCCTAGATCCATTTACCCTTGAACTTAGAACAGAATCTGGAGATTTCCTTACTCGGAGAACCATTCAAATAACAGACCAAGCGCCAATTATCAATTTGTCAATAATTGACAGTGAGGGTGAAACTGCAGAGAATGTTCTTGCAGGCGGTAGTGAATTCCTGAAAATCATAGTAACAGATATCGACGACCCTGTAGATGGAACTTATGGTGATATTACACTCAATTGGCCAGGGCAAAATGCATACACATTCCCTCTCAATATTGATTCTGGAGTTGCAATTATTCCACTGTTTACTTCTGAGCCCTTAGAGAGCGGTGATTTGGTAATCGATGTTGCGGTTACTGGTGCTAATGGCGCTAGCAATACGTCACAACTTGAAACTCCAATTTTACTAAGTCCGCCTTCAATACTGTCGATAGTACTGTGTCAAAATGGAGACTTAATTGATCGATTGATGTTTGGGCAATCAGCAGATGCTGTTGTTAGAATACAATCATCGCGGCCTTTATCTGAGATTACTGCAAATATTGAGCAACATGGTTGGATCGTCCCCGCACCATCACAATCCCCAACCTCTTGTGGTAATGATATTGCGGAACAAAGTGATACAATCTATTTCAGAATACAACTTGATTCTTCCTTTGTCCCAGGTGAAGGCACCCTTGGAATCAGAGTTGTAGATATCGATGAAATTATTTCTATTTCTTACCTCGACTTCGAATTTATACATTCGCCGCCTGAGATTGAAGTAACACATGCCATGAATATATCTCATACATCTCCTTTGGAGATTTTAGTTGAAATGGAAGATGCCGATGGTATTGATGCTACTTGTTCTGCTACTTATTCAAAAAATGGTACGAGTCTCTTTTCCCAACCAGAAAGCATAGTTGCTGATTTTGATGGTTCTGGTGTTTGGACTAGCTCTTGGCTGATTCCTTCTGAAATTAATGATAATGTTTCACTTGAAATTTCATGTATTGATTGGAGTGGTAATATTGTCAATTATTCATCAGAGATTCGAATTGATCCGAAAACCGAGTGTACAGCTGATTGTGATAGTGTTAATACTGAAGATAAAGAGGCTACTGAGTCTCTAAACTCTGCACTCATTATCGTTGTAGTTTTACTAATTATTATTTCGCTAATAGTTACCTCACGCGTGCGCGCGCGAGGAAACCATGATGGAAAGGTCGATACTTGGCACCTAGAGGAAGCCGTTCCAGAAACCGATACTAGAATTCCAGAAGGTTGGACACTAGAGGAATTTTTGGCATGGCTAGATGGGCCGATTCCAGAGGAATGGGAAGAAGGGCAATGGGAAGAATACCGCACTAGTCTCGAAGATCTGCGGTAACACAGACTTCATCATGTTCGGTTGTTTGGCTAAAGCATGGCTGTTGGATATGTGCTAGTGAATGTTTCACCTGGTGAAGAATATGAAGCATTCAAAGTAATCAAACATCTTGCGAATGTTGTAGATACTACTCTTCTTTTTGGTGATTACGATATAATCGTGAAACTAGAAGCTGAATCTCTTGGAATTATTGCGCAAACCGTTGTTGATACAATTCGACAAGTACCCGGAGTTACAGATACAAAGACTCTGGCTGGAGCAGAGTTTTGAGCGGGTTTCGATTCGCTATACTGCGCTAATATGGCCTTCGAAACGCCTCACTGCGCCCAATATGTAGCGCAGTATAGCGGTTTAACGGGGGAAATATTATAACCTTTAGGAGTTCGTAGCCTGGGTGAGGTATAACCAATGGGTGAAAAGAAATATTTCGTTCTGATGAAGAACGGAGAAGACACAAGCCAAGTTTTTGCGAGCAGACAACCACGTGGAGCAGCACTAAAAGCAGCTACACGCGGACATACAGATATACGACTACGTGAGCGTGGAACCAAGAGAGTCCACGTCTTCACCGGACGTATCGACACTGTACCAAAGCCAGCAAACGGCCCAGCGTGGCTTCCTGACAAGATCAAGAAGGCTAACGTAAGCAAGACAGGAATCGAGCATCTTTGATTTAAAGATGCAATTTTGAATTGCTGATACTCGTATTGCGGGATTTTGCCCTTCTCAGAACCTAGGTTCTGGGAAGGGCTTTTTTTATTTTTATGAGCAGCCCCTAGTGTGCTGCTTAACATTCCTTTATGTCCGATGTTGATTACGGAGGATTGTGAAAATCCGTTCTGGAATACGCGCTATGCTCGGATTTGGCCTAGGTATAGCATTTATTTCTGTAGGAATCGATCACTTCATCCATCCTTCTTGGTATGAACCAATTGTACCGGAGATACTACCTTCGCCTCGATTTTGGGTCTTACTAAGTGGATTATTTGAGGCCGGATTGGGCCTGATGCTTATTATTCCAAAAACAAGATCTCTAGCAGCACTAGGAATTGCATGGATGCTTGTGGTACTATATTGGGCCAATTTCAATATGTGGTACAATGATATTCCATTGAATGGCACTCATTATGATGATGTTTGGCACATCTTAAGATTAGTAATACAAATATTCCTCATTGTTCTACTTACATGGATCGGTGAAATCACTCCATTTAAGGGGAAAGAAAGGGCGATTGATTCGATGGATGTATTCCAAGGAAGAATTACTTCTTGTGGTTTTGAAAGTGGTGACAGAATCGTTGTGGGTGATTGGATTTCGTCCCCGTTCGGGAAATTTACCGATATAATGTGGGCTACAAAGGAAGGTAAGCGTATTCTAATCGCACCAAATAATCAAATTTCAGATTATGTTCAATCATTGTATACGTTCGATGAAGTGGTGATTGAAGAAATTTCTGTTACAAATTTTGAGGGTGGGATGAAATTGACTTCTGAATCTCTTAACTTAGAGTACCGTTGGAGTCGTGGTTGGACTATTCCATTTAGCAGATCATTATTTTTTATCGCTACTGTAGAGTCACTATTTGCAAAACTATTTTTCGGGACACGTACTCATGGAATTACCAAAAATGGTCGCAAAGAATGGTATGCAATAGACCGCGTTTCGAGTATTACCAATGCTATTGCAACAATAAATAGCCAAGATGCAGGGGGAAAAAGAGCGATGAAGGAACCTTGCAAATTTGGATTCAGTGAAGCGCCAAATAAACCTTCATCGTGTGAAGTAAGAGCTCATATTCTGTGACGCAAGACTAGTGTTTGTAATGACTCAGAGCCCTTGGTTCTTTGAGTAGGGGAATGTAAATAGATTCAGAGCACATAATCAAATTATGGCGGGTACCGACCTTCGCGTAATTGGCGCAATTCTGATGGTTAGCGTTGGCGTGATGTCGCTTTATTTTATTAGAAAAAATTCTAATTTATCATGGGACCAGCGCCTTGGCGCCCACATCCTTTGTTGGCTATTCATTGCTAAGGGGATTGGTAATATGTTTGTAGACTCTCTGATAAAAGATCTCACGTCCAATGGCTATACTTCCGGAGGTATATGGCAATTTGAATTCTCAATTCTTTGGCTCATGGATATACTGTTTGGTGTCGGTATGCTCGCATTATGTTTGGTCTTCCCTCTCCCAATTTTACGCACAAAAAAACAATTGAAAATTGCCTTTTCCATTGTACTAGGATGGATAATTTACAAAGTCATCCTCTTTGTATTAGGTTTCCAATTAACAATATTAGAGTTGCCAGGTATATTGTACTTTATTTGCGGTACAGTTTGGGTTACAATCTATGTCAAATTTAGATTGATTCCTAAGGAAAAAAGAAATCAGAGCACTAACAATATTGCATTAGCAGCAGGTTTACTCTTAGTGTTCCATTTTGGACATATCTGGTTCTCATGGACAGGTTTGTTTTTGAGAGCAGATTACTTCTATTTCCAGGACCTTATGGAAGAGATGTCACATCGTTCTGTTGAGTATATGTGGCAAGCGAGTTATGCATTTGCTATCGGGGTTGGGATGGCCATGTTGGCAATTGAAGTAAAAGAGATGTTTAATGGAAACAAAAACCAAATCACGTACTTCATAATCTCCTATTTTACTCTTGGATTCATTGGATATACGATTCTTTCCTCGACAAGTATTGATTGGTGGGACGCGGGCGACACCTCATTAGCACAAATCTGGGTGACGCTTACTTCATCTATGCATTTCACCGTAGTACGTCCATTAATTGGAATGTATATACTGCTGAGGTTTGGTTTGTTTGACACAAGTGAAGAGATGAAACCCCGGGCAAAAATGATGGTTATCATATTAATCGTCATTGCTACTTCTGCTTTACTCGAATTGGTTCAAGCCATCATCCCAATTAACGAAATGTTTTCAGCTGCCCTTCTAGGAATAATCGTAGCATTTGGGATTGGATGGGAGGAACGTTCCTTCGACAACTTGGTTAATTCTCCATCATCAATGAAAGATGGTGTTGACGAAAGATGGTATCCTGAAATTGAATTGCCAAATAACCTATTTAAAAACATAGATGCAGCAGTCTTCATTACAATAATTACCTTCCTTCTCATCGGGTTCTTACAGTGGCGAACAAATGCATTGTACGAACTCATACTTCGAAGAATAGAAGGCGGGTGGTAATATGGATGATGACAATATTTTGAAGGATTTATTCGCTGATAGGACTTCAAAGAAAACACTCGTCGCAGTTTATTCGTTTGTGATGTTAGTGCTTTCATATCATGCGATAATCTACTTTGTAGTTGATGCTGAAAGGATTATTGATCGCAACGTCCAAAATGAATATACCGTCACATTTGTTGAAGAAGGCATCTCAACCACTGATTCTCGAGTTGTTGCTGATGGTGTTTCTGAGAAGATGGATTACATTGTCAGTGAAGATGATTTTGAAAGATTTCATGGCCTCGGATATCTACAGGTTGTTGTTTCCTATGAGGAAACAGGAGGTATCGACGGTGGACCATGCGATACTGTGAGCGTCAATATTCCCCCCAATGGAGCAAATGCTGACTGGCAAAATCTAAACAATATCCTGTCAGGGACAAGTGATGATTGTACTGACATCAATCTCTTCATTGCCATCTTTCCAAATTATAACAATTCGGAACAATTCGTAATTGGGGTCCAACCAACATCAATCATTGAGCAATGGTCAAGTAATGATTACGGATCTGGTGTGTTTAATCTAAATATCGATGTTGATACGAATTCAGTAGCACCTTCCCCCTATCCTCAAGATGATAATGAAGAGGTCACTGTAACTTGGGTTGCACACTTTTTCAATGCTAATGTAGAAGAAGTCTAATCCAAAAACGAACTAGCCATTCTGTTAAAGGAGATTATCCCATTCAACTTGTTTATTCGACAATTATTCAACGTCGGCGTTTGTTTTTTTGGCTGCGTTGGGCTCTAGCTTGTGCTGCCATTGCTTTGTTTGTGCCTTTTCTTTGAGAGCGAGCTCGCTTATCCCCAACACTTGGACCTCGCTTTTGAGCTTCTTTCTCATTTGAACGTTGATCTTTTTGCATTTGGCGCCATTGGCCGCCAATCAACTGAAGTATCTCTTCTTTGGTTCCAGCACCAATTGACTCTTTAGCACCGCGCTTGGAAACCCATAAACGTCCTTCTCTACCATGGGGCCGATTTGGATGAGAGGTTTTCTCTTCGCGCTTTATTTTACGGAGCCCCAATGCGCGTGAAGCGATAAAGAGCCCTTCTAGGTCCGGTTTTAAGACACTTGAATCTCTTGGAACACGGCGACCGCTACGACGACTGACCCTAGCATCGAAGTAACCAGGCCAGACTGCAATACGGTCTTGGTTGTGGTCCATGTCAACCCCTCAGAGGGTGGTTGGTTTTGAACCCACTCAAAGGACAACCCCGTTCAGAACACCATCGTGTCCTGGACGAGAAGTGATTTTGACGTGTCCTTTATCGGTCTCTACGACTGCACCCTTAGTAAGGATGTTACGACGAATGTAGTTTGGGTTTGCATCATTCTTGATGACGTTTGTGATTGTTGCAATGGAGGACTTACCGCCCTTTTCGTTAACTGTGCAACGGTTGTCTGAAAGGATTCGAACAAGAGTGTTTCCACCAGTCTTACGGTAGATTTTGCGCTTTGGCTCGCCAATAAGAGCAAATTGCTTCTCTGATGAGATTTCAGTACTGCGCTTTCCTCGAGAAAGAACGCGACGTCCACCAGTTGACTTGCGACGTGAGATTCCGTGCCACTGTCCCATGTTTGTTATCTCCAGCGACTCGGCGACCAGCCGTTCATATTTGAAGGGTGTGCATCACACACATTCAGCCGACTGTTGGTTTATACACTCGCCATCGAGGTATAGAGAGGCTATGACCTCATCCCCTGCCATTAATGGACCAACCCCCGCTGGAGTCCCGGTGAACAATACGTCTCCTTCTTTGATTGGAGCCCATGAAGAGAGTTTGTCTATCAATTCTTTAGGAGTCCAACTCATTTGTGTCAGTGAACCTGTCTGAATTTCATTTCCATTTATTGAAAGAGAATATTCTGCTCTTGGGTCATAATCTAGCCAATCTCCAATTACTGCACTTCCCACAAATGCTTTGGCTTCAGCCCAGGGCAATCCTTCTATCTTTAACCGGTCCTGAATACTACGTTTTGTTAGATCTAACCCTAGTGCCATTTGTACTGGTATTAAATCCGCTCCTAATTTCAAAACCAATTCTATTTCATGGTGAACATCACCCTCGCAGGTTTCTATCTTGTCAAACTTTGAAACACTGGAATTAGGCTTTAAGAAAAATACCGGTTCTTGTGGTATTGGATTACCAAGTTCTTGCGCATGTTTCGGGTAAGTTCGAATGGCACACCATACGTCCATGTGAATGCCAGAGGCTTCCGACTCATCAAACCGAAGGGTCAAGAATTAGAATCTACACGACCCTACATGGCGAAGGACTGGCAGATTAAGAAACGCAGGCCTGTTCGACGAAAGCATATTGCACCTCTGCTCAAAGATCTCGAAGAAGCTCTTGGCATCGATTTATCAGTCGACGGAGCATTTCTTGAAATGGCTGATTATGGGCCTTGGAAAATGGTGCTAGTAGACAGGGTACCTCTAGCAATTGAATTGATGAATCCTGAAGATGAGCGTGTGGTTTTCCTTACCCTGAGAGGGTTCCTATCATATCCTTGTGAAAAGAGATTTGTCGAAGTCGATCATGGAGCAATACCATTTCTGATGAAAGGTGCAGATTGCATGGTTGCTGGAATCCATTCAGCGGATGAAGGTATCAGTGAAGGTGACTTGGTATGGGTCCGAGACCAAGCACATAAACGCCCATTAGCTATCGGTTGGGCTACTAAAGATGGGGCATCCCTCATTACCGAGTTAAAGGGTAAGGGGCTAAAGAACATACATTGGGTTGGTGATGAATTGTGGGAGATGGAATTATGAAACTAAAAATGATCGTACCAGTAATTCTAGCTTTGATGCTCATCAATACAACCTCTGCAGCGGATATTGAAGGTGGCGTAAATGTTGAACCTGTTGTTGAAGATACAATATTCAGTGAGATAACCCACACAGAAACCACTCACGATTTAGAGGATTGGGAAATTACAATGACGCTAAATGATGACTCCTACAATAATGGTACAACATTTACATTGGTTACTCAAATTTGTAATAATGATGGGGTTTGTCTTGCCCCTACAGAAGCAACACTATCCACCGATGATAATAGGACATTTACCTCTGCAGTGACTACAATTGAAGATCACACCTACGTAAATTGGAGAATAAAAGCAACATATACTGCCGATAATGATTCAACTGAAATGTTTCCTTCATCTGGTTTCTACAAAACATGGTCTGATTGCTGGCTAAACGATGGAGAATGGGGCGGTGATGGATGCCCTGGAGTATCTGAAGTACCTGCAATTGGAATTGTTTCGGTAGTTGGAGTTCTTACTTTAGCAGCAGTTACTCGGTTTGAATGAATTCATTTAGACGTTCGATAAAACGACGCTGCTCAGGACCAAAATCAGTAATTGTTACTTT
>Ga0315321_10002376_pt1 | contig 14594 bp, 8 predicted proteins | sample M180m21515metaG_FD_203464 | JGI IMG/M metagenome (GOLD analysis project Ga0315321, IMG submission 203464) | Ammonia-oxidizing marine archaeal communities from Monterey Bay, California, United States - M1 80m 21515 | ecosystem: Environmental > Aquatic > Marine > Intertidal zone | place: USA... | reverse complement strand
ACGGGTGGAAAGTGATGGTGGATTGCCCCCCAATGAACCAATTTTTTTTCCGTCGCTGGTCTGCCAAACGGAAATTTCACCCGACCAATCTCCTGCTATGATCCGGGAGCCATCATGGCTCAACCTGGTTTCCATGGCGATTTCGGTAAAACTACCCAAGGTTTTCAGGGCCTTGCCGTCCCCGTCCCAATACTTGACTGTCTTGTCTCGTCCGGCGGTGGTGATTTTGCCTTTTTGGTCATAGTGCGCGGAGAGTGTTCCAATTCCATGTGCATTCCATGTTTTGGCTTGCTTGCCGTTGATCATTTCCCAAATCCGAACGGAAGCATCCTCCGAAGCCGAGAGCAAAACGTTCGAGTCCGCCCGCCAACTTAGGTCGGTGATGGCTTTCTTGTGTCCATCAAGGGTATAGAACGCATTGCCCGTGCGGGCTTCCCAAACGTGCAATCCGCCGTTTCGGTCACCGGTTGCCAAAAGGACTCCGTCCGGGGAGAATTGGACTTGGGTTACCCATTCGGAATGCTTCTTGATTTGGTAAAGGATTTCTCCGCTGGCCAAATCGAAAACTTTGACCACTTTCGATGGACCGCCGATTGCGATGAGGGATTGATCGGCCGAAAGATCCGCAGTGAGGATCGTGTCGTATTCCTCACCAAAGGTCAGTATGCGCTTCCCTGATTTCAGGTCCCATCCGGCTACCTTTCCACTTTTTCCACCCCTTCCGCCGCTCGCGAGGACGATCCTTCCGTTTCGGCTAAAGGTCAAGGATTCGACAAAGCCTTCGGGGTAGGGAAGTATGCCAAGCAGGCGCAGGGTTTCGGTATGATAAAGCAAGACCTGCTTTTGTCCGGCGACCGCCACGACGGGCGACCAGGGAGCGGTCGCCATGGCGGAAGGAGCAAAGGCTCTTTTGGATACCACGCTTGGCTCGAGTGACAAGTACTCGGGCATGGGAGGTGGTCCTTCCGGTTTGCCTGATGAAACGGAACCAAGAGCCAAGTTGACCGAAGATTTCTTCTTCACCATTGGTTTTCCGGAGGCAGTGGGTAGTAATCCTTGGTCGATCCAAAGTTTGATCAAGGCAAGTTTCGTCTCCGCAATTTTATCTCCTTTCGGGGGCATGTGCGGTTCCTTCAACCGAGCCGCCAAGAGGTAAAGCAAGCTGTTGGAAGACTCCCCTGGCAGGGCGACGTCTCCTGAACTCCCACCTGCCAGAATTCCGTTCATGCTGGTGAGATCGAGTCCGCCCTTGGCCTTGTCCGGGTTGTGGCAGGAATTGCAGGATTCCTCGAATAGCGGAAGGAGGTCGTCTTGGAAGTTTGGTTTTTCCGAGCTCGCTAAAAGCGAAGAAGCAAGGAAGGGCAGGCTGATTGCGACGGATTTGCTTAACGCTGAAATCATGGATTCGATCGGCTTGGGAAGGGCGATGCCCCGCTCAGTGGTTGAAGATGAATTCCTTGGAGTTAAGAAGGGCCCAAAAGACGTCTTCTAACGGTTCGATAGGAGATTCGCTTCCGACAAGGGAAGCGAGGAGATTCGCCTTTTCCTTTTCTCGGGGTTTGCGCGAATAGCAACGGGCATAGAGTTCATCTATGACTACCTCCGGTTTTTTCCCTTCCTTGAGAAAACTTGCCACAACCTTGCCCTGCTTGATTCGGTTGTTGGTGGCATCCCCGTTTAGCAAATGGAGTGCCTGAGACAGGCTTGGTTCCATTACCACCTCGCAGGAACACACTGTTTCGCGGGTTGCTCGCCCGAAGGTAGTGAGGAAGTAATTGCTCACCTTTCCATCCGCGATCTGGATGGCCTTGGCCCCGAGGGGCAGACCTTGAAATTTGTTCTTTGTCTCGGTGACTTGAGAAATTGCGTCAAGCAAGACTTCCGCCCGTAATCTTCTCAAATGCGACCGCGCGAAGTTACGCAGATCGTCCTTGTTCGATTCGGTGGTGGCACTGGACAACTGATAAGTTCTTGAATTGCAAACGTCCCGAACGAGTTTCTTGAAGTCGTAGTTGTATTCGGTGAAGCGCTTGGCCAGTTCGTCCAGCAATTGAGGGTTGGAAGGGGGATTGGATACCCTTACGTCGTCGACCGGTTCGATGATTCCTTGCCCGAAGAAATGGGCCCAGACGATGTTTGCAAGATTGCGGGCAAAGAAGGGATTCTCCGGGGAAGCAAGCCACTCGGCCATTACGGCTCGTCTATCAGTCCCTCGCGCGATTTCCGGGGCTTCGCCACCGAGGAACTTGGGAGGCAAGGGTTTTTTGTGGACGGGGTGATTGATTTCGCCGCTCTTGCGGTTGTAGATGATCGATTCCCGAGGGTCGGCGGCTCGCTTGCGGCCAATCTGGCTGAAGAAAGAAGAGAAGGAGTAGTAGTCGTCTTGGGTCCACTGGTCGAATGGGTGGTTATGACATTGGGCGCACTGGATGCGCATGCCCATGAATACTTGGGCCACGTTTTCCGTGATCTTCAAGCCATCGCGTTCGACTTGGTAATAGTTGGTCGATGGGTTCACGAAGGTCCCGCCCGTCGAGGTAAGCAATTCGCGCACGATCCGGTCCATCGGGACATTGTTCGCAATTCGATCCTTCAACCAATTGAAGTAAAGTAGGGTCGCCTTGTAGCTCATTCCTTGGTTTGCATCCGTTTGGATTTGGAGCAGTTCGGCAAATTTCATGACCCACATCTCGGTAAACTCCTTGCGTTCGAGCAGACGGTCGATCAGCTTGGCCCGCTTGTCCGGAGAAGCGTCGGCGATGAAGCCGTCGAAGGTCTTCTTGTCGGGCAGGGTGCCCGTGATGTCGAGGGTCACGCGACGGACGAAGACCTCGTCCGAGCATAGTTGCGAAGGGGTTATGCGCAATTTGTGCAATTTGTCGTGGACGAGGGGGTCCACGTAATTGTTGACCGGTGTTGACGGGCGTTTGTACTTTAGGTCCTCGGGGATGACGACGACCTGAATGCCCACGGTGAAAACATTGAACCGGGCCATGACGAACGCTTCTCCTCTTTTTCCGGCCGAGACCAATCCTTTCTTGTCCACCGCGGCGGAAACGTCGTTGCTCGATTGAAAGACAGTCAAGGGGGTGACGTCCCGGGTGGTGCCGTCCGAGTAATGGGCCAGCACGGTCATTTGCTGGGGGGCGCCCGCTCCCTCAAGCAATGCGGACGGGGGGAACAGTTCGATTCGTTCCGGTTTCGCAATGTCTTCGGGGTCTTGCGGGGCTCCGTCACGCAGCCAGCCGACAAGGGTTTGCCAGTGCTTGCTGTTTTTCTCGAACAATTTTCTTCCGGTGTGTGGAACAGCTTCGATGGCTTTTTCCACGAGCATGCTTTCCTCCGGGATGGCCAAGTTGATCCGTCGGGTGCCTTCCTCCCTGGTGATCCTGTAGTGATCGCCTTTCGGGTCGTATCCAAAGAGGGAAAGCATGAAGCGATCCTGTCCTCGGGCCGATCCATGGCAGGATCCCGTGTTGCAACCCGCCTTCATGAATACGGGCATGACATCGAGGTTGAAGCTGATCGGTCTTTCGGCCGAAGCCCCTTGGACTTCGACCGGAATGATTTTCGTTTGCCCCTGAAAGGTAACCTTGAGCTCGGTCTTGCCGTCTTTGATCGGATGAAGAATCATATTCTTCCACTCCGCAATCCCGGGTTGGCTCAGTGTGAAAGAAGATTCCTGCGTGACGTCACGGGTGACGTCGTCATCGTATTTGGCTTGCACCACGACGGAGTTGAAATCCGCCTTGGTTTGCAAGCGAATGGCCGGGGGATAAGCTTCGAGTCGGATGAGCTTTTTGCCTTCGGACTTTTTTCTCAAGGCCAAAGTGCGCACGGACTGGGCGTGAAGCCGGTAGCCGGATGGCCAGATTGCTCCGGTCTGGATCCATCGGGTAAGAATATCCTTCTGAGGACCTGTGAGCGGTCCGTCCTTGGGGGGCATCACGTCATCGTCGTCGGCAGGGAGGTTCACTCTTTCAATCAAGAGACTCTTGGCCAGATCCTTGGCAACGAGGGAGGGTCCCGAATCGCCTCCTTTCTTTGCAAAATGAAGGGTGTCGAGGCGAAGTTCTCCCTTTTGTTTCTCCATCCCGTGGCATTGGATGCATGATGCTTCCAGAATGGGTCGTACTTCCCGATGAAAGTCCGGGGCCACGATTGGTGGTGGAGCGGGCGGACTTGGTTGAGCGACTTTTTCTACAGAGGGCTTGCTCTCAACCGGTTTGATCGGATCCGCGGGGGCGGCCGTTACCGGAGGTGTTGGTTTGGGTTTGACCGGAGCCACGGGAGTGCCCGTTGGCTTGGGTACCGAAGGCACGGGTGCCGGGGTGGGTTTGGCCGTGACTGGAGGGGGTGCCGGCTCGGGCTTCGCCTTGGTCGCGGAAGGAACTGGTTCCGGCTTGGGCTTGGCTGGAGGTACGGGAGTCTCTTGGGCACTCCATGAAAGAGTGCTTGAGAATAGGAAAAGAATGCAAAGAATTCTCATGCTTGATTCAGTTCGAGCCTCCCTGTGCGGCCAGCCTGAGTTGTTCGAGTCTGCTGAGCGGTTTTTTCTTGGCGGGCTTGGGGGGAGCTTTCGCGACGACTGCCTTTGGTTTCGGTTTCGCCGGAGCCTTGGGTTTCGGAGGCGGATTGTCCAAACGAACTTGGCCACCCTGACCAACGGTGTGCGTGATCAGTTCCCCCGAGTAGGGAATCTTTACGAAACAAAATAGGTTTTTGGTCAAGCCTGCCCGGGACTTGTCCTCGGTTTGGATGGGGAAACTGATTTGGGAGGTATTGGAGTCGAACTCGATCTTGGTGGTCGCCGAAAAGGGGGGGAGACCCTTCAGTTCGGCGGTAGCCATTCCCTCGAAAGGCCGTTTCACGTTCAAGTCGCAGAGCATCTCGCCATCCTGTCCGCGCTGAACGGCCGCCATGTTGATCTTCATGGAGAGATAAGGCTCCTCGATCCTTAAATCGATGAAGTCGGAAGCGGCCCGCCAAACGCCACCGCCCGGGGCGGAGGTTTCGGCCTGCACTCCGATTTTCCAAACCCCAACAGTTGCACTGCCGTTTGCGGTCAGCGGGTAGTACCCAATGCTTTTTCCGGTGGCTATGCTGAGCGAACTCTTTGCTCCGATGCCAGGTGGGCGGGTGAGAATCCTTACGGTTACAGCCTTGGTGAAGTTGGCATCCCTGATGATTTCGACTTTCAGGTTTTGCGACCCGCTCTTGACAATGGGAGTGACCGGTTGGTGAAGCTTGACCTTGAAGGGAAGGGAATCAACGACTCCAACGGCCAGACGGTTGACCTTCGTTTCGTAATAGGTCCGGTTGTTGGGAGCCCCGTAAACCAAGCTTACCTTGTGGGCAAAGGAGCCCTCGATAAGTTGTTTTTTCTCGGTATTTTCGTACTTCAGTCGGAGATCGATGAGGGAGTTGGCCAGGGGGGCGTCGGGTGCGGCCCGGAAAAGAATGGGGGCGCTGGTAAAGCTTTCGTGTACCACCGGTGCTTCCATCGTCACGCCGGTCGGCAGGTTTTGGGCAATGAACTCCAAGTCTCCGCGGAAGCTCTTGCGACTAATGGTAAGAGCTGTGGCCACGCTGTTGCCCCGGGCGATGGGCAACATCTGCCGGGTCTGGGTGTCCCGGTTGCGAAACATCGGGATGGATGCAGACACTTCGGGGACGAGACGATGGCTTTCGATCCGGTAAACATGTCTCGGGCTTCCCTTGCTCAGATGGTCCGTAATCCTAAGCAGGTATTCGCCATCCTTGGGGAAGGTGTAGGTAAGAAGACTGTCCGGTCCGTTTGAGGAATCATCGTTTCCAACGAGTGACTTCCCTTCGCCATCGTAGAGGTTCAATACCGGATCAAGAGGAGAAGCGACCGCTCGGGCCATCGCCCTTATGTAGTACCTTTGTCCCTTTTTTGCATGGAACCGGAAGTAATCGATGTCGCCATCCTCCTGAATGATTCCGTCGAAGGCGAGCGGGAGGGCGAGCTCGGTTGCGGTTGCCACCTTTCTGCTTTGATTTGGCTCGGTCTCGCGAACCGATGGAAAGGATGAGACGCGAATGCGGTTCGGACTGGGGGAGGAAAGATTGCTCTCCAGATGGTGGTAGGCGAACTCATTGTCAATGGGTTTTGCCGGCAGGGTGATCTTGGCCTTGAAATCCCCCTTTGCATCGCCGAGAAAAGTGAACTCCTGAGTCTTGCCGGCCTCGCCCCCTGCCGGGAATACCAACAATGGTCGGGGGAAGTTGCCGACATGTAAACGGTATTGGTAGTTACTTGCTCCCCTGTAGGAAGAGTCGCGAACCTCGATCCGGTAGACCCCGTCACTCGGGGCGATCACGCTCAATGTGCTGTCCTGCAGGAGCAACTCGCTGTCGTCGGAGGTAGCGAGCTCGAAGCGCTTGTCGTCAAGGAGGGCGATGTAGGGATCGAAAAGGGGGCCGGAAAGGCGAATGGCCTCGATCTCGACGCTTATGCGTTGGCCCTTGGTTGCATTGATTTCGAAATAGTCGACATCTTCGTTCAGAACGACTCCGTTTACGGTTGAGTTGATAGGGACGGGCTGGGCTTCATCGAATCCGGAATTCGGTTCCTTTTCTTGGACATTGGGAAAAGGACCGACCCAAAAGGTGTAGAGATTGCTCAATCCTTCGTTGGTCCGTATCCTAAGCTTGTGCTGGCCAAAAGATGCCTTGTCCGAAATCGAAAAAGATGCCTTGAGGGCGGTGGATTTTTCCTCGACGATCTTAGAGACCTCGATGCCCTCGGAGTAAAAGAAAAACTCGGCGGCCTTATCAAGCCTTTGTCCACGAATGACGACTTCCTGGACGGAGTCTCTCATCCCGCCCCGCGGAAGCACGGATGAAATGAGCGGCTCAACCCCCTGCAGAGACTGAGAGAAGGCAAGGGCGAAAAGAAACAGGCGAAGAAATGGATTCATAGTTGTGCGTGTAACGGTATTTTTCCTCAAAGTTCGAAACTTGAGGAGACTCATGTCAGGCAGGAAGAAAGTCCTTGGACAGGTTCCTTAGGCGAGAAGCTCTTTGACGACCTTGCCGCCATCCACGATTTCTATGGGCCGGTCGCCCGGGGCCATCAGCTCCTTGTCGGCAACAATGCCGATCCGGTCGTAAACGGTGGTGGCCAAATCTTCGACCGAAAGTGGGTTGTCCTCGGGAGCGGTTGCAAAGGCATCGGAAGAACCGTAAACTTGACCGCGGGCGATGCCGCCTCCGGCCAAAACCACGCTGAATACACGAGGGTAGTGGTCCCGTCCGCTGTCTTTGTTGATCTTGGGAGTTCTGCCGAATTCGGACGACATCATGATGAGCGTGCTGTCCAGCAATCCCCTTTCATCCAAATCGGAGACGAGGGTCGCGAACGCTTGGTCGAGTTCGGGTCCCTGCTTGTTGAAACCGGCTTCGATGTTTTGGTGCATGTCCCATCCACCGTAAGTAAGGGAAACAAAGCGAACCCCAGCCTCTACGAGGCGGCGGGACAAAAGCATGCGCTGACCGGCTTGATTCTTGCCATAGCGTTCCTTCATCTTGTCGGATTCACTGGACATATCGAAAGCTTCGCGGGCTTCCTTGGAACTGATTAGGGAATAGGCGTCGTTGTAAAACTTGTCCATTGCACCGAGGGCATCGGATTTTTCCATATTGCGGAAATGACCGTCGACCGTGTCCAAAAGACTTCGCCGTTTGGAAAAACGGTCATCGCCAATGCCACTAGGAAGGGACAGATCCTTTACTTGGAAATTGTCCGCAGCGGGATCCGATCCGAGGCCAAAGGGACCGTAGGATGAACTGAGGTATCCGCTCCCTGCAAATTCATTGGGCATCTTAGGTATGCAGACATAAGGAGGCAGGTTTTTTCGCGAACCCAATTCGTGAGAAACGACCGAACCGAAACTTGGAAAGTTAATGGCCGGGCTGGGACGATATCCGGTGAACATGTTGTGGGTGCCCCGCTCGTGAGCGGCTTCCCCGTGAGTCATCGAACGGCATACCGTGATTTTGTCGGCAATTTTGGCCGAGTGTTTGAAGTTCTCACTGAAATGAACTCCCGGAATCTTGGTCTTGATGCTCTTGAAAGGTCCGCGGTACTCAAGAGGCGCGTAGGGCTTCGGGTCCCATGACTCCTGATGAGCCATTCCGCCGGGAAGATAAATGTGTATGACATTCTTGGCCGGGCCTTCCTTGGTCTCGTAAAACTTTTGAGCCCCGTGGGCTTTCATCTGCATGAAGTTGGCCAAGCTCAGGCCAAGTCCACCGACGAATCCGACGTGCATGAATTCACGGCGGGAAAAATGATTGGGTAACTCAAAGCATTTGTCGTTCATAGCGAATAATTACGAATTTAGTTTTAGTTTCAAAAATGAGTATATTTTACATTAATATCCAAGCAAGCCGGTTTTGTCCTCTTTTTCTGAAATATTTTCAGAGGTAGTAATATTGCAATGCAATTATAAGCAATGCAGTAAAATGCATATGAATAAAAAGAAAAGAAAAAATACATTGCAAAATTCTTTGTGCGCTGTTATCGAAGGAGCAGATGGCAAGGGGCAAAACAGTTACGATCAGAGTGCCTGAGGATACTTTTGATGAAATCAAGGGCGTTTGTTCCGATTTGGGCGACGCCTATAATTTTAACCAATTCGTCAACCAAAGCCTAGGAGCCATTCTCGAGGTCATTCGGCACGAAGGCACAGATGTTCCGATTCCAAAGTTCGCAGTGATGGCACGCCTGATGAAAAATTACGACGAGGACATTTTCGTTGCCAAAGCGGGAAGGGAAGGTGAGTCGTGAGCGGGTCGCAGCATATTGGAGTGAAAGATAGTCGGAGGTCCGTTTACCTTGCCTTGGCGAAGCTTTGGATTCCGGTTTCCTTATTTTTGTTTTTCCTCGCCTCGATTCTTAGCCGGGAGGAATTGTTGGCCAGATTTTTGGGAAATGCCTCGAACGTGGTTCTGCAAACCATAGAGTATGGTTCGCAAATCGGTCTTTGGCTTTCCGCCGCTTTTCTCGTTCAAAGAATGATAACGATATTCATTTGGGATGGTCTGATATCCGGGATTTCGGGTAGACCGATCCCGCGCCTACCCAAGGATGTTACCGGGATAATCGTTTTTGCCTTGGCCGGAGTGGGGGTCATGTCCACCGTTTTCGATCAGTCGGTTACGGGGATTTGGGCGACATCGGGTGTACTGAGCATTGTCGTCGGGATTGCCCTGAGGAACGTAATCCTTGACGTGTTCATCGGTCTCTCCATGCACGTGGAGCAACCTTTTCGAATTGGTGATTGGGTCATGATTCACCAAAATCGGCGCGAAACCCACATCGTCGGTCAAGTGATCGAAATCAATTGGCGTACCACCCGCTTGAAGACTACGGCCAAAAATATGGTCGTAGTGCCCAACAGCAAGATGGGGGAGGTCATTCTGACCAACTACATGCAACCTAAACCCCATTTCCGCATCGATTTGGAATTCGTGCTTGATTATTCGATTCCATCGAGCAGAGCCATCCGTATCCTTTTGTCGGGCGTAAAGTCCCTTATTGACGATCAGCGGATCCTTTCCGATCCGGAACCCGAGGTTCGTCTCGATCAAGCTCTTGCGGACGGCCAAAGATACGAGGTTCGTTATTTCATTCTGCCGGTCAACGTCACACCGAAGGAATCCCGTCATTTGGTGAACCGGAGTGTGATCGAACATTTGGCTCGAGCGGGGTTCACTCCCGCGATGCAAAAGGAGCGCATTTTCATCGACCAGGCATCCGTCTTGCCTCTTCTGGCCAAATCGGGGGACGAAAACTTCGACCAGGTCGTCCAGCAGAGCGACCTGTTCGGGATGCTTGGGGACAAGGGGAAGGCAAAGGTCGCACAGACTTCTCGCGTGAAAACTTTGAATTCAGGCGAAGTGCTTTACAGGCAAGGCGTGCAGGGGGACAGGATGTTTCTCTTGCTAGAGGGATTACTCAGTTCGATCTATACCCTTTCGGGCTATGAGGGGAGCGCCAAGGTCGAGCAAATCGAATCCGGTCGACATTTTGGCGAAGAATGCGTTCTCGGGGACAATCCCCGTTCTTCCACCGTAACGGCGGCCACGGATTGCGTTCTTTTGGAAATAGAAAGGCAGGTCGTTCGGGAATTGGCGGTCGAAGACGGAAAGTTTCTGAGCTTTCTCAATAGCGAAATGGATTTGGGACAGGAAAAGATAATGAAAAGCAAGTGGGGGATCAAGAAAAGGCACTCTGCCCGGAAGAGCAAAGCCAAGAAGGAGAACGTCAGTCGTTCGATTCAAACCTTCTTGACGGACCTGTTCCCTTCGTCCTCCTCAAAGGAGTCTTCTTAATGAAAAAAACATATGGCGGGGTTTTCTTACTGAACGTATTCTTTGCGGCGCTTTTGTGCTCACAGGAAAAGGAGTCGAGGGAACCACCGGTCCCTGAAATGCTATCGGAACGGATTCGATTGAGTTACGTCGATCCCGCCCGGTGCACGCAACTCCTTCAACTGTACGGAGTCACGATTGGAAGCCCATCGGCAGCGGTTGACCCAAAGAAGTTGCCAGTCGTCGTTCCGCTTCCCTCCACTAAGTTTCACGAGACTATTCCTGATCACGAAAAGGTTTTTCCACAAACCGAGGTGGATCCGATCAACGAGTTGCTCCTGTTTTATGATCCGAGCCTCCCGGAAGCCGCCGGGAAAATCAGAACAATAATAAAGGAGCAAGTCGATTTGCCTGCCCGCAAGATCATGATTGAGGCGATGGTTCTGGAAATATCCTCGAGCGCATTGGATGAACTGGGTGTTCAATGGGATTTCAATCGTGGACTCGGAGCGGTTTCCGAATCCAATTTCGTCAACACCAAACTCGATGGAGCGAACAAGGACGGAAGCCTTCTGATTGGAAGCATTGCTTATCCGGCCGCAGGCACCGCTCAATTGGATGCGACGATCACCAATGTCTTTCGCGAATTCAACGTTCGCTTGAAGGCACTCGTGCAAGATGGTTCGGCACAAGTTCTTTCCCGTCCGAGCGTGCTGACTTTGGATAATCGAATGGCCTACATCAATGTCTCGGAGAAAATCCCGATCGCCAATACGAAGTTCGTCAAGGATTACGTGAGTGCGGTTGATTTCCGGGATGTCACGGCCGGGATCGAACTGGCCGTTCGCCCGCGGATCAATCAGGACGGAACGGAGGTTTCGCTTCAAATCAACGCCTCCGTCTCGGCTCCCGTTCCCGGCAAGGATCAGGTTGTGATGGGGGTGAGCAATGTGGTTTTGGCCAGTGCCCCGACTTTGTCGATCAGGGAGGTCAAGACCTACGCCCGGATTGCCAACGATACGCCATTCATCGTAGGGGGTCTCATCGCCAAGGATTCCGAGCAAATCATAAAAAAGGTTCCGTTGCTCGGGGATCTTCCCTTGTTGGGAGCGCTTTTCCGATCGAAGAACGAAAAGGGGCAGAAAAGAGAAGTCATCATCGTCATTACACCGTCCGTTCTGCCCGATGACAGTCCGTCTCATGCGGGAATGCCCAAGGATGAGGATCTTTTCGACCAATTTGGGCACCGCCTTTTCCGAGATGCTTACCGAATTCGTTCCGAGGACACTTTCGACTTGCGGTACCTCACCGAGAACAAGGGTTTGCAACGCCTGCAAGACGTTGCCGATCGAATCGTAAACGACCATCGACACCTTGTGGAAGCCTATCCGTATGAAAATTTTGCGAACGGGGCGGTTCCCGGTGAGGACGCTCTTGTACGCAGGCAGATTTATGAGGTTCTGAAGCGCCAGAAAGCAGCGAAAGTGCTCGATGAAGAAAAGCTTATTGTTTTCAGGAGGGACGATGCCCTGGGCTCGGGATTCAAGGTGCGCTTTTTGACTGATTATTTGCGCAAGGAAGCGCCCTTCGTGCTTACTCAAAAGGGTGACGGAAGAGCGCTCGGCCTTTGTTTTCGTATGACCCGCAATGCAACGGGGGCCGAAGAACTGCTGGACGAGCCCGTCCCCGAAATGAAGGTGGTTTCATGTCCGAACGAGAAAACTTGGAGACAGTTGCTCATGGCTTCGAACAAGCGAAAGGGTTGGGCGGGCCAGAAACAGGTTATCTTTCTGCGGCACCTTGGAGATCTTGACCGGCTCAAGAACGCCGTTCTGATGAAAAAAATCATTTCCTTGAACACGGCCGATTATATTCTCAAACTGAAGAACTTTACCCGGGGACGACTCTTGCGAATGCCCACCGTGAGAGAGGAGGACGTTGAGCTTGTTGATGCCGATGTCGCGATTTGCTTCTATCATTCCGAATTGTACTACCCGGCCTTGCAGGAAGCCCTCCAAGCAGACTATCAAGTCTTTCGGCAAGCTTTGCAGGGAAGTCCCTACGGAGAGGGAATCGTCAGTCCCTGAATGCGTGGGTCGCACTCTTTTGAACCACCTAAGGTGGTTCTTGTAAGTTGTACTAAAAGAGAGACTTATGAAGTAGTCTAGCTGGTTAGGGAAGGTATTGGTTGGGCGTCCTCGACGTGGCTGATGATCTCTTGAGGGATGTCTTGAGCAATGCGTAATTGACCGTAGTCGAAGAGTGTACGAAGGATGGTGCCCATCATCATGCTCGGGTTGACCGGATTTTCGGAGGGTTCCCCGTTTCGACGGTCGGCCCGGCCAATTACCTGACCCATGGGCAAGCCGCCACCGGCGAAGGCGAGCGTTCCGAGCTTGGCCCAGTGATCCCGTCCTCCTTTCTTGTTTATTGTCGGGGTTCGCCCGAAATCTCCGGTCATAACCAGAAGCACTTTTTCGGAGAGGCCGCGGGCCTCCAAGTCGGAAAGGAATGCCGAGACCGCCTTGTCCACGGTCCATCCGAGCATATTCATTCCTTTGACCATCCCGGGGTTGTTTCCATCCGCATGCATGTCCCAGCCTGCGCTGTGAACGGTTACGAAACCGGCTCCTGCTTCGACCATGCGCCTAGCGAGCAACATTTGGTGACCGAGAGTGGATTCACGGAAGACTTTGTGACCGATCCTCATGGCCGAGGTGTCGTAGGATTCGAGAAGTCGCGGGTCCTCTTGGGAAAGATCAAAGGTATCGGCGGCTGATCCAAGAATCAGGTCAAGTGCCCGTTGCTCGTATTCGTCGGCCGCCATGACTCTCTCGTCGGCATCGAGCTTGCGTCTCAATCCGTCGATGGAGTCCAAGAGGCTCCTGCGGTGTTCGAGGCGTTCGCGGGGAAGGTTGAGTGCCATATCCTCGGCAACCGAGCTTCCCACGGATGATCGCCTGTCCTTGGCTTTCTCGTTAGGATCGGTGTCCTTGCGAACAAAGGGGCCGTGGATACCTCCGAGGTCTCCGGGGCGGGAGCCCTTGAGGACTCTTCCGAATTCCTTGCGGTACTGACCGTCTGTCTCGGAATGGCCAAGGAGTCCGTAGGAGGGAAACCCCGTCTTGGCGTGGTTGGCTCCTCTTAGCCGTGAGAATAGCGAACCGATGCTGCGCCCTTCGTTTCCAGTTCCCTTCGGATCGGTGCCTCCCGAGAGAACGTGAACGTGGGCTTGTTCATGGCCACCTACAGGATGAGTGAATGACCGGACTACGGCCATCTTGTGGGCCCATTTGGCAAGGTTAGGAAAGGTTCCCCCGAAAGTCACCCCGGGCAAGGAGGTCTTCACTTCGCCCGTAACGCTGTTGAAAGGGGAGGGGGCCTCCATGTTGGGATTGAAGGTTTCTATGTGACTTGCCCCGCCAGACATGTACAGGAGTACCACTGCCTTGTCCCGGACGAAGTTTGCCTTGGAGCGAGCGGCGAGGGCCTGGCTTGCGAGAACGTCGGAAAGGGAAAGGCCGGCCAGTCCCAATCCACCGACGCGTATGAAATCCCTTCGCGAAACTCCACTGCAATCGCGACTTCCCGAGGATGACGTGTCGATCCTCAGCATATTCGGTAAGGCTGCCCTCTCATTATGACTTCATCTTGCTTCCCGAAGCATTCTTCTGCGAGTAGAAAATGGTAATAAAATAAGTTGTCGCCGGTAGGTTCGCTATCCCTTGGTCCGGGTACTCAAGGGACACACCCAAGGAATAAAAGGACGAGAATTTGGCGCTTCGCACATTTTTAATGCGTAAAAAGGGACATTGTTTCGATTGCCAAGCCGATTATCCCGATTCAGAGTGGTGTCATGCTCGATTTATTCGGGAAAAAGTACGGTGGAAAAGAAATGGGTTCCGGTCTTTCACGCAGGGACGTTCTTCGTATTGGTTCCATCGGGGCGGGGGGCTTTGCCTTGCCTGAACTACTGAAGGCCGAAAAGTTGCAAAAAATCGGCTCGTCCAACAAATCCGTGATCATGGTCTACATGGCGGGCGCACCTCCTCACCAGGACTTGATCGACCCCAAACCTCATGCACCCAAGGAGGTTCGCAGCGCATTCGATCCCATTCGCACCAACGTCACGGGCATTCAGGTCAATGAATCTCTTCCCATGCTAGCCAAGGTGATGGACAAGTGGACAGGGATCAGGACCATGGTCGGGGCTCCCAACGGGAGTCATGATTCCTTCATGTGCTACACGGGTC
>Ga0315321_10002374_pt1 | contig 14597 bp, 9 predicted proteins | sample M180m21515metaG_FD_203464 | JGI IMG/M metagenome (GOLD analysis project Ga0315321, IMG submission 203464) | Ammonia-oxidizing marine archaeal communities from Monterey Bay, California, United States - M1 80m 21515 | ecosystem: Environmental > Aquatic > Marine > Intertidal zone | place: USA... | reverse complement strand
GGGACATTCCATGAAGGACAAAACGGCGGGCTTTCTATGTTCCGCTGGTGGGCGATTGAGCTATATGTCCCCAATGACATTCGCGAATAGCCTTATGCTGGATTTTCGGATGTTCGTATTGCCGCGGTTCGTGTACGCCACGGCTGAGGATTGGGATGGCGATCGACTTTCCGAAGAAATAGGGGAGCGTATCGATGAGTTCGCTACCGGTTTCGCGGATTTCACAACCCGTCTGATTGCTTGATTATATGTTTGATTCCCGGAATGCAGCGATTATCGGTCTTTGCCGGACTTATCATTTGGTAGAGAACTCTATATTGTCGAACTTGCAAAGGTCGTCCGAGGAGTTGAGTCGATCAGTGGCAAGTCTACTTGTCGATCAAGGTCACGTTGCTCGAGATGTCCTGTTGGATCGCGTTGCTAATTTTCTGGGTTTGGAGCGTTGTGAGAATGAGCCTCTGGAGATTCCGAGTCATGTTATCGGAGAGATCGATGTTAAGTTGGCCCGAATGTATGGAGTTGTGCCTATCGAGTCTTTGGATACGGGGATCCTGTTTATAGCGATAGATCCATTCGATAGTCAGATCATCGACGACTTGAGCTTTGCTGTGGGTAAGGATGCGCGAATCGAAGTTGCCGATCTGCGAACGGTTCAAGAACTTTTGGATGTTTACTATCGGTTAGGGGATGCGGACTATTTGGGAATATTGGAGGAGGTCGACTATGTTAATGGAGAAGTCGATGACATGTCTGTCGAAGACCTTCTCAATATGGCGGGTGAGACCCCTATTATTCGATTCGTCAATCTGGTTTTGTCACAGGCAATCAAGGACAAGGCTTCGGATATTCATTTCGAGCCTTTCGATACGGAGTTCAAAATTCGCTATCGTATCGATGGAGCACTGTACGAGATGTCGCCTCCGCCGAGAGAGCTGGCTATTCCGATTACTTCTCGGATTAAGGTAATCGGCAATCTGAACATTGCCGAGCGTCGGGTGCCTCAAGATGGTAAGGTTCGTCTGACGATTTCCGGTCGTGCGGTTGATTTGCGTATATCCACTTTGCCGACTCAGTTTGGAGAAAGCGTGGTGTTGCGGGTTTTAGACCAGACCGCAACGACGCTGGATTTGAGTAGCATCGGGATGCCGACTGAAATAGTGGAGTCCGTCGAACGAGTCATCGATCGGCCGAATGGTATTTTTATCGTAACCGGTCCAACGGGATCAGGCAAGACAACGACTTTATATAGCTGCTTGAAGCGATTGAACCAGGTGGGTTCGAAGTTGATGACTGCTGAGGACCCGATCGAGTACGAGATCGATGGGATTATGCAGACGGCGATTAATTCGTCGATTGACCTGACTTTTGCCGATGCCTTGAAGGCGTTTTTAAGGCAGGATCCGGATATCATAATGGTGGGTGAGATTCGCGATCTTGAGACGGCTCAAATCGCTATCCAAGCATCGCTGACGGGACACTTGGTGCTAACCACTTTGCATACCAATGATTCAGCGGGAGCGATTACTCGCTTGATGGATATGGGGATCGAGGAATTTCTTATCGCGTCTTCGGTCGAGGCGGTTCTTGCGCAACGGCTTTTGCGTCGCTTGTGTGTCGATTGCCGTAAGGAGTATATTCCTTCGGTTGCCTTGATCGATCAGTTGGAGCTGGACCCCGCTTTGTTGCTCAATAAAGAATTTTATGCAGGGACTGGTTGTGCGGTTTGCGCGGACACGGGTTATCGGGGGCGTTTGGGGGTTTTCGAGATGTTGGAGATTACCGAACCGATTCGAGAGCTGATTGCGGATGGGCGTCCGGCGAGCATTATTCGCGAGCGGGCTATCGAGCAAGGAATGCTGGCTTTGAGAGAAGATGGACTAAGAAGCATATTTACCGGTGTCACTTCGATCGAAGAGGTGATACGGTATACGTAATCGACTTATGCCGAAATTCGAATTTATCGCAGTGGACAGTGCGGGCGAGGAACGCCGCGGGATGGTAGAAGCTCCTAATCGGGAGATGGCGTCTACGCAAATCAAGAGCTACGGATTAACTCCGGCGAAAGTGAAGCCTGTCAAGGTAGGCTCGCTAAGTGTAAAACGCGGTTCGGGCGGAGCGTTGCAGGTCAGGGGAGATTCTCACGAGATCGTGAAGAAACCTGCTTATTTTGGAGCAGCGATTAACGGGAAGGGAATGTCGATCTTTACGCGGCAACTTTCGACTTTGTTGCAAAATGGTTTGTCTCTGATCAAGAGCCTCGAGGTATTGGTCGCTCAGGAGCGCAATCCAGCATTCAAATGGGTATTGAGTCAGCAGCTAGACAATATCCGCACGGGCAATACCTTCTCCGAAGGGCTGTCGCGATTTCCCAAGGAATTTGACACGCTTTACATGAATATGGTCAAGGCCGGCGAAGCGAGCGGTACATTGGATATGGCGTTAGGACGTTTGGCTCACTATTTGAATAAGGCCCGTCAGATTCGTTCGAAAGTGACACAGGCGTCGATATACCCGGTGGTCGTGTTCGCTTTTTCGTCGTTGATCGTCTTGGGATTGATGACGTTTGTCGTTCCGAAGTTCGCGGAGATTTTCGATAAGCAACTTAATGGCGAGCAATTGCCGGAGCTTACTCGAATTGTGATGGTGATAAGCAGCGTGCTCACATCCCATGCGTCGCTTGTCGGAGGTGTTGTGGCGGTGGCCTTGGTGGGGTTTCTCGTTTTTCGGGCTACTAAGGTCGGGGGATTGTTTTTTAGTTATATGAAATTGCATACGCCTTTGTTGAAGGATACGTTTTCAAAGGTGTATATATCTCGATTTTGCCGGACTCTGGGTACGCTGCTGGAAAGCGGCGTACCAATATTGGAGGCTTTGAATTATTCTCGAGATTCGATTGGTAACCAATTTATAATGACGGCGATCGATAAGGTACGCAATCGCGTGCGAGATGGCGAACCACTGGCTCGACCAATTGCGGCGACGGGATTATTTCCACCAATGGTGTCGAGTATGGTCGAGGTTGGCGAGGAGACTGGCGAGTTGCCAAATATGCTCAACCAGATTGCTGATATTTTTGACGAGGAAGTGGATGCCTCTATTTCGGGAGTTACCGCTATTATCGAACCTATACTGATTTTATTTTTGGCGGTAAGCGTTTTGCTAATCGCGATTTCGCTATTCCTTCCCTTCGTGAAACTCATGCAAGGAATGGCTGGTTAGTTCGGTCATTCTTAAGCGAAGCAAGCCCGTGTCCGAAATTAGGGCGCAAATATGTATTCGAACCCCCAACTATAATTTTATGTCTAAAGAATCTCGTTTCAATGAACCCTCGCAAAGCAAAGGACTCAATCGTCGAGACTTTATCGCCACAAGCGCTAGTGCGGTTGGGGCGATGGCCTTATCAAACGCTCTTCCTGCGAGAGCGGCTTCGGAGACTGGAAATCGAGTAGCAAGTTATGTATTCGGAAATACTGACAGTCTAAGTGTCGGGTCGGGGTGGGAGTCGTTGAATCCCGGTTATTGGCAGTTGAAAGGAGGAGCGTTGCGGAGGCGCCTGAAGAATGTGGGTGATCGGGCGCGTCGAACTGGTTTTCCGTTTCATTCGATGACAGCTGGGAAAAAGATGGAAACGGAGTATGATCCTTCGCTCCCAGTTGGAATCCTCTACAGGAATGATTGGAGCCTCTCGGGCGCTTATGAAGTGAGTGCAGAGTTCACGTACATTGCGGATAGAACGGAGCCTGAAGATGGGGATTCGACGACGTGGAAAATGTTCGAAAAGGGATACGGCAATTTGGGGATCGCCTTTGGGGCGAAGTCTATCTTCGAGAGCTATGGAAAGATTGCTCAAGCTCATCAGGTTGTTTGGTCGGATAAGCCGAACTTGGAATTGATTCGCGCGAAAAAGGGAGCAGGCAGCAAAGCTGCGAAAGGCGCCGTTTTTAGAGTGAAGGCACCTAGCTTGTCGCCAGGCGATCAAGTGGAGATTCGCTTGGTTGTGAAGCCGAGTTCGAATGGAAAGAGTGTCGTCGAGACGACTTTGAAGGCAAAAGGGAAGTCGGTGAAGCTAAAAGAGGAGATGGCCACGAACGCGACAGAGGGGTACGTTGGCGTTGTAGGAAGAGGAACGATCGATTTCGAAGTGAATGCGTTTAATGTATCAGCGATTGATTGCGAGCGAAGCGAAGCGGGACACACGGAGTGTTTAGTGTGTTATCCTCTCGGGGAGACATTGAATCAGGAGGATGGCAAGTGGTCTGTTCGGTTTGTCGGGATCTTCGATCAAGACGGTAAGGAAGCTGCTATTCGAGTTGCGGATACGGAGAACCCTAAAAAAGGGTGGGCATCGGTTCCTGTAGCAGGGGCGGGGACTATCGTGAATAATGATTTTCGACGTAACACTGCGGTTATCGATGTGGTTCTACCTGAGTCGCCGAACCGAAAGACCTTGTACTACACTGTATGGAAAGATGGTCAGAACGTTACGACTGATCCACGAATTGGTTCTTCGGCGGTTGGCCCAGGAACGGGGTTAGTCGGAGATGTGCCGAAATCCGGTGGTTATGTGGGACGACTTCCTCGGCTTGCTGCTCCGTATAAGCTATGCGGGCTGAGTTGTCATGCGCTGACTAGCGGGCTTCAAAAGAAAACTCCCGAAGGCTATCAGATCCTGGGTGGTGGTGCGGAGTGGCAATTTCGAGATCAACCGACCGAGGGCGCGTATCAGCACCTTGAAGACTATGATTTTCAAGTGATGGTGTGGGAAGATGATGTCTGGTATATGGAGTTGTCTTTGTATCCGCCTAGTACGGACGATGCGTACAAGGTGATAAAAAATTCCATTTGCGGCCCGGCGAGTCGTTGGCAATGCATGCGTCACTGGAACGTGATTAATCCTGGCGATCATGATTACGGGATGGACGATGTTAAGGGCCCCGAGCAAATCATTATTCGAACAGTGGAAGGATTGGGTCAGGATACCTCCTACATGAAGCGGAACTTTCAAATTGTGCACCATTTAGTAACGGGCGCTGAATACGTTGATCCGGTTGCGAATCCGAAAAAATGGCGTGCTTGGAAAATGCCGAATCGCGATTTCACCTTGGCCATTCTGGATTCGCGGCTGTGGCGGAGTTCTCAGGATGTCGATATTTGGGATGACTCGGGTTGGGATGCGTTTAAGAGCCTTTACGATCGCAAAGATCCCACGCGAAGCCTGCTCGGCGAGGAGCAATTCGCGTGGTTGCAGGAATTGATCGCGACGGATTCTTCGAAACTGATTTGTCTGACGGGCATCAATGGTATGCATACGGTTTGGACCGGAGCTGCCGCTAGCGCGAAACATCCGATGAAATTCGATCAGCGCGATCGTGTAACCGCGGATTACGCAGGGTGGGTCAAGGCTGGTTCTGATCGTGTATTGGAATTGTTGGGGTCGCGCGATGGCGTGGTGACTGTCTATGGAGACGTCCACAATGGCAGTATTATGAAGAACCTTGAGCACAATGTGATTGAATGCAGCTTTGGGCCGATTGGTCGGAGTGGCGGACGAGCGGTGATTCCTGGGTTCGGCCCACGGATGCAAGATGTGGATGGTCGAGAGTTGGAGATGCATGCACTCTATCATAAAACGCATCGAAACCCTCAGCTCGATCAACAGGGTAAGGGTGATCCGTTCTATTGGAATTTTTTAGAAATGGAATTCGATCCACAAGCAAAGGATCCAGCGATAGGACTGCGCGTACGGAATTTGATTGACGGACCAGAGGATGCCCCTCGTGGAGGTTCAGCTTTGGAAACGTCGGCTTCGAACACGGGACGAATAGCGCTTTCAAGGCTACCAGCGTTCAATACGCTGGCAAATGCTGATGTCCGTTTTACTACCCGTGATGGTCGCCCAATCCGGGCAACACGAAGTGGTGGGAAGGGGCAAGTTTTGCCAATCGGATTGGCTGATATCGATGTGGACGAGATAATTATAGCGACTGCGTGGAATGGTAACCGAGCTAAGTCCACGGTTTTAACATCGAAAAAGGCTTGAGCACAGCACAGCTTGGGTCGAAGCTCGGTTAATGCAGAGCTTAGAGAAAATGGTACGAAGCATTGGGAATCCGGTTATTGGGTTGGTTTTGGCGTTGTCTACGCTTTCGGTTTTCGCTGAGGAAAATCGGCGTCCGAATATTGTATTCATTTTTTCTGACGATCATGCGACTCAGTCGATCGGGGCCTATGGATCGAAGATTAATAAGACACCTAATATCGATCGATTGGCGAATGAGGGCAGCATATTTCTCAATTCGTTTTGCGGCAATTCGATTTGCGGTCCTTCACGCGCCTCGGTGCTGACTGGAAAGCACAGTCATATCAATGGCTTTTACACTAACTCTGGCGGAACTCAATTCGATGGGTCCCAGATGACGTTTCCAAAGCTTCTCCAGAAGTCAGGTTATGCAACCGCTCTGGTGGGCAAGTGGCATTTGGTTTCGGATCCGACAGGGTTCGACTATTGGGAGGTCGTTCCGGGTCAAGGGAGCTACTACAACCCCGATTTTTATACGAGTGCTGGCCAAGACAATAAGAAGCGTTACGAAGGCTATATAACGGACATCACTACCGATTTGGGACTCAAGTGGTTGGATGAGCGCGATAAGGATAAGCCATTTCTTTTGATGTGTCAGCAGAAGGCTCCTCATCGGACCTGGGCCCCTAATTTAAAACATCTCTACAATTACGAGGACGCTCCGGTGCCGGAGCCATCTACTTTATTTGATGATTGGAAGGGTCGCAGCAATACTCTGGCTGGAAATGAGATGTCGATTAAGGATCATTTCATCTACCAATGGGATATGAAGTTTCAAGAAAGGGTACCATTTGCCAATGACTTCGAAAGTCGTCTCAATGAGCCCGAGTATGCGCGAATGAACCCGGAACAACGGGCAGTGTGGGATGCTTATTTTGAACCTCGCAATGCGGATTTTCTCGCTTCGCCGCCAACGGGCAAGGATTTGACCCGCTGGAAGTATCAGAGATATATCAAGAACTACCTGCGTTGTATCGACTCTGTGGATGAAAACGTGGGTCGAGTCTTGAACTATTTGGATGAGAATGGCCTGGCTGAAAATACGATTGTCGTGTACAGCTCAGACCAAGGATTCTATCTCGGAGAGCATGGTTGGTACGACAAGCGTTGGATGTACGAAGAATCCTTGCGCATGCCTTTCTTGATACGTTGGCCAGAAAAAATAGCGCCCGGTACGCGTCACGAGCAGTTGATCCAGAACATAGATTATGCTCCAACCTTTCTTGAAGCGGCTGGAATTGAAAGACCCAAAGGCATTCAAGGCAAAAGTATGGTGTCGCTTTACGAAAAGCCGAATTCTCAGAATTGGCGAAAGTATGTGTATTATCACTACTACGAGCATTTGACGGAACATGGAGTTCCCCGACACGACGGAGTACGAGGCGAACGCTATAAATTGATCAATTTCTATTCCAATGACGGATGGAGTCTTTACGATTTGGAAACCGATCCAGATGAATTGAAAGACCTATCGAAGCTTCCGGAATACAAGGACACCTTAATCCATATGCAAGGTCAGCTCGCACGATTGCGAGCGCAGTACGAACTTCCCGAATACGCGGAGTCGATGAAGCATTAAGAGGTTTTGTCGATGGCATCGAACTCGGTTGTATGTTCGAGTTTTCGGGCCGATTTTAATCGGCCTGACTCTACCTTTAAAATTACAACGTTGTAATTTTAAAGGTATTGAAAGCATTACTTGTGGGCCTCGTTTACGAGGGATGTCCAGTTGGTGGAGCGATTGGCTTTGGTGATGGATTGGAGTGGTGGGCGGATTTCTTCTGGGAGCGAGGCGATTTGTTTTAGGCGATTGAGAGCGTGTGAGCGATCGTTTTGATTGAATGCGATAAGGGCGGATTTTAAAAGCGCGGGGAAGTTGTATGGCATCGTTTCGATTGCCTTTTGGAGGTATTCTTCGGCTTGGATTGAGTCGCTGTTGTCTAGGTGTAATTGGGCTATGGAGCTGAAGGCTTCGGACTTGAGGGATTGAGCTTCTTTTTGAGAGACAGGGTCTATCGAATCAATTTGGTTTTCGATGATGTACCGGTAGTCGATTAGGGCTTCGTCGGGGTTGCCGGTTGCGTAGTTGAGCTTTCCGATTTCCAGACGGAAAAATAGGTTTTCTTTATGGAAGGCTAAGCCTGGTTTTAGGGTGTCGAGCGCTTTGTCGAGTTTCGAGTTGGACTGGTGGATACGAGCAAGGTAGATGCGAGCTTCGGAATTTCGGGGTTCCCATTCTAGAACTTGTTCGAGGAGGTCGACGGCGAGGAAGTCGGATCGGTTCAAATAATGAATACGAGCAAGCCCGATGTTCGCTGGAATGAGGTCAGGGCGAAGCGCGAGGGCTTGTCGGTATCGGCTTTCGGCGGCGGGAATATTTCCTCGGCGTTCTAGAATATGGCCCAGTTTGAAATGGGCGCTGGCGAATGCTGGATCGTCTTGAATTGCTCTATAATAGTATTCGGCCATTTTTGCCGATCAGTCCGAGCGGGTTCTTTGAGGTGATTGGACATTGGAGTTGGTTTGGGGTAGAGTCTTCTAATTTAAGCTAGTGGTGGGAAACGCTGAGCACGGTTCGGTTCGAATTCAGTTTTGCTGAAATTGGGGAGCAGGGCGACTTTCATCCAATCGCATGGATAGCCGTGATTGTGAGGTAGTTTTTCAGTGAGCACGTTGCGGTGCTCGTCGGACAAATCCCAATCGCCGGCAACGAGCGAGGGTTGCAGTTGCTCTATGGAACGGGCGCCTACGAGAACGGATGAGATCGCGTAGTCTTTAAGTATCCAAGATAGCGCGACGGTTACGGGGCTTTGGCCAGTTTCTTCGCCGATGGCGCAAACGAGATCGACGAGCTCTAAAGCTTCCTTCCAAATGAAACGATCGTTGAGGATCGCGCCCATTTCTTTGAAACGCGTTCCGGCGTCAGGGGTGTCTACTCCGCGATACTTGCCCGTTAGGAGACCGCTTGCCAAGGGACTCCAGCATAGGATGCCCATGCCTTGGTCTACGCATGCTGGTAGGATTTCCGTTTCGATGTCGCGACGAATAAGGTTGTAGAGGTACTGTCCGGAGATGAAAGGCTGCATTCCAATCTCTTTGGCAGTCGAGTTGGCTTTCATTATCTGCCAGCCATAGAGGTTCGAACAGCCTGTATATCGTATTTTGCCGGACTGAACGAGGTGGTTCAATGCTTCCATGGTTTCTTCGATAGGGGTGTAGGGATCGGGACCATGGATTTGAAACAAATCCAGGTAGTCGAGGTTCATGCGCTTGAGAGAGGCTTCGCAGGCTTCGATGATGTGCTTGCGAGAATTGCCTCGCGCATTGGGGGTTTCGTTCATTGGAAACCACGATTTTGAAGCGATAACGAGGTTGTCGCGGTTTTTGCCTTCAAGTGCTTTTCCGAGAATGGTTTCGGATACTGTGTTGGCATAGAGATCGGCCGTGTCGATGAAGTTGCCGCCAGCTTCAATGTAGGCGTCGACCATGGCTGTCGAAGTCTTTTGGTCGCAGCCCCAGCTGTCGTTGCCGAAAGTCATAGTGCCTAGGCAAACGCGCGATACGGCGAGCCCAGAGTTTCCTAAATAGCGATTTTTCATGAGGTAGGTTTAGAGGAAATTAGAGATGATTGTTTTCAAGAGAAATAAAGGGTGTTTAGACCCGTATATTATTGCAGATGGGGATTAAGAAGATGGGAAAAAAGAAATCGATTTTCAATGCTTGATTGTATCTGTGGAAATTTGAGCAATCTGTGGAAAAATCCCTCCATGGTATCTCATTGGGTTTGTGATTTAAGGCTTTTACTCAAATTCGTATCGGGCTTTTTTACTGAGAAGCCCTGTGTATCCAAGCGCTGATAGGGCGATAGCGTCTGTGAGTTCGATTTCGAAGGTGTCTTGGGTGGCGTCGAGTAACTGCGACTTCCAGCCTTTGTTCGTTTTGGTTTGGAGGAGCCAGAATCGGATGTTTTCTTGGGGAGCTAGTTGGAGCATTAGGCGGTCTCCTCTGGGGGTTATTAGAAGAGTAGGTTTCGCTGGGGCTTTTGAGCCGAGCCATTTGCTCGGAGGAACGATGGCAGGCGCGGCGTAGGTTTTCTTTTTGAGGAGAGTTTGGACTCCTTTTTGATTGTTGATGACGCTGTCGGCACTCCAGTGGGCGTGACCGGGGTAGCCTTTCTTTATTTTACGGATCAGGTCGATCTGCTTGGTCATTTCGGAGGGAGGACGCTGGTCGCCGACTCGATCGGTGGCGATGCCGGGCCATAGATGGCGATTTTTTTTGTTTTCGCTGACCCACCAATCGAGAAGGCGGGGAAAGCTCTGTCCTTCGGAGTCGATGCTCCAGTAGAGTTGAGGCATCATGTAGTCGATCCAGCCCTTGTGGAGCCATTTTCGGGCATCGGCGTAGAGGAGGTTGTAGGCGTCAAGCCCTGCCTCGGTTCCTTTTGGGGTTCCTGGTCGCCAAATGCCGAAAGGGCTTATGCCGAATTTGATCCACGGTTTTTCCTTTTTAATACGTTTGTAGAGCGTTTCTACGAAGCGATTGACGTTGGATCGGCGCCAGGTGTCTTTTTTTCCGCGTCCGAAACGTTGAAAGGTGTCGTCATCTGGAAACGGCAAACTGTCTTCATTGCTCGGATACGGATACGGATAGAAGTAGTCGTCGATGTGTACGCCGTCGATGTCGTAGCGTTTGACGACGTCGAGCATGATTTTGATCGTATAGTCGCGAACTTCCGGGTTGCCTGGATCGAGCCAGAGGTAGTTGCCGTATTGCTTGACCCAGTCGGCCCGCGTATTGGCGATATGTTTGGGCGAGCGTTCTTTTTTGAGATTGGTCTGGGCTCTGAAAGGGTTGAACCACGCATGGAGTTCCATGCCGCGGAAGTGGGCTTCTTCGATGGCGAAGGAGAGGGGGTCGTAACCCGGATCCAGGTCCATCTTGCCTGTGAGGTGCGACGACCAGGGTTCGTAGGCGGATTGGTACAATGCGTCCGCAGCGGGGCGAATTTGAAAAATAATAGCGTTGAGTCCGGTCTCCTGGGCGACTTGGAAAAGGTTCCTGAGTTCTGCGCGTTGGGCATCGGGGTCTACTCCGGCTTTGGAAGGCCAGTCGATGTTGTAGACCGTAGCGACCCAGGCAGCTCTAAATTCGCGATCGAGAGTGGGCGCGAAATCCGTCGCCGCGTGGACGGCGAACGAGGCGAGTAGGGCGAATAGCGCGAGCTGTGGCAGATGAAGGGGCAGCATTTAGTTTTGGGAGCGTCGCGGATTGAGTCGGTTTGGGAGGCTTCAATCCAACTCTTCAACGGGCCAGTTTTCGGAAGGAGTGCGGGCTGATTTTAGAATCGCTTCCATTTCGGCGATAATTTTGGGGTTATTTGCAGCGATATTGTTGGATTCGCTCTCGTCTTTCGATAGGTCGTAGAGTTCGAGTGGTTCGCCTAGGGCCAATCGAATCGCTTTCCAATTGCCGCGGCGGACTGCTTGTTGAAACCCGTTTTCGAAGAATTCCCAATAGAGGTGACGGTCGCTAAGATCTTGTTCTTGTCCTAAAATGGTGGGTAGTACGCTCAGGCCATCTGTGTTTGAGGGAGCTTTTGCTCCGGCGATTTCCGCAAAAGTCGGAAGGGCATCGGCGAAATACCATACTGTATTGTCAGTTTTTCCAGCAGCGACTTTCCCGGGCCAACGAACGATCATAGGTGTACGGAGCCCACCTTCGTACATGTCGCGTTTGCGGCCTTGGAGAACTCCGGAACTATCGAAGCGGCCTTCCCAGCGTTCGGCAGCTCCGTTGTCGGAACAGAAGAATACGATCGTGTTTTCGTCGATTTTCAAATCTTTGAGCAATTTGAGGATGGCTCCAATGTCGCGATCAAGACGAGTTATCATTGCTGCGTGGACTTTTTCGTCGTCGCTCCAGGGCTGTTTTGAATAGGGAGCCGTATCCGGAATCTCATAACGGCTATGGGGAACTGTGTATGGGAGATAGAGGAAGAATGGATCTCTCTCGTGTCGCTTGATGAAATCCAATGCGAATTCGGTAAAGAGATCATGAGTGTAGGTCTCCTTTTGGTCGTTTCGGTTTTCCGGTAGATCGAATTTCGTTTGATCTTTCCAGATGTAATCAGGGTAATAACTGTGTGCACGTCTTTGATTTAAGTAGCCAAACCATTCGTCAAAGCCTTGGTCATTGGGATGTCCGCTCGTGTTTGGTTCGCCAAGACCCCATTTCCCGGTTATGCCAGTAGTGTATCCAGCATCCTTCAGAACTTCCGCAACGGTAATGTCGGTTTCGTTTAAGGGAACGCGTCCATTTCCACCAGCCAGGCCGACGACTCCGTATTTGCCGAAGTTGCCACGAACGGTTGTGTGGCCGGTATGTAGGCCTGTCATCAATACGGACCGCGAAGGAGCGCAAACGGTTGAGCCGGCATAGCAGTTTGTAAAACGAAGACCTTCTTTCGCCATTTTATCGAGATAGGGTGTTTGGATAACGGTTTGGCCATAAGAGCCAAGATCTCCATACCCCATGTCATCGGCCATGATGAAAATGATGTTCGGTTTGGCACTGTCTGGAGCTTTTGCGCATCCGAATAAGAAATGAAATAGCACTATTGTCGTAATGACGAAGAAGGTGAATGATAGCGGAGAATTGTTCATAGGGGTTTGAGGAAAGGTTTAGTCTACCATTGGTCTGTACGAAAAGAGCTAGCGGGTAAACCTTCTTTGTTTATGAGATTGGGTTGAGCGTCGTTGGAGAAAGCATAACGTACGGCCTTTGGTTTGGGAACTTTTTTTGAGGATACGATGATTTGATTGCCTTTTATTGTCGCAGTAGCCGAATGAAAAATGCGGTCTTTCCCGGCAATTTCAAAATGGCTTGGATCTAGGCCATCGTTTGTCGTTAGCCCTCTTGTAACGTGATCGAAGCAAAGGTAGATCTTTTTAGGTCTGGTAATGGTTCTCGACAAAATGGGTCCGGAAAAACCCGTATCGAAACCGTATTCATTCGCAAGAGCCAGCAAGGCCAGACGACGACCGATCTCCTGTTTGTTTTTAGGATGAATATCCGTTAAGTTTCCGATATCCATGGTTACGGCCATTCCGGTGCTAGCTAGCGATAACGTTTGAAGCTGGGCTTCACGTAAGTAGGCAGAGTTTTGCTTGTATCTGCCATAGGGAGCGATTTGAGCAAAGTAGAATGGAAAATCGTATTCAAATTCTTTGCGCCATTCGGAGATCATCGTTGAGAATAATTGGCTATATTGATCAGCGCGACTTGAGTTTCCTTCGCCTTGGTACCAGATGACGCCTCTGATTCTGAAATGCTTCAGAGGATGAATCATTCCGTTGTAGAGCCGTGTGGGAATTTTCTTATCGGCTTGCTGGGGGAGGTCGACTGCCTGAGTAAGTTCTTTTTCCATACCCAGTTTTTCTAGACCACCCTTTGGGGTCCAGCTTTCGGCAGAAGTGCCGCCCCATGAAGAATCGATGATGCCGATGGGGACGTTCAAGTTCGAATACAATTCTCGGGCGAAGAAGTAAGCGGTGGAGGAGAACGTTGGAATCGTTTCTGGGCTGCAAACTTGCCACGCGCATTTGGCTTCGGGGACTCCATACGTGACGATACCGGTTTCAACGTCATCAAGAGGTTCCTTGCTGCTGTAGTTCCCTGTTTGAAATAATCGGATCTCAGGATAGTTTGCAGCGGCGATTTCCTTCTCTGAGTCCTGGATCCCCGTGTAGGCGTTAGAGACCTTGATTAGTGGCATCTCCATGTTTGACTGACCTGAACCAATCCAAACTTCGCCGAAAAGAATGTCTTTCAGGTGGAGCGTGTTCTTGCCGGTAATCGTTAGATTATGTGGTTCGCCAGCATAGATGGTCGCTAGAGGGATTGCCCATTCTCCTCTTGAGTTAGCCGTGGTTCTGAACTCTACGTTGATCCAATCAGCTTTGAGTAGAATATCTTCGCCAGGATCCGCCCAACCCCAGATATTAGCTACGGCATTGCGTTGCAGAACCATGTGCGAGCCGAGGATTTTAGGAAGTCGGACGTCTGCAAAACTCGATGTCCAAATTGATGCGTAGGCTACGAAAAGCAGGAAATTTAATTTAGACATGGCGTACCTTGCTGTGAGGTTAAAGAAGCAAGTCAACTGTGATTGTTTTGGTGTGTCGCCTTTACTTGAGGGTTAAGGTCCCTAGTTGTTTGCGGTGTCGAATGGGAATTCGTTAAAAATCGAGCACGAGCTTACGAAGCCTCGAGCTATCGATCCGCTACATATAGCATGTAGGCGGCACGTTTTGCTCCTGGGTGTGTTTTTGCAGGTACGGCTTTAACTTTAAAGTCCGCTTTACGTAAGCGTTTTTCGAATCTCGGATCCGCTTGGGCGGACCAAACAACAGCCCGGCCATTTTCTTTGAGAGCGTTTCGAATAGAGCGTATTCCAAAATGTGAATACAGTGAATTATTGCTGGTGTCCACCATGGCTATGGGGCCGTTGTCAACA
>Ga0315321_10002372_pt1 | contig 14603 bp, 9 predicted proteins | sample M180m21515metaG_FD_203464 | JGI IMG/M metagenome (GOLD analysis project Ga0315321, IMG submission 203464) | Ammonia-oxidizing marine archaeal communities from Monterey Bay, California, United States - M1 80m 21515 | ecosystem: Environmental > Aquatic > Marine > Intertidal zone | place: USA... | reverse complement strand
AAAATTGCGGCCTTCCTGGTTGCCGAAAGCAAGTAAGCCAAAATGAAGACGCGTAGGGGCGCTTACCGAGACATTATTTCCGGAGGGTTCCTGCGCATTGGATGTGACCAGTAGGTCGCTCATGGTATTTCTAACTTCTTTTCTGCATTTTTGCCCAGGTGTCTCGGAGAGTTACGCTGCGATTAAATACAGGTTTGGACCCACTACTTTCCTTTGTGTCGACATAAAAATAGCCGACTCGCTCAAACTGAAATCGCTCACCTGGCTGGGCTTCAGCCAAAGAAGATTCGAGTTTGCAGCCTTTGAGAACTTCAAGGGAGTGGGGGTTGAGGTTGTCCAGATAAGACTGTCCTTCTTCCGTATCACTCGGGTCTTGCGTTTGGAATAAGTGATCGTACAGACGAACTTCCGCCTCCACGGCATGTTCAGCAGAGACCCAGTGTATGGTTCCTTTGACTTTGCGACCATCCGGAGCTTGACCGCCTCGCGTCTCAGGGTCATAGGTGCAACGTAATTCGAGGATGTTTCCGGCGTCGTCTTTGATGACCTCCCGGCAGGTAATGAAGAATCCGTACCGAAGTCGGACTTCACGGCCAGGTCCAAGCCGGAAGAACTTCTTTGGAGGATCCTCCAAAAAGTCGGACTGCTCGATATAAATTTCGCGAGTGAATGGGATCTGGCGCGTCCCGGCGTTTGGATCTTCTGGGTTGTTTACCGCCTCCATCAGCTCAACATGGCCTTCAGGGAAGTTCTCAATGACCACTTTGAGTGGTCGAAGTACAGCGGCACGACGTTGAACCTCTTTATTGAGTTGAGCTCGTAGTGAATCCTCAAGCCAGGTGATGTCATGAGTCGAATTCTGTTTGGTGACTCCGATGCGTGTGCAGAACTCTCTGATAGCGTGGGGCGTATAGCCGCGACGACGCAGGCCGCTGATTGTTGGCATGCGAGGGTCGTCCCATCCTTGGACATGTTTGTTTTCAACAAGTTCAAGCAATCGTCGTTTACTTAAGATGGTATGCGTGATATTCAGACGTGCGAATTCGTATTGTCGTGATCGGAAGATGTCTAACTCATCCAGAAACCAGTCATAGAGTGGACGATGATGTTCAAATTCAAGTGTGCAGATCGAATGAGTGATGTTTTCCATCGAGTCGCAGATCCCATGAGCAAAATCGTACATTGGATAAATGCACCATTGGTCACCCGTGCGGTGGTGGCGGATATGCTTAATGCGATACATGGCAGGGTCTCGCATGTTCATGTTGGGCGAAGCCATGTCAATCTTTGCACGCAGTGTATGCTCACCATCAACGAATTCGCCAGCCCTCATGCGTTCAAAAAGCGCAAGGTTTTCGTCAATATCTCGATCGCGATTGGGGCTGTCTTTGCCTACGCCGTCCCAGCCCCCTCGGTATTCGCGTGTTTCTTCTGGGGATAGACTGCAGACATACGCTTTCCCGGCTTTGATAAGCTGGACAGCCAGATCGTACAATTGCTGGAAGTAATCCGAGGCGAAGTAAATATTGTCCCATTGAAAGCCTAACCACTGCACATCTTCTTTGATCGAGTCGACGTACTCGGTATCTTCTTTGGCGGGGTTGGTGTCGTCAAATCTCAGATTGCATTGACCCGTGTAGTTCTGTGCAATCCCGAAATTCAGGCAGATACTCTTTGCATGACCAATGTGTAAGTAGCCATTGGGTTCGGGAGGAAATCGAGTGTGTACTCGTCCTTGATGGGTGTTGGCTGCCAGATCTGCCTCGACAATTTGTTCGACAAAATTCTTCTGTCGTTCTTCTTGTTCCGAGTGGTCCGAGTTTGGGTTGTCAGTGGTCATGTTGGTTTGCGAGTAATGACTGAAGTAAGGGGTTGATTAGAGCAGTTGGATTCTAACGGGAATGGAATCTTCCTGAATACGCCAATTCTGGAGAGTCGGGCGTGCTATTCACTTTCTGCTTGAGGCGGTTGGTTTTGAGCGAATTTCAAGGCTAAATTCATGCGGTTGATGCAGCGGTCTTTCCCTAAAATTGCCAGAGTCTCAAAGAGTCCAAATCCGACCGGTTTGCCGGTGGTGGATAGTCGAACCGGATGGATGATTTCTCCAAATTTGATGTCCTTGGCTTCCACAAATTCACGCATAGTTTGCTCAATCGATTCGACACAGAAGTCATCCAGATTGGTTAGTGTGTCGCGGAATTCTGTAAGTAATTGTTGAGCTCCCTCGGTATTGACCAGTCGTTTGGCGAATGCTTTAGCGTCGTAGACGAGAGAATCGTCGGCGGTGAAGAAATCGTCATAGTCAAGGATGTCGCCAGCAACGGTGATGCGGTTTTCGGTAGCTGCGATGATGTCGTTTAGGTAAGGGCCGGTATCGCAGTCAGGAGGGGTTTTCAACAAGCCGGCTTGTTGAAGGTAAGGTACGCACAGGGCGATCTTCTTCTTTATGTCGAGTTTGTCCATCTCTCGTTGCTGGAAGGCAGTTAATTTCGTGGGATCGAAGCTGGCCGGGCTTTTGATGACTCGCTCCAGTGAGAACGCAGTGATCATCTCTTCGATCGTGAATTCCTCGGTTTCGCCGTCGAGAGACCATCCGAGAAGCAGGAGGTAGTTGATGACAGCGTGGGGGAGAAAGCCTATATCGCGGTAGAAGTCGACGATGACCGGATTGAATGTATCTTCACTCAATTCACGATCGCAGCGTGTCGCGATTTGTTCTCCGTGATCATATAGCTTTTTGAAATCATGGTTTTTGAGATACTTAGGGATTTTACGTTTACTTAGTTTGTTTTTGCTGCCAGGTTCGGCTACGTAGGGGAGGTGAGCGTATTGGGGAAGCTCGTATCCGAGACTCTCTGCGATGAAGATCTGCCGAGGCGTATTGGAGAGATGTTCTTCAGCACGGATGACATGAGTGATTTCCAGTTCCGCATCATCCACGACGCTGGCCAGATGGTAGAGGCAAGTCCCATCGGCTTTTTGGATGACCATGTCTTGTTCAAGAGCCCATTCGAATTCGACATCACCTCGAATCAGATCAGGGATGAGACAGGTGCCTTCGCGAGGCATTTTGAGACGTACGACGGCTGTCCGCCCCTCGGCTTCGAAGGCGTTCGCTTGTTCATCAGTTTCCGCCAGCCAGCTACGACTGTAGACAAAGGTTCGTTTTTCAGCTTGAGCGGCTTCTCGTTCTGCCTGGATTTCGTCGGTTCGGCTGTAGTCCTTATAGGCTGTGCCATTGTTCAGCATCTTTTTGACGGCAGCCTGATATTTATCGGTCCTTTGTGATTGGAAATACGGAGCATGTGGTCCGTCGACTTCCGGTCCTTCATCCCAGTCAATGCCTAGCCAGCGGAATCCGTCGAGGATCGGCTGCAGAGCTTCTTCGACATTACGACTTTGATCAGTGTCATCGATACGAAGGATGAATTGACCTCCGTGCTTACGGGCAAAGAGCCAGTTGAAGAAAGCTGTGCGGACTCCGCCAATATGCAGATAACCTGTTGGACTGGGGGCAAAACGAGTGCGAACCATGAGATGTACTTTGTAGGAGATTGGTGCGTAATTCCTTATTTTATCGGCCATTGATGCGGTCGAATATGGGCAACGGTTGAATTAATTGAGAGGGTTTAGTGGGTTTTCGCTGAAGTTCAAAAAAAATTATGTCGAACTATTGACAGGTAGGTATACATATGTACACTAACTGAAGGTTCGGTGCTACTTCCTTCAAGGCTCAGATTGCAAGTCATAAGGCAGTAAATATGAAATGGGAAGGGTTTACTGGGGTAGCAAATGGTTGGTAAGGATGCAGAGTCAGTAGTTCGGCAGATTCATGATTTGTTGGATCGAAGTAATCTATCTGTCTCCCTAGCTGCAGATTCGAATAATTTTAGGAATGAAGGTGGTGAAGAGGAAAGGTTTCGTGATTTACAGGCCGGATTGATATCGACTGGCTGGTCGCAGTTAGATGCGATCTTGCCGGAATCTGGTTTGAGGTCAGGGATGTTAATGGAATGTTTGGGGTCGTTGCAGGGAGGTGGAGTAGCCATGCTCGGATTATGGCTTGCCTGGCAAATGTTATCACCGGAATCTCTGACGCCTGTCGAGGCTTTATTAGCCGAGAGGTCTACGGCAAAAAGCGATTCCCCCAGTTTGATCAATACAATTAGCACCAATCAGGAGTTGGAAGGTTGGCAGGAAACAGGTAGCCAAAAGAAAAAAGGGATTTTAGTGGTCTTCGATAATGACCATAAGTTCTATCCACCCGCGGCAGCAGCTTTGGGAATTTCATTGGATCAGTTAATGATCGTGACACCCGAAAGCAAAAAAGATTTGTACTGGGCATTGGACCAAGTACTGCGTTGTCCAGCAGTCGGAGCAGTTTGGAGTTGTGTGTCAAAAGTAAGTAGTCGCGAGTTTCGACGTTTGCAGTTAGCTGCCGAAGCTGGAAGAGCATTGGGAGTGTTAGTACGGGAGAAGAAGTTTGAACGAACTCCAACCTGGGCTCATGTGCGATTGCAGTTTGCCGCATTACCGACACAGAAAAGATCACCTTCGACAGTCAGGAGGGGTTCCGGAGATTGGCGATTTCAGGTGGAACGAAAACGAGCAGTTACCGCAACGGCCGGACATATCGCAGGGGCATTGCAGTGTGTAATCGACTTGCGAGACGTAGTCGAAACAAGTGGTCAGGGTCAACAAGGACAGCCTGAGAAGTCGACGAGTCAGCCATTAGCAAGCACTGGTAGATGATGGCTGACAGTATGAAGAACAGGAGAAGAGTGGCTTGTGTGTGGATAGATACAGGTCGGGCAGGGAAGCTGATCAGGGATGAGAAATATACAGGAAGTGGAGTGAAGGATTCAGGCAAGGATGTTATCACCGGTGGTGAGTTCGTTCAGCGACAGGCGTGGCAAGAGCAGGATGCCTTGCATCGCCTTGCTCGCTGGGCAAACCGATTTTCACCATTGGTTGGAATCGTTGGGGCGAGGGAGAGAGGGGCCTCGGATGGAGTCCAGTGGAAACAGGAACTGCAAAAAAAGCTAAGGAAGCAAAAAGGCAAACATCAAAGAAACCATTATGCTCATCCGGTCGATGCGCGACTGGATGCATGGAAGACTGAAGCGATCTGGATTGATATTACGGATGTTCGCCGCTTTTTCGGTTCGGAAGAAAAATTAGCATTTCGAATATGTGAGGAGTTTCGGGAAGAACTCAAGAGGAACTATCGTCGAGTGGATTTGGACTCGGGAAATGAAACGGTAGCTTTTCGCCAGCAGGATCAAAATCCCCGGACAGTTAAAGCGACATCTGGCAGGCAAGAGGGAAGTCAAGGGCTGGTTGTAAGGGTGGCTGTTGCTGGGACTGTTGGTGCCAGTTGGGCAGCGTGCCTTACTCTGCGAGAAGGTATTCGACTGTTACCTTCTCATAGAGAGTCCGTGTGGAAAGTTCTGAGGCAGTTGCCGGTTGGCTGCCTCAGGCTTTCCGATGAAACGCTTGATTTGCTCCACCGACTCGGAATCCACTGTCTGGAACAATTGATGGATTTGCCGCGAGATGCCATTGTTCAACGCTTGGGAGATCAAGTGGCCTACCGCTGCGATCAGTTGCTGGAAGACGTAGATGAACCATTGCAAAATTTACATCCACAAGAACCCTATGTGGCCAGGCAATTGTTGCCAGGTCGTATCGGCGGGCCACATGTAATGTGCGAAGTGTTCGAACAGTTGACTCAGTCTTTACTGAAGCAACTTGAGAAAGAATCTCGAGGTGTGTTGCAGGTTACCTGTGCGGTTGAAATGTCACGCTATGGACAACGAGTTTATCGTGATTCCGGAGAGACACGTCAGGATACAGAAATTCTTACGCTTGGACTGTATCGACCAACCATGGATTTAAAACATTTGTCAGAATTGTTTCAGCTGCAATGGGATCGCTTAGGACGAGTAGATGAAGTCTATAGTTTTCGAGTCGAACTTACCCAGACAGCGATTATGCAGCAAAAGCAGCTTTCGTTGTTTGATGGGCAACACAACGTTCCAAAAGGATATCGTTGGCAGGCACCCCCGAATTCTTTTGATAGTATCCCCCCGGCTAAATTAGTGAGGCTGATCGATAGACTTTCCAGTCGTTTAGGAAAAAGACGGGTGCTACGTGCTAGCTTGAAACCAGAAGCTCTACCTGAATATGGATTTCAGTTGGAACCAATTGCGAATTTGAATATTCAACGTTGGTGCCAGCAAATACTGGCTCCTCAAAAAAATTCCCCTTCTAAATTGGGTGGGGGGCCGAGCTCAACTGGCCCTTGTAAAACAGGCTGGTTGCTAAAGCAACGCAAGCCTGTTGATAGTCTGCCGATTTGGTATTGGAAAGAGCCTCTCGAGATTCAGTGCCAAATCGGTCGGAAAGAAAACCGGCCTCTTAAAATGCTGTACAAAGGGCATTGGCAACAGATCACTCGTTATTGGGGCCCCGAACGGATTGAAAGTGGATGGTGGCGCGGGAGAGCAATACGTCGTGATTATTATCGAGTGGAGATCGAGACAGGACTTCGTTTTTGGTTGTATCGGGGCCTCCCAGGTGAACATTGGTTTTTGCAGGGAAATTTTTAAATAGGACGATGCAATATGCCGAACTACACTGCAAATCCAACTTCTCGCTGCTTCAGGGAGCTTCACATGCTGTTGAGTTAGTTGAAAGGGCAAAGCGATTAGGGTATCGAGCCATTGCCATTACCGATCGTAATACGTTAGCAGGGATTGTCCGCGCGCACGGAGCCGCAAAAGATGAACAGCTTAAATTTGTCGTTGCCGCGGAACTCACGTTTGTAGATGCTCCCGCTTGTGTTGTCTGGATGCCGAACCGAAAAGCCTACGGGCAATTGTGTCGGCTCCTCACGCTTGGGCGCCGTCGGGCTGGCAAAGGCGAGTGCTTGCTGTACTTTGATGATCTCAGAGAATTTGGCCAGGATTGGATTGTCGGAGTGATTCCCGATTGGAATCCATCTTCAGGAAATCTGGTATCTGATCATCTGCGTCTGCATGAAGCAGCAGAGATGATTACGGCTGCCCAACTTCTAGCCTATCGTGAAATTTTTGTTGAAGACTGTTATTTACTTGCGGAATTACATCGTGGGGTGGCAGATAAGCAACGGCTCCTTAGGTTAAGACGGTTGAGTGAGGATGCGAATGTTCCATTGTTGGCAGCCGGAGACGTGTATTATCATGATCCGTCACGAGCGCGTTTACAGGATGCTCTCACTGCGATTGCACATCGCTGTAATGTACAGCAAATTGGAGACTGGCAGTTTCCCAATGCCCAAAGATTTTTACGCCCGCTTAATGAACTTGGTGATCTGTTCGCGGAAATTCCGTCTGCGGTGCAGAGGACGGTGGAAATTGCTGAGCGATGTTGTTTCTCGCTGGAGGAATTGAAGTATGAGTATCCGGAAGAGTTGACACCGAAGAAAACAACACCAATTCAGCATCTTGGTCAGTTGGCATGGAAAGGCGCTCATCAAAGATATCCATCAGGCCTTCCGCAGAAAGTGATCAGGTTGCTGAAACACGAATTAGAATTGATCGAGGAATTAGGCTACGAAGCTTACTTTTTGACGGTTTGGGATTTGGTTCGGTTCGCGCGTAGTCAGGGCATTTTATGCCAGGGACGCGGGTCTGCGGCCAATTCGGTTGTTTGCTTCTGTCTGGGGGTGACGTCGGTTGATCCAGAAACCACCGAGTTGTTGTTTGAGCGGTTTATCAGTCGAGAACGCAATGAAGCACCTGATATCGATGTTGATTTTGAACATGAGCGTCGTGAAGAGGTATTGCAGTATTTATATGACAAGTATGGTCGTGATCGTGCGGGTATGACGGGGGTAGTGACGTGTTATCGAATGCGGTCTGCCGTACGAGATGTAGGCAAAGCCCTGGGGTTGGATGCCGATTTGACCGACGAAATATCTAAGAATCTAGATGGCAGGACTCAGGATGGGGATTTTGATCTTCGAATACGTGAGGTTGGTCTGGATCCGGAAGTTACATTGGGACAACGCTTTCGGGAATTGGTAGAAGAACTGATCGGTTTCCCTCGACATCTATCACAGCACGTTGGCGGCATGGTGATGACGCGTGGTCTGTTAAGTGAATTTGTTCCGATTGAAAATGCCAGTATGGAAGGGCGGACGGTAATTCAATGGAATAAAGATGATCTCGATGAGCTAGGAATCCTCAAAGTAGATTGTCTTTCTCTGGGAATGCTTAGTGCCATTCGTAAGTGCTTTGAAATGTTGGAACACCACGAGGGTAAAAAACTATCCTTGGCGATGATCCCTCAGGATGATCCATTGGTTTATGACATGATTTGTGAAGCGGATACAGTGGGAGTGTTCCAAATCGAGAGTCGAGCTCAGATGAGCATGCTACCACGGCTGCGTCCTCGTTGTTTCTATGATTTGGTTATTGAAGTCGCCATTGTACGTCCGGGCCCTATTCAGGGAGATATGGTCCATCCGTACCTGAAACGTCGAGCCGGTTTGCAACAGGCGACGTATCCCAATGAGGCGATTCGGAAAGTGCTGGACCGAACTTTGGGTGTTCCCTTGTTCCAAGAGCAGGCTATGCGTTTAGCCGTGGTGGCTGCAGGGTTTACACCAGGGGAGGCGGATCAATTACGGCGCGCTATGGGAGCTTGGAGACGTCCGGGTGTGATTGAAAAATTTAATCGTAAGCTTACCGATGGAATGTTGGCTAATGGCCTGACACGGAAATTTGCCGAACAGGTGTTCAATCAGATCCGTGGTTTTGGCGAATACGGATTTCCAGAGTCACATGCCGCTAGTTTCGCACTATTGGTATATGTGTCAGCATGGATGAAGTGTTATCACCCGGCAATCTTCGCCGCCAGTATTATCAATAGCCAGCCGATGGGGTTTTACTCGGTGAGCGACCTAGTTAAAGATGCTCAGAAGCATGGCGTGGAAGTCCGCCCCGTCGATGTGAATTACAGCGTCTGGGATTGTTCGTTGGAATATGATATTGAGCAATCGCCAGCTTTGAGGCTAGGAATGCGGCTCGTCAAAGGGCTCTCACTTGAAGCAGTACAACGATTATTACGAGATCGTCAACAGCAGGGACGTTACCACTCGGTGCAACAGTTGCGACGACGATCTGGAGTTAGTAAACGGGTGATTATGCAGTTGGCTGATGCCGATGCGTTTAGTAGTTTTGAACGAGATCGTCGCGCTGCATTGTGGGAAGCACTGGCTCAGGAACGCAAAGAAGTAGAGCAACCACTGTTCGATTTGCTTGCCTCAACGGATGATCAGCATCCAGACTTGCCGGTCATGCATCCGTCTGAGCAGGTCGAGATGGACTATCGCACGGCAGGCCTTTCATTGAAAGGTCAGCCGATCATGTTTTGGCGTAATAGACTGAACGAACAGAGTGTGCTGTGTTCGGATCAGTTGGAGGATTGCGAGGATAATCGTTATGTGAAAGTCGCTGGCTTAGTATTGTTACGACAACGTCCCTCGACGGCGAAAGGTATTACTTTTGTTACCTTAGAAGATGAGATGGGCACAATGAATCTTGTGCTACGGCAGCATATCTGGGAGAGATACTATCGTATTGCCAGAAGGAGTAATGCCTGGCTTGTTCATGGAACATTAGAGAAGAGGAATCGCGTTCAACATATTGTGGTTCACCGTCTTGAAGACCTCTCAACTCATCTCGGAAACCCTGTACTAAAATCCCGGGACTTTCGTTGAAAACTTACCGAGCCTGGAAGAGCAAGTTTATTCGCTCAGTTGGTTTTTAAGTTCTATCACTTCATCCAATACATTCGATAACTCGTCGTCTAGTTTGTGGATTTCATATAGAGCGTTTAGAGATTCGACGGCTTCTTGTTTGTCGTTTTTCGCAATAGTACGGCAGAAGTCCATTACTTCACGGATTTCTAACTCGGTCTTGGCCAGTATGTTTTCACGTTGTTTAAGGACTTCTGTTTGCTCTGTTTCGAGTCGCCCAATTTTATTGCGAGCAATGGTTACGCAGTCGACTACCGTTTTGTCTTCCTGGCGTGCATCGTAGATGGTGACGAAGTACTTTAACTGAGTGATGGTTTCCTCAGATGAAAGTGTTTCATTGTCTAGAATCTGCCGAAGTGTGATTGTAGCGATTGGCAATTGCTCCAGCTTACCCTCCATGGATTTTAGGAATCGTTGTTCATTTCGTTCATTTCTAAGCGTGTTGTAATGATCTTGGACTAAACCGAATTGTGGGTGGTCAGGGAAGCGGTCGAGAAACTCCTGCATTTCCTGACTGGCTTGTCCCCAATCAGAACCTGGCGTTAATTTTGCATCTTCAATGATGCCAAGTAATTCTTCCGCTTTGCGAGGATGGTTGTACCAGTTGGTAAATGCTAGAAGTCCGCCGACTCCGACGACTAACAAAGAAACCACGATTAGGCTGGCGAGAATACCAGAGGGTGAATCGTTGTTGTAGGTAGAAAGATCCTGTTCAACTTTAGTGTATTGAGGCAGTTCAGACGGTTTCTCGGTACTTTGTTGTTTTAGATGATCGGGATTTGCTTCGGTTGAGGACTCTCGGTCAGAATCCTCAATTTTTGAGAGGTATTCACCATCGATTGTGATATTTGTATTGGGGTTGTCCTGCTGTCCCGTGGGAATGTATTCCATCGTAGCTCCATCCACGATGTCCCCACTGCCGTCAGAGAGTTCGGCGTTGGGATTCGCCGGCTTGACGGGCATATTTGCTTCCAAGGCATGCTGCATTGCTTGTAGTCGATGGGCAACTGCCAGCGGGGTAGGGATGCGGTTGTCAGGATTTTTGCTTAATAATTGTCGTACGATATAGTCCAGTTCAAGTGGTACATCAGAGACCAATTCTGTAATTGGTTGTGGTTGATCGTACTTTAGTTTGTGAATGATCTGCCCGACGGATGGAGAGGCAAATGGCGGACGTCCTGTAAGCAGAGCATACATTACTGAACCGAGAGAATAGAGGTCGCTTTTGAGCGTTGGACGTGCGCCTTCGGCTTGTTCGGGAGCCATGTAATCGGCGGTGCCGACGACGGCATGATCAGCCGTCAATTGGGTTGCTCCGAAGAGTCTTGCGATACCGAAGTCGACAAGCTTCACCTCGTCGTCTTCGGTGAGGAATAAGTTAGACGGCTTTAAGTCTCGGTGAATCACACCTCGATCATGTGCATGCTTAAGGGCATGGCAGACGTCGATGGTAATGCGAATGACTTCCCGCCAGGAGATTGTCCCGGTCTCTTTGAGAATTTGGAATAGGGTTCGTCCCTTGACTAACTCCATCGCATAAAAGAGGACACCGTCTTCCTGACCATATCCTATGATTCGAACAATGCCGACATGTTGCAACTGCTGTAGAGTTTCAATTTCCTGGTGGAATCGGTCCCGGAAAGTGTCATCGTCTGCAAAAGCATTCAACAGTGTTTTCACAGCGACTTGTTCATCAGTCTCTTCGTGTCGGGCTGAATAGACGAAGCCCATACCTCCCCTGCCGATTTGTTCGTCGATCAGGTAGGGCCCGAGTTGTTCCAGCATGCAGTGGTTTCTTTTGTTAAAGAGGTAAGTTACATCGGAGCTACGCGTTTGGAACCGACGTCCGTCGTTAGCATCACGTGGGCATCAAAGCTGCGATAAATCAACTCTGCTTTTACTTCAGCATAATCAGGGTTATCCCAGAGATTGTCAAATTCCCAGGGGTCTTCTTCTAAATCATAGAGTTCACCAATGTTGTGTCCATGATAAACAGAGAGCTTGTATTGGCGATTTCGATACATCGTGGCAAATGCTCCGCTGCCATCGGTAAAGAAGGGATCCAGAGCATCGAAGTACTCGCTGCGAACAAATTCTCGATGCTGATCGGTGGCAGAGGCATCTTTCAATAGTGGTAGCAATGATTTGCCTTGCATGTATTCAGGTTGATCGAGACCTGCTAATTCCACGATGGTTGACGTTAGATCGAGTAGTTCCACGAGCGCATCTCGTTGGACGTTCTGCAAGAAATGTCCCGGCCAGGAGAGAATCAGTGGGATTCGGACAAGTCCCTCATAGAAGCGGCATCCTTTTTGCAATAGCCCGTGGTCTCCCAGTGATTCACCATGGTCACTGGTGAAAATGATTACCGTGTTTTCAAGTTGCCCCGTTGCTTCAAGGTGATCGACGAGGCGTTGGAATTGATCGTCGATCTGCTTGATCATGGCATAGTAAAAGGCCTGCATGCGTTTAGCATCATGAACTTCCGGAGGTAAGGCTTCTCCCTGAAAGTCAATTTCAGCCAGCCTTTTCTGAGTCTCCAAATCCTCTTCGCGGTAGTACGGCCCGGGCATGTCTTCAGCGACAAACATGTCCGCATAAAATTTAGGAGGAATGAATGGTGGATGCGGATCGTAAATGTTGACGCATAATAACCAGGGGTCAGGGCCTTTGGCATTGATGAATTCTAGCGCGCATTCTGTTGCCCAGGTGGTTTGGTGATACTCAGGTGGCACTCGTTCCGGGCTATCACGCATGAGATCGAGATCTCCACCTTGTTCACGTACCCAATCGGCGTAGTGATGCCCTTCCTCCCAGTCGTCCCGAGGGGCATGGCTGAATTGCCAATAGGTCATCCCATCGTCCAGTCTAGGTTCAGTACGGTGTCCAGAACTGGTTAGATGGAATTTTCCAATGTTGCCGCAACGGTAACCGGCATCGGCAATCAATTTTGTAATCAACGGCGGGTAGTCGGGAAAAGTATCATTCCCATTGCGAGTGTTGTGAAGTCGAGCGGGATACAGACCAGTCAGGAAGCTTGAGCGACTCGGTGTGCAAATCGGTGATTGGCAATAGGTGTGCGTGAAGGCCACGCCGGATTCAACAAGTTTGTCGATGTTCGGAGTGTCGACGTAAGGGTTTCCCAAAGCTTTGATCGTATCAAAACGTTGTTGGTCAGTGCAGTACCAGAGGATGTTAGGGCGACTCATCGATGCTTACTCTTTACTTAGTGCGTTTTTGACAACTTCGTTGTCGAAGTAATTGATTTTCATTCCGGCATCGACCACAACTGTTTGAGCACAGATGCCTGATGATCTGGGGCTGAGCAGGAAGGCGGCAACGTTGGCGGCCTCTTGTGTTTCCAAGGCGTGTTTACGTGGAATAACTTTTTCAGCGAATAGATACGAGTCTACGTAGCCAGGAATACCGGCGGAAGCACTTGTCTTTAGCAGGCTTGGGCCAACAGCATTGAAGCGGACTTGGGAAAAACGACTGAACGACTTGGTGAGAAATGCCAAAGAAGAGTCTAATGCAGCCTTTACAGGGGCCATGAATCCGTAGTTTTCACTTGCCATCGTTGTTGTTGAAATTGAAATCGTAATGACCGACGCGTCCGCGACCATTAGATCTTTGAGGGCATTGGCTATCGCAATAAAAGAATAACAACTGATATCGACTGCCCGCAGGAATTGACCTTTACTGGTCTCATGGAATGGCTTGGGGCCTTCTTCATAATCTGCGAAAGCAATCGAATGTACGAACCCGTGAATCTCCGGGTGTTCAGCTTTTAATTGCGTATGGAGGGCATCGATCTGTTCCGGGTGCTCAACATCACAAATGTAAATTGGGAACTCACCAAGAAGTTGCTGGAGTTGTTCTTTCCGTTGCTCACTGCGTACCACATAGATGGGTTTCGCCCCGGCTTCCATGATTGTCTTTCCGATGTGGTAGGCAACGCTTTTTCGATTGGCGACACCAAAAATCACGATGGTCTTGTCTTCCAGTTGTAAGAAACTCATGGCGTTACCCTTTTGGTTCACTCGTGAAGTTGGTTACTGAGCATCTGCCAAAGTACAAGCAAAGTCAAACCGAGTGGCTAACTTTCCAGAGACCATGACTTTGGCTTCAAGGAAAAAGGCCGTGCTCACTCGGTCGGTGAGCGTGATTGTTAACTCAATCGTATCATCCGGTTTTACCATGTGCTTGAATTTGACATTGTTGATTCTTGTTGCAACGGGTACTTTGGCTGTCAATTCGTCCGTCATGTCCTCGGCAATCTTTGTCGATAACAAGCAGGCCCCGGCTTGCATAGCTGCTTCACACAAGATGATTCCTGGTACGATTGGTTGATTAGGGTAATGCCCCTGAAAAAAGAATTCATCAGCATGGAATGTCTTTTGGCAAACGATGTTGTCGCCCGCGAGTGAAGTGATTTCGTCGATCAAGAGCATTGGAGAACGGTGCGGTATCAGAGATTGAATCTGTTCAATTGACATAGCTATTCTTCCATTCGTGGGCGGCGTTTGTAAAATGCCTGGTTAAGAGCATTTTGTATGTTTATTAATTGTCACTGCATTAGGAGTTGGTCGACTTCGTTAGAAACGATTACACCGTAGTTTATCGCTCCGAGCCAGCCGGACATAATGATGCCGACACTTCCCGCGTGATAGAGTCCTTTGATTTGTGATGGTAAAGCCTGGCTGACAGGCAGCCCTTCAAATTTGGTCCCAAAACTCGCACCTTCGTGATGGCGAGTATAGTGATAAAACGTCCTGGGAGTTGCGGCTTCAGTATAAAC
>Ga0315321_10002371_pt1 | contig 14604 bp, 17 predicted proteins | sample M180m21515metaG_FD_203464 | JGI IMG/M metagenome (GOLD analysis project Ga0315321, IMG submission 203464) | Ammonia-oxidizing marine archaeal communities from Monterey Bay, California, United States - M1 80m 21515 | ecosystem: Environmental > Aquatic > Marine > Intertidal zone | place: USA... | reverse complement strand
CAGACGCACCACAGCCAGCCAAATAGGAATACCAGAATGGTCGAAGCTACAAACGCCGATTGGAAGGATCAGCTATATAATTCTATCAAGGCACTGAACATTACACAGGTCGTCTACGTACCTGACGCCGGCCACGCTAAGCTGATCGACCGTTGCCTCGCTGACACAGAGATCGACTGTTTTCCGCTGGTAAATGAATTTGAGTCTGTCGGAATTTGTGTTGGCGCTTGGGCTGGTGGCAGGCGGTCCTGCGCACTGATGCAGTCAAGCGGGGTCGGCAATCTTGTGAACGCCTTGGGGCTCGTTCATTCAGTCGGCGCGCCTTTCTTCGCAATCGCGACTATGCGCGGCGAATGGGGCGAATTTAACGGCTGGCAGACGCCGATGGGTCAATCGATTCCGAAGATTCTAGATGCAGCCAATATCGTCGTGAACCGGGCCGAGACATCTGCGGATGTCATTCCAGTCACTGAGGCAAGCGGGCGGTTGGCCTTCAATTCCTATCTCCCCGTCTTTTCCCTGATCTCCCAGCGCGCCACTGGCGCCAAAGTATTTTAGGGGACCGAAGCAATGGCAAACGAAACACAAAACCGCCTGGAACGCCGTAGCGCTGTCCATCGCCTGCTGCAAGACCGTGACCCGAACCTGCTAATCGTCGCTGGTCTCGGCTCCGCAATTTGGGATGCAGAGACTGCTGGCGAAACGCCGCTCAATCTGTATCTGTTGGGTGCCATGGGATGTGCGGTATCGACAGCCCTTGGTCTCGCGACGGCACAGCCTGAGAAGCGGGTTATCGCCCTGGTCGGCGATGCAGAGCTTGGGATGGGCCTCTATGCGCTGGCCACAGTCGGTTGGCGGAAACCCGAAAACTTGACGATTGTATGCCTCGACAATGGTCGGTTTGGCGAAACTGGCGGTCAGGTCAGCCATTCCGGCGTAAACCTTGATCTCGCAGGTGTTGCGACTGCAGCTGGCATTCCAACCATCCGCCGCGTCAGCGATGATGCTGGCGTGGATGAGCTACGCGCGATCATCATGGATGGCCCGGGGCCTGCATTTGGTTTGGTAGAGATCACGGCAGATATGCCGCCGGTCGCCATGCCTATCCGGAATGGTACCATCGCCCTGGCCCGCTTCCGCGAGGCGCTGTTGGGTCATGATGCTTTGAAGGAATAGAGCGCGCGCTTTAGTTGCGGAGCGTGGCGCTAACACGGCGGAACTGCAGCCCGCCGACCTTCAGCGCAGGCGTTCCAGCCATCCAACGGGTGGTTTCGAGCAGCGCGGGGCCAAGCTCATCGAGCGGATAGGCACTCTCTGCGGCACCTTTTAGGAATTCTTCCCAAGCGCAGCGAACATAATTGCGGAACGGGTCCGTCAGGTCTTCATCCACATGGATCTCAAAGCCGATAATGATCAACATTTCCTTGGACTCGGCGGCAGTGATCATGAATGTTGGGCCAGGCTGCAGCCCTGTCCAATTTTTCAGGGCCCGCACATCGCCACGTTCTTCGGAGACAAAATAATCTGCCAGCAACAGGCGAGCGCCCGGCGCCAGTAAGTCTGAAAGCACATTCAGCACCTTGCCTATATTCGCGACCTGCGTGACAGTTGAGTGCATCACGACACAATGAATGCTGTTCTTTCGGATGCTCTCAAATTCGGGCTTACGCAGGTTTAGTGCGTGAAACTTGGTTTTTCTGCGCAGACCCCAATGCAGTGCAGATTCCTTAGCCTTTTCAAGCAGCACAGGATCAGACTCAAAGCCAATCGTGTAAACGCCACTATCGAGGTGCTTTTTACGCGATAATGAACCTAGGCGCGAGCCTATCTCAATCGCCGTCATTGCAGGATCCAACGCCAGTGTTGGCAGCAGCGGCGGCAGAAACTTTTCAGCTACCGGGCCGACTTCGCCCGCACCCCACACAGCTTCTGATACTTTAATTCGGTCAGCATCCCACGGCGGCGCGCGCTTCCGCGCTGCCTTTGGCTTTTCGCTGCCCTTACCACCGGCAAGAGGCGCTGTTTTCGTGGCCGAAGCAGCCGCCATTGTGACTCCACCAGCACGCCAGCCGGTTGCGGGGATGCTCCAGCGATAAAATTAGTGCGGTGAGGTTAATAAGCCCTTGCCAGCGCATCTTACAGACAGCGCAAAATTTCGGAAATTCGCTCATTTGCGTCCGGTTCCATGATCACTCTGAACGGTAGGCCCATATGGCCATGGCCGTAGGTGAACCGGTTCGCTGGCGGAATGCCCCAATTGTCACAAACAATCTCACCATCACGAAATGGTGTAACGCCATCGCGGCGGCCTGTGATCGATACAATGGCCTCTGGCGCGATTGCGGGTTTGTCTGCTGGTCCGAGCGCCTCACCCCACGGCGCAAAATCTGCGGCTGTCCATCCGGCAGCCTCCTGAGCAGCCGGTAAGCCTAATCCTCTACTCAGGCTGCCTTGTGTAACGCCAATCAAGTCCCCGGAATGCGCCATGAGCAGAGCTGCATCTGGCCTGGCAGCCTCTGGCCAAGCGTTGCAGTGGCTAATGGCGAGCTGGGCAGCGAAGCTCGACATCGAAACACCGAATACGCCGACGGGCAGACTAAAAGCGCGGCGCGCCCAGGCGATCCACCGCCCTGTTTCACGCACCTGTGCCGCGAGGCTGGCACCAGCGGACACCGGCGCCGATTGGAAGAAGCTCTCCCCGCCATAAAGATGGTCCGCCCGGCGAAGACCATGGCCCGGAGATACGAGCTCAACGACAGCAAGCCCATGCACAGTGTAGGCATGGGCGAAATCATGGTCTCGGCGCATTCTGACAAAGATATCCCATTCGACACCAACGCCTGCACCAACGACGATTACGCCATGCACCGGTATATCGACCGGCCAACTGACCCGCGCATAGGCGATATCACCGACCATACCCGTCTCCGCCGGCGCTGCAAGCCAGCGTCGCATAAGCGTATCCTCACGGAACTCAGGCCCTTCCTGCACGGGTTCCAAATTATCTGATGCCATAAATGCGTCAGCCGTAAGCGGTAAAGCGCCCGGTGCCTCCATGGCCCAGGCGACCGTCTGAACGCCGCGCCGCCCAACCGCAGCCGCCAGCGGGCCATGCATTGCCAGGTGGCGCGACCCTGCACGCCGACGTGTCGTCTCCCCCGCTGCAGGATCACCGTCACCGCCCTTGATTACAACTTCCCGCCACGCCGCATTGGCGTCGCTGGACTGTTGGCGCGCACTTTCATTCTTCTGCAGTGCCAACTGCGCCGCCTTGGAGCGGATGCGCTTTTGTCCACGCGTCGGCAAGTTTGCGGCAACTGCATCCGCGTCCCCGCGCGCACCATTCGCAGAGGCCCAAATTCGGGCGGACGGAAACCACCAGCGCTTCATAGCGCCAATGGTTATGGGATCGACAAAGCCAGCAACCAGATCATATCCAGCAATTGCGGCGCGGCGGGAGAAGGAATTGCTCATCCTCCATTGATAGAATGGATCACGCGCGATGCGCCAACGAAATCATGCGCTAGATGTGATTGTCCTTGACGCCACATTCGGGATGCGCAATATTATTACCCATGCAAATTCTTTCTCGGACCATTCTGCGAATTAGCGGCCCGGCTTCTCTCTGAGAGCCGGGATTTCTCCGTTTCAATTTCTGCAGACTTCCTCGTAAGGACTTTTCCAATGACACTCGATCATTCCGCGACCCGCGTCGCTTGCTTTTCCGTTCACGCCGCCGTTGACCCAGGTGCCATGCCGCGGGTGCTTGAAGTTTTCGCCAAAGAAAGCCTCACCCTCACACGTTGGAACAGTGTTGTGGAGGGCGACCAGTTGGTGATGGACATCCAAATGGCCGGCCTTGCTGAAGACCGCTCAGAATATTTCGCTCGCGTGCTTGGCCGCATGCCCATGGTGAACGTGGTTTTGACCAGCGCCAAATCCGTACTGCCGGTAGAGGCCGTCGCCGTCGCATGAGCATTCTTGACCACATCCAGCGCTGCAACGCCCACGATCTTGCGGCCTACAAGCCGTTTCTGATCGTGGACGAGCGCGTTGGCTGGGTCAATGATGGCGTAATGGACGTATTGGACAGGGTCGACGGGTTCGATGTCACCACACAGTCCATTGCAATATCGCTAAATTTGGCCACCTTCGAAGACCGCAGCCGGGCCTTAGCCGATGGCAGTATCGCATTGCTTGAAGCTGGCCTCATTCGCGGTCTCCGCAATGAACTTTATGGCGTGAAGAACAGATGGACGGATCCGGCCCATGCGGTCGTCGATCGGGGTGCAGTCACCGCATTCGGGTTGATGTCCTACGGCGTTCATGTGAATGGCTGGCTGCCAGGTGCCAATGAACCAGATATTTGGATTGGCACGCGGTCAATGTCGTCTGGCGTTGCTCCCGGAAAGCTAGACAATATGGTCGCTGGCGGCCAGCCCTATGGGCTGAGCCTCCGCGAAAATATCATCAAGGAAGCGGCGGAGGAGGCTAATGTGCCTCCTGCCCTCGCAACCAAAGCTAACCCTGTGGGCGCGATCAGCTATGTGATGGAGACGCCAGCCGGCATTCGCCCAGACGTGCTGTATTGCTTTGACCTAGAACTCTCACCTGAGTTCACGCCAGAGAACACCGATGGCGAAACCAGCGCCTTTCAACGCATGCCCGCGAGCACCGCCGGAGAGATTGTTGCGACCAGTGAGCAGTTCAAGTTCAACTGCAATCTTGTCGTCGCCCACTTCCTCCTACGCCATGGCCTGATCAATCCAGATATTGAACCGGACTATCAGGCCATTGCGCGAGGCTTAAGCTAGAACGCAGCGCTTATTGGTCGTCTTCAAAGACTTCCATCGCGACACGTCCAGCATTCACAGCCGTAGGCCAGCCAGCATAGAATGCCAGATGGGTAATCATCCCGCGCAGTTCATCTTGAGTGACGCCATTCTCGAGTGCGCGCTGCATATGACCTTTCAGCTCTTCCGTCCGGTAAAGGGCTGTCAATACCGCAACCGTCACCAGGCTCCGGTCGCGCTTGCTAAGTTCCGGTTGCTCCCAAACATCACCAAACAGCACATCGTCACGCAGTTTGCCGAGTTGTGGCACCAGTTCATAAGGCGTCTTCGCTTTAGCCATGGGTAGGTCTCCTGTCATGTAAGCGCCGACATGGCGCAGGGGCGAAAGTCAGCCTCAATCGAGGTTGGCATTCAAAAAATTAATAAGCGCTGCCTGCGCTTCAGGCAGCGCCAACACGACGTGTTTGTCCGTGTCGTAAACAGGGTGAGCGTGCAATGCGCCTTTGGGTGCCGACGTTTGACACTTGCCCGGCGGCGGCTTTCCATGAAACCAAAGGTCCAGCGCTGCGTTCATATAAAGCCCGGGCTTATCCGCTGGTGCTCCAACGCCTGCAGGACAGCGGCTGCCAGATGTAGCAACCGCCTTAAACCCATCGCCGCTATAGGCTGAAACGACACGCCCACCTTGGCTATGCACGTAAATGAACAGGTTCTGCTGGTCGACCCATGGCAGCTTAAGCGTGGCAGTAGCGGCGTAGGCTATTTCCTCAAACCGCATGGCTGTAAAGGCCCGACCTGGTGATCCGGCAATGCGCCGCTTTCGCTTAGTATCGCAAGTCTCAGGCCGGTTCTTTCGGGCAAAGCTATTCGGCGCGATTACGACAAAGCCAGCAGGAAACGCTATCCACGCTCCCCGCCAAGTCGCTTCCGACCCACCATCATCCTCAGCCCGCAGCGGCGTACACGCCGCCGCGAGCACAAGGACTGCCAGTAGGAAGGCATTAGTAATTGGCTTTATCGTCTACCGCATGCCCGCGTTTGGGCATCAACATCGCACGGTCATAGCTCATGAATTGAACACCATCCTGCTTGAACGCACGGGTGCGGATATTCACGACGCCTTGGGTTGGGCGGGACTTGGATTCACGCTTATTCATCACTTCCGATTCTGCATAGATCGTATCGCCAACAAACACCGGGGCTGTTAGCTTAATGTCATTCCAACCCAGGTTGGCGACCGCTTTCTGGCTTGTGTCTGATACAGACATGCCAGCGACGACCGCAAGCGTAAAAGCGCTGTTCACCAACGGCTTACCGAACTCACTGTGCTTGGCATATTCGTGGTCAAAATGCAGGGGATGTGTGTTCATAGTCAGCAATGTGAACCAAGAATTATCCGCCTCATTGATCGTACGGCCCGGGCGATGCTCATAAATATGGCCGATGACGAAGTCTTCAAAATAGCGGCCAATATTCTCCCGAAACCGGTTTGGGCCGACTTCTTTGGCGGAATAGCTCATGTGATACGTCCTTTAGGATACAGCCTGGCTTGACTGATCAAGCCGAGCGGAGAGGAAAAACCATGCAAAGGCGGCGACTTGGATCGCGACAACAATCGCCAGCGCCAACCGATGCCCATCCGGATCATAACCGCCATCTGCACTGACTGGGAACTGTGCCAAAAGGAAACCAATACCGCTTTGCACAAGGAACCCGCCAAGGAATGCCAGAACGTTTATCGCTGTGTTGGTTCGGCCTGCCAATTCGGGCGGAAAGCGCTGGGATAGCACCGCATACATAGCGACAGGGCCGCTGGTGCAAAGCGCCATGAGGATCCAAATTGGCAAGGATGCTGCGACGATGTCCAACACAATGACCGCCTGAAGCAAGGCCATCAGCGCCATCGCTGTTAGTGCTGCGTTCAACGTCGAAATACCGCGCGCCCGAAGCCGCGAATTAATAGCCCCAAAGGCGAAATTGCCAATCATCATTGCGCCCATAAGCATGAACAGCGCCCAAGCCTGCGCATCCCGGCTAAAGCCCTCCAGGTCACGCAGCCAAATTGCGGCCCATAGGCTTTGATAGCTGGAATACCCGGCTATTGAGGCGACCGTAACCGGCGCAAACCGCAGGAACGTTGCGGATTTATACAGCCTCCCGATATCCGCAATTTGGCTAAGAAGCCGAGGTGCTGGCCCGGTCTGAATGACCCGCGGGATCATCATGGCTGAGATAATGGCGATGGCGCAGCAATAGACGCAGATCATCAGCATCGCTGTCCTCCAATCAATCACCTTCAGCAATTGGGCCAGCGGCCCGGTCGCCAACATACCGCCCAGGCCCGTCATACCGAATAGAAGCGCATTAATCGCCGGTAGGCGCTCGCGCTCGAACCAAAGGTTTGCTGCCTTCAGGCCCGCCATCACGCTGCCCGCCATGCCGACGCCGATCAAAAACCGACCGATCAGAAGTCCCGTCTGCCCATCCGCAACGACAAATAGCGCCCCACCCATAGCACCAACCAATTGCAGCCCTATCACCACGACACGGGGCCCGTAACGATCCAGCAGCACGCCCATTGGCAGCTGTGTCAGCCCAAACCCTATGAAGTACGCGCTGGTGATCAAACCCAGTTCTGCTGGGCCTAAATTGAATTCAGCGATTAGCTCAGGCGCGATTGTGGCGTTCACCATTCTGAACAAGAAGGAGACGATAGGCGTCAATAAAAACGGGAAGAGAAGCGCCAGTCCAACTGATTTCATGGCTTATCTAATCACTACAAAACGGAAAGCGGCGGCGCTGAGCTGCAGCCAAGCCCAATAATTGTCTCAAAGTTTAACCATCGAAACGAAGCCAATCTTACGGCCGGGCCTGCAGAATACAATTTCAATAGATCACCCCGCTCAGGATCGTACCATGCGCCTAGAACCGTTTCCACGTCCCGCCGCTCAATCCTGAAATTTGCAGGTGCAATGCCCGCGGTCCTAGCGCTGGGCGGCATGGCAGCTTGTACGCCGCAGGCAAATCACGGCCCTGATCAGCCGCATGTTGCAGATGCTGAAGGCGAAAAGCTTTGGCAAGCTATGGAGCTGGCAGCGAGAACTCACTCCCATCAGCAACAGTTTCCATCAGCCCTGGAAGCCTTGGCGAACCAAGAAATCACATTGATCGGGTTTATTAGAAAACGCCATCCTTCAACCGCATTCTGTTGACACGCCGCGCAGTCGGCTGCCCTGCATGCGACGCACAGAAGCTCTAACCCGTCACGGAACTACAGCTAGCCTATGCGCCAGACCAGCTTCCCCGCGGTCCCGTGAAAGTTTGCGGTGAGGTCGATGTGCGCCGCTTTAAAGGCGAGATGCCTTTCGCCCTGAAGCGTGCTTTCATCCTGTAAGCTTAGCTCACACTAAAGCGCCATATCGATAATGAGCTTGCCCCATGTTTTGCGGCTGTCGAGCGCTTCGATAGCTTCGGGCGCTTGTTCCAGCGAATACGTGGCTGAGATTGCTGGCTTGATCCGGCCATCGGCCATCAGCTGGAAACAGTCCGCCATAACGTCCGCCGCATAATCTGGTTGATCCGTCCGATATCGTCCCCAGATCGCGCCCACAGCAGACGCATTCTTCAGAAGCAGGCGGTTTGACGCGATTTTCTGGATTTCGCCCCCAGCAAAACCAATGATGACGGCCCTGCCCTCAAACGCGATAACTTTCAGTGCTTTGTCAAAAATATCGCCGCCGACCGGATCATAAATTACATCCACTCCCTTACCGCCGGTAAGTTCGCGGACCGTCTCCACCCAATCTGCGCCGCTTGTGTAATCTAGAGCATGATCAGCACCTTCGGCTTTGGCGACAGCACACTTTTCTGCCCCACCTGCGAGCGCAATCACGTTTGCACCCCAAGCTTTGCCAAGCTGGATCGCAGCAATGCCGACACCGCCTGCCGCTGCCGTTACCAATAGCGTTTCACCCGCCTGCAAATGCGCGCGACGGCCAAGTGCGATATGGCCCGTCGGATAGACAACAGGCACACAGGAAGCATCTTTCAGGTCCACAGCATCCGGTACTGGGCAAAGCGCGCTGGCGGACATGACGCACTGATCAGCGAACGCCCCCCAATTTGGCTGGCCACATACCCGCGCACCGATGGCCAAATCTAAGCCATCGCCAACGGCAACAACTTCACCAGCAATTTCACAGCCGGGCGTGAATGGGAACGGCGGTTTAACTTGGTACTTGCCGGATATCATCAAGCCATCAAAAAAATTGAGCGCTGCGTAGCGCACACGCACGACCGCCTCACCCGGGCCAGGCTCGGGCGCTGCGATTTCTTCAAGTTTCATTGAATCCGGACCGCCCCATTCAGCAACCCGCCACGCGCGCATGCTCATCGCGCTTCTCCTTAACCTATGTATCAGTTTTGATTGGCCAACCGACGCGCTTCAAAGAATCGCCAGATATCCCACGGGGCGAATATGGCGTCGTTTGGCGGCCCCGTCACCCGTTCTGGCAATGGCCCAGTACCCGTGCCCGGCCATTGCCGCCCAAGCCCTTCGATCCAAACTGCTTGCAACGCGCCCTTACCCGCACAATCGCGCCATTCGTTACGATGCACTCCGCTGTTGAGGCTGGCTTCGCCGGGTTGCTCAGGGCAGCCAAGGCCGACCCGCCAGCCATGAATTGCTTTCGCAGCGGCAGGCGCCAACGCCTGACCGGACCAAGCCGCATAGATGTGCCCACCTTTAAGAGGGTTCGTTGGATCAACAGCGCCAAACAAAAGATATAGCGGCGCATTCTTTGCTGCTTCCGGCGCGCCATAGAGTGCCCCTGCAATACTGGCGAAAGCGGCATAGCGGCCGCTTCCTTCCCGCAGCACGCGCTGCGCCATCGCCCCACCTTCACCAAAGCCAATTAGGCTAAGGCGCTTTGCGTCCAACGTTTTTCGCTTAGCGGCGTCCTTCGCAACGGCCTCCAGAAACGCGACATCCTGCCAAGATGCAGCGGCTTTAGAGCCAGCATTCCACACACGTGAATTGAAGAACCCACCTTCTGCTCGCCCTTGCTGCTGTAATCCAGCTTCAGGTGCAATAATCGCAAATCGTGCCTGCGCCGCTGTTGCGATCCAGCCATGGCGATAAACTGCCGCCAAAGCGTCATCGCCTGCGTCATGCAACAAGATGACAGCGGGCGGGCGCTCGCCCCGCCTCAAATTAGGCGGCATGAGGATGTGATAGTTCCGATCAACCTTGCCACCGTCTGGGCCCGGTTGGCTCAGCGTGACGGTTTCAGGTTCAAGCGGTGCTGCCGTTACATAACTTGGCATCGACATCAAAGACGCCGCAGCAAAGGCTATAAGGGTCCATACCCGCTTTGTATGCCGCCAAGTCACCAGAGCCCGGAATCCGTCACGACAAATGGGCGAACAAGTGCCAGCGCCACCCCATCACCAATCAGATAAGCATCACCAACGACCCGGCCACGGGACTGCCAACCGGCGGCAGAGCCACTGGCTTTTAGGCTGCCACGGGTCTCGAAAGCATGATTCTGATTTAAAACAGCAATCATCCGAATCTCTGCCAATTTCTCCGACGCGGCTTCATCCAGCACAATAGAGAGTGTGCTGCCATCAACACGAACCTCGCCGATCCGATTGTATTCCGTGAAATCTTCCTTGTCATAGCGCGGCTCAGAAAGATGGCCAAAGATTGGTGTCGCAGAATAGTCAATTCGATTCTGGTTGCGTCGGTCAAACCCCCGCCACCCAGGCGCAATCAAAGCGCCATCTGGCCCCGACACCAAGATTTTCGTCACACTGGCATATTGATTATCTCTGTCTTGAATATCCGCCTGATAGACGATGGTGTTTTCGTCCTCATCCCCACCACCATTACCGCCGGCACCCATCAGAGCGACAGCAGCCACAGCTATAAGCAATGTCTTTGGAATACTAAGCATATTGAAAAACTCCCTGTGAGTTCGCACTAAAGCTTTGGTCTGTGCCTTAGATGGGGGTGAAATACGGCGAAATAAGGCCGCTCTTCATGGAAACTCACGCGGATGGAATGCGTTCCATCACACTGTCAGAACATACTTCCCGATGGCTTTACGATCCATTACAGCCCGCATCGCCTTGGAGGCACCCTCCAGGCCCGTGGTTTCAGCAATATGCGGATTGATGACGCCTTCTGCCGCCCAATCCAGCAAAATGGTACCCGATTGCTGCAATAAATCATCCTTATGGCGACGATAATGCATTAGTGCGAACCCAAGCGCGGCTCTGTTTTTCACGAGCAACAGGTTCGCTGGAATTTTAGGGATTGCCCCCCCCGCATAACCAATAGTGAGATAGCGCCCACCCCAATCTAGCGACCGGAATGATGGCTCATAGTAATCACCGGCGACCGGATCGAAGACGACATCAACCCCGCGACCTGAAAGCTCGATAGCGCGAGCGCGCAAGTCCTCGCTTCGGTAATCTATCACCGCGTCGGCTCCATGCGCCGTCGCCGCAGCGGTCTTCTCAGGCCCGCCAGCAGCTGCGATCACCTTTGCGCCTAACGCCTTACCAACTTCAACGGCTGCCAACCCAACGCCGCCCGCAGCCCCCAAGACCAGCAAAGTCTCGCCAGCAGCCAAACGTGCGTCATACGCCAGCGCACAATGGGCTGTCAGGTATACGGAGCAGAGTGCAGCGGCAGACGCATAAGATACGCCTTCTGGCATCGCAAAGGTCTCAGTCGCCAGTGCTTTTGCCTGCTCGGCATAGCCCCCGTCATAGACCAGCGCCATCGCCCGCTGGCCCACGGATAACCCGGTTACATCAGCCCCAACTGCAGCAATCGTGCCAGCGACCTCCATACCGGGGGCAAATGGCAGATCGTGCTTGTTCTGATGCATGTCCCGGATCATCAGCGTGTCGGCAAACGAGATCGCGGCCGCAGCCACATTGATCAGGATCTCCCTTGGCCCCGGTAGAGGAACAGCGAGCTCCCCAATTCCAAGCTTTTCAGGGTCGCCAAATTCAGAGCAAACAACTGCACGCATATGTCTAAATCCTATTCCAATCGTACCGGATCATCCGGGCTTGCCGGGATTTACGTGGCCGCAAGAATCACATGTCCGAAGTGCTGCATCGCCGTAGTATTCGGCAAAAACCGGTGGCAGGTCTTTCTCAATATCAGCCAATGCAAACTCGCGGCGGTGATGGCAGGCGTCACACTGTTCACAATACCATTCAAACGCATCTAATTCGCCCGGCAGCCTGATCCGCTCGACCACAAGACCGACACTGCCGGCGGGCCGTTGCGGCGAATGCCGAACATGGGGTGGCAATAGCAGCATTTCGCCTTCACGAATTGGCACATCGACCGGCTGTCCGTCCTCGATCACCCGAAGGACAATGTCTCCTTCAACCTGAAAGAACAGCTCTTCGCCTGGGTCATCATGATAGTCCGTGCGCTCATTCGGACCACCAATCACCATGATGATAAAGTTCTTGTAGGTAGTTTTATAGAGCTGCGCATTGCCAACGGGCGGCTGCAAAAGCGCACGGTTATCCGCAATCCATTGCTTCAAATTAAACGCTGCTAGACCTGCCATGCGTTGCCGCTCCATTGCCCTAGAGAATCAGGCTTAGAGTATTCCCGGACAAGGCGTTTGCTGCAAGGACAGTCCTATCTAACGGTCGACGATAGCGACTTTCTTGGCTGCATCTTCGCGTAAAGCCGCCAAATGCTAACCGCCGGCACCATTCGCGCCTAATACAGCCTGCAACATGAAAGCGCCAAAGGCAGCATCACAAACTGGAATCTCGGCTGAACAGACTCCATCATCGGCTTTTTGAACTGCTCCATAAGCCACTTCAGCAGCTTGCTCAACGCGACTGTCGGGTGTTATCCGATCAGCCATGACCACGCTAGGTGCAGCCACATAACGAATGAAGCTTGCGCCCGCGATACCACCTCCCATCACGAAGCAAGCTCCGATTAACGTAGCGAAAAGAGCCTTGCGCATGATGCGCTCCAACTGGTCTATTAAGGGAGCGTGGAACCTAGATCTCATAATTCATTGAAACAACAGACAAAATGAGACTTTTTTACTCTCACAATGAGACATTGCTTGGGCGAACCGCATGACCATGCCACAATAACGGATAAATACACTTGGATCCGTGGCGTTAGTGGTTCGTATACGGTAGCGATCACACTGGCTTTGTGGGTTCCAATGACCCTACCCTGGCGGTAAACGGCGCATATGACGACAGACACTGGAGAGATGGGCGTGCAGACGGAGCAAGAGCTGAAGCAGCTTTTGTTCTCCCGCGAACTCGCCCAGCTTTCAGACCTGCAACGCCGTGCTGATCAGATTGACGCTCGCGTAGGCGATGGCCCTGCCCTGACGGAAAGCGTCGAAACCGTCCTGGTCGAGGTATTGCGCACGGCCCAGGCACGGGACCACGAACGTGTCGCCAGTGCATTGGCCCCCTTAATTGTTTCATCAATGCGCGCGGAAATTCGCAATTCGCGCGATATGATGGTTGAGGCGCTTTACCCAATCACAGGCCGTTTAGTTGCTGCCGCCGTAAAAGACGCAATCAAGCAGGTCTTTGATCAGGTTGACCAGAAGCTCGATAGCGCTCTCTCGTTTGACCGATGGCGCGCACGAATCATCTCACGCGTTACAGGTCGCTCACAGGCCGAAATTCTACTGCGCTACCGCCCCCGCTTTCGGGTAGAGGCATTCTTGGTGGCTGATAGAGCCACGGGATCCCCAATTGTGCGCCATGGCGGATTTGGCCGCAAGGATGGCGACGGCGAAAGCGATGATGAGCTGTTCGCCGGCATGCTCAACGCAACACTCACATTCGCGCGGAATGCGCTCAGGGAAACCGAAGGCGGCGACCTACGGCGGCTGGACCTCGGCGGCGCGGAACTATTTCTTCGCACATCACCGACATTGCTGCTGGCAGTCCGCACCGCAGGGCCACCATCAGCGGATATTGATCAGCAGCTCGAGCGTCTGTTTGTCGATTTCCTGAACGCCAACCGTCAATCTATAAATGTCAGCGGCCCGATTGACCCAGAAAATGGGGCAGAGCTCAGTGATGATCTGTTGCAGCGGCTGAATGCTGTATCCGCCAGCAGCGCCAAGCAATCGAAAGGCCCTCCTTGGAAAGGCTTGATCGCCGCAGCCGTTATGGCAGCGATCGGCCTATGGTTCGGCGGCACTATGTGGCTTGAGCGAAACGCACGTGCTGATCTTAAGGCTGAAGCAGATGCCATCATCGCCAATATTCCAGACCTTACCGGATACCGCGTTGAAGCATCGGTTGATGACAATGGATTACGCATAACCGGTTTAGCCCCAACCCAAGCCACTCTCGATCGTTTGAAAACCTCCCTTGCAAGCACAGCCGCGGAGGCAGAAACAACGCTGACAATTGCCGTCAGCGCACTTCCTGCACCGGCAGCCCAGAATGCATCCGCCGTTGCAAATGCCCTGTTGCCAGAGGTCGAACGCAGGTTGGAACCACTATCCCGCACCGTTGCTGACGTGGCGTTCCGCACGCAAGACCTCGAAGACACGGTTGAGGACAACGCGGGTCGCACCGCTGCGCAGGCGACCGCTGTATCAGCCCTGCAATCCGCTCTCGCCGACGCCCGCGCAGGCCTTGCAGCGACTGCTGTGAGTGCTGAGGCCGCGCGCCGTCAAATCGCTGCAGATCTCGCATCACAATTAGCGCGCGTTGATGGGGCGGTGGCCGCTGTAGAACGCACCCAGGATCGCGCGGCGGAACGCTTAGCTGAAAC
>Ga0315321_10002370_pt1 | contig 14607 bp, 13 predicted proteins | sample M180m21515metaG_FD_203464 | JGI IMG/M metagenome (GOLD analysis project Ga0315321, IMG submission 203464) | Ammonia-oxidizing marine archaeal communities from Monterey Bay, California, United States - M1 80m 21515 | ecosystem: Environmental > Aquatic > Marine > Intertidal zone | place: USA... | reverse complement strand
CCTAGATCTAATATCTCCTTGTTTTACTGATAGCTTAATGTTTTTAGTCGTGGCTATACTCTCTATAAGATTATCATTACCCTTAGCATCGTTGACAAATATTATTTCAGAACCATCTGAAATATATTTTATAAGATCTGAGGATATTGCTTTTACCCTATTCATATCTACATCGCTATGCCCAAGGATAAATATTCTTTTGGCTGCAGCAACAGACGTTTTATCTAAAATAATTTTAGTGCTAGTAGTGCTACCTCTAGCTTTAGTCACTTCATTTAGATTTATGGTATCGTCATCTTCTGTAATTGCTATTATCTCGTCTTTTGGCCTAATAATTTCATCGAAACTTGGGTTTAATATTATTTCTGCACCTCTCTTAAGCCCTATTACACATGAAGTGTTGTAACCTAATACAGCATCACTATATGGGCATCCTTCTAAGGCAACTTCATCTTTAAAGTAAATCTCATCACCATCAAAGTTTACTAGTTCCAAATAAACACTAGACAAGCCCGGCTGCAAACAAGTTTGAGCATCAATTCTTGCTAACATGTCACCAAAGAATAGTATTTGTGAATCTTCTTTACCAACTAATTTTGCAACCTCATAATTTTGATATGAGTTAATTTTAGTAACGATATTATATTTCATCTCTTTTCTAGACGGATTGTTTACTATAGCTGCCAAAGTTTTTATGCTCTTCATGTCATCATTGTGATTAATCAGAATTGATCTAGCAGAATTAATATTTAAATTATTTAGTGCGATTCTGTCATGAGAAGATCCACTTCTTAGAATAAGTCTCTTGTTATCTTTTTTATCTGGAAATAACGTCTTTAACTCATTGGTCATTTCTACTGAATCTCTTTCATCAAGTATTACAATCTTTGCACCCTTATTATTTTCATTTGCTAAAAGTAGCTCTCTAATAACAAGAGATATAGATGGGGACCATCCTAATATTATTTGATGATTTAATTCTAAAATTTTAGAACTTCCTCTCCTTATTTCACGCAATCTTTCAGAGATATAGTTGGTTATAAACCCAATGAAAATTGAAGACACAAAAAGACTTGTTAATACCACAATAAAATTGGCTAATATTTGAAATCCATTTGTGATATCTCCTCCATACCCACCCTTTATAACTTTGAAGAGATAAAACCAAAATAAAGTTAGGACATTGCCTTCGTTAGTTTGAATAAAATATAAGTCCGTTACGATTAATATAATTACAATGATCGCAACAATAAAGATTAAAAAATAAACAATACTGTTCAAGCCATGCTTGAGGCTTATATCTATCTTGTATTTTAATTTTTCTAAAATTTTCTTTCCTTTTTATTAAGTGATGTATGTATTCTTTGCTTTAATTTAAAAATTTTTTTAGACAAGCTTAATGACTTTTCCTAATTCCAGTAAATACCTACCTTCATTGACCCTATTGTCATTCCACTGGTGTTTCTTGAGACGGTAAAGCTTTGAGTTACGTTCATATTAGATTTAAGCTTCCATTTTACTCTCCAACTTGATCCAACTAAGCCTTTTTTTTCTATCCCAACAATGACCATTTCTGGTGGCGGAACTATCGTTGGCGGTTGGTGGTTTTTATAAACTTTATAACCAACTGCGGCCCCCACGGCTTTTTTGAATAATGACATAGACCGGTACTCCAAATTATCTATTCTTAATATACTAACTTTGCTGGAAAAAATGAACTATTAATGATTAAAAAATTTCCAATCAATATACACAAACAGACTATGAACTATGTTTGCTTCAGTTAACTCAAGATCACCAAAATTATGTCTGTAAACAGCTGTAGCTTTTGGCTCAATTTCATTTACTCATATAGTTTTCAATCCCAAATTATCACAGGCTCTTCTGAAGCTACCAATACCTGCAAAAAGCTCTACTACCTTAATCATTTATATATTATCCTGAATTTTTTTTATCTCATTCCCACACAATAGTGACTTCATTACGACTCTATAATAAAGACCATAATATCAATACTTTATGACCTTTTTTTTCTTTCGTTAATTTATTGTGTAACATTTGTGTAAGTATATACACAATTATAGGAGATTATTAACATGTTGAGATGGGCAATTAGATCTGTGGCGGCAAACAGGTACAAAAATAAAGTTATTAGTGAGTCTGGCAAAGCTAGCAGTAAATCAAGGGATGCTATGAGGGAATTTAGTAGGGCAAAAAGAGAGCAAGATATTGATAAAAAAATGAATTACATGTCTGATGGTATGAGTTGTTTAGCAGAAGCACTTAGTCATAATTCAAATGCCGTTGAACCTCTTGCAGAGATGTCATTTGTAGCTTCTTTGTTAGTTGAGAGCATACAAAATAATTTAGATGAACAAACAAAAGATATCGTTGAAAAAATAAAAGCATGAAATAACACTACTAAAGTTATTTTAATCACACCCAATTAATAGAGTTAGACTGAAGAATGTCTTTGGAATAGGGTTATTGGAGAGTGCTTCCGAGCGGCACGCAAGCGCTCTTCCAGCTGAACTATTGATACAAAAAGAAACGGTGGTGGAGCTAGGCGGGATCGAACCGCCGACCTCTACCGTGCCACGGTAGCGCTCTCCCAGCTGAGCTATAGCCCCTTACTAATCAGATTCTAGTTAACTTTAGAAAAATAAAAAGCTTTAAAATATCTTTATTCAATGGAAAGCCTTATTAGGTTTAAAATACGAATGTGGATGATAAAGAAATAAGAATAAATAAATACGAAAAGGCTCCCTTAATAGAGCTGGAAGACTTTAAATGCCCTGAAGGGGCAAAAGGTTTTTTTATTAAAGGCTTTGATAATAAAAGGTTAAGGGTTGCTTTATGGAATATTGATTCTGATAAAGGGACCATCATTTTACAATCAGGTAGAACTGAATTCATTGAGAAATATTATGAAGTGATAGAAGAATTTATCTCGAGAGGTTATTGCGTTGCTGGGATGGATTGGAGAGGTCAAGGTCTTTCAGAAAGAACCTCTAAGAACGTAAGGCTGGGCCATATTGATGATTTTGAAGAATACGATAAAGACCTGATAAAAACTCTTGGGCTCTATGAGGCACTCTGCCCTAAGCCCTGGATAGGTTTTGGACACTCAATGGGCGGATGCTTGATGGCTAGCAATTTCGTTGAAAACGAAAAGGACTACGAAGGGTTGATTCTTTGTGCCCCGATGCTTTCAATTCAAAGCAGGCTCTCTTTAAGAATTATTGTTAGAGTCCTTGGATCAATCTCTTCTATAGGTTTTAAGGATTTTGCTATCGATAAACCAAATTGGGATGAAGAGAAAGGATGGCTAGAAGAAGAGTTCCAAGATAATTTCTTAACTAGCGACCAATATAGATTTGATAGAGTGTATCGCTTGATTTGTAAAAAACCTGCGTTAGGAGTAAAAGGATTAAGTCTAGGTTGGATTTATGAAGCTGTTAAAAGAACTAATAAATTCAAAGAAGAAAATTGGGGAGTTGATGTTGAACGTCCAATTTTACTGTTAAATGCTACCCAGGATAGATTAGTGTCCCCTTCTGGAAATGTTCAAATTTTAAGTAGATTTAAAAATAGCCATATTGAGAATATCGATAGTAAACATGAAATTTTTATGGAATCTGATTCAATTAGGAATCAAGCCTGGAAAAAAGTTGATGAGTTTCTTGCGAACCTTTAATTAAAAACTTTTAATCGCAAAGTCTATTCGTTCTATAACCTCTTCTTTCCCAAGTAATTCGCAAACTTTATCAGTTGATGGAGAATTTAAGGATCCTGTTAAGCTAAGTCTTAAAGGAATCCCTATTTTTGCAAAACCTATTTCCTGCTCATCAACAAAAGCTTTAATTTCTTCTTGAATTGAATCTCTCTTCCATTCTGTTAGATTGCTTAAACGTTCGCTTAGAGAACTTAATAAATTTAAAGTATTCTCTTTAATGGCTTTGGTTTTATCCTCTTCTCTAAAGGCTTCTGGCTTGTTATAGAAATAATGTGATTCAGTAGAAAAATCATTTAAAGAATTGCACCTTTCCCTAATAAGCTCAATTACATTTTTTGAATATTTATCATTCTTTATATGTTCAGATGGAATTAAATCTACTAAATCAGTAAATTCCATCGCGTTAAGGTATTCCTTGTTGTACCAAGTTAGTTTATCTAAGGAAAATGATGCGGGAGCAGTATTTAAATTTCCACTACTGAAATTATTCACCAATTCATCGGATGTAAAAATTTCTTGATCTCCTAAGGACCAGCCCAATCTAGCTAAGTAGTTCATGAAAGCTTGAGGAAGAATACCCATGTCACGGTATTCAGAAACACCCACAGCTCCATGTCTTTTAGACATTCTTTTCCCATCTTCTCCGAGGATCATTGGAACATGGCCATAAGTAGGTGGTTCAACTTTAAGTGCTTTAAAGACATTGATTTGTTTAGGGGTATTATTTATATGATCATCCCCTCTAATAACGTGGGAGATTCTCATATCTAAATCATCCACCACCACGCACAAATTATAGGTTGGTGCTCCGTCGCTTCTAACAATAATGAAATCATCCATTTCTTCATTACGAAATTCTATTTCACCTTTTATTAGGTCTTGGAAGATAACACTACCATCTTCAGGATTCTTAAATCTGATTACAGTATTCTCCTGCTCCCTTATATTAAGTGGCCTCTTAGAGAGATCTTTAGTTTCAATATGTCTACATTTACCGTCGTACTTTATATTCTCGCCCTTCTCTTTCTGCTCTTTTCTTAATTGGTCTAACCTTTCTTTAGAACAGTTACAAAAATATGCATTTCCTTTCTTCAATAATTCTTCAGCTATTTGCGAGTGACGATCATGATTTTCTGATTGATAAACAACATCCTCATCAAAATTAACACCCATCCAATTGAAGCTATTGATAATCTCTTCAGTAAACTCTTGTTTAGATCTATCTTTATCTGTGTCTTCTATGCGAAGTAGACAAGACCCTGAATTTGATTTTGCATATAGCCAAGCAAATAAAGCTGTTCTTGCTCCGCCGATATGCAGAAGACCAGTTGGACTAGGTGCAAATCTAGTTCGCACTAAAGTATCATTCATGTTCTTGATTCCAGATTGGCTCCACATTTGTTTCTTCCTTCATATCGGCAAGATATTTAAGGTTTCTTGCTTTTTCTTTTGCTGATACTTTAATCACTTTGAGTTTTGTTCTAGCAGAAGCCCGACCTTTAGATAAATTAATATTCTTATCTTCTCCAGAATTATCGCTAAAATCTAGATCGCTCTGACCGCCAGTCATTGAAAGATAAACATCGCCTAATATTTTTGAATCTAATAAAGCACCATGCAACTCTCTGTCGTACCCTATTATTTCATATCTGTTAACCAACGCGTCAAGACTATTTCTTTGGCCTGGATGTTTCTCTCTAGCTATCTGAAGGGTGTCAGTGATTTTGGCAACTTCTTTCTCGACAGGGTTTAAGTCTTTAGAAATCAACCTTATTTCATTATCTAAAAAACCTATATCAAATTCCGCATTATGTATGAGTAATTCAGAGTCTTTTATAAAACTAATGAAATCTTCATAAATTTCGGAAAACTTTGGTTTGTCTGATAAAAACTCTGCAGTAAGACCATGGACTCTCAAGGCTCCTTCATCACTGTCCCTACCAGGGTTAATGTATGTATGATATTCGTTACCTGTAAACTTCCTATTAACAATCTCCACACAACCTATCTCAATAATTCTATGACCAGTCTTAAAATCAATTCCTGTGGTTTCTGTATCTAAAATAATCTGTCTATTCATCTACAACTCATCTATGCCCTTATTTGCTAACAAGTCAGCAATTTCATTCTCTCTATGTCCACTATGTCCCTTAACCCACTTCCAATGAACATTATGGAACTGAGAAAGTTCATCTAAACGAATCCATAAATCTTGATTCTTAACCGGTTTCTTTGCAGCTGTTTTCCAACCTTTCTTCTTCCAGCCTTCCAACCACTGTGTAATACCGTCTTTTAGGTAATTTGAATCAGTAGTTATAGTAATAGTTGAACTTTCAATAATTGACTCGAGACCTTTGATCGCAGCTTCCATCTCCATTCTATTATTGGTTGTATCCCTTTCTCCCCCCCAGAGAGAACTTTCTTCGCCATCTTTTCTGATCAAAGCTCCCCATCCTCCTAAACCAGGATTTCCTCTACACGCGCCGTCAGTAAATATCTCTATTTCTTCCATACAAATATAATTCAATTGTATTACAGTTAGACTAACTATTCTTTCATAGTAAGTGTAAAATCAACATTAAATTATGTTTGAAATATTCCCTATTAAAGCACTATCTGATAACTATGTTTGGACCCTAGCTGAAGGAGAACAAGCTATTATTGTTGATCCTGGAGAAGCTAAGCCTGTACTCGAAACTTTTAATGAATTAAAACTAGATCTTAAGGGTATCATAATTACCCATCATCATTTTGACCACACTGGAGGTATCCAAGAACTCAAAGATCATTTTAATTGTGACGTTTTCGGCCCTGGTGGAGGCCATATACGAGGTATCAGCTCTCCTTTAAACGATAATGAGGAATTTGATCTTTTAGGTAAAAAATTTATTGCCCTTTCTACGCCTGGTCATACCCTTGATCAATTAGCATATTATTCTGACGAAGCATGTTCTGAACCCATCCTTTTTTGTGGGGATACCTTATTCTCGGCCGGTTGTGGCAGAATTTTTGAAGGCACTCCATTGCAAATGCACGAATCGATCTCAAGGTTTTCTATTCTTCCTGAAAATACTAAGGTTTATTGTGGTCATGAATATACTCAGTCAAATCTTGCCTTCGCTATCACCGTAGAGCCTGACAATCAATTTATCAAAAATAAAATAGAGGAAGTAGGTAAACTTAGAGAGTTAGATAAAGAAACCTTGCCTTCAGACATTGGTTCAGAATTGAAAATAAATCCTTTCATGAGGTGTGAAGAGGAAACTGTTATAGATGCCGCTACCAATTACTCTGGCAATCAACTTAAAGAGCCCCATGAAGTATTGGGAGCCATAAGAGACTGGAAAGATAACTTTTAAATGAACAAATATTCGATAGCTTTATCTCTAGCTATTCTTTGTAGTTGTTCAAGCACAGCTATAAGTAAAGAAGTAATTCAACTTGATTCTAAAGTAATTACCACAGTTACGCCTAAGATAATTGAATCAGCAATCGAAAAGGCGCCTTATGATATATGGGAAAGAATTAGAGTAGGCCTTACTTTAACTATTCCTGAGGATCAAATTGCAGCAACAAGCGTTTATAGAGAAAGACTGTATGGTAACCAAACGGCAGTTAACAGGATCAGCAAATCGGGTCAAAGATATTTATTTCATACTTTAAGTAGAGCTCAAGAACTTAATTTACCAGTTGAGTTGGCTTTATTGCCTTTTGTAGAAAGCGAATTTAATCCTTACGCCAAATCAGTTGATGGAGCTACAGGGATATGGCAATTTTTACCTGCTACAGGCAAAGAATGGGGGTTGAAGTCAAATTGGTGGTACGACGGCAAAAAAGACGTAATGGCCTCTACTGAAGCTGCTCTTAAATTCTTAACCTATTTAAATAAGAAATTTGAAGGTGATTGGTTGTTGGCAATGGCTGCCTACAACGCAGGTCCTACTAGAGTTAATAGGGCTATTAGGAAAAATAAAAAAGCTGGCAAACCAACTAGCTTCTGGGATTTAAACTTACCTAAAGAAACCACGGCCTATGTTCCTAAACTTCTAGTGTTATGTGAACTGATTAGAGATCCAGATTCATTTGACGTTCATCTTCCTTCTATTGCCAATAGGGCTTATTTCCAGAAGGTTAAGATTCCTGGGCAATTGGACCTAATGCAGGCTGCAGATTTAGCCGGTCTTAAACCTGAAACTATATACGAACTTAACCCTGGTTTTAATCAATGGGCAACCGATCCAAGTGGACCTCATTACTTACTGCTACCTATCGGAGTATCAGATAGATTTATTACTCAGCTTGATTCTTTAGGCCAAAATGATCTAGTGAGGTGGGATAGATACAAAATTAGAAGAGGAGATAGCCTTTCTAGAATTGCTTCCAGATTTAAAATAGAGGTATCGGTCCTGAAGGAAATTAACGGTATGTCATCTGATTTAATCATCGCAGGAAGAGAAATCATGGTTCCTAGAGGTTCTGCTTGGGCTAATAAACAAAGCCCTAGAGAAAGGACTTATAAGGTTGCAAAAGGAGATTCTCTATGGAATATTTCAAAGAAGTTTAAAGTTTCAATTGAAGACATAGTCTTATGGAATGAGTTAAAGATTGAAAGGCCTTTACAGATTAATCAAGCAATAAAGATATTCTCTCGTTATGAAAGAATTAGACAAGATATTCCGTCTAAGCAATTAAGGACCATGCTGTACCCTGTTAAGTCAGGAGATACTGTAAGTAGAATAGCTTCTAAATTTGATATCACTTCGTCGCAAATCCAGGAATGGAATGAAATAAAAGATCCTTCGAAGATATTTCCTGGTCAGGTTTTGAAACTTTTCTTGTAGAGTTCCTACGAGTCTGAAGTTCTAGGATCCAAGGCATCCCTTAAACCATCCCCTATGAAATTCAAAGAGAACAAAGTTAAAGAGAAAGCTAAGGAAGGAAATATCAATAACCACCAGTACTCTTCCATAGAAACTGCACCATCACGGATCAATAACCCCCAAGAGCTTAAGGGAGCTTGAACACCGAGACCTAAAAAGCTTAAAAATGCTTCTAAAAGCATTATCTGAGGAACGGTTAAAGTGGCGTAAACAATAACTGGACCAATCGCATTAGGAATTAAGTGTTTATAAATAATCCCTACTCTGCTAACTCCCATAGCTTCCGCAGCCAATATAAACTCTTGCTTGCTTAAGGACATGACTTGACTTCTAACTATTCGAGCCATGGTTAGCCACTCCACTGCACCTATAGCCATAAATAATAGGATTAAATTTCTACCAAATATAACCATTAAAAGAATAACGAAAATGATAAAAGGTATTCCATAAAGAACATCTACTATCCTCATCATGATGGTATCCACTTTACCTCCTGAGAATCCAGCAACCGTTCCCCATATAACTCCAATAGATAAAGCAACCATGGTTGCTAAGAAACCAACCATTAATGACACTCTACTTCCGTACATCATTCTAGTTAACAAATCTCTACCCAGGGTATCAGTGCCCAGCCAATGCAATGCCGAAGGTCCAGAAGGACCAAGATCAAGATCTTGGTATGCGTAATCATAAGGAGCAATTAGTGGAGTAATTAGAGCAAGAATAATAATGAATAAGATATAGATAGAACCAAATAAAGACAGTTTGTTAGAAATTAATCTATCAAAAGCATCTTTCCACAAACTATTATTCATTTTAGTCTCTTAATTTAGGATTGAGAGCAGCTGCAACTAAGTCTGAAATTAAGTTAAAGGAGACAATTAGAAAAGAAAAGAAAATAGAAGATCCAAGAATCATCGTGTAATCTCTATTAAAAGCAGCTTCTACATAAAATCTACCTAAGCCTGGAATACCAAATATTGTTTCTACCACGAAAGAACCTGCCAACAGTCCGGCCATGGCCGGTCCTAAAAATGCAATTACAGGAGTAAGCCCCCCTCTTAAAGCATGAACCACAACCACTCTAGTTTCAGATAGCCCTTTAGCTCGTGCTGTCCTAATAAAGTCCTGATTTAGGATTTCTAACATCCCACCTCTAGTTAAACGTGCGCAATAAGCAGCATAAGCTGTTCCTAATGTAATAATAGGTAATATTTTATCTCCTGGCATATAGCCCCAACCTGAAACAGGAACCCATTCAAGCCATATACCAAATACTAGAATTAAAGTAGGTCCTAAAATGATAGAAGGTATGCAGATACCTATCATCGCAGTCGACATGGGTATGTAATCTAAAGCTGTATTAGGTCTAAGTGCACCAAGCACACCCGCTAGAACACCTACGCATAATGCAAACAGAATTGAATAAAGAGCTAGTTCAAAAGTAATCGGTAATCCGATAGATATTAACTCCGTTACAGACCTTCCCGGGTATCGAAAAGATGGACCAAAATCTCCTACCAACACACCCGATAGGTAATCAAAATATTGAGTCGAGAGTGGTTGATCTAAATTATAGCGTTCATTTAATTTAGCCAGGACTTCAGCAGATACAGCCTTCTCTTCATCAAAGGGTCCTCCTGGAGCTGAGTGCACCATAAGAAAAGTTAAAGTAATGACAGTTAGAAGAACTGGTATAGCTATAACTATCCTTCTTAAAATTAGATTGAACATAAATGGTTATTTATCTTCTATAGAAATATATTGGTAAGCGTGAGAATCTAACAAGTTGGGATTCCAGCCTTCTACACTTCCATGCTTCATAAATATTCTTGTGTAAGTGTAAATAGGGATAATAGGAAGTTCGTCCATAAGAATCTTTTCAGCTTTGTACATATACAAGAACCTTTCTTTTTGTGAAGTTGAGTTAGCAGCTTTAATCAAAAGATTGTCATAATCTTCGTTAGACCAACCTGTTTGATTATTGCCTCTTCCAGTAACCATCATATCTAGAAAGGTCTTAGGATCTTGATAATCACCAATCCAGCCAGCACGTGCAATTTCATAGTCACCTGTATTTTGTCTAGATAGGTAAACTTTCCAATCGGTGTTGGTTAATAAAATATTGATTCCTAAATTTTCTTTCCACATTTGTTGCATTGCTTCTGCTATCTTCTGATGGCCTTCACTGGTGTTATATAAAAGTTCAATGGTTGGAAGATCTTCTGAACTATATCCAGCAGTTTTTAATAAAGATTTTGCTTTTTCAGGGTTATATTCTAGTTTTGTAGGTGGAAAATAAGCATTAGGATCTGGTGGCGTAAATGAAAAAGCTGGCTCTTGACCGCCTTTTGCTACTTTAGCAGTTATTTTATCTCTATCTATAGAGAGGGAAAGCGCCTGCCTAACTAACTTATCATCTAAAGGCTTTTTATTAATATTAATCCTGTAGTAATAAGTTCCGTAATAAGGCGTTATGTTGATTTGATCTGGGTATTCTTCTCTATAAACTTCTATCTTTTCAGTAGGTATGGAGCTAGTAACATGCAATCTTCCTGATCTAAACATAAAGTCTTCTCTTGTTACATTATCTATTGGAAGGAAGTGTATCTCTTTTAATTTAACTCTATCTGCATCCCAATAAGTTGAGCTTTTCTTGACTCGGATAACTTGATTTAATTTCCAATCTTCAAGAGTAAAAGGTCCATTACCTACAAAATTACCTGGTCTAGTCCATTGATTACCTAGAGAATCCATCTCGCCAAATTTTTCTATTGTATCTTTGTGTACAGGTCTTGTGGTGTAGTGGGCCAAAAGCTCAACAAAATAAGGTGCAGGATTTCTTAAATTTACTTTTAAGGTCTTGGCGTCAATAGCCTTGACACCTACTAAGTCAAAGTCATCAATTAATCCTTTATTAAACTCCTCAGCGTTTACTACGTCATATAACATATCAGGATATTTAGAACCCAAGGAAGGCATCAACATCCTATTCCATGCATATACAAAATCATAAGAAGTAACTGGGTCTCCATTCGACCAAAGTGCATCTCTTAAATGAAAAATATACTCTTTTCCATCAGAAGAAATGTCCCAACTTTTAGCTATACCTGGAAGCGGCTCCAAACCATCAGGATGCCTAATCACTAGGCCTTCGATTAAGGCCATCAAAATCTTACTTTCAGGAACACCAGTTACTGTATGAGGATCTAAGTCCTTTGGTTCAGTCCCATTTCCTAAATAAAGAATTTTAGATTCGTATGATGACTCAACAGGCGGAATATTCTCTCCGCAACTACTTATAAAGATAAAGAAGAAGCAAACTGAGATAATTCTAAATCTCATAGTAAGATTAATTAAGGTGTTTTTTGAAGAAATTAAGCAATTCCATATTCGTCTCATACCTAACATCCTCATCAAAATATCCATGGCCTTCATTCTCAACAAAAGTAGCTTTATGCTTTATGCCTAATCTATTAAGTTTCTTTGAAAAAGCTACAGCGTGTACATAAGGAGCTCTGATATCGTTTTCACCATGGAGTAGAAAGAAAGGAACAGTAAGTTTTTCTGCGTTGTAGTGAGGAGACATTTCTATATGTCTTTCCTCATCATTTCCTAACCTTATCTTCAACATCTCCTTTCCTCCTCTTGAACGTTGCATATCGCCTTCTTCAAATAAACCTCCAACATCATATACCCCTACATCACTAACAGCACATTTGAATAGATCAGGTCTCATAATAGGAGCTTGAGTAGCTGCATAGCCTCCATAGCTTCCGCCATATATACAAGCCCTATTTTTATCAATTAAACCTTCCTGATGAAGATACTCCATTCCATCAAATATATCATTCAAGACTCCATCCCAATTTCCATAAATGAATCTTTGATGTGACTTTCCATACCCTGAAGATCCTCTAAAGTTTATTTGCAAAACATTAAAACCTTCAGAAGCAAGCATTTGCACTCTAGGACCAAAGCCCCAAGTATCTCTAGATTCTGGCCCTCCGTGAGGATGAACTATAGTTGGAGAATTTCTAGAATTGCCTTTTGCGCTTTTAGTTAAATAGCCATGAATAGTGGCGCCGTCTTGAGATTTAAATGATATTGGTTCCATATAAGAAAGCTTTGAATCATCTATACTTCCCCAAAATTTTCCTACAGGCAAAATATCTCCTGAATCTAAATCTAGTAAATAATGTATACCAGGATTTATATCTGAAGAGACTGTAAAAGTAATCTTATCTTCGTTATCACTTATTGAAAGTAGACTTAGCATACTGCCTGGGAATCTAGCAATAATTTCCTTTAATCTGTCTTTTCCTTCATTCTGTACTTTAAAGAAAATCCGAGAAAGGTAACCGTCCATTACAGTTGCACCATAAACAACGCCCTCTTCGTCTGTTAAGACAGAACTTATGTCTACTGTATCGTGTTTATAAACTAATCTTCTGTCGCCAGTTTTTAAATTAGTTTTGAAAATGGCAGATAAATCTTGTTCGCCATTCTCTACAGTTATTAAACTATTACTCTCTTGATCATAAGAAATTACTCTTAGCTCTTCATCCCATGCAACTGATTTCCAAAAGGTCCAGTTTTCATTTCTTACTTTAGGTGTCTTTTTTTCTATAACTTCAACACAGTCAACTCTCTGTCCAGAACATGCAGATCGAGAAAAATATTCTACTGGAAGATTCTTATTGTATATATAAATTTCTACATCATAGGTTTTTGGATCTATACCAGCTACAGCCATTAGATTCCCTTTTTCGTCGAAAACATACTGCGGCTGCCTAACTGGTGGCGTTGCGTATCTTTCCATTTCGCCATTATTCGTATTTAATTTATAGAGCTTAAAAAATAGATCAGATGTATAAAATTGAATCAATATATGATCAGGATCATCTTCTAATTCATCAATCATAAATGCTCTCTGTCTTGGATCATCCTTGACTGTATCGCTTGATTTTTTTGCCTGAGGCCCCGTAAGCATAATGGACTTTTTACCGTCTATATTTGTGGCATACAGTTCTCCTGAAGCAAAACTCCTATTTTCACCAGAAATTTTAACTGTTCTTGAAAACAGCAACCTTTCATTACTTAGCCATTCGAAACCCTGAATCTGATACTTTCTTATAAATCTATGGGTATGTAACATTTTCTTCGACTCAAGCTCAATGATTGACACCATTCTTTCTTGATCAATTTCTCTAAGAACACCAATCATTTTTCCATTTGGCGAAACTTTTACATTATAAACATCAGGAAGTTGAGAGAAATTTTTTACATTCTCATTTATTTCTTTAGAAATAATAGAATTTGCAAGAAACACGGCACAAACTAAAAAAATTATTCTTTTCATTTTATTTTATCCTTCTAACTCTGATTGATATTTTCTTATCAATTACTTTTAAAACATAACCACTCACAAAACCTTCAGAAATAATTATCTCTTGATTTGGCTTTAATCTAACTTGTCTTATCTTTTCTACGCTTCTCCATTTTTGTCCGTTTTCAAGAGTTACATCTAATCTCAAGTCAGCTAACTTTTTAATTTTTACAATTTTATCTGTTATTTGGATCTTCTCTTTATCTTTAGTTGAGCGCAAGGGTAAACCAAACCTTTTTTCGACTTCTTTTTCTTTAGATTCTTTAACCTTTACTATCTCTTTGATTGCTTTCTCTTCTTGAGGTTCTTTAACTAACTCAGGGTCTTCCGTAAGCTGATTCCTAAATAAAGAATCATAGCAATCTAATCGAGAAGAGTTATCTTCGATATCTGCACATTTATTTGATTGTTTCTCGTTAGAGAAAATCAAAGATGAACTAAATAGTAGTATTAAAAAAAGGTATCGCATAGTGTAAGGGATCATAATAAAAAGGGTTGCATTAGCAACCCTTTTTATTTAGTTCTCTAAGCTTAGTAAGTCAGCTTAAATCCTACTGTGAAGTATCTTCCAACTACGTCATAAGTATTCTGAGGAGTATTGA
>Ga0315321_10002364_pt1 | contig 14625 bp, 28 predicted proteins | sample M180m21515metaG_FD_203464 | JGI IMG/M metagenome (GOLD analysis project Ga0315321, IMG submission 203464) | Ammonia-oxidizing marine archaeal communities from Monterey Bay, California, United States - M1 80m 21515 | ecosystem: Environmental > Aquatic > Marine > Intertidal zone | place: USA... | reverse complement strand
GATTTTCAAAAACAAAAAAGCCGAGATAGTCTCGGCCTTTTTTCATAACTGGGACATCGCAGGTCTTACTCCTCAGCTACTGCTTCCAGCTCTTCATCGATACTTTCATTTTCTGTTATTGGGCGATCAACCAGCTCAACATAGGCCATAGTTGCCTTGTCACCTGCTCTTTCACCACACTTCAGAATTCTGATGTATCCGCCAGGACGATTTGCATAGCGCGGGCCCAATTCAGAAAACAACTTACCTACAGTTGCCTTGCTGCGGGTGCGGCTAAACGCCAGTCTGCGGTTTGCTACACTGTCAGTCTTGGCCAGAGTAATCAGTGGCTCTGCAACAGAACGCAACTCTTTCGCCTTAATCAGAGTAGTCTTAATAATTTCATGCTCAACCAATGACGTAGTCATATTGCGGAACATTGCTTGTCGGTGCGAGCTATTTCTATTTAGCTGGCGACCACTTTGTCTATGACGCATATCTGTATTCCCTAATTAGATGAGCCCGGCCTATGCAGCACGGTCATCAGTTTTAAGACTTGATGGAGGCCAGTTTTCGAGGCGCAGACCCAGTGAAAGTCCTCGTGTAGCCAACACATCCTTGATTTCAGTCAGAGACTTCTTACCAAGGTTTGGTGTCTTCAATAGCTCAACTTCTGTGCGCTGAATCAGGTCACCAATATAATAAATATCTTCTGCCTTCAGACAATTCGCAGAACGAACTGTTAATTCCAGATCATCAACCGGACGAAGCAGAATAGGATCGATCTCGTCTTCGTGTACTTCAGGCTCGGCAACTATTTCACTCTTCAGGTCGACAAATACTGCCAGCTGATGCTGCAGAATAGTAGCCGCCCGACGAATGGCCTCTTCAGGATCGATTGTACCGTTAGTTTCCAGATCGATAACCAGCTTATCCAGGTCAGTGCGCTGCTCTACGCGCGCATTTTCAACTGAATAGGACACTCTGATCACTGGAGTGTAGGACGCGTCTAGTAGTAGCTTACCTACAGATCTTGTTTCATCGTCATCGCTTACACGGCTGTCCGCAGGCGAGTAGCCACGGCCCTGACGAACAGTAAGACGCATGTTCAAGTCACCGTTATCATTCAGGTGGGCAATCACGTGATCAGGATTTATGATCTCAACATCATGATCCTCAGTGATATCACCAGCCGTTACAGGACCTGAGCCTTTCTTGGAAAGAGTCAGTACAGTTTCTTCCTTGTTGTTAAGGACAACTGCAATACCTTTCAGGTTAAGAAGAATTTCGATAACGTCTTCTCTAACACCTTCTATTGTGCTGTATTCATGTACAACACCATCAATCTCTACTTCTTCCACAGCACAACCAGGCATTGAGGAAAGAAGGATTCTACGCAATGCATTCCCTAGAGTGTGGCCAAAGCCACGCTCTAATGGTTCCAGAACCACTTTAGAATGACACTTGTCGAGCTCATCAACCTGTATCACTTGTGGCGTTAGAAAGTCTGATAAAGAAATTTGCATGTGTTCCACCTTTTGTGTGCTTATTCCGTTTTACTTGGAGTACAGCTCGACGATTAGTTGCTCATTGATCTCGGAAGACAAATCTTCACGCTCAGGCTTACGAGTAAATGTGCCTTCAAGTTTGCCGGAATCAACTGAAACCCAATCGATAGAAGTACGCTGAGCCGCTAGTTCCAGCGCAGACTTAATTCTTAACTGCTCTTTCGCCTTTTGACGAATAGCCACAGTGTCTCCATCCTTAATCTGATAGGAAGGAATATTTACTACTACGCCATTTACAGTAATTGATTTGTGAGCAACCAGCTGACGGGATTCCGCACGGGTAGATCCAAATCCCATTCTGTACACTACGTTGTCCAGACGGCATTCCAAAAGTTGAAGAAGGTTTTCACCCGTAGCACCTTTCAGTCGAGCCGCTTCTTTGTAGTAGCTTCGGAATTGCTTTTCCAGCACGCCATAAGTACGACGAACTTTTTGCTTCTCGCGCAACTGCACACCGTAGTCAGAAAGACGGCCACGACGTTGTCCGTGCTGACCCGGAATAGTATCGGTCTTGCACTTGCTATCGATTGGTCGAATTCCACTCTTGAGAAACAAATCTGTTCCTTCACGGCGGGACAGCTTACATTTTGGGCCTAAATAGCGGGCCATAATTAGTCTCCTGATTTAAATTTTCGGGGTCAGAGTAAAAACTTGATGCTCTGGTTTCCCAGGGGCAGAGTGAAAACTATTTTTACTCTGACCCCATTTAAATTCGTTTTATACCCGACGTTTCTTGGGTGGGCGACAACCGTTATGTGGGATGGGTGTTACATCAGTAATATTACCGACACGCAACCCACAGTTATTTAATGCTCGAACCGCAGATTCGCGACCTGGTCCAGGACCATTCACTTTCACATCCAGGTTCTTCAGGCCATAAAGTTCGATCGCCTGATTTCCTGCCTTCTCTGCTGCAACCTGCGCAGCAAATGGCGTGCTCTTTCTTGAACCACGGAAACCGGAGCCACCTGCAGTAGCCCAGCTCAGGGCATTACCCTGACGATCAGTGATCGTAATAATGGTGTTGTTAAAAGAAGCATGAATAAAAGCAATGCCATCGATAACGGCTGTGCGTGATTTCTTCTTCGTAGATTTAACTGCTGGCTTAGCCATATTTAATTCCGTCTAACTCTATTTTACTTACGTATAGGCTTGCGAGGACCCTTGCGAGTTCTTGCATTTGTCTTGGTGCGCTGACCACGAACAGGTAGTGAACGACGATGACGAATACCACGGTTACAACCAAGATCCATAAGACGCTTGATGTTCATGGAAACTTCGCGACGCAGATCACCTTCCACAGTAAGGTTTGCAACCTCGGCGCGGATGCTGTCTAACTGCTCCGGGCTTAGATCACTTACTTTAGTAGTAGGTACTGTGCCTGTTTTGTCGCAAATCGTGCTAGCTGTAGTTGGGCCCACACCAAAAACATATCGCAATGAAATTACGATGTGCTTGTTGTCTGGTATATTGACTCCGGCAATACGTGCCATAAAATCGCTCCGTTCTCTCTTCTTTTCGAACTAATGGAAGTTCGTCTGTGACTTAACCCTGACGCTGTTTATGTCGTGGCTCAGCCTTGCAAATTACTCTTACCGAACCGTTACGTCTGATGACTTTACAGTTACGACAAATCTTTTTAACAGATGCTCTAACTTTCATAATTACTCTCCGTTATTCCTCTTCGGTTTTGGCCAAGCCAATTCCGATCAGGCTCTATATGCCGCTTCGGCCATAGTTGCCAAGTTTTGATTTCTTCATCAGTGAATCATATTGATGAGACATCAAATGTGATTGCACTTGTGACCAGAAGTCCATGGTTACAACCACAGATATCAACAATGCCGTTCCGCCCAGGTTAAATGGAACGTTAGCCATCATTTGCATAAAATTTGGTAGTAAACAAACCAGGGTAATATATACCGCACCGAACATAGTCAATCGGGTGATAACACCGTCTATATACTTGGCTGTCTGCTCTCCCGGACGTATACCCGGAATAAAAGCGCCTGAACGCTTCAGGTTTTCTGCCACATCACGAGGGTTAAACACCAACGCTGTATAGAAGAAGCAGAAGAAAATAATCATCGCACTAAAAATAATGATGTATAGCGGCTGACCTGGACCAATTAGCAATGCCAGATCCTGCAACCACTCTGAACCTTCAGACTGGCCAAACCATTGACCAAGCGATGCAGGGAACAACAGGATTGAACTGGCAAAAATCGCCGGGATTACACCCGCCATATTAATCTTCAGGGGCAGATGACTGGCTTGCGCCTGATACATTTTACGGCCCTGCTGTCTCTTGGCATAGTTCACTGTAATACGACGCTGCGCGCGCTCAATGTAAACGATACAGGCTATAACGCCGATGGCAATCAAACCAACTACCAGCAACAACACACCATTAATCTGACCTTCATAAGCCTGAGTCAATGAGGTACCGATGGCTGCAGGGAAACCTGCAACAATGCCGGCGAAAATCAGCATCGAGATACCGTTACCAATACCCTTCTCGGTAATCTGCTCACCAAGCCACATTAAGAACATGGCGCCTGTTACCAGCGAGATAATCGCTGTCAGGTTGAATACTATTCCCGGTGCGTATGCCATTGGGGCCAACACGCCTACTGTCATGCCAGTTCCCTGCACTGTTGCCAGTACCAGCGCACCATATCGGGTGTACTGTGAAATCTTGCGACGACCTGACTCACCTTCTTTCTTTAACTGCTCTAGCTGTGGGCTAACTGCCGACAATAGCTGCATAATAATTGACGCAGATATATAGGGCATGATTCCCAGTGCCAAAATACTCATTCTCTCCAGCGCACCACCACCGAACATATTGATCATATCGGTGAATGTCCCTTCCTGATTGGTAAAGAAGGTAGAAAGCTGAATAGGATCTATTCCCGGTACAGGAATATGAGTACCAACTCGGTATACAAAGATCGCAAACAACAGAAACAATAGGCGCGATTTCAACTCACCGAGGCCGGCGCCGATATTTTCTGGGTTCATGTTTGGTTTATTTGCCATCTTCTCTTATCTACTACTAATAACTAGTCTTCTGACTTTTCTTCGTCTGCTGCTGCTTTCTTGGCTGGAGCCTTCTTGGCCGCCGCCTTTTTCGCAGGAGCCTTCTTGGCTGGAGCCTTTTCGGCAGCCTCTTTCTTTACTGGCTTGCCAGTTTTCGCAGGAGCTGCTTCGATGATCTTGCCACCGGCCTTTTCTATCGCTTCACGGGCACCTTTAGTGACACCGATACCGTCAAGAGTAATTGCCTTGGTAACCTCACCTGACAGCATTACTTTCGCACGCTTGATTCCGGCAGTTACAAGGTTAGCCTTACGTAAAGCCTCCAGATCAATCACATCTGCATCGATATTGTTCAACTCAGAAGTGCGGATTTCAGCAGTTACACGCGCAATTCGCGAGCTGAAACCATACTTTGGCAAACGCATCTGCAAGGGCATCTGACCGCCTTCAAAACCTGGACGCACTGTTCCGCCACTACGGGACTTCTGACCTTTATGACCAGTACCACAAGTCTTGCCCCAACCACTGCCGATACCTCGACCGACGCGCTTTTTGGCTTTTGTGCTACCTGGAGCTGGGCTTAAATCATTTAGTTGCATCTCAAATTCCTTAGTCTACGGCGACCATATAACTAATCTTATTAATCATTCCGCGCACCGATGGAGTGTCTTCCACTTCCACAGACTGATGCATACGGCGCAATCCAAGACCTTTCAAGCAAAGCTTGTGCTTAGGAAGTGTGCCGATCGGGCTGCGTACTAATGTAACCTTGACTGTTTTCTTCGCCATCTTACTTAACCTGTTATCTCTTCCACTGACTTGCCGCGCTTAAACGCGATGTCTTCAGGTGAACGCATGTCACGCAGACCTTTGAAAGTCGCATTTACTACGTTTACTGGGTTAGTTGAGCCATAGCACTTCGCCAATACGTTTTGTACGCCGGCAAGTTCGAGAATGGCACGCATCGCACCACCCGCAATCACACCTGTACCTTCAGAGGCTGGCTGCATATAAACTTTGGATGCTCCGTGACGAGCCTTGATCGGATACTGGAGAGTATGTCCATCCAGATTCACAGAGATCATATTTCGACGAGCAGATTCCATAGCCTTTTGAATTGCCAAAGGCACTTCGCGAGCTTTACCACGACCAAAACCAACACGTCCATTGCCATCACCAACTGCTGTCAAAGCAGTGAAACCGAAAATTCGACCACCCTTAACAACCTTGGCTACGCGGTTAACCTGAATCAGCTTTTCTTGTAGGCCTTCTTCGTTCTTACCAGGCTCGTTATTAAATGCCATATCTCAAACCCTTAAAATTGCAATCCACCTTCACGAGCAGCTTCGGCCAAGGCCTTAACGCGCCCGTGATAGGCATAACCTGAGCGATCAAAGGCAACTTTCTCAATACCAGCTGCTTTCGCGCGTTCAGCGATTAATTTCCCAACTTTTCCAGCTGCCTCAACGTTTCCGTTCTTGGCATCCTTGTTGTCTTTCTCAACGGTAGAAGCACTAGCCAATACCTGATCACCCGTAGGTGAAATAATCTGAGCATAGATGTGTCGCGGTGAACGATACACACAGAGGCGATTTACACGTAATTCGCTGATCTTTGCTCTTGCTCTCTTTGCCCGTCGTAGACGTGCTGTTTTCTTAACGCTCATAACTATGCCCTATTTCTTCTTCGCTTCTTTTCTGTACACACGCTCATTAGCGTAGCGAATACCCTTGCCCTTATACGGCTCAGGTGGACGAAATTCTCGGATCTCGGCAGCAACCTGACCTACCAGTTGCTTATCAGCTCCGGTAATTACAATTTCGGTTTGCGATGGGGTGTCAGCAGTTACGCCCTCAGGCAATGCGTAATCAATCGGGTGGGAATAACCGACCGTCAGATTAAGCGTCTTACCCTGTGACTTCGCTCTATATCCAACACCTTGTAGCTCGAGCTTCTTTTCGAAGCCCTGGCTAACACCAATAACCATATTGTTTATTAAAGAGCGAAAGGTACCGGCCATTGCGGTTGCTTGTCTTGAGCCGTCTTTAGCAGACACACTCAACTTACCATCGTCCTGAGACACAGCCACGTGGTTATGCAACGCTAATTGCAGGTTTCCTTTGCTTCCCTTAACCGAAATATCGGAATCGGATATCTTTGTTTCTACGCCACTTGGTATCTCTACCGGGCTATTAGCTACTCTGGACATAATTTCGCTCTATTTAAAACTTTGCTTATTTAGTTCCGTAACATTTTCATTTAGAAAACGGTACAGAGAACCTCGCCACCGATTCCGGCAGTTGCAGCTTGCTTATCTGTCATCAAGCCCTTGCTAGTGGAAAGAATCGCAATTCCCAAGCCTGCTCTAACTTTAGGTAAATCTTCTTTACCTTTGTAGCTGCGCAAACCAGGTCGGCTCGCTCGCTTTATTTCTTCGATTACCGGCTTACCCTGAAAGTACTTCAAGTCAACGCTAATCACTGCCTTTCCTTCGTTATCATCAACCTTGTATCCGCTGATATAACCTTCGTTCTGTAGAACTTCGCTGATAGCAACCTTGATCTTTGATGAAGGGCTTTCAACTGTTGGCATCTGTGCCATCTGCGCATTGCGAATGCGGGTCAGGAAATCTGCTATTGGATCTGACATGCTCATAGTTTTACTCCTGCCCTTACCAGCTCGCCTTGGTTAAACCAGGCACATCGCCACGCATCGCTGCTTCGCGCAGCTTGTTGCGGCATAAACCGAATTTTCTATATACACCGTGAGGACGACCGGTAATGCGGCATCGGTTCTGTTGGCGAACCGGGCTGGCATCACGTGGTAGCTTCTGCAGTTTTACCTGCGCATCCCACTTTTCTTCATCACTGGCATTCTCGTCAGCTAAAACAGCTTTGATCGCAGCACGCTTCTCAGCATACTTGGCTACTGTTTTCGCACGCTTAACTTCTCTGGCAATCATTGAAGATTTAGCCATCTTAAGACTCCTTTTCTGCTGCAGGTGCTGCGCCCCGGAAAGGGAAACGCATTGCAGTCAACAGCGCACGACCTTCGTCGTCATTTGTTGCTGTAGTAGTAATAGTAATATCCATTCCGCGAAGAGCGTCTATCTTGTCATAGTCGATCTCAGGGAAAATAATCTGTTCATTAACACCCATTGCGAAATTGCCACGGCCATCAAACGACTTGGGGCTAAGTCCACGGAAATCCCTGATTCGAGGAATAGCTATTCCGACCAGTCTTTCAAGGAATTCATACATGCGCTCGCCACGTAGAGTCACTTTGCAGCCAACAGGCCAGCCTTCGCGAACCTTGAATCCGGCGATAGACTTTCTAGCCATGGTCACTACAACCTTCTGACCACTAATCTTGGTCATATCTCCAGTAGCGGCTTCCAGGATTTTCTTATCCGCCAAAGCTTCACCAAGACCCATGTTCAAAACAACCTTGGTTATTTTGGGCACACGCATTGGATTGTCATAACCGAACTGTTCGGTTAGAGCGGGTACAACTTCTTTCTTATAAAACTCTCTAAACTGAGCCATGGTTGGCAACCTACCAGTAATTAATCTATGTCTTGACCATTAGACTTAAAGACACGCTTCTTAGCGCCATCTTCAGCCACCTGAATTCCAACTCGATCTGCTTTGTTAGTTTCAGGGTTGAAAATTGCAATGTTGGAAACATTCAATGCTGCTTCTTTCTCGATAATGCCACCGGGCTGACCTTCGTTAGGGTTGCCTTTAGTGTGACGCTTTACCATATTCACACCGTGAACAATCACTCGGTCCTTTCCAACCAGGCGAGAAATAGTTCCGCGCTTACCCTTGTCTTTACCAGTGATTACTATCACTTCATCTTCACGTTTAAGTTTGTTCATGTTCGTCTCTATCTCTCAGTATTTTTAAACGCGCTTATAGAACTTCAGGAGCCAGTGAAATAATTCGCATGAATTTTTCATTTCGTAACTCTCTGGTCACCGGACCAAATACACGAGTACCAATTGGCGCATTCTGAGCGTTCAACAAGATTGCAGCGTTATCATCAAATTTAATCAATGAACCATCACCGCGTCGCACACCTTTCTTCGTGCGCACAACAAGCGCAGTAAGAACCTGTCCTTTCTTAACTTTTCCGCGAGGAATCGCTTCTTTAACTGTTACTTTAATAATGTCACCAATGCGAGCATATCGGCGGTGGGATCCACCCAACACCTTGATACACATTACGCGTCGTGCGCCGCTGTTGTCGGCGACATCTAAGTAAGATTGCACTTGAATCATCGATTCACTCCATCATGTAAACGATATACGTTTACCGATTCTTAATTCTTAAAACCCGATTAAACCTGAGTGGCCCTTTCATCAATCGAAACCAAAGCCCAAGACTTAGTCTTCGATATAGGACGCACTTCCTTAATTGTTACTTCGTCACCTGGCAAACAAGCATTCTCAGCATCATGCGCATGAACCTTGGTAGAGCGCTTGATAATCTTGCCATATACCGGGTGCTTAACTCGTCGTTCAACCATAACAACAATAGACTTATCCATCTTGTTGCTAATTACCTTGCCAGAAGCTGTACGAGCACTGGTCTCTTGGTTCTCAGTAGCTGTCATTTTATGATCCACTCTTCTGTTTTTCGGTAATAATAGTTTTTATGCGGGCGATATCTCTGCGAGTCTCGCCAATCAGATGAACCTGACCCAGCTGGCCCGTGCCCTTCTGCATACGATAGTTAAACTGATTCTTGTAAAGCTCCTGCAAATCAGTTTGCAGTTCCTCAACAGATTTTTCTCTCAATTCACTGGCTTTCATTACATTACCGTCCGCTTAACAAAGGCTGTCTCGAAAGGAAGCTTCGAAGACGCCAGGCTAAATGCCTCGCGAGCCATCTCTTCAGTTACACCTTCAATTTCAAACATGATTCGACCTGGCTGAATCTGGGCAACCCAATATTCAACACTACCTTTACCCTTACCCTGTCTAACTTCCAGAGGCTTCTGAGTAATTGGCTTATCAGGAAATACTCGAATCCAGATTTTTCCGCCACGCTTTACGTGTCTGGTCATGGCTCGACGTGCTGCCTCAATCTGGCGAGCTGTCAAACGACCACGTGAAATAGCCTTCAGGCCAAAATCACCAAAATCTACATTACTGCCGCGATGGGAAAGACCTCTATTACGGCCCTTCATCATCTTGCGGTATTTTGTACGCTTAGGTTGTAACACGGCTCTTTACCTACCCCTGGTTGGACTTGGCTGGTGAAGGCACAATAGCCTCATCCAGATCCAAAACTTCACCTTTAAATATCCAAACTTTCACACCAATCAGGCCATAAGTAGTGCTGGCTTCTGATGTTGCGTAATCGATGTCTGCTCGCAAAGTGTGCAAAGGTACACGGCCTTCGCGATACCACTCAGAGCGGGCGATTTCCGCACCACCAAGTCGTCCACCTACCTGAACCTTGATGCCTTCCGCACCCTGGCGCATTGCATTCTGAACTGCCCGCTTCATCGCACGACGAAACATAACCCGGCGTTCCAGTTGTGAAGCCACACCGTCAGCAACTAATTGTGCATCGAGATCAGGCTTACGAATTTCTTCGATGTTTATCTGAACAGGAATACCCATCTTCTCAGTGAGAATTCCGCGCAGCTTCTCAACATCTTCACCTTTCTTTCCGATTACGATACCCGGGCGAGCCGTGTAAATAGTAACCTTCGCTGTCTGAGCTGGACGCTCAATATCAACTCGAGAAACTGAAGCATTAGCTAAACGCTTCTTAACGAAATCCCTTACTTGTAAATCAGCAAGCAAGTTATCAGCATATTCTTTGCCTTCGGCAAACCACACAGAGGTGTGTTTCTTGACTATGCCAAGTCGAATTCCAGTTGGATGTACTTTCTGACCCATCCGATACTCCTAGCTATCTGCTACGGTAATTGTTATGTGACAAGATCGCTTAAGAATACGATCAGCGCGGCCTTTTGCTCTAGGCATAATCCGCTTCATTGTCATACCTTCATCAACACAAATGGTTGATACTTTTAGTTCATCTACATCTGCGCCTTCATTGTGCTCAGCGTTGGCAATTGCCGAGTTAAGCACCTTCTTGATTACTGCAGCGCCTTTCTTTGTGCTATATGACAAGGTAAGCAGGGCTTCTTCCACACCTTTGCCACGAATCTGATCTGCAACCAGCCTGGCTTTTTGTGCTGAGAGACGCGCACCTTTTAATTTTGCTACAACTTCCATCTCAGACCCCTGATTATCGTGCCTTCTTATCTGCAACGTGTCCCCGATAGGTACGTGTTACAGCGAATTCACCCAATTTGTGACCAACCATGTCTTCGTTAACGAAAACAGGAATGTGTTGACGGCCGTTATGTACAGCAATAGTCAGACCAATCATGTCTGGAGAAATCATTGAACGACGTGACCAGGTTTTAATTGGACGCTTGTCGTTATTCTCAGAAGCAGTCTGCACTTTCTTCATCAAGTGAAGGTCAATGAAAGGACCTTTTTTTAGTGATCGTGGCACTATCTGTTCCTCTACCCTTGCCTTAACGGCTTGAATTTCTGCGACGTACAATCATGTTATCTGTACGCTTGTTAGTTCGTGTCTTGTATCCCTTGGTCGGTGTACCCCAAGGAGATACTGGATGACGACCACCGGATGTTCTACCTTCACCACCACCATGTGGGTGATCAACCGGGTTCATGGCAACACCACGAACTGTTGGCCTAACGCCCCTCCAGCGCTTGGCCCCGGCCTTGCCCAACGATCTTAGCGAATGTTCCGAATTGGAAACTTCACCAAGAGTTGCGCGGCATTCGCTCAATACTTTACGCATTTCGCCAGACCTTAGCCTCAACGTGGCGTACGTACCTTCGCGAGCAACCAACTGCATTGAAGTTCCGGCACTGCGCGCAATCTGCGCACCCTTGCCAGGCTTCATCTCTGCACAGTGAACTGTGCTACCCAGAGGAATATTGCGCAAAGGCAGGCAGTTACCAACCTTGATAGGCGCATCTTCTCCAGACTGAAGAACATCACCGACCTTAACTTTCGCAGGGGCGATAATGTAAGAACGCGAACCGTCGGCATAAAGCATCAAAGCGATATTTGCTGAACGGTTTGGATCATATTCAAGACGCTCTACTTTGGCCGGAACCCCGTCCTTGTTGCGCTTGAAATCAATAATTCTGTACTTCTGCTTGTGACCACCACCCGCGTGACGACGCGTGATGCGGCCTCTGTTGTTTCTACCACCAGTCTTAGACTTGGCTGCTGTAAGAGGAGCATATGGCTCGCCCTTGTGCAGATCTGGGTTAACAACTTTAACGACAAAGCGGCGTCCCGGAGAAGTAGGTTTACACTTTACTACTGGCATGATTTACCCCTTATCCTTATGCGATGTCGGCGAAGTCAATTTCATGACCCGCTTCTAATCGAACGTAGGCTTTCTTCCAGTCAGAGCGCTTTCGGATTTGACCGCGATTAGTGCGCTTGGTCTTACCTTTAACGTTCAGAACCTGAAGATCGGAAACAACAACATTAAAGATTGTTTCAACAGCCTTCTTGATTTCCGGCTTGCTAGCATTAGCCGCAACTTTAAATGCGTACTGATTGTTAGCTTCACCCATTAATGTAGATTTTTCGGACACGTGTGGTCCAAGAATCACGGTATAGATTCGCTCGTGGTTCATGCCAACATCTCCTCTACTTTCTTCAAGGCAGCAACAGTTATCAGCACATTGTCAAAACCAATCAAGCTAACAGGATCAACAACAGCCGCATCCAGTACGTCAACTTTGTGCAGGTTTCTAGCTGCTAGATAAAGGTTCTTTTCTACCTGGTCGGAAATAATTAGAACGTTGTCTAGCTCGAATTCGTTTAACTTGCCGATAAGCTCTTTGGTCTTGTGGGATTCCAAAGCAAATTCGTTAACAACGTAGAGTCTTTCCTGACGAATCAGTTCAGACAGTATGCATTGCATCGCACCGCGATACATTTTCTTATTGAGTTTCTTACTGTGGTCCTGTGGACGGGCAGCAAATGTAACACCACCACTACGCCAGATAGGGCTTCTGATAGTACCGGCACGTGCTCGGCCTGTACCCTTTTGACGCCATGGCTTCTTTCCGCCACCACGTACTTCTGATCTGGTCTTCTGCTTAACGGTACCTTGTCGGCCACCAGCCATATAGGTTACGACTGTTTGGTGTACCAGAGGTTCGTTGTATTCTCTTGTGAAGCTTTCATCAGAGAGTGAAACTTTTTCTTTGCCGGTTTTCTTTCCGGGCAGTGCAATCGCTAATTCCATTGCTTAATTACCCCTTAACCTTGATTGCTGGGCGGACTACAACGTCTGACCCGGTAGCGCCTGGAACTGCGCCTTTAATAAGAAGTAGATTGTTTTCTGCATCTACTCTTACTACTTCGAGGGACTGGGTAGTTTGCTGTACGTTACCCATCTGACCCGCCATTTTCTTGCCTTTCCAAACTCTTCCTGGAGTCTGACACTGGCCAATCGAGCCAGGTGCACGGTGAGAAATCGAGTTACCGTGTGTTGCATCCTGCATCTGGAAGTTATGACGCTTAACGCCACCCTGAAAACCTTTACCTTTCGATGTTCCGGTGACATCTACTTTCTGGCCTGGCTCAAAGATATCTACTTTAAGCTCGCTGCCCATTGCCATCTCAGAAGTATCTTCATTCTCAGTACGGAATTCCCAAAGGCCTGTTCCGGCTTCTGTGCCAGCTTTGGCAAAGTGACCTGCCATACCTTTAGTTACACGGGAAGCACGACGGGCACCAGTAGTGACTTGAATAGCACTATAGCCATCGGTTTCAGGAGTTTTAATTTGCGTGACCCGGTTAGGCTGTACTTCTACAACCGTCACAGGGACAGACGTGCCTTCTTCAGTGAAAACGCGAGTCATCCCGCTTTTTACACCGACTAATCCAATCGACATTGTTAATAAACCTCATCGTGCACGGGGCTAAAACCCGCTATGGCCGCTGACGCGTTACACTATGTACGTTACCGCTAGGGGTAACTAGAATATCAGTGCGCCAAAACTTTTATAAAAAGGGCAAAAAGGACTGAACGCTTTTTGCCTGGTTATTTTCTCAGCTAGGCTTAACCCAGGCTAATCTGTACTTCCACACCCGCTGCAAGATCAAGCTTCATCAGGGCGTCAACTGTCTTCTCAGTTGGCTCCACGATATCCAGCAATCTCTTATGAGTGCGAATTTCGTACTGGTCTCTCGCGTCTTTGTTGACGTGTGGAGAAATCAGTACTGTAAATCTCTCTTTGTTAGTCGGTAATGGAATCGGTCCACGGACCTGAGCACCAGTACGACGAGCGGTATCAACGATTTCTTGTGTAGACTGATCAATCAGACGATGATCGAAGGCTTTTAGCCGAATTCTGATACGCTGATTTTGCATCTACCTAAAACTCCAAAAAATTGCTTAAAAATTAATTAGTTACCGCTATCTTTTCTGGCCTATAAGTTCTAAATGCCAAAAAAGGATGCGAATTTTAAAGGCGGCACCCTTTCCTGTCAAGCTAAATAACCGCCAGAGCCCGCTTTTTTACTGACTTTCACAGGAATTGACCATATCCATGTTCGATTCCATTTTTTGCCTAATTTCAGACTTCAAAATAGCGGCAAAATCACCTTTTTACCCACTATATTCGTAAGTTTTTCTTAGTCCAAATTCTTTTTGGGCTCCTGACCGAGGGAGGGAACCCGGGACGGGTGCAGACCTGCAGCAACCCTGCTGTCTGCCCTCTCGCGAACTAAAGTACGCTAATCCCCGATGAACCTTTCGATGCCAAAACCCGCGGCTATAAAAAAGCCAGCTAATTTCGCAACCAGCTGGCTTTCAAAAGACTTAAGAAGTCTTATTCGATGATTTTTGCTACAACACCGGCGCCTACTGTACGGCCGCCTTCTCGTATAGCAAAACGAAGACCTTCATCCATCGCAATTGGTGCAATCAGGCTTACATCCATCTTCA
>Ga0315321_10002362_pt1 | contig 14627 bp, 16 predicted proteins | sample M180m21515metaG_FD_203464 | JGI IMG/M metagenome (GOLD analysis project Ga0315321, IMG submission 203464) | Ammonia-oxidizing marine archaeal communities from Monterey Bay, California, United States - M1 80m 21515 | ecosystem: Environmental > Aquatic > Marine > Intertidal zone | place: USA... | reverse complement strand
CAGGTTTAGAATAACACCACATAATCATTTTATCATCAAGATGAATAGGTTTTGGAGTAATTATTACATCAGAATTAGAATAAAGAGAATTTTGTAAAAATAGTAATCCAGATTTAAAATTAACAATATTATTTTTTAATATATCCCAAATTCTAGGTGAATTAACTAAATTTGAGGATTGTTCCCAAAAAGAAATATTTTTTAAGATTTCATCATAATACCCGTTTGAAATGATTCCATGTTCAGAAGGGTAAGTTCCAGAAAAAATTGACGCCTGAACACTGCATGTAACTGCAGGGAATGAAGGATTAAATGAAGAAATTGAACCATTTTCTAAAATTTTAGAAATATTTTGAGGTTTTATTTGATCATATTGTTTTTTTGATAAACCAACAATATCGAAAATAATTAATTTTTTCACAATTAGTATAACAATTTCACAGAAATAAACCCATGGCAATTATGTTAGGTACAATTTTTTTGATATGATATATGCAGGAATAATTAACAGTGATACAAAAAATGAAAAATAAGCAGATATAAAAAATGAAATTAAAATAGAATCCAATAGAATAATCAACAATAATTGAAAAGTAATTTGATGTTGAATCTTTTTAAAAAACAAAGAATATACAGATAAAAAAGAAAATAATCCTAAAAGCAGTAATGATTCAAACTGAAAATTATTAATTACTAAGATAGAGACATATGCAATTGTAATAGCAATTGTTATTTTATTTAATTTTCTATAAATTATTAAATTAGATTTAATTTCATATTTAGCAAGTACACTAATTCCAAATACAAAAATTCCTATAGGAAGTAAATATTGAAAAAATTCAAAGGATATACCAATAATAGAAAATCCCAATAAAACATTTAACATTCTAATTATCGATAGATTAAAAATCCCAAAAAATGAAATAGATTTTAATTTTAAATTATAAAATAATATACTAAAACTCAGAATTAATGATACAATTAATGTATCAAATCCAACAAGAAAAGCAAAGATATTTGCAGATATAATAAAAATAGATCCAAGTAATAGTGCATTTTGTTTTGAAATTTTTCCTGAAGGAAGAGGTCTGAAGGATCTTTGTTTTTTATCAACATTGTAATCAAAATAATCGTTAAAAATCATACCTGAACAAAATAATAAACCAGAAGTAGTAAGAAGAAAGGGTAAAAAAATAATTTCAGAGTCAAAAGAAAATGAAAAAAAGTAGCCTATCAATACATTGCTAAATGCAGTAAATATACCTGGAAGTCTTACCAGTTGCAAATATTCCTTAAACATTTTCAATTAAAGGTTTTAGATACATCATAGACTCTATTGCTGCATTTTGAGGATTTTTTTGATAAGGGTAAAGTTCAACTGTGATATATCCAGTATAATTTATTAAATTCAGTGAATTAAAAATTTCTTTAAAATCAATTACTCCATGACCGGGAATTAGATGAAAATGTTTTTTTGAAAAAGCTATGTCTTCTAAATGAATATGTTTAATGTAATCTTGTAAATCAAGAATTAATTTATGAGGATTTTCATTAACACAAAAAAAATGTCCAATATCAAAGTTCAATCCAAGATATTTTGAATCAAATTTTTTCATAAATTTAATAAATTGATGAGAATTTTCGATTAATAATTCAGGTTCAGGTTCAACCAGTAAATGAATGCCCAAGTCTTCAGCTAAAGGAAGGACTTCAAGTAAACCTTCTTGAAAAAGTTCTAATTCCTTTTCAGATGATTGATTAGTTTTTGGACCACCAGGTTCTGTAGAAACTGATTTTGCCCCTAACAAACTAGCTAAATTTAAACAATTTTTAGTATGTTCTATTCTTTTTTGTCGATAATTTTTAGATTCCTCAATCCATGACGGATGATGAAAATCATCTATAGCAGTCATCATAAATCCATTCAAATTTGAAATAGACATAGAATTTTTTTTAAGAGATTCACGAATTGATAAAATTTTTGCATTTGAAATAGGGGGAAAAGCATGAGGCGTATCACACATAATTTCTATTGAATCATAGCCAGCTAAATGAATTGAATTAATACATTCTTCAATAGAGTAATTTCTATAAGCATTTGAGCTAAATGCAAGTTTCATTTTATTCAAGAGAGCGATAATTTTTAGATTGCTTAAAAAAATTATTAGGGTTTAAAAACAATACTTTGTTAATTTCTTTTTCACTAAATCCATTCGATTCCATTTCAAGTGCAGTTTTAGGAACACTTAATGGATCAGAAACTCCCCAGTCAGCAGAACTATTTATCAAAATTTTATTAGTGCCATATTTTTTCAAAATATTTACCGCACGAAACGGACTTAATTTAGTATTAGGATAAACAGTAATTCCAGAATGAACATCGTATGAAAGAGATAACTCAATAGTTTCTTCAGTATTATGATCCACAATTATTCTAGATTGATCAACACTAGTTTCTTTAATAATTTCAAAAGTTTTTTTTGTACCCTCGAATTTATTGATATGGGGTGTATGAACAATTATAGGAATTTTTAATTCATCTGCAATCAACAATTGTTTTTTGAAAACATCCTCTTCCTGCTTAGAAATTAAATCAAATCCAATTTCACCTAATGCAACAACACTGTCTCTTTGAAGATATTTTTTGATTACCAAAAGAGATTCATCAGAAAAAAATTTGTTGTTTGCTTCTTTGGGATTAATAGAAATTGCACAATAATGATCAATTCCAAATTCAGCAGCTCTTTTTCTTTCAAATGAAATTAGGTATTCCCAATAATCTTCCAAAGTTTTGGAAGAAGTTCTTTCTTGACCTAACCAAAAAGATGGTTCAATTACAGCTCTTATTCCTGAGAGAGCCATATTTTGATAATCGTCAGTTGTTCTGGAATACATGTGAATATGAGGATCTACAAAAGTCATTTCAATTAATCAGATTTTTTAAATAGATAAAAGCCTTTGAAGCTGTTTCCTCAGGTTTTTCATAGTAAGGATAAAGTTCAGCAGTCAAAAATCCATTATAATTAATTTTATTTAATGATAAAATAATTTCTTCAAAATTAAGTTCACCTAATCCAGGAAGTAAATGATAATGAATGTTATTTTTACAGTCACTAATATGGGTATGAAAAATTTTTTTATTAAATTTATTAATTATATCACAAATATTTTCATGTAAAACTGATACATGACATGTATCTAAGTTAAGTCCAATATTCTTAAAATCATTTGAAAATAAATTCCATACATCTATAGAATTTTCTATTAAAAGTCCAGGCTCATATTCAATTGCAATTAAAATATTTTTTTTCTCTGCATATTCAGCAACAATATCTAAAGATTTTTTAAATAATAATAACTCCTCATTGGAATTATTATTTTTTAAACCAGAAGTTATACAAATTGATGGTGAATTTAATTCCAATGCAAGATCAATTGTTTTTTTAGTATATGATATTCTCCAATTACGTAATGCTGAATTTTTGTTAGAGAGTGAAGGTTCAAATTTTTCGATATTTGTCTTAGTTTGATACCAACCCAATACAGTATTTGCATTTAAATTTGAAACTTGCAGATTTTTCTGTTTTAAATGATTTTTAATATTTACAAGATATTCTTGTTTTAACGGCAGAAAAGCATGGGGTGTATCAACAACTAATTCAATTCCATCAAAACCTATTTCATTAATAGTGTTTATTGCAGAAAAAAGAGTTCTATTTGTAAAAGCATTTGTGCTAAAACCTAATTTCATCATTTTATTTTGTTAAAATTTTTAAAATTGCAATTTTAGCATCTTCAATTGTTTTTGATTCAATAAACTTATTTTTATTCAAAAGTTTTGCAATTTCCCAAATATGATTTTCAATTTTAGAATTTCTGGCATGTTCATCACGATCCATCAAAATACATTAAAAAATGCTATAAAAAAAGCTAATTATAATTATTATAATTTAACTTAAAAAACATGGTCTCCAGCTACAGCACCTGAAGAATGAAAATTGAAATAATAACCTTGGATATGAGGATTGTTTGCTTTGATAGTTACCCATCCAGGAGATTCTTTTAGAAATAATTTAATTTCAGAATCTTCCACTAAACTTAATCGGTATTCATTATAAGCAGGAATTTCAATATTTCTTTCAATAGTTTCAGAATTTTCTTCATGGTAAAAATTTAAAGAAATTTGAGCTGAACGCGAATATTTTTTCAAAGGTGAAAAATTGGCTATAGACATAATAGATTTTCCTGAATGAAATATAGGAAGCCAATGGAATGAACCAGGTTTATTTTCAGTTAAAGGATTTCCAGGATGCAAATTAAAACAAATATTTGAAGGTAATTTAGAATCTTTTCCAATTGTTCCTACATTAAGACCACATTTTATTCTAGAAGGAATTTTTCTTTCTTTAGAATTTGCAATAATATGAGCAGTATGTATATTTGATTTATTTATTTTTAAATCTTTTACTAAATTATTGAAATTAATTTTCAAAAGTTTTGAATCTACACTATCAATATTTTTAATATTTGTAAAATCATGTAAAAGTATTCCCTGTTTAGTATATAATTTAATATCTAAATTCAAAAGACTAGGAGAAAAATTTGGATAAAAAACTAAATCAGTATAATTTTCATTATCCAAAAATAATGGAATGTAAATTGAACTATCATCATAATTTTCATTAATACGATTCCAATAATCAGAATCAGAATTAGATAAAGTACAATCATAATAACTATGAGTAAAGCTAACTGAAGGAAATGATTTTTGAATATTTCCAGCTAAGAATCTAGGAAAAAAACCTGCAAAATTATGATTTAAAGAAATTGAGCCAGATTTTCCTTCTAAAAAATTATTTAATTCTGAAATATGTTCAGAAAATCTTACAAACATTGTCTCAAATGGATTTATTTTACCAATAGAAAATTTTCCAGAAAATTTTTTAGATTGATGATTAGTTACAGTATAATTAATAATTCCATCATCATTTACATTTGGACCATTAACAAATGCAATAAACGAGGTTAAATCAGAATCTGAATAAATATCAAAACCTGTTTCAGGTACAATTGATTTCTCATTATCATTCAAATCTTCAAAATCATTGTATATTCTACCAATTGTATGTACACATGTGTTAAAGTCTTTATTAAAATAATTTAGAACTAAAGCAGGAAATGGGAAAACCATATCACGAGTAGAAAAAAATTCTACTTCTAATGAACCAACAAAATCATCAGAATTTGAAATATTTGTCAACATATTATCTAAATCTACAAGATAGGAACGTGGTTCAGAAATAGACATGAAGTCTCTTTTTAAAATTTTACCAGATTTATTACGTAATGTCACTAAACAACTAATTTCAGAAATGTTTCTTTTAATTTTCCAATAACCAAGAAATAAAATTTGTGTGGAATATGATTTATTTTTAATTGCAGGAAAAATGCCCGAACTTCTTAAAATTGGTTTTCTAGTGTTTTCAATTTCTTCTCCAAATTCAAGTCTAGAAGTTAAAACATCGTAGAAACTTTTCATAGCATTTAAAAAAAATCTTCATATTTAAAACTAATTTACTTAATCATGCTTGAATTTAACGTTTGGCGAATCAGGTTGACCTGCAATTGCAATTAAACCACCATCACGTAATTGTTGAAGTAATTGCATTACTTCTTTTTCTACTTGATTTCTTTGTAATCCTGTTTGTTGTGCAAATACTTCTACCAAATCTGTAACTTTACGTTGACCATTACAAGATTTCCAAAAATCAACAATAGCTTGATTTACCATAAATCCTTGTTCATGTTCATTAGCTAATACCATTGAACCATCTTCTTGTTGTACTAATTTTCCAACACCTTGAGGTAATGCTGTTTCATAATTAATTGGTGCAGGTGTATTCAAACCATTAGTACCCATTTCTTTAATTTTGAGTTTTCCTTCTTCAGTCATTTTATCCATTGTCCATGCAGGTTCCCATACAATTTCAATATTGACATTATTTACTCCAGGGACTTTTTTCGCAAATCTTGTAGCATCAGCAACTAAAGTCTCATGTAAAGGACAACCTTGAGTCGTCATTGTCATTTTAATATCAACATCATTATTCTCCTTAACATCAATTCCATAGATTAATCCCATTTCTACAATATTCAAAGGGACTTCTGGATCCATACATTGTTTCAAAGATTCTTCAATTGCTTGTGGAGAAATAGTACTCATATTTTAAACAGTAATTTGAAAAACAATAAAAACTTTGTATTAATTAGCTTGGAATAATTTTCTAATAGATTCTTCAAAAGGAGCTTTAGCCACACCTTTTTCAGTAATAATTCCTGTAATCAATTCTGGAGGAGTCATATCAAATGCAGGATTGATTACACCAATATCATCAGGTGCAGTCTTTTTATCACCAATTCCAGTTACTTCAGAACCTTTTCTCATTTCAATGATTACATCTTCAGCTTTTGTCTCCAAATCAATTGTAGATAATGGTGCTGCAACATAAAATGGGATTCCATGTTGTTTTGCCATTGTTGCTACTTGATAAGTTCCAATTTTATTAAAAACATGACCAGTTTTTACAATTCTATCAGCACCTACTACAACTTTGTTTACCAATCCATTTGCCATTGAATATCCAACTGCAGTGTCAGGAACTAAACTAACATCAAATCCATCATGCTTTAGCTCAAATGCAGTTAATCGTGAACCTTGTTGAATTGGTCTTGTTTCAGTTGCTATAACTTTTACATTTTTTCCACTTTCTCTAGTGGCTCGAATTACACCCAATGCAGTTCCATATGCTACAGTAGCTAATGCACCAGCATTACAATGAGTCATTATTGTATCATTGTCATCAAAAAGAACTGAACCATTCTTTCCCATAGACTTGTTAATTTCAATATCTTCGTCTGCCATTATTTTGGCAGTGGAAATTACTAATTCTCGAACTTGATCAACAGTTTCACCTGTCTTTGCAGCATTCATAATTTTTTCTAATCCCCAACCTAAATTTACAGCAGTTGGTCTAGTTGCAAAAAGAATTTTTTTTGCATGTTCTAGATCGGATAATAATTCATCTTTTGTTGTGGCTTTACTTTGTAAAGCAGCTAATCCTAAGCCAAATGCACCCGATACCCCAATTGCAGGTGCACCTCTAACTATCAGAGTTTTGATTGCATTTGCAACTTGATTAAAATCATCATATTCTACAAAAATTAGTTCATTTGGTAATTTAGTTTGCTCAATCATTATCACTTTATCGTTTTTCCATTCCACGGTACGTAATCCGGTTACATTCTGCATATTTCAAAAATAATAATGGTTATTAAAAATCAAGTGGTAGAAGAATTATTGTGTAGATAGATATTTTATTGTAGGCATTAAATTAAAAATAATGAATTTTTCAAATATAGAAAAAATTGATTCACAAAAAATGTACAAAGTATATGATAATTGGCCTCAAATTGCAAAAGAATCATTTGAATTCAAAAGAGAATTAGAAAATTTTGAAAATATTCAACATATAGTTTTTGCTGGAATGGGAGGTTCAGGAGCAATTGGCGATATGTTTGCATCAATTCTATCTCAAACAAAAATTCATGTTAATGTTGTTAAAGGATATCTGCTACCAAAAACATCTAATTCCGATACATTAGTAGTAATCATCAGTGTTTCAGGGAATACAATAGAAACATTATCAGTTTTAGAGTCTGCTCAAAAATTGAAATGTAAAATAATTGCATTCTCTTCAGGGGGGGAAATACAAGAATTTTGTGTTAAAAATAATATTAAACATAAAACAGTTTCTAAATTTCATTCACCAAGAGCAACATTTACTTCATATCTATATACAATTCTAAAAGTTCTTCATCAGACATTAAATATTAAAGAAAAGGATATTTTAGAATCAATTAAAAAATTAGATGAACTCAATAAAAATATCAATAGTTCTAATTTAACAAATAACAATCCATCGCTTAATTTAGCAAAATGGATAACAAATATTCCAATTATTTATTATCCATTTGGGTTACAAGCAGCAGCAATAAGATTTAAAAATTCACTTCAAGAAAATTGTAAAATTCATGCTATTGCAGAAGATGTTATTGAGGCATGTCATAATGGAATTGTATCTTGGGAAAAAAAATCAAACATATTACCAATTTTAATTAGAGGTAGTGAAGACAATATTAAAACAAAACAAAGATATAAAATTTTGAAAGAATTTTTTAAAACAAATAACATTGAATATAAAGAAATAATTTCGATAGATGGAAATATTTTATCAAAACTAATAACATTAATTTATTTATTAGATTATACTTCAATCTACAATGCAATAATTAACAATACAGATCCATCACCAGTAAAATCAATTGATTTTATTAAAAAAAGAATATCTTAATTTTCAGAAATTTTTTGTTCAACAATTTTTCTATATTTTGGAAAAATAGTATCTTGATAGTTATTTTTAAAAATTTCAAGAAATAAAACATCGTCAATTGCAGTTAGTAGATGAGCAACAAATGGTGGAACATCTATATTGTAAGGAGAGTCATAAATCATTTTTTTTTCTTTGTGTGTTTTAGTGTTAAATTCCATATATTCTACTTTTCCTGAAATAAGATTATGAGAAGAATGGAAAGGGTGAAAATGACCACCTCGAGAAAAACCTTGTTTAATTTCTACTAAATTCAAGAAATTTGGACCATTTTTCATGAAAATGATAGTTCCACGTTTATCTGAAACGGTTTTTAAATATTCTAAATTAGATTTAATGGTCATTTGTTCAATTTCTAGATAATTGTGATAATAATACTATCTAAGCATACACATGACAAGTTTATAAAATATGATTAAGGGATTTTAAGAATAATGAAGACTTTCAAAGGTAAAAAAATTCTGATAACTGGAGGTACAGGATCTTTAGGTCAAGCATTAACAAAAAGACTTTTGAAAGATAATGTAGACGTTATTAGAATTTTTAGTAGAAATGAAAATAAACAAGTCGTAATGGAATCAGAATTTAATGATGACAGATTAAGATTTCTATTAGGAGACATAAGAGATCAAACTAGATTAGAAAGAGCATTAGAAGATGTCGATATTGTGTTTCATGCAGCTGCGCTAAAACACGTACCAGTAGTAGAGTATAATCCATTTGAAGCAATTAAAACAAATGTTATTGGTTCTAGTAATGTAATTGAAGCATGCTTACATGAAGATGTTGAAGTTGCTGTAGGAGTCGGAACAGATAAAGCTGTTTCACCATTAAACACATATGGTGCAACAAAATTACTAATGGAAAAATTATTTGTAACTGCAGGGAATTATCTTGATCAGAGAAAACATAAAACAAAATTTCTTGCTCTAAGATATGGTAATGTTTTAGGAAGTAGTGGTTCAGTAATACCAAAATTTATTGATCAAGTTAAAGCTGGAAAAAAACTCAGTATAACAGATCCATCTATGACACGATTTAGTATAACAATGGATCAAGCATTAGAATTTATTTTATCATCAGTAATTATGAGTAAAGGTTCAGAAGTATTTATTCCAAAAATTAAAGCATATGATATTGAAACAGTAAAAGAAGCAATGAAAGGATTATTTGATAATGTTAAAGATATAAAAATTCCAGTTAGACAAGGTGAAAAATATCATGAAACTTTGATTAATGCTGATGAATTAAAGTATACAGTTGAAACAGATTCAAGATATATAATTTCAAGAGTGTTTGGAAGTGAAATTAAAAAAGGAACGTATCCAAAAATGGAAAAAATGAAGCTAAAAGAACAGTATTCATCAGATGTTGTTCAAAAAATGAATAAGGAAGAATTAATGAAATTAATTAAGAAAAGTGGACTTTTAACAAAAAATAAATAATTAATTTTTTAAAAATTGTAAAAAATATAAAAAAATTAAAAATTACGCTCTATTTAAATAGAATTTAAATAAAAATTATAAAAAATAAGAGTATTAAGAAAATAATTAAATTAAAACAAAAATGTATACAGTTAGAGAAGTACTGGTTTAGATATGAAAAAAATTAAACTTTTTGATCCTTTTATTGATAAAGAAGAAGAAACAGCAATTTTACGTGTTTTAAAAAGTCATTTTTGGGCATCAGGTTCAGGAATAGGAAATGTTCAAAAATTTGAAAATTCGTTCAAAAAATATATCAATTGTGATCAGTGTGTAGCAGTAAATTCAGGATCTGCTGCATTACATTTAGCTCTTTCACTTTTTGATTTAAAGGGAAAAGAAGTAATTTTGCCATCATTGACATTTATTTCAACTGCTCATGCTGTAATCCAAAATGGAGGCAAGCCAATTTTTGCAGAAGTTGATGAAAAAACATTGTGTATAGATCCTGAAAAAATTAATGAGAAAATTAATGAGAAAACAAAAATTATTTTACCAGTTCATTATGCAGGAATGTCAAGTGATTTAACAGCAATTGAAAAAATTAGCAAAAAAAATAACATAGATTTAGTTGAAGATGCAGCTCATGCTGTAGGTACAAAATATAATGGAAAAAAAATTGGAACATGTGGTAAAGCAGTATGTTTTAGTTTTCATCCTGTAAAAAATTTAGCAATGCCAACTGGAGGTTTAATTGCTATTAATTCTAAAAATGCAAAAAAAATTGCTAACGACTTAAAATCAAAAAGATGGTGTGGAATTTCAGATAGAAATGAAACAACATATGATGTAACTAGAAATGGTTGGAATTATTATATGAATGAATTTTCAGCTGCAGTAGGATTAGTTCAATTGAAAAAATTAAAAAAAATGAATGAAATTAAAAAAAGTATAGCAAAAATTTACAGTGATGAAATAAAACTTGAAAATAAAATGGAATTTAATAAAAATTGTTCATATCATATTTATTGGATTAGAATCAAAAATAGGAATAAATTTTTAAAAGAAATGAAAAGAAATGGTATAGAAACTGGAATTCATTATAAACCAGTTCATACAATGACATATTATAAAAATAAAATAAAATTACCAATAACAGAAAAAATTGGAAATGAAATTGTTTCAATACCTGTTCATCAAAATCTTAAAGAAAATGAAGTATGGAAAATCATTAAAACCATAAATAAATTTTCATAATAACTAAATAATATTCAAATTCAGATTAAATATGAAAACAATATCAATCAGACAACCAGGATATTTACCATATTTAGGATTCTTTAAAAAAATTCAATCTGTTGACGAATTTATTTTTCTTAATGATGTACAATATTCAAGAGGAGATTGGGATAATAGGAATAAGATTAGAACAACAGAAGGTTCATTGTGGTTAACAGTTCCAATTTTAAATAATTCTAAAAAATTACTTAATGAAGTTACAATTGATAATTCTAGTAATTGGATATACAAACATAAATCTGCAATAAAACATAATTATGAAAATTCACCTTTTTTTGATAAGTACTGGAATCATATTGAAGAAATTTTAGATAAATCATATACAAAATTACTTGAACTAAACATAGCATTAATCAATTATTTTATTTCAGTTTTAAAAATTAAAACAAAAATTATTTTTTCATCAGATTTAAATTTAGATTCTACAGGATCAGAAAAATTATTAGATATTTGTAAAAATTGTAATGCTCAAATATACCTATCAGGAGAACTAGGTACAAATTATCTGAATGAGAAAATTTTTGAAAAAGAAGGAATTCAAGTAATTTTTGAAAAATTTATTCATCCAACATATTCACAAAAATTTGAAGAATTTATTCCAAACATGTCAATTATTGATTTATTATTTAATGAGGGTGAAAACTCAATTGATATATTAAAAAATTCTAAAAATTATTAATTAATTATTCGAATTACTTCAAATGCTTCTGCGTATTGTTTTCCACAAACACTCCCCCATTTTTTAGCAGTAATATCAATATTTTCTATAGATCTAGGATGTGGGAATTTTTTTAATTCATTTTCATATGCTTTCATTGCACGAATTTTAACTGAAATATTTTTTGAAATATTTACAAAATAATTAGGATTAAATGATATAGGATAATTCCATTCCATAGATGAAATTACACCAAAAGAAAACAATTGGGGTGTGTTTTTATTTGTAGGTCTACATGCAGTTAAACAACATTCATAGACTAATCTATGATCAATGTTCAAATCCCCATAATGGTTAGTAAATATAATATCAGGTTTATTTTTTTCAATTTCTTTTTCAATTACTTTAATAATTTTTAATCTTGAAATAGAATCTAATTCATTATCTGGAAAATCATAGAAAATAGAATTTGTTATTCCTAAAATTTTGTTTGATTTCAAAGCATTTGCTTTGAGTTTTTTAATTTCTTTATCCATTAATTTTTGATCTTTAACAGTAATTTCATATGAAGATTTTGTTGAATATCCAGGATTTCTTCTTGAAGTAATTCCAGTAGTAAGATATACAATACTAACCTTATCACCATTTGAAGCATATTTTGCAATTGTTCCACCCATTCCTAAAACTTCATCATCAGGATGGGCTACAATAATTAAAATATTCATTATTTAACCAATTAAAATAATTTTATTAATCTTTTCTATTTACAAATTTTTTATTTATTTTTATAATATTCTTTTTTAATTTTCATAGGATTTCCACTAACTAATGAAAAAGGTAAAATTTTGACACCATCAACAATAGTACCTGAGGCAATAACAGTATGATGACCAATTTCAGCACCTCCTTTAATTACACAATGTGAACCTACAAAGACATTATTTTCCAAAGTGATATTTTTACGTTCAATATCACAATTATTATCAAGGCATTTTTTATGAGAATCTGCAGAATTTATTGAAACAAATGATGCAATATCACAATTATCTCCAATTTTGATTTTTGAATTTTTTGCATTTATTTCTGAAAAAAATCCAATACTAACATTCTTTCCAATAATTGGATCACCGGCAATTTTTACAAATGGATGAAATTCATTTTTTTCAAACTCAGTAAATTTTGCAAAAAACTCTTCAAACTCATCAAACCCCATTATGAATAATCACCTGTTTGTAATAATTCATTTTTCATTAAATCTCTTGTTGTTCTTTTTCCAATTATTTCATCAAACATTTTTGGCGGTAATCCAGTTCCTGGACGTTTAATCCCTATTTTGTGTGAATCAATAACTTCATTTTTTTTAATATCAGTTAATACAACTATACTTTTTCTAGCCAATTTTTTCATTTTTTGTTCATCAATTGTTGGTTCTACAAGTCCATTTCCCATCATCAAATATGATTTTTTTATATCATTAATCCAATTTTTGAGTCCAAGAGGATTTTCTGAAAACCAATGATCAGGTCCAGGTAAGTTATTATCCAATGTAAAATGTTTTTCAAATATACAAGCACCTACAGAAACTGCTAAAGAAGATGCTAAACTTCCTTGAGTATGATCAGAAAATCCTAAAGGTATTTGAAATTCATTTTTTAAGGTATTAAATTTAAGTAAATTTACATTTTCAGGTGGTGTTGGATATTCTGAAGTACATAAAAGAAGAATAAAATTATTATTTATTTTTTGTAAAGTACTTACTGTTTCTTTAATTTCATCTAAGTTTGACATTCCACAAGATAAAATTAATGGTAAACCAGTGGATGAATATTCTTTCAATAATGGAATGCTAGTAAAATCATCTGAACCAACTTTAATTGCTTTAATATCTAAATCAATTAACAAATCTAAATCAGATTTTGAAGATGGTGAAGATAAGAAAATAATTTGTTCTTGATCACATTTTTCTTTAATTTGAAACCATTCTTTACGTGAAAATTGATATTTTTTGAACATTTTCAACATTGGTTCGATAATTTCTTTACCTTGACTAACATAGGTATATGTTAAATTTGGATCAGCTACAAGTTCTTCAGCATCAAATGTTTGAAATTTAATTGCTGTTGCACCAGATTCTTTAGCAATTTCAATCATTTTGAAAGCATTTTCAATTATACCATTATGATTAATTCCAGCCTCAGCAATAATAAACGGAGGATTAGTAAGTCCTATCTCATAATTTTCAATTTTAATTGGTTTCATAGATAACATACTCCTAATTATCAAGATTATATTTTTTATTTATTTTTATAATATCAGGATTTTTTTCAATTAATTCAATTATATCATCAGTTAAAATAGGATTTTTTGAAATATTACTTGCAATAAACCTAACAAATTCAAGATCTTCCTCATAATCAACTGTCCAACGATATCCAGATTGATTATTTTCTTGTTTAAAATTCCCAATTGTAAATTTATCTAAATTATTATAAAAATATGGAGTAACGTGTTCTCTATCAAAATCATCATCAGTTTCCATCCAAGCTTTTTCTAATGCATTAAAAGAAAAAACTTCAGTTTCAGTTCCATAAGGAAATGTTCTCGGATGTGTATTAGCAACATAGTCAAATTTATTTTCAATAAATTTTTGAATTACATTATCTACAATTACTGGATCAATTAATGGACAATCTGCAGTAATTCTAACAATTATTGAACTTGATTCAATTTTTGCACATTGATAATATCTATCTAAAACATTTTTTGCAGAACCTCTAAACACAGATATATTTTTTGAAA
>Ga0315321_10002361_pt1 | contig 14628 bp, 13 predicted proteins | sample M180m21515metaG_FD_203464 | JGI IMG/M metagenome (GOLD analysis project Ga0315321, IMG submission 203464) | Ammonia-oxidizing marine archaeal communities from Monterey Bay, California, United States - M1 80m 21515 | ecosystem: Environmental > Aquatic > Marine > Intertidal zone | place: USA... | reverse complement strand
GCGCGAAGGTGATTTCGTCCTCCGTCGGTGCGAAAGCCTTGTTGATCACATCCACTTGGTCCGGATGGATCGCGACCTTGCCGGTGAACCCGGTTTTGCGGCCTTGCAGGGCTTCTTTGAAGAGGCCGTCTAAATCCCGGAAGTTTGGGTAGACCGAATCAACGGGTTCCGTCTCCGCGGCTTTACATGCCGCGAGGCAGAGCGAGCGGGCGAGGCGGTAGACATCCTCATATCCGCCGCCTTCCATTTGGTTCGTGAAGGCACCGAGTGCTGCGGATAGGTCTTCTGCACCCCAGGTCATGCCGTAAATACGGTCACTGGCGCCGACGAAGCTATCCATCGTGAAGAGCGAACGTGCGGTTTCGGTCGCGACTACCAGGATTTTGGTGCGGCCAACCTGAATATTCTCCCGCGCTTCCAAAGCAGAGAGCATGTGATCGAGCTTGATCGCTTCTGCTGCAGAAAACGTCTTCGGCAGGATGATGCCATCTGGTGATCCGCCCATGACGGCGGCCAGATCAACCAAGCTTAAATCCGTATCCAGCGGATTGATGCGCACCCAAAGTGATTGCGGGCGCAGCTTGTCCCGGCTTTGCAGCAGATAATCATGCGCCCTCTGGCGGGCTTGGGGGAGGTTGTCTTGATTGACGGAATCTTCGAGATCCAGGATTAGGGCGTCAGCGGCGGTGCCGGACGCTTTCTGGTATTTGCGCTCGCTATCGGCGGGCACAAACAAAAAGCAGCGGAGCGGGTCCATGGAGTGAGTTCCTTTTTTGAGCTTATACGGGGCGCTTCATCATCAGGCCCATGCGCTTGCAATAGGCGACTTCTTTGCCGTGCTGGTTGATGCCGCGATGCTCAAACGTGACGATGCCCTGGGTTGGGCGGGATTTGGATTCGCGTTTTTCCAGAATCGTGGTTTCGGACCGGATCGTATCGCCATGGAATACGGGGTTGCGAAACGCGCAATCGGTCATGCCGAGATTGCCGACCGTGGTGCCAAGTGTTGTGTCGCCGACAGACACGCCTATAACGAGCCCAAGCGTGAACAGTGAGTTCACCAGCCGTGCGCCATGCTCGCTTTGCTTGCCGAATTCTTCATCCAGATGCAGCGGTTGGGGGTTATGGGTCAAAGCGCAGAACATCACGTTGTCCATTTCCGTGACCGTGCGGGTCAGGTCATGCTTGAAAACTGTGCCTTCTTTGAAGTCTTCAAAATACAGTCCAGCCATGGGACGTTTCCTCCGGTAATTTGTGCGGTATGCTGGTGTGATGAAAGCCTAACCGGGCGAGAGACACAAGAATGACGCGTAGACGCGGTTCCCTGATATCAATCGGCTTTATTGCCATGCTCGCTTTAGCGCTTGCTGTGGCTTGGGTTGGCTATGAACCGATGGTGCTGCAGCGCATGGGCGAAGACCGTGCGGCGGACCAGCGCTGCGCAAATGCGATTCGGAACGGCGCGCCCAGCTTCCGTTGGCAACAAACGGCGGGCGCAGATGGTGCCAGTCTGGAATATGTCATCGCAGTGCAGAATAGCTCCAACGGTCCTTGTTTCGCACGCTACGAAGTTTTGGCGACAGCGCCGGGTGCGACGAAGCTATTGGAAGGCGGATTGGCGATTTCGGGCGGACGCACGAGCGAGATCGTGCTGCAGCTTGGCCGCTACAACAGCGCAGACCACGCTGCCGGGCGGGTGCCACGCCCTAAGGAACTCAAGGTTTGGGGCACAGGCGTGCCGCCTGGCCAGCAAATCGCTCGCTAAACACACTAAAGGAAGACTGATGCGCCAGGACGTTCGCGGAAATCCGGTTGATACTGAAAGCGATGCGGCGCTGAAAGCGTTCGATACATGCATCGCCCGCTTCTTTGAATTCCGTGCGGACGCAGCAGACTATGCCGACGCCGCAATTGCAGCGGACCCAGACTGCGCGATGGCACAGTTGCTCAAAGGCTATCTGCTGATGGGTGCGCAATCTCGGAAGATGCTGCCTGTTATCCAAGCGCATATGGATGCGGCAGCGGCCAAGGGCTTGGATAGTCGCGGCCAAGGTTGGCTCGCTGGCTTGAAAGCCCTGCATGGCAATGATCTGGCGGCAGCGTCTACGGCGTTCTACGCGCACTTGGCGGAATGGCCGGTGGATCTGTTCATTCTCAAACAGATGCAACAGCAGAGCCTGTTCTGGCGAGGCCGAAGCCTTGATCTCCGCGATTCGATGCTCCGCGTTAGCCATGCCTGGACAGAAGACCTGGAAGGCTACGGCCACTATCAGGGCATGCTGGCCTTTGGCTACGAGGAAGCGGGCGATTATGCCGCCGCTGAGCGCCATGGCCGCGCGTCCGTCGCGCGCAATCCGGATGATATCTGGGGCATTCATTCCGTCGCGCACGTTCTAGAGATGCAGGGTCGGCATGCAGAGGGCATCCAGTGGATCAACTATCCGCTGGACGCATGGGCTGACCGTGCGCCGCTGGCCCGCCATATCTGGTGGCACAGGGCGTTATTCCACTGGGATTCAGGAGATTATGATGGCGCGCTCGATCTGTTCGATAACGCAGTATATCCAGGTGATTCGGCAGCCTATATCGATATTCAGAACGCAACCGCACTGCTTTGGCGCCTAGAGATGACGGGCGTGGATGTTGGTGACCGGTGGGAGGTAATGGCGGGGCAGGCGGAAACAATCCTGGACGATCAGTTGCTCGCCTTCACGGATACCCATATTGCCGCCGCATTGAACCGCACAGGTCGTGGCGAAGCCGTCGCGCGCCACCGGCAGACGCTGGCTGAGCGGGCGGATGGTGATGGCTGGGGTGCAAAGCTCACCCAAGACGCCACCCTGCCGCTGGCAGATGCCGTGCAAGCCTATTTCAACGGAGATTACGCGCGCGCTTGCGACGGATTCCTAAGTTGCATGGAAGATTGGAGCCGTGTCGGCGGCAGCCATGCCCAACGCGACCTTTATGCGCAGGCGCTGATTGATTCGGCCGTCAAAGCAGGCCGAAAGCCATTGGCTCAGGCGCTTTTGGCTGAACGTGGTGCCCAACATGCGGCCAGCAAAGGCGTGCCCTATTGGCGGGCGCAGATGGCCGCATAGGAATTTTAGCCTGCGCGCGCCATATCTGATAAAACCAACGTATGGAGTTACCAGATGTTAAAATTCGCATTCCGCGCCGTTGCTCTTGCTCTAGCGTTTGCATCACTGCCCGCCGCGGCGCATGGCTACAAAGCGGGTGATATCAGCATTGACCACCCTTGGAGCCGGGCGACGCCTAAGGGCGCGCCGACTGGTGCTGGATATCTCTCGATTGAGAACAATGGTGCCGCGGACAGGCTCGTATCCGCAGAGTGCGCGTGCTCGGCAATGACCGAGATTCACATGATGAAGCGGGAGGGCGATGTAATCCAAATGCATCAGCTGCCAGATGGTCTCGTGATACCAGCCAATGACAGCTACGAGCTGCAGCCTGGCGGCGCGCATCTCATGTTTATCGGCTTGAAGCAGCAATTGAAGGCCAATGATGAGATCAAAGTTCGATTAGTGTTTGAAAAAGCAGGGCCGCTCGACGTTGCATTTAAAGTCTCGCCACTGCGCAAGCGGAAGTAGCTCCCAAGTTTTTGCCTAGCTGTAATGCGATTGTAACGGGTTGAAGCTATCCATCTTTTATGAGCTTCTTGTCCCATATCCGTAAACCAGTCGCAGCCTTTGGGGGCGGCGCATCCTATGTTGGAGAGACTGGCGGCATGAGTGACCAAATTGCAGCGCCTGAAACAGCATCAAGCAGCGTTCTCAATCGCGCCTGGTCGCAAATTGCGCGCACCGTCAAAGAAATTGGGCCGCGTCGCCGGGATAGTGAGATCAGTTTAAAGGCTGACCTGCCGGAAACCGACGAGGAACGCCTGCTCGCGGCTTTCCAGGAATGCGTCGATAGCAGGGGTGGGGAAGTTGCGGCTCGCGCCCGCGCCGCCGCCATCGGTCAGGCCTATTTGGGCCTGAATGAAGATGGTCGCCGCCGTTTCGCCGCACTGCTCGCTGAACGCTTTGCCGTAGACCGCGCGGCTGTAGATGCAGCGATCCAGGATGTTCAAAGCGCTGAAAACGGTGACGCGCGCATGAAGGCCGAAACCCGCCTTCGCGATGCACTGCAAGCCCCAAGAGTCCGGGTGCTTCGCCAGTTCAACGCTTTACCGGAGGGCGTGAAGTTCCTCGTCGACATGCGGGCTGAATTGCTTAGCTGGCAGCGTGAAACGCCAGCATTGACACCACTTCAGCAGGACCTGCAACGTCTGCTCGCCAGTTGGTTTGATGTGGGCTTCCTCCAGCTTCAGCAGATTGATTGGAGCGCACCTGCAGCACTCCTAGAAAAGCTGATCGAGTATGAAGCGGTGCATCGCATCCGGTCATGGGACGATCTGAAAAACCGGCTCGACTCGGACCGGCGCTGCTACGCCTTCTTCCATCCGCGCATGCCTGATGAGCCGTTGATTTTCGTTGAAGTGGCATTGGTCCAGGGCATTGCGGGTGATGTTGGTGAGCTTCTGGATATGGATAAGCCCGCCGGGGATCCAGCCCGGGCGGACACCGCAATTTTCTATTCCATCTCTAATGCGCAAAAGGGCCTCGCCGGCATTTCCTTTGGCGATTTCCTGATCAAGCGCGTTGTTGCGGCCTTGTCGCAAGAATTGCCGAACCTGAAGAACTTCGCGACGCTATCGCCAATCCCAGGCCTCGCGCGCTGGATGAGCACGAAGCCGGATGAGGCTGAAGCGACACCGCTGACTTCGGATGAGCGCAAGGCGCTTAGCGCTGCGATTGCGGCTGCTAATGCGGGCCTGTCTGGAGAGGGCAAAACGGCGGCACTCGATGCTGGCGATCCGCCCAAACCGCTGGATGCTGACCTGTCCGATCAAGACCTCATCACCGCCGCCCTCGCCATTGAGTACTGGAGCGAGGACACAGGCTTGGCTGCAGCGCTGGCACCCCCCATGCTCCGCTTAGCCTCCGACTACCTGCTAAACCGCAAGGGCCGGGGTGGTCGTGCACTTGACCCCGTTGCCCATTTCCATCTCTCCAACGGTGCACGCATGGAGCGGCTAAACTGGCTGGGCGATCGGTCCGGCAATGGCATCCGCCAGTCTGCGGGCATGATGATCAACTACCTCTACAAACTCTCAGAGATCGATCAAAATCACGAATCTTACTCCGCCCTAGACCGCATAATCCCTGTCTCAAACGGCATCAAGGCGCTGGCTAAGCGCTGAAGTCGAGCGCGGCCTCCGGGCCGGGCCATAGCTGATTGGCTAGCGGCAGCCATGCAGCAGCACGGGCGCGGATTGATTGCTCGTTCCAATGGTCATGTTCAGCCAATGCGCGGGTCGCAAGATATCGGGATTGCCCGTAGATCGCACGGCGTTCTTCGAAACCTGCATTCCGCAGCTTGGCGGTTAGCTGTGGTTCCAACAGCGCTAGATTGCCGATTGAATCGACAGCGGTGTTTCGTGCGCGGACAATGTCATCCATCGCCATGGATTCGTCATAGGATGGATCGGGCCAATGCCGCTTTGCAGCGTCGCTCCAATCTTGCGGCATGATGTGGTCCAGGTGTGGTGCCTCGATGGTAATTTCCCGAAAGGGCCTGCCGGACTGGGCGGCTTCAAGCTCCAGCAGCAATTGCCGCATACGCTGGCCACTATCTTGTCGGTAAAGCGGTTCGCGAACCCAGTGATTGCCGAACCGCGCGTTTGCAGCCCATAACCCATCAATGCCTAACTGATCTGCTAGATATTGCATCACGGTTCGCTTAGTGCATCCGTCGCGCTGCATGTGGCGGCATAGGCTCGCGAGCGTCCTGTGCAAGTTTCTGCGGCTAAGGCCGCAAACAGTCCGCCGCACAATATACCCCAGGATCGCCTGGCCGGCTGACCGCCGTTCATCTTGGGTAAGCGCATCAGCATTTGCCAAGGCAAGGAGCGGTGGAATGGCGGCGGTTGGTTTCCAAGGTTGGAGCCGTGGGCCGAGTTCCGCGAGGCATGGGTGCGTCGCTGGCGCTTTTGGATCGATGAGCGTGCGATAGTGCGCGCCATTTACTGCGATCTGCTGGACTTCATCTGCGACTGAATGAAAAGCGGGCGGAGATTTCTGCACATGAGCGCGGTAGGTGTGGAATATCCGCTTGGTTGATGGGCCCCCAGCTCCGGTAGAAACAAGGAAGTAGCGCTACAGGTTATCGATCCGTGGCTGTCGCACTCGGCCGCCAAGTTCTGATTCGCGCCAAAACGGATCATTGGCAAAAGGCTGCCAGTATTCGCGGATCACGGCAGCCGCATCCTCCCCATTGATGCGCGCGCGGCGGACGATGTCATTGCGGATAAGGTCAGCGGCATCCAGTGGCGCGCCTCTGTCGTTCAAGGCTTCAAAAATTGCAGGGCCGTCATCCTCTGGTGCCAGGAAAATTGCAAGCAGATGAAAATCTTCAAGGATCGCTTGCAGTAGCGCATCAGCCCGCTCGGTGATTGAGGCCTTGCGGACGCTTGGGTCGAAAGCAGCAATGCTGGAGCCATCAATGAACGCATTGGTCCATTCCAGCAGCGAGACATACGCGGCCAGGCAATCTGGCCCACCAATTGACCGGCGAAACCTGGCACCACCTCTGGCGAACCTGTCTGGCCAGCGTGCGCATAAGGATTTCCGGTCCCCGGCTTTAACGGCATACCGGATATGCTCGGCGTCGGCCTCCGCGCCCGTTAGCTTCGGATGCGCTATCTCGGTGTTTTCGAGCCGCCGCCGGGCATCGGCTGCAATGAAATCAAGTTCCCACGCTTGAGCTGCTGCAGCCAGGGCCGCGACGCTTCGATGTAAGGTGATCAGCCTTTGTTGACCGTCAATAATTTGCAGATATTGGTTCGGATTTGGGGATTGCGCCCATAAAGTGTGGAGCGGTTTCTTTTGAACCACTTAAACGCAATGCAGCGCGGCGCTCAACATCTGACCAATATGGTGCTAATTGGTCGGATTCGGTCCAGATATATCGACGTTGGATTAAAGGGGTGCGAAAGCTGCGGTCGGGCGTGAATAAGGCACCGACGGATAAAGACTCAGTTTGCATATTTCCCCCAATGTATACGTCTTTGGAGAACTTTAGGATGTCGTATGAGATATACAATAGAAAGTATAATTAATTAGACGCCTATAGGTAGTGAGTATCCGTATTTGACCTGTTTCAATGCAAAGCTGGACTTGATATTGGCGACGCCGGGGAGGTTTGTCAGGCGGTCCATCAGGAAGCGGTGGAAGGCGTCTAGGTCTGGGGCTACGACGCGGAGGAGGTAGTCTGCGTCGCCGGTCATCAGATAGCATTCCATGACTTCGGGGGCGTCTGTGACTGCGGTCTCAAACGCCTCCAAATTAGCCTCAGTTTGTCGTTCTAGGGTGACGTGTAGGAAGACGCTGACGGGCAATCCAACGGCGGCAGCATCAATGATGGCAGCACGGCCTCGGATCACGCCCGAAGCCTCAAGCGCCCGGACCCGGCGCAGGCAGGGCGACGGTGATAATCCGACACTCTGGGCGAGCGCCACATTGCTAAGCCCGGCATCCGCCTGTAGCGCTTGCAGAATTCGTAAGTCTGTCTGATCAATCGTGAATTTTGGCATGATATAGCTTTTTAATAATAGATTTTAGCATGGTGTTGCAAATTATGCGCATTAAGCGCGCAAGAAAACAAGAATGCGCTGTTTGAACCCAGCTATACTCGGGCGATATATTTCGGGGAGACCGCCACCATGTCTAATCGTTCAAAGCCGCAAACAAACCGCGTCAAGTTGATGGAAACGCTAGCGGACCGGGTGCTTTGGCTATCCAGCTGGGTCATCCATAACGCCAATCACATCCGGCCTAATCTGGATGGCCTGAAGGTTGGCGGGCATCAGGCGTCGAGTGCGTCATGTGCGCAGATTCTGACGGCGCTATATTTCTACGCGCTGCGCCCCCAAGACAGGGTGGCGGTGAAGCCCCATGCAAGCCCAGCCTATCATGCAATCCAATACCTGATGGGCCGCCAGACCCGCGAAAAGCTGGAACGATTCCGTGCCCTTGGTGGCGCGCAGGCCTATCCATCCCGCAGCAAGGACGCGGACGACGTAGATTTCTCTACAGGTTCCGTCGGCCTGGGTGCCGCAATGACGGTGTTTGCGTCCCTGGCGCAGGATTATGTCGCTGCGCACCAAGGGCTCAAGAACCCTGCCGCTGGGGAGGAGCCAGGCCGCATGGTCGCCATCGTCGGCGATGCGGAACTGGATGAGGGCAATATCGCAGAATGCCTGATGGAAGGCTGGAAGCACGACGTCCGCGATGTCTGGTGGGTGATTGATTACAACCGCCAAAGCCTTGATAGCGTGGTCAATGACGATTTGTTTGACCGGATCATGGGCTTGTTCAAAGCCATGGACTGGAACGTCGTTGAGCTGAAATACGGCAAGCGGCAGCAGGCAGCATTTGCTGAGACTGGCGGCAAGGCGCTGCGCACATGGATCGATGAATGCCCCAACAGCACGTATTCCGCGCTCACGTTTAAAGGTGGTGCGGCGTGGCGGGAACGGATTGAGGATGAAATCGGCCATAAGCCCGGCATTCGCGCCATTTTAGACAAACGCGATGACGCAACCCTCGCGCGGTTGATGGAGGATTTGGGCGGCCACTGTCTCGAAACTCTCATGGAAGCCTTCGATGAAGCGGCAAAAACGGATGCGCCGACATGCTTCATCGCCTACACGACCAAGGGCTTCGGCCTGCCGCTGGCGGGGCACCAGGACAATCATGCGGGCCTCATGACTGTCGACCAGATGGCGACCTTTAAGGCCGCCCACAACGTGCCGGATGGGGCTGAATGGGAACCCTGGGCTGGTGTTGATGATCAGGCCGCAGCGTTGCAAGCACTCGTCGAAGCTGCGCCCTTCATCGCCCGGAAAACCGCGCCGCCCATTAAGAAGACTAAGATCGCGGTGCCTGACCTGGCCGTTAAAGGATCAGCGAAGTCATCTACCCAGGAAGGCTTTGGCCGCATCCTGGCAGAAGTCGCCCGAAATGGCGGCGAGTTGGCCGAACGCATTGTCACGACATCGCCAGACGTGACGGTCTCAACCAATCTTGGCGGATGGGTCAATCGCACCGGCGTGTTCAGCCGGAAGCCGAAAGCGGATGTATTCAAGGCCGAAAACGTGCCGTCCACGCAGCGCTGGGAAGAAAAACCGGAAGGCCGCCATCTGGAATTGGGGATCGCAGAAAACAATTTGTTTCTGGCGTTGGCGGCCCTTGGGCTGACCGAGCCACTCTTTGGACGGCGGTTGCTGCCGGTCGGAACGCTCTATGATCCGTTTGTTGCACGCGGTCTGGATGCACTGATTTATGCGCTGTATCAGGGTGCCAAGTTCATGGTCGTCGGCACGCCTTCGGGTGTGACGCTTGCGCCAGAGGGCGGTGCACACCAAAGCCAAACAACCTCGCTCATCGGCATGGGGTTGCCCAATCTGCACAGTTACGAACCGGCTTATGTGGATGAGCTGGCGGTTATTATGCAGGCCGGATTCGAGGAAATGCTGTCTGATGACGGTGTGTCCTCATACCTCCGCCTCTCCACCAGAGGTTTGGAGCAGCCCCAGCGTCAGATGGATGCAGGTCTTAAGCAGGCTGTGCTGAAAGGCGCCTATTGGCTGAAACCGCCCGGACAATCGGCAGATATCATCATTGCCGCCATGGGCGCAGTTGTTCCTGAAGCTTTGGAGGCTCATGCCGCATTGCAGGAAGACTGCCCGGATGCCGGTGTGCTGGTGATAACGTCGCCCGATCTGCTGCACGAGGACTGGCTTCGGGCTGAACGCGCGAATCGTCTGGAGCACGCGCACATCCGTACTTTGCTTGGCGCTGCCCCACTGGGTGCTGGCCTTGTCACAATCTGTGATGCGCATCCGGCGACGCTCGGGTGGATCGGTGCCGCTTCGGGTAGGGATGTGGCCGCACTTGGCGTTGAGGGCTTTGGGCAATCCGCCAATCTGCCAGACCTATATCGCACGCTGCGTATCGACGCAGATGCCATATTGGATGCGGTTGCACGGGTTATCTGGCGTGCGCAAACCGCCTAAACAGTAGCGGATTGCATGTTAAATACGGCTGCAAGCGCGATTCCGGGCGCCCAGGCCTTTCGCAGTGGGCTTGAATGCTATAGAACGCGCGGTTCGTAGCGGCTTTACGATGTCGATATGCGGGTGTGGCGGAATTGGTAGACGCGCCAGATTTAGGTTCTGGTGACCTACGGTCGTGGGGGTTCGAGTCCCTTCACCCGCACCATCGGCACTATAAAGCCAGGACATAATCTTCTTTCTCAGGCGACGGATTATTCAGGATGCAGGTGACGGAAACGCTGGCCGAAGGCCTTAAGCGCGAGTACAAAATGGTGATCGAAGCTGGCGAAATTGACGCCGCTGTTGAAGATCGCTTGAAGGAAATGGCGCCGACGGTGTCCCTGCCCGGGTTCCGCCCTGGCAAAGCGCCTGTCAAGATCCTGCGTCAGCGCTTTGGTAAGTCTGTCATGGGCGAGGCGATCGATCAGAAAGTCCGCCAGATCGTCAATGATACCTTCGAAGACCGTGGCCTTACGCCCGCGATTGAGCCGGACATCGATTTCGGTGAATTTGAAGAAGGCAAAGATCTTGAGTTCACGCTCAAGACCGAAATCATGCCCGAGATTGAACCGGCAGATTTCTCGACCTTTGAATTGGTCCAACTTGAAGTGCAGGCCAAAGACGAAGAGATCGAAGCAGAATTGAACAATCTGGCTGAAGCCGCCCGCGAAGCGACCGAAGTTACGGAAGCGCGCCCTGCGGTCGATGGCGATATCCTCACCATTGATTTTGTCGGCAGCGTGGACGGCGAAGAATTCCCAGGTGGTCAGGCAGATGCCTATGACCTGGAATTAGGCGCTGGCAGCTTCATCCCCGGCTTTGAAGAGCAACTCGTTGGCGCATCCGCTGGCGATGAGCGCGAAGTCAACGTCACATTCCCAGAAGAATATGGCGCTGAACATCTGGCTGGCAAAGCCGCTGTGTTTAAAGTGAAAGTGCATGGCCTGAAAGAAAAAGCCGCCCCTACAATTGACGATGAGCTGGCAAAGCGCGTTGGCATGGAAGATTTGGCGACGCTGAAAACACAGATCGCTGAGCGCATTTCCAAATCCTACGAAGAAGCTGCGCGCAGCCGCACCAAACGCGAACTCTTCGACAAGCTGGATGAAACCCACACGTTCGATGCGCCGCCGACACTGGTTGAGCAGGAATTCGAAGCGATTTGGGGTCAAGTCAAAGAGCAGCTTGAAGGTGACAACGCTGAAGAAGTCCGTGAAGGTAAAACGGATGAAGAGCTTGAAGCTGAATACCGCGTTTTGGCCGTGCGCCGGGTCCGCCTTGGGCTGCTGCTCGCTGAAGTTGGCAAGCGGAACAATGTGCAGGTGAACGAACAGGACATCAGCCAGGCGATCCGTGCCCAGGCCGCAAGCTTCCCCGGCCAAGAGCAGATGGTCTACGAGTTCTATCAGAAGAACCCGCAGGCGCTCGGTCAGGTGCAGGCCCCGATCTTGGAAGAAAAAGTCGTCGATTTCATTCTGGAACTGGCCAAAGTCGAAAAGCGTCCGGCGACAGCTGAAGAGCTGGCTGAGGGCGATGATGCGGCAGCTGGCGACAGCGCGGCTTGACCTTTGACTGCTGGCGCGCAATTTGATCGGTATAGCAGCACTTTTTGCCAAACTTGTTTACCAAGGGGTGCCGTGAATGCTGTACCGTTTTCGAATTGCCCGCCGAATCGTTCTAATTAAACCGAAAATTAGGCATGCGGCGGCGAATGTCAGCGCGATACCCCGCGCCTATAACTGGAGCCTCTGAGCCGCATGACCGCGTTCGATCCCACAGCCTCTGATCCCCGCGCCCTGTTTTCCAGCACGGCGACCCAAACCCCGACAATGAACGCCCTTGTGCCGATGGTGGTCGAGCAGACCAATCGCGGCGAGCGTGCATATGATATTTATTCGCGGCTCCTCAAGGAGCGGATCATTTTCCTGACCGGTCCCGTTTATGACGAAGTATCGGCGTTGATCTGCGCGCAGCTTCTGTTTTTGGAAGCGGAAAATCCTGATAAAGAAATCTCCTTCTACATAAACTCACCAGGCGGCGTCGTAACGGCGGGCCTCGCGATTTATGACACCATGCAATATATCCGCGCGCCTGTGGCGACGCTCTGCATTGGCCAAGCGGCCAGCATGGGATCATTGCTGATGGCGGCAGGAGCGGCTGGCAAGCGGTACTGCCTGCCGAATTCACGGATTATGGTGCATCAGCCCTCTGGTGGGTTCTCCGGGCAGGCGACGGATATCGAAATTCACGCCCGTGAAATTCTAAGCCTCCGCCAGCGCTTGAACGAGATTTACGTCAAGCATTGCGGCCAGGATATCAAGACCGTCGAAGAAGCCCTAGAGCGTGATCGCTTCATGTCTGCCGAAGAAGCCAAAGAGTTTGGCATCGTCGACGAGGTCGTGAACGAGCGGCCGGGCAGCCCAGACGACGAGGAATAGGATTACCGGCGCTGGTGACGGTTAAGTGAATTGGGTGGAACCTTTTCCTCCCAAATTTACGGTTTATCGGCAGGCGCCGGGCGTAAATGCAGTCATAGAACTACCCGGTTCTGTGATCTAAGCCCGTCAACACGCAACCACGGCGTTTTACAGGGCTTGTCAGAGCGTTTACCATAAGATTCTCGACTTACCGTGGGCCGAATGGAATTCATATGAGTAAATCATCCAGCGGCGATTCCAAGAACACCCTGTACTGCTCTTTCTGCGGGAAGAGCCAGCATGAGGTGCGCAAGCTGATCGCTGGGCCAACCGTATTCATCTGCGATGAATGCGTTGAGCTTTGCATGGACATTATCCGCGAGGAACATAAGAGCAGCATGGTCAAATCTAAGGATGGCGTTCCGACGCCGGCTGAGATTTGTGAAGTGCTCAGCGATTATGTGATTGGCCAGGACCGCGCAAAGCGCGTTCTCTCCGTCGCGGTGCATAACCATTACAAACGCTTGAATCATGGCGCAAAGAATGGCGAACTTGAAATTGCGAAATCCAACGTCCTGCTGATCGGCCCGACTGGGTCAGGCAAGACGCTGCTAGCCCAAACGTTAGCTCGTATTTTGGATGTGCCGTTCACAATGGCCGATGCGACAACGCTAACCGAAGCCGGTTACGTTGGTGAGGATGTCGAGAACATCATCCTACGGCTGCTGCAATCCGCTGACTATAACGTCGAGCGGGCGCAGCGCGGCATCGTCTATATTGATGAAGTCGATAAGATCAGCCGCAAGTCTGACAACCCTTCGATCACCCGGGACGTTTCGGGCGAAGGCGTACAACAGGCGCTGTTGAAGATCATGGAAGGTACGGTCGCTTCCGTGCCGCCGCAGGGTGGCCGTAAGCATCCGCAGCAGGAATTCCTGCAGGTGGATACGACCAACATCCTATTCATCTGCGGCGGCGCGTTCTCTGGCTTGGAGCGGATTATTTCTGCGCGGGGCAAGGGCACGGCCATGGGCTTCGGTGCCGATGTTCGTTCGCCAGATGAACGGCGGCATGGCGAAGTGCTGGCTGAAGTCGAGCCAGAAGATCTGCTGAAGTTTGGCTTGATCCCAGAATTTGTTGGCCGCCTGCCTGTCCTGGCAACACTGAGTGATCTGGATGTTGAGGCGCTGGTTGAGATTTTGACCAAGCCAAAGAACGCTCTGGTCAAGCAATATCAGCGCCTGTTTGATATGGAAGACATCAAGCTAACATTCACCGATGATGCGCTTGAAGCGCTGGCAGAGCGGGCGATCCAGCGGAAAACCGGCGCACGTGGATTGCGCTCCATCATGGAAGAAATCCTGTTGGAGACCATGTTCGACCTGCCGAGCTTGGAGGGCGTGGATGAGGCTATTGTTAACCGCGAGGTTATCGAAGGCCGGGCCCAGCCGCTTTATGTTTATGCCGAAGCGGAAGATGAGTCTGCGGCAAGCTCTGATATGGCTTCATAGGCTGATTTTCGGGCGTTCGCGCTCGTGCTGGACGTTTAAAAGGGGTTGATTCCGGTTTAAACACGGTTTCAGGCTTGAATAAATGCTTTTTCAGGCCCACTTAAACCTTCTGTTAACTGTCGAAGCCTCATGCTTACGACTGAACGTCACATCAGGAATGCCAAATCCATGACAGGCTCCAATAGCTTCCCGGTCCTGCCGCTGCGCGACATAGTCGTTTTCCCACACATGATCGTGCCTTTGTTCGTTGGCCGCGAGAAGTCCGTCCGTGCTCTGGAAGAAGTCACCAATGGTGACGGTCGGATTCTGCTCGCCGCTCAAAAAGACGCGGGCGTTGATGACCCGGGTCCGGACGATATCTATTCCGTCGGCGCCGTCGGTTCGATCCTGCAGCTGCTAAAGCTGCCCGATGGCACGGTGAAAGTACTGGTCGAAGGCGGCGATCGCGCGCAGATCACCGGGTTCACAGGCCGTGAAGACTATTTCGAAGCCACAGCCGATGTGCTGACTGCAGGCGACGATG
>Ga0315321_10002360_pt1 | contig 14630 bp, 15 predicted proteins | sample M180m21515metaG_FD_203464 | JGI IMG/M metagenome (GOLD analysis project Ga0315321, IMG submission 203464) | Ammonia-oxidizing marine archaeal communities from Monterey Bay, California, United States - M1 80m 21515 | ecosystem: Environmental > Aquatic > Marine > Intertidal zone | place: USA... | reverse complement strand
GGCGTTCTGGGAGAAGTTGTATTCAGAGCCAGGGTTTGGCATCTGGGTGGGGAATTTCAAAGACGTTCTGATCAATGAGGACGCCAACAAGCTGGCCAGCGACTATATGGCCAAAAAAATCCGCGAACGCGTGCATGACCCCGCTGTTGCGGACAAGCTGATCCCCAAGAACCACGGCTTCGGCACACGGCGCTTGCCGCTCGAAAGCGGCTATTATGAGGTTTACAATCAGCCGAACGTGCATCTGGTCGACATCAATGAAGAACCGATTGAGCGCATCACACCAGCTGGCGTGCAAACCATATCGGCAGAGTATGCGTTCGACATCTTGATTTACGCCACTGGCTTCGATGGTGTGACCGGCCCCTATGACCGCATGGATATACAAGGCCCCGGTGGACGGCGTCTCAAAGACGACTGGGCAGACCTTCCGCGCACGATGCTGGGCGTTCAGAACGAAGGCTTTCCAAATCTATTCATGATCCTGGGACCGCATACAGCGCGCGGCAATATTCCGCGCAACATTGAAGAACTGGTGGATTGGGTGACCGGCATTCTCAAGTTCATGCGCGCAAACGGCCATACAAAATGCGAACCCCGGCATGAGGCCGTTGCCGATTGGGTGACGCGCGTTGAGGAAGCATCTGCCATGCTGCTCTCCGCCGATGTGAACTCCTGGCAGACGGGCGTGAACCAGAATGTGGAGGGGCGGCAAACCCCGCGTGTGCTTGGTTATAACGGCGGTACTGTGCGGTATCGGCGTATTTCGGACGCCATTGCTGAAGGCGGATACAAAGAGTTTCTGTTCGAATAGCCATCCAGCGCACATCGCCTATGCGCTAGACGCAACGCCGACACATTGAATTTTTCGCGGCTAGCCCTATCGTTAGCATCCAGTTTTGACGCTTAACTGAAAGGCTCGCTTTCTATGCCGGAAGCGCCGACGCCAGCATTCGCCGCTGACCTAAAAGACCGCATTCGCGCCATTGTCGGCGCTACGGGAATTGTTGAGGACACGGACGCCATCACACCGCTCCTGTCAGAGCCTCGCGGCCTGTTTACGGGTGCGGCGGCAATTGTTGTGAGGCCAGCAAACACGGAAGAAGTAGCGGGCGTTGTGAAAGCTTGTGCAGAAGCCGGTGTGCCTGTCGTGCCCCAGGGTGGCAATACCGGCCTTTGTGGCGGTGCCACGCCTGACGCTGATGGCAGCCAAGTTCTGCTATCCCTCTCCCGCATGAACGCGATCCGTGAACTGGACGAGATGGACTACACGATCACCGTTGAGGCCGGATGCATTCTTCAAAATATCCAGGGCGCGGCGGAAGAGGCTGACCGGCTATTCCCACTCTCGCTTGGCGCAGAAGGCAGCTGCCAGATAGGCGGTAATCTTTCGACGAACGCTGGCGGCATTAACACGCTGCGCTATGGCAATGCGCGCGATCTGGTGCTGGGGCTTGAAGTTGTTCTGCCGGACGGGCGCATCTGGAATGGCCTTAAGCGGCTGCGCAAAGACAATACCGGCTACGACTTGAAGCATCTGTTCATTGGCGGCGAAGGCACGCTTGGCATTATTACTGCGGCCACGTGCAAGCTGTTCCCGCGGCCGCGTGAGGAAATTTCAGCGATCTGCGCTGTGCGTGACGTAGATGGTGTGATCGAGCTTCTATCGCGCCTTCGCACCGGCACCGGCGACCAAATCTCCGCTTATGAGTTCATTCAGCGCTTTGGCATTCACCTGGCGGTCAAGCATATCCATGGTGTGCGGGACCCGTTTGATCAGGCCTATGAAAACTACGCGCTATTCCGCGCCAGCGCTGGGCGGGCCGATAGCGGCCTCCGCGATATTGTCGAGGAAACGCTCGGGCAAGCCTACGAAGAGGGCCTGGTGCTGGACGCTGCAATCGCTGAGAGCGAAGGCCAAGCAAAGGACTTTTGGCGCATTCGCGAAGCCGTTGTCGAAGCGCAAATCCCGGAAGGCGGCAGCATCAAGCATGATGTATCTGTACCCGTATCGCGTATCGCCGAGTTCATTGAACGCGCCCATATCGCCGTCGCGGAGACCATTCCAGGTGCGCGCCCTTGCGCTTTCGGGCATGCCGGAGACGGCAATATCCACTACAACGTCACCCAGCCTGAAGGTGTTGATAAAGCTGAGTATTTGAAACAATGGCACGCGTTAAACCACGTCATCCATGAGATCGTGGTGGCGATGGATGGGTCAATTTCAGCCGAGCATGGCATCGGGCAACTCAAGCGTGATGAGCTGGTATATTTCAAGCCTGCGCTGGACTTAGAGCTCATGCGTGGCGTGAAAGCTGTGTTCGATCCGGCGGGGCTGATGAACCCCGGCAAGGTGCTATGAGGCTGAGCGCCAGCCTATTCCTGCTGACGCTCGTCTTATCGTTCCGGCCTGTCGCTGCTGAAACGGCCGATATCGCCGTCGCTGCAAACTTCGCCGCACCCGCTCGCGCGATTTCAGCAGCTTTTGCCGGAAAAACCCGGCTCAGCATTGGCGCAACAGGGCAATTGTTCCTACAGATCAGCCAGGGCGCACCCTATGACGTATTTCTTGCCGCCGACCAAGCGCGACCTGCACTAGCGATAACTGACGGCCTCGGCATCAGCGGCACCAGCTTCACCTATGCGCTCGGGCGTCTCGTGCTGTTCAGCCGAGATAGCAAGCGCGTTGCTGGGCTGGAAAGCTTGCGGGACCATAGCTTGCGTAAGATCGCCATTGCCAACCCAGCGACCGCTCCATATGGCGCGGCAGCGGTTGATGTACTGCAAGCGCTGAACGTATTTGAAGCTTTAGGGCCAAGAATCGTCCAAGGCAAAAACGTCACGCAGGCCTACCAATTTGCAGCGGTTGGGGCTGCAGACTTAGCAATTGTCGCGGCCTCGCTGACAGTGGGCAGAACTAAACGAGGCTACACACTGCTCATTCCAGCCGATATGCATCGACCAATTGCGCAAGACGCCGTCCTGTTGCGCAGAGGCCAGGACAACGCAGCCGCCAAAGCGTTTCTGGCCTTCCTAAAAAGCCCAGAAGCGCTGGCTATTATGCGCCGCTACAAATATGACGCTCCCATGAATGTAAGCAGCGCTCCAAAAACTGATGGATGACATCTGGCAACCGATCTGGCTGAGCATCCGTCTGGCGACCGTCACGACAGCATTCCTGCTTGTGCTCGGCGCGCCGCTCGCTTGGTGGTTGGCCCGCTCCCCCCGCCGCTGGAAAGAGGCTGTGGCCGCTATTGTCGCCATGCCGCTCGTGCTACCGCCGACGGTGCTTGGGTTTTATCTGTTGCTGGCTTTAGGACCGGACGGCCCGGCGCAATATTTGAACGGTCATGGCTTGGCTTTCACTTTCGAGGGCCTCGTGATCGGCTCTATCATTTATTCACTGCCGTTTGTCGTACAGCCAATCCGCAATGCGTTTGAGGCCTTTGGCGAAAAGCCGCTGGAAGCCGCCGCGACTTTGGGCGCTGGGCCATGGGACCGGTTCTGGCATGTGGCACTACCGCTGGCTCGTCCTGGCATCCTCACCGGTGCTGTACTGGGCTTTGCTCATACGATTGGCGAGTTCGGCGTTGTCCTAATGATTGGCGGGGATATACCGGGCGAAACCCGCGTTCTGTCAGTCGCGATCTATGAGTACGTTGAAACGCTGCAATGGCGGAAAGCGCACTTGTTAGCAGGTGGCATGGTGGCGTTCGCATTTATTGTGGTGCTGGCAGTGTTGTTGCTGAACCGGCGGCCCGTCCGCCAAGGTGCCTCAGCATGACCGGCCAGATTGACGCTGCGTTTGAGGGCGCGCTCGGCGACTTCCGCCTGGATACCGCCTTCACTGCAGCCATGACCGGCGTCACCGCGCTATTTGGCCCATCCGGCTCCGGCAAAACGACCGTACTCCGCTGTATTGCGGGTCTGACGCGGATGCAGGGCCGCCTATCAGTGAACGGTCGGGATTGGCAGAGCGCCGAGGCATTCACACCAGCACACCAGCGCCCTGTTGGATATGTATTCCAGGATGCCAACTTGTTTCCCCAACTAACTGTCACTGGTAATTTGAACTTCGCGGCCAAACGTTCGGGCAAGCGGTCCAATGGCGACAACCCAGCGATTGATTTCGATGAAACCATCGACTTACTGGGCCTCGCGCCGCTGATGCAGCGGATGCCGGCAGCACTTTCCGGCGGAGAGCGGCAGCGCGTCGCTGTTGGCCGTGCGCTCCTATCTCGCCCGCAGGTACTGCTGATGGACGAACCGCTCTCCGGTCTCGATCAGGCAGCCAAGGCTGACATCCTGCCTTATTTAGAACGCTTGACGGATACGCTGGCGATCCCGGTGCTTTATGTCAGCCATGATATCGGCGAGGTAGCGCGGCTGGCAGACCATATGGTGCTGCTGAACTCAGGCCGCGCCATTGCGTCTGGTACAATCGGCGACATGCTGGAGCGCTTGGACCTTGGCCCTCTGGTGGAGCCATTCGAGGAAAGCGTGCTGGCGACCGCGGAAATCACTGGCCACGATCCCAAATATCGCCTAACGCGGCTGATTTGCTGCGGCCAGCCGTTGACGATTCCCGAGGCAGATCTTGCGATTGGTGAAACCGTGCGCTTACGCATTCGCGCCCGGGACGTTGCCTTAGCGACCAAGCGGCCAGAAGGCATCAGCATTCGTAATATCCTCGAAGGCCACATCGCGGAGATATCGGCAGCACCAGGTGCGGCTCATGCTGAAACGCTGGTTGATATTAACGGCGCCCGCCTCCGCGCCCGGATCACACTGGAAGCGCTGGCAGAATTAGAGCTTACCGTTGGCGCGCCCGTCTTCGCCTTGGTAAAAAGTGTTACGTTCGATGGGCGTAGCATTGCGCAGAAGCAGTCTGGCTGACCGCTTTCAGCCTTATATAGACAGACGTTTCAAGCTTCAGTCCTTGCTTAGCCTTAGCTCTATCCCTAAACATTAGGTGTAAGTATATAGAAACGCATGACGAGAGCGATATTTATGAAAATTGATACACCCTTGCTTATTTTTGCACTCCTTTGCATTGCTATTTACGCTATTTTTATTGCTGCTGGCTTTATTGAAATATTTCCTTGGGGCTTTTTAAGTATTGGCCTTATCGGTATCTTTGCGTTTTTCGTCTATAAAATTGGGATGGACCGTCTGCGCAATGCAGAGGATGACTACTACGAGAAAAATATTCACAAGTAATAGGATCACAGGTGCTAGTTACCACCTCACACATTGTTCCCGGGGTTGAGATTGTTGAGGCGCTTGGCGTCGCGAAAGGCAATGTCATCCGCGCCAAACATGTCGGAACAGATATAGTAGCTGGTCTGCGGAACTTATTTGGCGGCGAGTTGATCGAGTATACAAAGCTAATGTCCGAGGCACGCGAACAGGCCAATGACCGGATGATTGCGCATACCCAGGAAATGGGAGCCAACGCCATCGTTAGCATGCGGTTCGCCACATCCATGGTGACCAAAGGTGCAGCAGAAATTCTTTCTTACGGCACCGCAGTGAAGTTCAGCCGTATCGAATGACGTGGTCCGGGCTCGCTCACGAACTCCTGCAGATTACACCACCCATGAGGCATTCGCTGATCTGCAGCTTTCCGTTGGCGCCCTGGCTTCGCCCTGGTAAAGAACATGAACTTCGATGGAAGGCGCGTCTTTGGAAGTTCAGGTGGTTAGCACCGACCTAGCCATTTGGATCATGCTATATGACTGACCGTAAGCGCCTTAAAACACGACTATCAGAATGGTCGGAACTTATAATTTTCAAAGGGTTGAGCATTATGCCAATGGCCGTGGCGTCTGGTGCAGGCGCTGTACTTGGCAGGATATCCGGGCGTTATTTTAGAAAATCTGCCACCGCACTTAGCCTGAAAAACCTGGCAAAGTTCCGCCCTGACCTCTCTGACGCGGACCTAAAACGCACCGTGGGTGGCATGTGGGATCATTTGGGCCGCATCCTCACCGAATTCTCCCGATACAAAACATTGCGCTATGGCGGCTTGGTCGAAGTCGAGGGTGCGGATGCATTGCCGCCGCCGGGGTCGCCCGTCGTCATCGCAGGCTGCCATGTGGGCAATTGGGAAACCATCAGCCACGCAGTCATGATGGCCGGGCATACCGTCGCTGGCACCTATCAGCCGCTTTCCAATTCTGTGCGCCATAACATCATGATGCGGCAGCGCCATGGGATTGGGTGGATCAGTCTTGCCCCGGACGCAGCCCCCATGCGACGGGCTATCCGGCATCTGGATGGCGGGGGTGCGGTTGTAATTTACATCGACGAATATGTTGCTGGCGTGGTCAATGCGCCGGCACTCGGGCGAGATATCAAACTGGACCGGAATATCTATCTGACAGCACGCCTCGCGCATCGTTTAGGCGCGCCGCTTGTTTTCGCCAAATGCCAGAGATTGAAGGGTGCGAAATATCGGGTGTCATTCGAGCGAGCTGATACATCAGGCGACGTTGCTGCAAGCGTTAGCGACCTTGACCGCTTGCTAGAAGCCGCAGTCCGGGAACGTCCGGAGCAGTGGTTGATGCTGCATGTTTTGAAATTCTGAGACCCCGGGACCGCGCGACCTCTCGGCGTTTGCTTTGCAAAAGCCTGCCGGCCGAATTTGAAAGCATCTCTGGATCGCGCCTTTTCGTTAGCGCAAAAAGGCGGTGGTGGGCGGTACAAGGATCGAACTTGTGGCCACTGCGATGTCAACACAGTGCTCTACCGCTGAGCTAACCGCCCGTATTTAAGAGACGGTTTCTTAACGGCATTCCGGGTAGCTCGCAAGTGTGTTCCGTGCTGGAATAGAAGGAAATCGCAAATTTCTTTTATCGCGCGTCAATGCGCCCGAGGAGTCGCCGATGTCTAGCAATGGTCAAGCCCTAGCTGAACGCTACCTGAAGTTCGGTATTTTTCTGGCCCCCTTCCACCCGATGGAAGAAAGCCCGCTGCTTTGTATGGAGCGGGATATGCAGTTGCTGCAGCACCTCGACATGCTGGGCTATGACGAGGCATGGGTGGGGGAGCACCATTCGGGCGGGTTCGAAATCATCGCTAATCCGGAGATGTTCATTGCCCAGGCGATTGAACGCACCCGGCATATCCGCCTTGGCACGGGCGTGATCTCGCTGCCCTATCACAACCCCTACACCGTCGCGAGCCGGATGACGCAGCTGGATTATCAAGCGCGCGGACGGGCGATGTTCGGCGTTGGGCCAGGCGCGTTGGTCGGTGACGCTTTCCGCATGGGCATCGACCCCGAAAACCAGCGCCACATGCTGAATGAGGCGCTGGAGGCCATCGTTCCGCTTATGCGCGGCGAGCAGGTAACTATGGAGACCGACTGGTTCAATCTGCGTGAGGCACGCTTGCAACTGCCGGGCTACACTCGCCCCCATATGGAGATGGCGGTTGCCTCTGCCCGCTCTCCCGTCGGCGCATTAGCGGCGGGCAAGCACGGGCTTGGCATGCTCTCCATCGGCGGTACGTCTGATGATGCGCTGAAAGCCCACGCAAGCAATTGGGGCGTGGCTGAGAACGCAGCAGCGGAGAACGACAAAATGCTGGACCGCAAGAACTGGCGCATCGTCACGCTGATGCATATCGCTGAAACCCGCGATAAAGCCTTTGAGAACGTCAAATGGGGCATTGATCACTGGGCCAAATATTTCGGCGAAATAGCGACATTCCCGATTGTCCCGGACGATATCACTGACGCCGCAGAATACCTGACCGAAGGCCGCATGGCGGTGATCGGCACGCCTGATGACGCCATCGAATACCTGGAAACGCTGTGGGACGGCGCTGGTGGGTTCGGCTGCTTGATGCAACTGGCACACAATTGGGCCGATTGGGAGGAGACAAAGCGCTCCTACGATCTGATTGCACGCCAAGTCATCCCACATTTCCAAGGCTCCAATGACCTTCGCCGCTATTCCTACGACTACAGCCGGGACAATCGGCCCATGTTTATCGGCAAGGCGGAAAAAGCCGTGATGAACGAAATCGAAAAGCACGAGGCGCGCAAGAAAGGCGCTGCGGAATAATCTGCCATGACGCTTAAGATCGCCCGCATTCCGCCATCAGAGGTCGAAGCTACACTGGATGCTGTTGCCCGTCTCCGCATCGCGGTGTTTTGGGATTTTCCTTATCTCTATGATGGCGACATGGACTCTGAGCGCGACTACATCGCCAAATACCGGGATAGCGCCAACGCAATCGTCATTGGCGCTTGGGATGGCGACACGCTTGTGGGTGCGGCGACCGGCACGCCGATGGAAGATAACGCTGAGGAATTCGCCGCCCCCTTCCAGGACACCGGATACGCCCTTGATGAGATGTTCTATTGCGCAGAGAGCGTGCTGCTTCAGCCCTATCGCGGCCAGGGCGCGGGCCATACGTTCTTTGACTACCGAGAAGCCCATGCCCGCGCACTAGGCCGCCGATGGTCCTGCTTTTGCTCTGTCGTTCGCCCACCGGAACTCCAGCCCCCAGGGTATCGCCCCCATGATGTATTCTGGGGCAAGCGTGGCTATGCGCCGATGCCGGGCGTCTACGCAGAATTCAAATGGAAAGACGTTGGCGACACGACTGAAACAAAGAAATCTTTGCAGTTCTGGATCAGGGACCTTGAGCAATGAAATACGCGCCTGAGTGGTTTTTCGTGGGCGGCGGGTACGTCTCCGCGCCCGGCGGGTCGCACTACGCGGGCCAGATGCATGTCGAGCGCTACGAGCCCGACGAGCGGCTGCATGAAACACCGGTTGTGATGGTGCATGGCGGCATGCAGACCGGCACCAACTTCACCTCGACCGTTGATGGCCGCCCCGGTTGGGCGCAGGACTTCCTGGCGGCTGGGTACGAAGTCTATGTGATTGACCAGCCTGAACGTGGCCGGTCCGGCCATCAACTGGATAACGCTAAAGTAGCCCCCCAGTTCCGCTACACAGCGGAACGGACGACGGACTATTTTACTGACCCAGCTGGTGCCAAGCTTTGGCCGACGGCAGAGCGGCATACTGAATGGCCGGGCACGGGTCGTATGGGCGATCCTATGTTCGACAGGTTCTTCGCCAGCCAAGTCAGCCAGTTGGCAGACCGGGATGCAATTGAGGCTGCGGCGCGGGATGGTCTGGTCGCATTGCTGGATCAAATCGGCCCAGCAATTCTCGTGACCCATTCCCAGTCCGGCCCGTTCGGATGGCTGGTCGCAGATGCCCGGCCAGAGCTTGTGAAGGGAATTCTGGCGATAGAGCCGAATGGCCCGCCCTTCAAAGATATCCAATTTTCTGGCGCACCAGACTGGTTCGGCTATGGCGAGGATACCGCCCGCGCCTGGGGTATCACCCGCCTGCCAATGACGTTCGATCCGCCTGTTGAAACGCCGGAGGACCTGCAGCCAACTCTGGATCCATCGCTTGGAACGGATGAGCTGGCACCCGGATACATGCCGTCATCTGGGCCGCACACGCTGCCTAACCTGGCTGGGACCCCGATCCTGATCGTAGCAGGCGAGGCCTCTTATCATGCGAGCTATGATCACTGCACCAGCACATTCTTGACCTGGGCCGGCGTCGACCACGACTTCCAACGCCTGGAGGATGCGGACCTCACCGGCAATAGCCACATGATCATGATGGAACGAAATAGCGCAGACGTTGCGGCATTGTTGATGCGATGGCTAACAAAACAGAAACTCTAGGCTAGCTCCGCCAGAACCGGGCGCTAAACAGGATCAGAACGGTAAATAGCTCCAACCGACCGGCGAGCATGCCGACTGCAAGGATCCATTTCGCCGCATCTGAAAGCGGGGCGAAATTGCCTGCAGGCCCGATGATTGGCCCAAGGCCAGGTCCCACATTAGAAATTGCCGTCGCAGCGCCGGAGAGTGCTGTAATCCCATCCAATCCTGTCATGCTAAGTGCCACAGCAAGCACCAGAAAGCTGACGATATAGAGGAAGAAGAACGCCATCACGGAATTGATGGTTTCTGGGTTCAAAGGCTTCCCGGCGTAGCGCGCAGGGGCGACCCTGTGCGGGCGCGCAAGCTTCCGCAACTGTGATTGCGCACTGGCAAACAGCACCTGAAAGCGGAAGATTTTGATCGAACAGGTCGTTGATCCAGCGCAACCGCCAACAAACATCAATGCAAGGAATGTCGGCGTGGCGAACGCGCCCCAGGTCTCAAAGTTTCCGATGGCATAACCAGTGCCTGTCATAATCGACACAACGTTGAAGATCGTTTCTGCGAACGTTTGGATAATGGAAGCGCCAGGCTCTACTGACCGCACGAACATCACGAACACGATGAATGCACCAGCAATCATGAAAAACCCACGGACTTGCGGGTCATGCAAGATGACCGACACCCGCACCTTCACCATTTTTAGATACATAATGAACGGCAAGGCACCAAGGATCATGCCGACAGTTGCGATCAACGGAATAATCGGGCCTTCGAATACGCCGAATGAGGCATCATAATTGGCGTATCCACCGGTTGCGACAGTGGTCATGGCGTGGGTTACGGCATCGAATATATTCATGCCTGCAATCCAGTAGGCAGCCGCGATCAAGGTCGTGCCGCCTACGTAAATACTGCCAATGCCGCTAGCGATTTGGGCTGCGCGCGGCAGAACCTTCTCGTTCTGCTCCGCCGCCTCGGCGCGGAAAAGCTGCATCCCACCAACCTGAAGCGCTGGCAGAATAGCAATCGCCGTTACAACGATACCGATGCCGCCGATCCATTGCAGCAGCGCCCGCCAAAGCAATAGCCCAGGTGCTGCGAAATCCAGGCCGACAATGACCGTAGAACCGGTGGTGGTCAGCCCAGACATCGCCTCAAAAAAGGCGTCCGTATAGCTCAAGTTCAAATCTGCAAATACGAATGGAAGTGCTGCAAATGCTGCCAGCGCCGCCCAGCTCACTGTTGTGAACAGGAAGGTTTCGCGGACAGAAATATTAAAGCCCCTGCCCTGCCAGCAGGACACAGACAGGCCCACGCCAACAAACAGCGTCAAGCCGCCAGCGGCCACGAAAACCAGCCAGTTCGGGTTGCCCTCAATCAAGTCTGCCAGCGCAGGCGGCGTCATCGCCACAGCGAGAGCGGAGAGCAACAGGCCGGTCAGGAATGCGATCGGCCGTAAGTTCATGCAGTCGGGTCCCTCAAAGCTGTATCCGTTTCAACGAAAACGACGAAGCCAGAAACCACGCCATTGTAGCGCTATTCCTGGCTTCGTCTAAACGTGAAACGCTTATTCCCCGAAATGGGGATTAGTGCAATGAGTGCTGCGCATTCGGTGTATCGAGAGAAAACGCCGGTACGCTAACGTCAAAGTTCTCACCGCCGTCCGTCGCCATCTCGTATGCGCCGAGCATTAACCCAGATGACGTCTCCAGCGGGCAGCCACTCGTGTAGCTATATTCTTCACCTGGCTCCACCACTGGTTGCTCGCCGACAACACCTGCACCACGCACTTCTTGTACACGACCACGGGCGTCGATGATCTTCCAGTAGCGGTTCATCAGCTGCACCGGCTTATCGCTGCAGTTCTGAATGGTGATGTGGTAGGCCCACACATAATGGCCTTCTGCCGGCCTGGAATGCTCTTCCAAGTATTCCGGCACGACTATGACTTTAAGACCATGTGTCGTCTCTTCGTACATCAACCGGTGCTCCACCCACGTAAGGGAAATCCGTTATCAAACAAACCGAGACTATGCAGCCCACCCGTTGGATACAAGGATATTAATATTCCTCTTAAGGCTTAACCAGTTCCGGTTAACGCCTGATCCAAATCCCGAATGAGATCATCCGCCGACTCGAGGCCGACCGACAGCCTGAGTAGGTCCGGCCCAATGTTCAAACGTGCTTTTTCTTCAGGTGGCGTCTTTGCGTGGGTTGATGTGTCGGGATGGCAAATTAAGCTCTTGGCATCGCCCAAATTGTTCGAGATTTTTATCAAGCGCAGCGCATTCAACACCTTGAAGCAATTTGCTTTCCCGCCATTCAGCCGAACTGAAACCAGGGTACCGAAACCAGACATCTGGCGGGCTGCAATTTCATGACCAGGGCAGTCACTGCGGCCCGGATAAATCGACTGGGCAACCGCAGGATGTTCGGCCAAAAAGTCCGCCACTTTTGCTGCCGACTCGGCCTCCGCTCGGACACGCAGCTCAAGCGTCTCCAGACCTTTAAGGGCGACCCAAGCGTTAAATGGGCTGAGCGCCGGGCCAGTATGGCGCAAGAACGGCAGCAGTTTTTCTTCAACAAAGTCCGCTGAACCCAGCACCGCACCGCCCAGGCTGCGACCCTGACCATCGATATGCTTGGTCGTCGAATAGGTCACAACGTCCGCACCAAGCTCCAGCGGCTTCTGGAATATTGGCGTCGCGAAGACGTTGTCGACCACCAGACAAGCGCCTGCCTGCTTCGAAAGCTTGGCGATAGCTGCCAGGTCAATAATCTCTAACGTCGGGTTGGATGGTGTTTCCAGGAATACGACTTTGGTTGGCTTAGAAAGTGCAGCCTCCCACGCATCCATATCGCCGCCATCGACCAATTCAGTCTCAATGCCGTAACGCGGCAAAATCTGTGTTGCGATCACATGGCAGGAACTAAACAGCGCGCGGCTCGCCACCAACCTGTCCCCTGCGGAAAGCTGGCAGGCGAGTGCCGCAAACACCGCAGCCATGCCGGACCCGACGCCCATACAGGCCTCAGCGCCCTCAATCATGCGAAGGCGTTCCTCGAACATGGAAACGGTCGGGTTGGCGTAACGGGAATAAACATAGCGGTCGATCTCGCCTTTAAAGGCGGCTTCGGCCTCTTCAGCACTCTCATAGACAAAGCCGGACGTCATATAGATCGCCTCGGCATTCTCCATGTGGGAACTGCGCAGCAAACCGCCATGGACGGCAGCTGATTGAGCGGAAATATTATCGGGAAGGTCTTGATAGTCAGGCATCGTCTTATCCTCCAGTTTCGCAGAATGGCTGGAGGCGACGGCCCTCACATGAGGGCTTTTGCCAATGCGGCGAACCAAGGGTTTTTCCCGTACACGCCGCGCCAACCTCTTTAGCGATATGTTTAACGTGGCTCGCAAGCTGGTCGCTCAAATCACCACGGACAGAAACATTCGGCGTTCAGTTATTAAATGTCAAGTATTGGATTGGCGTTCTAGGGCTGGGCGCCCTATCCTGTTGACAAGCAGTCGGATGATTTGAGTTTTATATCCGGATAGGTTTGGAGTTGTATCTCTCGTGGAGTCTGATCGCGGCATAGACCAGCGGCGGCCGCGTCCCACCCGCAACGGGCCTGGGCATCGGTCCCGGAATGGACATAGCCATCTACCAGCATTCGCAGCACTAGATTTAGGCACCAATAACTGCCGCCTTCTTGTCGCGCGACCAAGCGGTTCCGGCTTTACTGTGATCGATTCTTTTTCCCGCATTATCCGCCTTGGCGAAGGCATCAATGAAACCGGACGCCTGTCTGAGCCCGCAATTGAGCGCGCGATCAACGCCTTGCGGGTATGTGTGAGCAAACTCCGACGTTGGCGCGTTCGTTATGGTCGCTATGTCGCGACAGAGGCCTGCCGCAAAGCCAGCAATTGCGGTGAATTTCTGGATCGCGCCGCCTATGAAGCCAATGTGCGGCTGGAGATCATTGACGCTGGTGAGGAAGCAGCATTGGCGGCCAGAGGCTGCGGCCCCCTGCTGACTGCAAAGCGCGAAAATGCTGTCGTATTTGATATCGGCGGCGGGTCGACGGAAGTCATTTGGCTGGCAACGCCGCCCGGCGGCCCCATCACATTTCTAGACAGCATTTCCATCCCAATGGGCGTTGTTACAATGGCGGACCGGTTGCGCGGCCAGGAGATTACGCCGGACCTATACAACAGCCTGAAGCACGACGCCCGGATGCCACTCGGCGCTTTCGATACCAAACACGGCATATCACAGCGCATTCGGGCTGGGCGCGTGCAGATGCTTGGCGCATCCGGTACTGTCACCACGGTTGCGGGCATTCACAAACGCCTGCCCCGATATCGTCGCGACGCCGTGGACGGCACGCTGATGGACTTCAAAGAGATTGACGCCGTGACAGAACACTTATTCGCCATCGGCGCAAATGGTCGCCGGGCAAATCCATGCGTGGGTCCTGAACGCGCAGACCTTGTGCTGCCAGGCTGTGCCATCCTAGATGCAATCCGGGATGAATGGCCGGTCGGGCGTCTTCGGGTGGCCGATCGTGGCGTGCGCGAAGGCATCCTCCTGTCGCTCATGCAAGATGGCTATAGGGGCTAGCAATGGCGAAGAGACCTGGCCGCGCTGGAAAATCTGGCAAACCAAAGGGCAATTCCGGGCGCGGCGATGGTGCCCGGATGATGGCGACACGCGTTAAAACCGCCAGCGGCCGGAAAGTCGGCTCGACGCTCTGGCTGCAACGCCAGCTGAATGATCCCTATGTGCTGAAAGCGCAGGCGGACGGATATCGCAGCCGCGCCGCTTATAAGCTGGTCGAGCTCGATGATCGGTTTGAGTTCCTTAAACCCGGCATGCGGATCGCTGATCTTGGCGCTGCCCCAGGAGGGTGGACCCAA
>Ga0315321_10002357_pt1 | contig 14634 bp, 10 predicted proteins | sample M180m21515metaG_FD_203464 | JGI IMG/M metagenome (GOLD analysis project Ga0315321, IMG submission 203464) | Ammonia-oxidizing marine archaeal communities from Monterey Bay, California, United States - M1 80m 21515 | ecosystem: Environmental > Aquatic > Marine > Intertidal zone | place: USA... | reverse complement strand
CCTTTCATGCCCTGGCAAGCCTCCTACGTCATCCCGATATTGCGAATCGTCTGATTCCAGGTTTGGATCTTTCCAAAGTCTTAACGGAGCTCACGGACTATCACGAAGAACGACTACCACTAGATGACTCCGGGGTATCCGGCAGCCAACAACGCTACCCGTTATTAACCGAGGCGACCCAGCAAATACAACATTGGTGTGAACCGTTACTTTCGTCACAGGAAGATGCCCGCCAGATCCACCTAGCTTTACTTGACATGCTGGAGACAATTTACGGCGATCTAACTCTCCATCGAGACACTCACCGTACTGAAATCAAGGCGCTATCATCAATCACTGCTCTGTCCACGGAATTAGCAAATGCGTGTAGGCAACTGAAGTTCACTTGCACGGCGGAAGACTTCCTGTCTCACTTATTGACTGCTTTATCGCAATCACATGTATCGGCAATCTCTATACCTGACGCCATTTCCCTCTCCGGTTGGCTGGACGCTCCGTGGTCATCCCAGTCCACCGTCATCGTGACCAGCCTTAACGAGGGCATAATACCTACGGCTTCCAACACGGATCTATTTATCGATGACCAAACCCGCCAAGCCTTGGGTTTACTAACGAATCAACGACGACTTGCTCGTGATGCCTATGCGCTTGCTCTACTACAAAACAGCCGGGATCTCACCGTCATTTGCAAGAAAATGAATCACCAAAGTGATCCGCTACCTATCTCCCGCTTATTGTTGCATGGTTCCGTCCACCAACAGGCGAATTTAATCAAACAATTCAGCAGTGGTGAAACATCGATTGCAGTTCATCAAATAAAACGCCGAATTCCGAAGGAGTCCCTATCGCCTTTGGAGATCCTCGTTGAACCTTACCAACCTGAATCTATTAGCGTGACAGCGTTGCGCAGCTTCTTGTTTTGCCCTTTGCGTTATTATGTAGGCTCCGTCCTTCAACTCAAAAGCGCCGACGATAGTTCCAGAGAGTTGTCCCCCCTAGCATTTGGGAACTTAATCCACAATGTCTTATACGAATTTGGGATATCTGCAGCAAGAGACTCCGTCGAGGAAACCGAAATAGCCGCATTCCTTACCGAGACTGCATCCCGATTGTTCCGACGGCAATACGGTAGGAACACCTATCCAGCCGCCAGGCTACAACTCGAACAAATCTACCATCGTCTGCAAGCTTTTGCAAAATGGCAGTCTAACTGGCGATCCGAAGGGTGGACAATAATCGAAGCAGAATACAATGCATCTGATCCGGTGATCATTTTAGACGAATTTCCTGAATGTAAGATTCACGGGAGGATCGACCGTATTGACTACAATCCCCGAACCGCGACTTATGCGATTTTCGATTATAAAACGTCAGAATCCTCCGATTCGCCCGACAAAGCACATCGTTCCTCTAACGCACCCGGTTGGGCTGACCTCCAACTTCCTATGTACCGGCACTTGTGCAAAGCAATTACTGCTGACAAACGTGTTACGCTGGGCTATATCACCCTGGGTAAAGACTTAACTTCCGTTGGTGCCCAATTTGCGAATTGGGATCAACCCACCCTGCACCACGCGGACAAAATAGCCGTTGATGTGATCCAAGCAATACGAAATGGTGACTTTTCCAACGCGAACCCAAACGTGAACTACAATTTCGATAACTACGCTCATCTCCTGGGACTTACCACGCTTGATCACCCTGGGTATATAACGAAAGAAAATCCGTTATGACTCCCCTTCAACACATTTTAATCCGTGCATCTGCCGGAACCGGTAAAACATTCCAGCTATCCAATCGCTACATTTCGCTACTTGCAAGTGGGGTGCCTCCAACATCGATCCTAGCAACTACCTTTACTCGGAAAGCCGCAGGAGAGATTAGAGATCGAATTTTAGAGCGACTTTCTGACGCCGTGCTCGCTCCGGAAGCGGCCACAGAGTTGTTTTCCCACCTCGAAATTAACCAAACGGTCTCCGACTTCGATTTTGAACATTGTTTTCTCGAAATGGTCAGTCAACTACACCGACTCAATATTGGTACTCTTGATTCCTTCTTCTCAGTGTGGACGTCTAAACTTGCACTCGAGTTTGGTTTAACGCCCGGTTGGTCCATCTTAAGTTCGACCGAATATGAGAATCTGGTGACCTCCGCGATTTCGGATGTTATTCAGTATGGAAAAAACACCGATCTATCGCGGCTCCTAATTCTTCTCAACAAAGGAACGGTTAATCGTAGCGTCTCCAAGAATGTGCATGATGCCATCGACAACGTGAGGGCCTTGTATCTGCAATCAACGAAAACCGTGTGGGATCAACTTCTCAACCAGATCAACTTGCCAACTGAATACTTGCAAAACGCTCTGTTAGAACTCGAAGTGGCCGCTCAAGAGGTTGAAAAGGCTCAACTCACAAAAGGGATAATGGCCGATATCGTTCTACTCCGTGGGGAACAATTCTCCAAAGCCATCGGCCAGGGAGTTCTCAAAAAGATCATTGAGGGTTCCCCAAACTACAGTCGTATTGAAATCCCGGGGAAGATTGTCTCTCTTTACCGTCCGATTCTCGAATACCTCGGGAATCGGTATTCACGGGAAATCCATCACCAGGCATTAGCAACCTATGATCTTCTAGACCGATTCACCAATTCTTTTGATAACCTCAAGAGGGCTGCAAGTAAGCTCGAATTTTCCGATGCGACTAATTACATTGCCCGTCTTCACGAGCTCCCGCCCGAACTAGTTTCCAGGCTTAATAGTGACATCCGCCATTTACTTCTTGATGAGTTCCAGGACACCTCGGTTCCACAATGGAATGCAATCTCTCATCTAGTGGCCGAGGTTACCAAATTACCTGGTAGTTCACAGCAATCGTTATTTTGCGTTGGTGACACTAAACAGGCTATTTATGGCTGGCGTGGCGGCCGCCGTGAAATATTCCAAACACTGAGTGACTCCGTGGAAGGAATCCACGAGGACCAACTCATAAAGAGCTTTCGTTCTTCCAACGTTGTTTTGGATTTTATCAACTCCGTCTTCATGAATCTTTGCAACCACGACCGCCTGGGGACGCTGACACCTATATTGCGAGATTGGTCAAAGGACTTTAAAGAGCATACCGCCGCCCGAGATCTTCCCGGCTACGTCCTCTATCGAAATGCCTCGCCTGCCAGCAAGGCTACAGACCGGTTAACAAATTGTTTACACGCCACTGTCAAACAGGTCAAAGAACTGCTCGACACCAACAAGGCCATTTCCATAGGTGTCTTATTGCGTAAAAACGGAGATATCGGACAACTGATCCAGCTGCTCGGCAATGTAGGTATCATTGCGAGCGAAGAGGGCGGTAACACGCTGGTACGTTTTGCCCCGATTCAAGTCATTCTTAACTGGCTCCATCTGCTAGAGTTCCCAAACGATTCTCTCGCGCTCTACCAAATCGAACAATCGCCGCTATCAACGCGACTTCGACGTGATGATACGTGTCAAGGCTTTAGTAGTGCGCAAATCAATGAGGAAAGGGAGGCCCTGCTAGCTCTTGGCCTCGGCGACTACATCGCTGAGTTAACGACGTTCCTTGACGGTTTTATAAATTCTTCTCAGCGTTTTCGGCTAGATCAGCTAATCCAACATGCCGATCACTTTAAATCAGAAAACCCATTGCGACTATCTGAGTTTATACAATCTGTAAGCATCGAGCGTTTCACCGAGGAAACGTCAGCACGCGTAAGAGTTATGACCATTCATGCCTCGAAAGGCTTGGAGTTCGACGCGGTAATACTACCGCATCTAGAGTCGGCCTTAAAGCGAACTCCGGACATCGTAGTGAAACGCAAGGAAGACCAACTACCTGGTAGCATTTTCCCGTATCGTAACGAAAAGATACAGCCTCTCCTCCCCGATCGTTATCAGGCAGCGGTTCAGGAAACCACCGCTGAGCAACTTCAGGAGGTCTTATGCGTCCTCTATGTTGCCATGACACGGGCAGCTCAGGCTCTGTATATGATTGGCCCTAGTCAGCCCAAGGCGCCCAAAGAAGTACCTGTAACGTTAGCGGGTTTGATCCAAATGGCTGTTCAGGGGTGCTATGAATCCGCAGGCGATTGTATCGTTCATGAGAGCGGGAGTCGCGATTGGTACGCTGCCAGCGTCAATCGAGAAGAGTTTAACGACTCACGCCCTCCGATGCCGGCTGGGTTGAACAGAAAACGGACCGGTGACGAACGACTCCTGCCCACTGCATCACCTTCCAGCCTTGAAGGAGGGGAATACTTCAACGCATCGGCACTCTTACGTCCGCCAAGTCACGACGCATTGAGTTTTGGGACGCTGGTACACCAACTCTTCGAGGAAATAGAATGGTGGAATTCTGAGGAAGCCGACCAATACCTTCAGAGGCTAGACGAACGCAAAATAAGTTGGGACGACTCGTTGAGAGGTATCCTCAGAAAAGTCCACGATTCAACGGAGGTCTCCTATGTACTAACTCCAGATTTCTATAACGACTTACCCTCGTTTAACGGTGTTGATCAACTCCTAGTTAAAACTGAATCTGCGGTCACATCTATCGTGGACGGCAAACTAATTCGTGGATTCGCTGATCGCATCGTCCTTGGAATGCGAGGGGGGGAGATTATAGCGGCTGATATCGTGGATTATAAAACCGATGTGCTTGGTGAAATGAATGAACTACTGTCAGACCGGACATGCCATTACCAGCCTCAAATAGCGGCCTACAAAGCGACCATAGCGCAAATGCTGAAGATTGACGTTTCTTTTATCAGTGCTAGGCTGCTGTTTGTAACAGCCGGCCTCCATGTTCCCATCGAGACGAACCAAGAATAACGTTTTTAACGTCTAATATTATTCCTTGTGTCCCAATCGACCTACGAAGACAATATTTAGAATTTCGCCCCATTTCACTAATTAAATTCTGTCTGAACTCTTCAAAGGCACTTCCTACGGGCCGATAAATTCTGAGATGATCAATACCGCATATTTTGGTTATATTGAAACTTTCCACGGGACCTTCCTTACTACGGCCTTTTGTTATAATTAAGACACTACTGATAGGATGAATCGATGAAACTCCATGCCGGCAAAACCGTTATCAATAACTGTCGTTTATTTGACGGAACAGGAAGTGCAGCCAAGGAATCGCAGGCGTTACATTATGAAGACGGCATCATCACCTATGTTGGGGACGCTGCCACCCAACCTGAATCTGACTCTCCAGGGACGACAATTATCGAGTGTCCCAACTTGACTGTGATGCCAGGACTGGTAGAGGCACACTTTCACCCCACGTACTTCAACGTTTCCGAACTCGCTGATCTCGACATTAAATATCCCGTCGAATACGTCACGCTGCTAGCAGCAGCAAACGCCAAACTTGCTCTCGAATGCGGCTATACTTCTGCTCGGAGTGGAGGCAGCTTATTCAATATCGATGTCTGGCTTAAAAAGGCCATTAACGATGACGTAATTATTGGCCCCCGCCTGGCCTCTAACGGACGCGAAATTTGTGGGGTTGGTGGCTTGATGGATTGGAATCCGGATTATCGTAAGATCGGGATGGAGGGTCTGGTACTACTCATCAACGGTGCGGAGGAAGCCCGTGCCGCTGTCCGGCAGTTAGTGAAAGACGGTGTGGAGTGGGTGAAGACCTACCCAACAGGAGATGCCGCCGCCCCTGACGTGAATGATCATCACACCCTATGTATGACGTTCGAGGAAATGCACGCGGTCGTACAGACGGCCCATAATCACAAACTGAAGGTTACTGGGCATTGCCGCGCCACGGAAGGTATCAAAAACGCTTTACTTGCTGGCTATGATTGCCTCGAACACGGGACGTTTATGGACAATGAAACCATGGACTTGCTCCTCGCGAGGGATGTCCCCGTCGTTCCTGCACTGTACTTTGAGCTCGCTAGCATCGAAAACGGACCGGCCTTCAATATGCCGCAAGCCGTCATCGACGGACACCAAGAAACGTTGGATGGAGGGACTGAAAGTGCTCGCCGGATTCTAAAAGAGGGCGGCCGAATCGGCTTGGGCGGTGACTATGGCTTTGCGTGGAATCCTCATGGCGATTATGCCAAAGAACTGTCATTCTTCGTGAATTACGTCGGGTTTTCAGTAGAAGAGACGCTCATGTGCGCCACCAAGACGGGATCCGAAATCGCAGGATCTGACGATAAGGTGGGCACACTCGAATTAGGTAAGTTAGCGGACCTCCTCATTATTGACGGGAATCCCTTTGAAGACATACGTATCATGGAGGATCGTAGTAAGTTTTACGCCGTCATTCAGAATGGTATCATTAAGGCTGGTTTCTCGCTTCACTCCTAGCAACACGGATTTACTATGACTCATCGTATCATCACAGGTTGCCTGCTCTCACTGTTCGCGACGATCGCTACGGCAGCGGAGCCTTCCCTAGCATGGAAGGTAGTTCCGTTGGCTATTGATGCCAATGAAGGAATCGATATCGCCGATTTTAATGGCGACGGAAAGTTAGATGTTGCCGCAGGGCGATTCTGGTATCAAAACCCTGGCTTCCGACCACGTCCCTTACGCCATTTTGATGATGTCAATGGCTACGTCCAAAGTAATGGTGATTTCGCTTACGACGTAGACTTAGATGGCTTGATGGATGTCATTGCTGGCGGTTTCTTCGCTACCGAAGTCAACTGGTATAAGAACCCCGGTAAGGAAGGTTTGCGGCTAGGCCATCAATGGAAGCAGCAACTACTTCTGGATACCGAAGTATCTCAAAATGAGGGGCAGTTACTAGAAGATCTCAACGGGGATGGTAAGCCTGAGTGGATCGTCAACACCTGGGCTAAGGACGCGCCTATCTATGTTTATGAATTAACCACGACTAAAAAGCTTGTTGAGGTCACCAAGGAGGGGAAAAGCCAGCAAGTCGAACAACAAGTGCCTTCACTGCGGAAGAACCTTGTAGGACTGCGTGGCAACGGTCACGGAATGGGAGTAGGTGACATCAATGGTGACGGTTATTCCGACCTATTACTAGGCCACGGTTGGTATCAGAACCCTGGCAAAGACTGCTTGACCACCACTTGGAAGTACCACAACGACTGGCAGATTCATGGATCTGTTCCCATGCTTGTCTATGACGTTAATAACGACGGAAAAAATGACGTCTTAGTTGGCGAAGCACACGCGCACGGACTCTACTGGTGGGAAAATCAGGGGGGGCAAAACGATACCATCCAGTTTAAAAAACACCTCATCGATGACAAGACATCCCAATTGCATGCACTACACCTCGCTGACTTAACAGGCGATGGCCTGCCCGAACTTATCACCGGGAAAAGATATTTTGCACACAACGGAGGCGACAAAGGTGCCAAAGAACCAATCGAAATCGTTTACTTTGAAATTGACCGCAAGACAGGCCAGTTTAGTAGAAACCTTGTTCATCAGGGGCGGACAGGGATTGGCCTACAGATCCGTACTGCAGATATTGACGGTAACGGTCATATCGACATAGCGGTTGCTGGAAAATCCGGTACCCACATCCTGTTTAATCTGGGCCGCAACCAATAACTTTACTGAAGGACTTCGTAATGCGATCCCTCTGCCGTTTATTCGCTGTTTTTCTGCTCTTCGCTTCCTCCGCGGCTTTGGGTGTTGAAACCATTAATGTCGTCGTGTGGGACGAACAACAACCCGCCCAAAAAGAAGCATATGATGACTTTCTAGGAAATGAAATCGCTAGCTACCTCGAGAAACAGTCCGGGATCTCCGTTCGAACGGTAAACCTAGCTTCGCCTGAAAAAGGAATCGCGGATAACGTACTTAACTCGTGCGACGTTTTGATCTGGTGGGGCCATGTGAGGCAATTCGAAATTACTCCCGAACAGGGCAAGGCAATCGTCAAGCGGATTAAAAGCGGTCAACTCGATCTGATAGCACTCCACTCGGCACACTGGGCGACACCCTTCGTGGAGGCGATGAAAGATCGCACGATGTCGAATGCTCTTACTAGATTTAAACAAATCTCCTCAGAACAACTAGATCTACAATATGTGGATCCCCCGCGTAGGTATTTCGCACCAGATCGTGACGACCTGTTAACACCTCGCTTCTACCCTAGAAAGTTCCCCAATGGTCGAACCGAGTTAGTTATTCACTGGCCAAACTGCTGTTTCCCGGCGTACCGCAACGATGGAAAGCCAAGTACGCTTTATACCATTCAACCGGACCACCCAATTGCGCAGGGTATTCCTTCGAGGTTCCAGTTGCCTAGCACCGAGATGTATGACGAACCTTTTCACGTGCCGGAACCTGATGAAGTAATCTTTGAAGAACGATGGCCAACCGGCGAGTGGTTTCGCAGCGGCATGATTTGGAACATCGGCGACGGCAAAGTGTTCTATTTCAGACCAGGTCATGAAACCTTCCCTGTCTACAAACAGGAGGTTGCTTTGAACATCATCGAAAACGCGGTGCGATTTTTAGGCAAAAAACAGTAACGTCCTTCTTCATTGAGAGCCTAACGCAAAAGCCTCATTGTTTCTCCCCATGGGCCGTAACCAATACGTTATCCCGAGCTTACATCCTCAAATGCCTGCAACCCCAAGAGATCAGCCCTGCTAACGAATCCACTCCAATCTTTTCCTTCAGTCGTTGCTTATAGGTGTTGACCGTCGTCGACTTCACGCCCATCTGATTCGCTATCTCCGTGGTCTGACTTCCGCTGATTAATTGACGCAGGCATTCCATTTCCCGAGGCGTCAACCCCAGTGCCTGCTGCTCATCTAAAATTGGGATCGAAGTCGTCATCACTGTTACCTCGTTAGTTTCTACGGGAACGGCGTGACATTCATAAAGAGTTGCTTCCCCCTGAAAGATAAAAGTCGCCCGTATGGTAATCGCCTCTCGATCAAAAAGAACTTTTTGGAAAGCGTCACGAATACGTTTTTTTTCTTCTGGGGAACTGACCCACTCCCACGGCTGACTATAAAGCACTTCGGCCGCCGAATGATGAACAAGTGGTTGTGCAAACACGATTCGCCCACGCGAATCATGAAGTGTAATCAGTGGGTTTCTTTCAGAGTGTTCCATTTTCGCCTTTCAGTAGTTGAGACCAGCACGCAAGGCCATTGAGAACTATTCGATTCTATTGCATCGTAGCATGGGGCTTGACCGTCATTTCCGTCTTATGGCCATGATCACCCTGCTCCGCCATCCATTGCTTTAATCGAGCATCTAAACGTCTGGAGATCTTCCGATATTCGGGCAGCCCAGCTAGGTTTTGTAGCTCATAGGGATCTTGGTCTAGGTCGTACAGCTCTATCGCGGGACGATTAACGTACCTATTCACGAGCCGCTCTGCGTTAATATCCGTGGCCGAGTCCCGAACCCAACTCCCCCAATAAGAACTCCCGTTTCCTTTGATCAGGACATTGCTAAATTCAGACTCGTGATTTAAGTTTCTAATCAGCTTAAACCGTGTATCACGAACCGACCTCACGGGATAACTTTGCGTGCCAAGAATAATCCCTCGCGTAGTGTGCACTCCAAATACGTAATCATTATGTTGATCTGCCCGACCCTCAATTACCGCAGCAAAACTATGACCGTCGAGGTCTTTTGGTATGTCGAGATCACACAACTGCAGCAATGTTGGCAATACATCCACATATTGAACCATAGCGTCCGAGCTACTCCCTGCTTTAATTTTCCCAGGCCATCGTATGACTAGGCCCACATGCAGTCCGACCTCATAACACGTCCATTTACCGAACGGAAACTGAGCACCTTGCTCACTGGTGTAGATGAAGATGGTGTCGTCCGCCTTACCGGCATCACTGATCAACTCATCAAGCTCACCTAGCTCTCGGTCAAAATCAGTAATCTCTGCGTAGTAATTTTGCAAGGCAGCACGCGTTTCCTTGTTGTCGTGCAGATACGGTGGGAGTTCAAATGTATCGGGATCGTAGGCGGAGGCATCTCCGTCCTCCCAGGGAAGGTGCGGGCTATTGCTTGCATAAACTAGAAAAAAAGGATCCTTCTGAGTGATAAACGATTCCAACTTCCCTTTTGAAACCGTTTCAAATGGAAAGCTTTGGGGCGGACCAAAATGCCGCTTGCCGCAGAGTCCCACTGAGTAACCAGCGTCCTGATAATAGTGGACGAGACTCTTGGTTCCGACCTTTACTTTACTGTGATTTGGGAAAGCACCACTCTTTACAGGAAAGAGACCCGTATAGAGCTGTTGACGTGTTGGAGCACACATCGCCGTCGCCGTAAACGCGCGGTCAAACCGTAAACCCGCTGAAGCGAGGGAGTCAATATTGGGGGTTTTGACAATCTCGCTGCCGTAACAACCGGCATCACTCCACGTCTGATCATCAGCGATGATCACCACAACATTTGGGACGGCTTGGGCTCGAATCACAAATACCCCAACCAAGAACAGTGACACGAAAGTCCTGCCAATCGTCTTTGTTGTAATTAGTTTGCTCATTAGTTCCTTAGTTCCTCGGTTGGGAAAAATATGACCACTTAGGTTTTTCATCATGGATAGACTGTAAAGAACGACGTATCTCTAGCTGCCTGGGAGTGAGGTCAGTAAGATTTCGGCGCTCCGTAACATCTTTGCGAATGTCATAAAACCGACCATCGCCATAAAGTTTATAACGCGTCGTCCTCACGAAAGAGCCTGCCAGCTTTTGTTTGATTTGTTGGTTTTGCTTGTTTATGATTTCGTTTCGTTTGTTCTCATCTTTTGTTTCACTAGGAAATCCGTTCCTTATATAATGGCAATAAACCCAATTCCGACCCGACTTACCTTCGCCTCGGAACACTGGGCCCAATGAGTACCCATCACTATCGATGTCTTCAAACTCAAGACCACTCACATCACAGAGCGTTGGGAGGATATCCGTAAAGTCAACCAATTGGTCTTTGTTAACTCCCTGAGAAATATGCGCCGGCCAGTGAGCCACCAAAGCTACATGGGTTCCATTATCAGGTAGAGAAGCTTTACCCCCTTTAATCTGACGTCCCCCCATTTCAGAAGAAATATTAACAGCACAACCGTTATCGCAAGTAAAAATAAGTAACGTATTATCGAACTGATCAGATTCCTTCAGGGTGTCGACGATTCGGCCTACCAGTTTATCCAGATAATTGACCATGTCCGGGAAATATTCCTCTCCGCCAGCACGCCCATCATATTCCCCGCTCCGTTTTCGCGAACCGCCAGCCTTTGAATCCGGTGTGGGCACAAAGGGCCAATGAGGTAATGACATCGGAAAATAGAGTAGAAATGGATCTTCACGTTCCGACTTAATGAATTCACACGCGAAATCTGTCATTATGTCCGGACCAAAAGCTGTCTCTAATCCATTAATCATTTGACCATCTCTTGAGATCCGAGGATTCCAATACCGGGAATCTCTGCCATCAAGATGCCAAAGACAGTGCGTTGAAAAACCAAACTGTCGCACCGTATCAAGATCGCCTCCAAGTTGCCACTTCCCACAAATAGCTGTCTCGTAGCCAGTTTCCTGCAAATAATTTGCAAACGTTTTTTGCGCGCGTTCGAGGAGGCCAAATTTAACGTAATTACGATAGTTGTATTTTCCAGTCATTATTTGGACGCGAGAAGGTGTGCAAATAGGCGTTGAATAGGCATGATTAAAGTACATGCCGTTCTTCGCCAAGGAGTCCAAGTTCGGCGTGGAATAGGTCGTGGAACCATATATACTGACTCCTTCATATCCCATGTCGTCGCACATGATTAATATGATGTTAGGACGCTCATCATTACCCTTGCTAACGCTACAGATAAGCAATAAAACAAAACTCGTTAGCATAGTTGCTTTTTTCACGACACTCCTCCAAATACTCTTCATCGCATTTTTTCTGACGGTTGAAACTCAAATGAGTAACAAGTACATCATACCAACAAACCAATTCACACATACCTTTCTGACAATCTTGTTATCACTTGCAACCTATCACGCATCCACTTTGCATGCTGAACCAAGTGACCAATTCAAACGTCGCGATAACGATCGTAATGGCATCTTAGAAGGAGACGAATTACGAGGTATACCGTCGGGACTGTTGAAGCGGCTTGATCAAAACGAAGATGGGAGGGTTTCCGCTGAAGAAGATGAAGTCCTTTTCAAGACACCCCCAGCACAGTACGAAGTGCAAACATTCAATTACGCGAGCATGAAGAATCCACGTCAGGAATTAGATGTTCTAATTCCTCATCAGATCCAGGACTCTCGCCTGCCTTGTTTAATCTTTATTCACGGGGGTGGCTGGCGAACCGGTAACAAGAGACAGGGGTACCCACACCTTCAGAGTTATGTGAACTCCCAACAATTTATCGGCGTGACAATCGGATATCGATTATCGGATGAACAGGTCTGGCCTGCCCAACTGCATGACTGCAAGGCCGCCATACGATTTTTATACGCCAATGCGAAAAGGTTGAATATTGACACTAATCGACTGGTCGTCTTTGGTACCTCGGCGGGTGGGCACTTAGCCGCAGCCATCGCTACCACCGGGAACGCCCCTTCCCTCAATGGACAGATAGGCCGACATCTTACTCAACCATCCGCTGTTGCCGGCGCTATAAGCTACTATGGGCCTACAGATTTCCAACGAATGGATGACTTTCCGTGCAAATTTAAACATGATGCTCCCGACAGTCCTGAGTCACGATTGATTGGATCGCCAATCCAATCTGCACCAGGAAAAACTCAGGCGGCCAATCCAATCACCTACGTTGACAGCCATGACCCACCTTTAATGTGCATCCACGGAGATTCCGATAACCTCGTACCTATCAATCAATCCGAGCTTTTAAACGAGGCCCTTCGGAAACAAAATGTGCCCACTGCCCTTATCAAAATCATCGGCGGCGGACACGGAGGATTTATTAATCCGGATATAAAAAAGGTGGAACGACAATTTATTGACGCCATTATCTCTCACTCGGACAAACTCCCTGAATCTATGGTCCTGCCAAATAAGCCTAAATAGTGGACAATCGGATCAGGATAAACCACTGTTGCATTTTGCCGCACTGTGCGAAAACTGATCAGCGTTTCTAAACAGTTCAGTCAAAACGACATCATTCAAACGCTCATAATTACCACAAAACGCGATTTTTCGTTTTTGGCACGCCGTATGCTCTACTATTCAGTCGTAAAGTCGGATTTCAATCCGATGTAAAAATACGGTTCAAATTACGAAAGGAGAGAGTGGCATGGTTCGACTAGATCCCACTCCAGCACAAATTAAGAAACGCTGTCAACAAATTCGTAACGAATGGACCTCTGACGAGTTTCGTCGCCGGTCCCACCCCAAATCGCTGGCCGTTTGGATGCCAAAGTTACGGCGTTGGGCGTTTTTAACCCACGACGAAATCGGAGATTTACAAAACCACGGGGAACATATGAACTAGTGGCGAAAAGCGCTCTGGTTTCCCATTGAGCATCTCATTCAAAATGCCCTTAATGATTCTTGCTGAGGTACTTGCCCTCAAGATCATTAAGGGCATTTTAGGTTCTAAGAATGTGAATAATCGCTATTACTTGTGTGGCGAATTTTTTGATAAAATAACAAGTCTTAACCACCAGTCATGCAAGTTAGTCATTACCAATGCTCTCGATTACTGACACGGTACCTTCCGAATCATGCGCTGGGTTCTCTCGACGAGAATTTATACGGATTGGTGGTGCTGGCATGGGTAGCCTATCCCTCCCAAGCCTTCTTTCCGCACGGGGACAACCCGGGTTCGTAAAAGACCGATCTGTTGTCTTGCTTTTCCTCCAAGGCGGACCATCGCACATTGAGTTCTTCGATCCAAAAATGAGTGCGCCTCCTGAAATCCGTAGTATCACGGGAGAAATACAAACCAAGACGCCGAGCATTACCTTTGGATCCACTTTTCCTCGACTTGCCTCCATGACGGACAAGTTTACGGTCGTAAGATCTTATCAGAGCAAGAATTCAGGCCATACCTACCAAGACGTTGTTAGTGCTCGCAATCCATTTCGGGCAACGATGAGTTCCATCTACTCTCGCATTGCTGGAACGAACCATCCAGCTAGTGGGATACCAAGCAATGTGATTCTCAAACCGGAGGCGATCCAGCCTGAGTTAAAACTCGGTAGTAACTTTGAAACCAATGCTCTACCCGGGCTGACCTCGCCCGGATCACTAGGTCGCAACTATACAGCCTTCGACCCGGCGGGCGGAAGCGAACTAAAAGACAATTTAGACTTAAAAGTATCAGCCTCACGATTCACGGATCGTCGCTCCTTACTCGATCGACTGGACCATATTCGGCGCTACGTCGACACCACTGGTTTGCTTGACGGAGCCTCCAAGTTCCAACAACAGGCCTTTGACGTCATCTCCCAAGGAGTCGCAGACGCTTTTGACCTCGAGCAGGAACCTTCGACTATCCTCAAACTGTACGATACGACCCGTCACTTCAAAATGGGCGACATGAATCGTTACGGAGATCTCCGGCGCACGTCAAATCTCCTCGGGCACCAAATGTTGTTAGCTCGGCGTTTAGTGGAACGGGGGTGCGGCTTTGTAACCGTTTCTGACTGCGGGTGGGA
>Ga0315321_10002351_pt1 | contig 14667 bp, 9 predicted proteins | sample M180m21515metaG_FD_203464 | JGI IMG/M metagenome (GOLD analysis project Ga0315321, IMG submission 203464) | Ammonia-oxidizing marine archaeal communities from Monterey Bay, California, United States - M1 80m 21515 | ecosystem: Environmental > Aquatic > Marine > Intertidal zone | place: USA... | reverse complement strand
ATGCGGGCGCTGTCTTGGGGACCGAAGGTGAATTGTCGGTAGCCACGGAAGTTGGTGGACTGGCGACTCGACAGCACCCCTAAGCTCACTTCTTCAAACAGCTCCCCTTCGGTGGGACCGCTGCCATTCTGTGAAAATGACGAGGGGGGCGTCATAGACAGCAGCGGTGCGGCTTCGTCGGCTTCGTCGGACGTCAGCGAGATGCGCGTGCGGTAGCCCACAGGCGAGCTGGACTCTAGCCTGCGCGGAAGGTGGTAGCGGTTGGGCTTTTCGCCTTCGATGGGCCACCGGGCCTCGCGCCGCATCTGCTGGTCGGCGGGGGGCGGAGGGACTGCGATGAGGTCGACGGGGAGCTGAGCGTGCGACAAGGACGTCTCCGGCGAGGGAGTGGGCCCGCTAGGCTACTCTGCGCGCGAGAAGGCTTCACGCAACATTGGGGCGACGCTGCGGGAAAGTCATAGAGGCGGACGGTCTCGTAGGGCGCGTCGTTCTGCCCTGTACGTCGACAAAGACAAGCGCACGGAGTCGTGCGTGCGATTGCGGTCCTCGGGGGCCAGCATCGAGTCCTCAGCGGCCCCGTTGTGTGTGGCGGAGGGGGACACAGCCTGTCACTGGACCGTTGCGGTTTTTCTTCTCAGCTCCACGGTCCTGACACTTTGGAGAAGTAGCTTCCGGACAGCGCAGGGAGGCCCCGTGCTCACCACCTTGACGACGATCGGATCGCTACTTTCGACCACGCCCGCCCTCGCCAAGGAGGTGGTGGATCTGAGGCCAAAGACGGGCTTTGAGCGGATTCGCTACGACTTAGGTGGCTTCGTACAGCCCCGCTTCAACTACGAGCCCGAGGATCCCCAAGCCGGCACTGACGGTGTGGTGGGCTTCCAGCTTCGTCGAGTGCGGCTCGAGCTCAAGGGAAAGTACGAGATGGCGGGGGACGTATCGCTCCAGCACAAGATGAGCTTCGAGTGGATGAGCTCGCCGCGGCTCGTGGACACCTACCTCGACATCGGCAAGGGCAAGACCCTTCGCTTCCGGGTGGGCCAGTACAAGACACCCACCAGCCGCAGTGTGCTGGTGTCCGACCGCCGCACCATGTTCCCCGACCGCGCCGAAATTCTCGACATGACACCCCAGCGCGACATCGGGGCGATGCTCCATGGCGCCATCGGGGACAACCATGTCGAGTGGGCAGCCGGTGTGTTCAACGGCGAGGGGACCAACCTGTCGGAAAACGAAAACCGCAAGATGCTCTACGCTTGGCGCACCGTGTTCAGCCCCATCGGCGGCCCTGGCACCCGCTCAGAGCTGATGTCGGTCGACCAGCGCACCACCTTTTCGATCGGCTACACCGGCTTTCTCAACCGCCTCGGTGAAGAGAAGGACGAAGTCACCATCGCCAACCATGGTGTCGAGGCCTTTGCTCACTGGCGTCCCCTCACGGTGCAGTCCGAGTGGCACTGGGGCGAAAGGACGACCACCACCTCACCCCCGTCCGACTCCACCTTTGGTGGTGGCTACGTGCAAGCGGGACTGTTCACCCCGCTGGTGCCGTGGGCGCAGGAACACATCGCCGTCGTGGGCAAGTACGAGACGGTCGAGACCTTCAACCTCATCGGCGGAAACGTACCGCTGGAGGGCTACGACGACGAAGCTCAGGCCCGTGAGATGATCTGGACGGGCGTGGGCTACTACGCTGGCAGCCCCTTGTTCAACAGCATTCACAGCTTGCGTATCCAGGTGCTCTACGGAAAGAAGACCGAGCTGGAGGGCATGTCCTACGACAACGACCGCGTCATGGTCGCGGGCCACATGAACTTCTGAGCCGTCGGCCTCTGGTCCCCCTTCAGATCGCCCGTCTCATGCCAGCGCCAAGGGGAGCTCCCTTGCGCCTGACCCCACAAACCACGGCGCGGGTTGTGGGTGCCGAGGTCATTCCGCTCTTGGGCAGTGCGCTGGCGCTCGCAGTCGGCGACCACTTGCAGCGGGTGGCCTGGCTCAATGCCGACAAGGTGCGTGGTGCGGAGAGGGACCGCATGGTGGTGCGCGGTGAGCGGGTCCACCTCGGCGCGCTTGTGGTCGCAGCCCTCGCGTTGAGCGGGCCTGGCCTCTGGGCGGTCGGTCGGTCCGCTGGATACCCGGGTAACGATTGACGGGAAGTCCGTGCTGGTGCGCAATGCGGAGATATTGTCAGACCTGACCGAGGTCTGCCTTCCCGAGCTGAACGGCGACGCCTCTCCAGTCCGGTGACATCAGAGTCATGGTCTGGCGGATCGCAGCGTGCTCCGCGAGAAACAGTGTTCCACGGGTCTCTTTGTCTCGTTTTGTCGAGACGAATCACAAGCGCGCAGCTCTCGCCACCTGCCCTGCCCGCCGGCCTGTCGGGTCTGTCGGATGTCTTTGTGACGGCAATGTGATGTTCTGTGGTGAGCCTTGGCCCCTTGCGACGGTGCGACTTGGATGTCGTGGTTTGGGGCTGGCGCAGGTGGGGTGTGAGCGAGGTGCAGTCCCAAGACCGTTTAATGATGAGTGTTCTCATGGTCTGCACATATTTGGCACGTCTGCTGCAAGGGGTCCGCGTGAGACGCAGAGGCGGTCCGGCTGCTTTCCCCGACGAATCCAGTCCCATCGCGCTTGATGCCCGGCCTTTACTGGCCGGGCATCATTCTTTCTTGGGGTAGTCTTCGCGCGATGATCGGCTCCTGCGCGGTGCATTGCGGGCGGGTTTCGGCGGGCGGGTTTCGGGAGTCACACGTGCCTCCTTGAGTCACAGGTGTCTCCTTCTGAGGGTCCCCTTTGCCCCCGCCTCTTCATTGCCAGAAATCAGTCCAAGCGGTCCAACGGGGTGGATAGGAAGCGCGCGGCCCCATCCGGGGAGTCGATTCTGGAGAGCTGATGTCGCGCGTGTCTTGCTGTCTCATCGCTGTGTTGGGCCTCGGCTGTGACCCCGCCGTGCCCACAGAAGCCGAGGAGCCGGCCTCGTCGCAGGTCCCTTCCGCCCGCCCCAGTGTGCTGGTCATCACGCTCGACACCACCCGAGCCGATGCGCTCACGCCCTACGGTGCCCCGAGCGGCCTCACCCCCACCGCCTCTCGACTGGCCGCGGAAGGAGTCCGCTTCGACCGCGCCTACACCGTCACGCCCCTTACGATTCCGGCCCACTCCAGCTTGTTCACCGGCCTGTGGCCCCCTCGACATGGCGTGCGGGACAACGGCGACCACTTCTTGTCCGAGGAGGCAGACACTCTGGCTGAGCGCCTCCAAGGTGCTGGCTACGCCACGATGGCAGCCGTGGGCGCGGAGGTCACGTCGGCCCACTGGGGCTTTGGGCAGGGATTCGACACCTACTTCGACGACATGGGAGAAGCCGCGCTGTCGAGTCGCAACCGCTGGGCGGTCGAGCGTCCTGCTGAGGCTGTGGTCGACGATGCCATGGGGTGGCTGCGCGCCCGTTCACAGGGTGAGCCTTGGTTTGCGTGGGTGCATGTCTTTGACGCCCACCATCCCTACCGTCCCCACGACCCGTCCCTGTCCCCCGACAACCCCTACTTGGCGGAGGTGGGGCACGCAGACCGTGAGCTCGGTCGCATCATCCAATATCTCGACGAGTCGGGCCAGCTGGAGTCTACCTGGGTGGTGATGCTGGCCGACCATGGCGAGGCTCTTGGCGCCCACGGCGAGCGCACCCATGGCGTGCTGCTCTACGACGACACCACCCGGATTCCGCTGATTGTGCGTCCGCCCGGTGGCTTGGCCTCTCCCGCCGTATTGGACTTTCCGGCCACCATTGCCGACGTTGCTCCGTCTCTGGTGGGCGCATTGGGTCTGCCTATGTTGGACCCGGTCGATGGGGCCGATCTGTCGCCCTGGCTGCGCGAGCCCACTCTGGACTCTAAGCTTCTGCTTCAGCGAGCGGTCTACTTGGAGAGCCTCTACGGCTGGCACTACTACGGCTGGGCCCCACAGCGCGCGGTGGTCGACCCCCGCTACAAGCTCATCGACTCTACGCGTCCCGAGCTCTACGCCCGCGACGACGTCGGCGAGACCTTGGACCTCGCAGCGGTTCAGTCCGGCGTGGTGGGTGGCCTCCGAGTCCATGTCGACAAGATGGCCGAGCGCATGACGCCCGTTTTAGACGCCACGGTCAGCAGTGAGATCGATGCCGTGCAGACCGCCCAGCTGCAGGCCCTCGGCTACATCGGCGGCGGAACCCAGGCTGGAGAGCTTGTGCCCTTCCGCGGCGAGCTCGAGGACCCCATCTCACGGATGCCCATCTTCCAGCGCACCGAGGCCATCCGGGTCGCCGTGCAGAGTGGCGACCTCGCTGGGGCGCGTCGGTTGGCCGAAGAGGTGCTGGAGCGAGAGCCGGGCATGGACACCGTGCGCTCTCAGCTCATCCGGATCCTGGAACAGACCGGAGACCTCGACGCGGCGGAGGTTCTCTTGCGGGCCCGAGATGCGGAGCGCTCCACCTCATCCACCCGCTTCGCGCTCGCCCAGCTGCTGATGACAAAGGGGGATGTCGAGGCGGCCATGCTGGGCTTCGAGGATGCGCTGCGACGGGACGTCAATCGCAGAGAGGTGTGGGTCACTTGGCTGCGGGCGCTGTTTGTCACTGGCCAGCACGCGCGCTTCGAGTCCGAGCTGGATCGTGCGGCCACGCTGTTGCCTGGAGACCCCCTCGTCGATGGTTTTCGCGGCGTGCTTGCCCTCCTGCAGGGCGACGGCAAGTCCGCCGAGCCACTGCTGGAAAAGGCCACCCACGCAGACGCCCACTTGCCGCTGGTCCACCATGCGCTGGGGGTGATTCTTCTGCAGCGACGCGACCTGTTGGGTGCCCAGGCGCTGTTCCGTGCGGAGCTGCGGGCCGACCCTTCGTCGATGCCCGCGCGGCAGGGCCTTGTGAGCGTGTTGGGTCAGCTGGGGGAGTGGGAACGCCAGCTGACCTTGCTGGCCGACCTTGCGCGTGCCACGCCGGGCGACCCACGGGTACACCACTCCATGGCTGTTGCACACACCCGCTTGCACCAGCTCGATGATGCCCACGCGGCGGTCAAGACGTGTATGCAGATTCAGCCGGTATTCTCGGAGTGCCACATCGCGGCGGCCGACATCTACCAGCAGCAGGGAAAGACCGACGAAGCGCGCGCGGCCTATGACGCTGGCTTGGCTGCCCGGGAGGTGATGAAGCCGTCTATGCCGAGGCCTCCTCAGTAGGTATTCGCCAGAGCGAGACACGCCTCAGTCACGGAAGACCGAGGCGTGTGCGATGGCAGTCGAAGCGTCGATGGCGTTCGAAGCGTCTACTACGGCGCTTCGGTGATGGCGCCCGTCAGCTCAAGCGACAGGGTGTAGACCTCCAGGCCGTATCGATCGGTTTCGTCTTCGATCTGGGTGAGTCCGGGGTCGGATGTTGCATCGACAATCAGCTCGTAGTCGCCCACCGTCTCGTCGGCGCAGCTGGAGTAGCCGCCCACCACGATCTGGTAGGTGCCGCCGGCGGTCGACGTGATGGAGCTCGCAGGGCAGCTGAATGAAGGGGGCGGGTAGGTGCACTCGAAGCTGTCATCCCAACTGTCGATGGTGCAGGATGAGCCATTGTTGACCCACATGAAGGGGTCGAAGGCCGTCGCCGAAGAGGTCGTGTCGACGCCGATGTTGACTGTGTCGCCCGCACTCAGCGTGACTTCCCACACATCCAAGTAGTCGCCGGTGTACCCATCTGCGCAGTTGACCGAGCCGATGCCTGAGTAGCTGCCCACGGGCACATAGTAGTGTTCAGAATAGGAGTCGGTCGATGCGCAGTCGCTGTCCTCCCACAGGGATGCATAGTCGTTGTAGGAGTATTCGTAGCCTGAGAAGCTCAGGTTGGTGCCGTCAAAGCTGAAGGAGGTGCCATAAGAGTAGTCGTAGCCGGTGTACGTACCCCAGTAACCAGAGTAGTAGTAGTACTGGTTGTAGTGGAGGTCTTGCCAGGCTGGCTCGGCTCCATTGGGAGCCCCAGTCGAAAATGCGATTCCTTCATACCATTCAATGTAGGTGTTGCCATAGTAGTCGGTGTAGGAGCCGTAGTTGTAGGTGTTCCGATAGGCCATCACTATGCTGGAGTAGGTGCCCGTGGGATCGTAGAAGGCCAAGCTGGGATCGACCTCGCAGTCTGTGTCGCTTCTGTCGTCGAGCACTGTGCCGATGACCTCAAGCGCGAAGTCGCAGTCGGTGCAGCCGTCGGTGTAGTGAAAGCCCTCTAGCGAGATGTCTAGATCGCAGACCACACCGTTGAGGTCGGTGTAGTAGGTCAGGTCGCCAGTGAAGTTGGGGTCGGCGTCGGTGTCGGCGTCGGTGTCGGCGTCGGTGTCGGCGTCGGTGTCGGCGTCGGTGTCGGCGTCGGTGTCGGCGTCGGTGTCGGCGTCGGTGTCGGCGTCGGTGTCGGTGTCGGTGTCGGCATCGGTGTCGGTGTCGGCATCCCCACCGGGCTCGGTGTTGCTTGGTTCGCCGCCGCTATCTTTGTCAGTGCAGGCGCTGAGCAGGGCTGCGCAGCTCATGGCGAGTAGAGTGACTGTCCAACTGGAACGGTTTCGGTTCAAGGGGGCCTCCAAGTTTCGTTCGTTTAAGTAGGCATCAAGACGCGAGATGGTACATCTCGGAAGTTGGTTAGGGCGATGTGACCTGGTGATTCCCTGCGGGCATCGCACCGAAAAGGTCGTGCTGGCCATTGGGCCAAGTGACTTTCACCTGTGTGGCAGACGATGCAGATCCCAGTCCGACCGACAGTGCGGATTCGGATGACGAGAAGGTGGAGGACGGCCATACCCACTGTGTCGTCTGCTGGTCCGCAATCTGGACGTCGACTCGGGTGCCGATTCCGCCGGAGTTGCCAGGGCCTGCGTTGAGCCGCAAGGTGAGCCGGTTGTTGCAGCCGCCGCCAGCGAGCCACACCCGCACCGCCGTCCGACCGGCGGTCAGTAGGTCTGGACGGCCGTCTCGGTTGAGGTCACCAGACACGATGGCCCGATTATCGGTGGTGTCATCAAAGCCCTGTTGGTAGGTCACTTCGGCGAATCTTCCGTCGCCATCCCCCAAGAAGAGAACGTCGGGCTGAAGGAGGTGGTCCCCTTGGTCCGGCTCGGTGGGACCATTGACCATCACAAGGTCCAGCCAGCCGTCTCCGTCGAGGTCGATGAACCGGCTGCCCCATGTGGTGCGGGAAGCGGGGTCGATGGGACGGGCGCCTAGGCTGGCGGCCATGTCGACATAGGTGCCGTCTGGCTGTTGGATGTACAGACGGTTGGCGCCGATGTTGGACACATGGAGATCGGGCCGCTGGTCGCCGTCTACATCACCCACCGCTGCGCCCATTGCGTACATTTCGTCGTCACACGCACACCCTGGATGCGGCTCCAGCTTGCCTCCACCGGAGTTGAGCAGAAGATCCTGCGGTATCACCTCCATCCCGAAGTCGTTGCTCACGAAGAGATCGATGTCGCCGTCGTTGTCGTGGTCTAGCCAGGCGCCGTGAAAGCTCATGGGGGTGCGCTGCTCGTCGGAAATATAGTTGTGAGCAGCCTGGAAAGTACCGGGGTCGGACTGCAGCCACAGGGCATTGCCATCGCCGGTAGCGGCTCCATTTCGGATGGCGCTATGGTCGATTATGGAGACGTAGCCAGGTATGAAGATGTCGAGGCGTCCGTCTCCATCTACATCGGCGAGAGACGGTCCCATGCTCTGTCCCAGGGTGTCGGGCAGGGCTTCTGAGGTGAACTGACCGGCTCCGTCGTTCCACAGAACCAGATCCGATGACCCTGCTGGTGTGCCCAACACGATGTCGAGATCTCCGTCGCCATCGAGATCTGCGGATGCTGCGCCCGCTGCGGGAGGAGGAGGAGCCCCGTCGACGGTCCACGCGTCGGTGGGCAGGAGGCGTCCGTCTCCTGGGTTGGTGAGGAAGCGACTATGGGGCACCGAAAAAGCCGCGAATGCGTCGAGGTCCCCGTCGGCATCAAAGTCTCCGAGTGCGAGGCCGGGCCCAAGCGCACCGGTGCCTGGGTCTTCGACGGGTGCTCCAAAGAGGTCGTCGGAGTCGAGGCGGTGGCTGCCATCCAGCGAAAGTGGGGCGCACGCGTCCAAGGCTGCAGAGTCGCTGCCTGCGGAGTCGGACGCCCGCGCAGAGCCGGTCCCCGCCTTGTGTGACGGAGAGGTGGGAGAGACCGTGCAGGCAATCGCCCACAGCACGGCGAAGGCGCAACGCATGCATGGAGGCTACCCGGTTTTGGGGGCCTGGTCTTCCGTCCGCCTCAGAGTGACATGCGCACGCCCAGCTCGCCGGACGGCCAGAGACCGATCTGCTCGTTGACCTCCCACTTGTTGAGGTGTTCGGGCAGCACGCGGTTGCCGTCGATCGCGATGCCCATAGATATGCGGCCTGCGGCATAGGGCGAGATGCGGCCGTCGAGCAGCGGAAACGCCAGTGCGAGTCGTATGCGCGGTGCGAGGATCTGGGTGCCCAGCTCGTCGGTGCTCTGGAACATGTTGTTGCCCATCAGGTCGGCACCCACGTCGAGGTCTGACTGCAAGAAGCCCTGTTCAGTGCGACCACCGATGGCCATGCCCACTTGCCACTGTCCCATCGCGTCGGCTTGGTCCGGTCCGTAGACACCACTGTAGCTGGTGTAGACGTTGCGGCCACCGAGCTTGAGCGTGCCCGCGAGGAGGCCATTCAGAGTGCCCACCTCTATGGCGTGGATGCCGTCCCCGATGATGTTGATGATGCCGACCGGGGCGTCGGTGCTCTTGGCGATGTTGACCACTCCCACCATCGCACCATCGAAGTCGCCAGCGATGTTCATCACACCGGTCTGGGTGCCGCGTCCGTTGCCGGCGATGTTGAGGAGCGCACCTTGGTAGCCGGCTAGGCCGTGGGCGATGTTGGCCCCGAGTGTGACCTGAGCGCCTTGCAGTGCACCGCCCGCGATGTTGGTGCCCAAGCTGACCTGAGCCCCCGCATGGTCGCCTCCCGTGATGTTGGTGCCAGTCGTGAGCTGTACCCCATCGAAGTCGCCGCCCACGATGTTGGCACCGGTGCTGAATTGTGTGCCGCGTCCGCCCTGTTTCAAGATGTTGATGCCGCTGGTGAGCTGTGCGAGCCCCTTCGACTCACCCGCCACGTTGATGCCGGCGCTGCCTTGGAAGCCCGTCGCAGCACCGCCCACGGTGTTGCCGCCGATGGCCACCTGGGCGCCCTCAAGATGCTGACCGACCGAGTTGGCACCCATCGCGACCTGAGCGCCAGCCACGTCCCCCGAGTAGTGGGTGAGACCCAGCGCTATTGCGGTGCCCTGGATGGAGTCGTCACGGATGATGAGGTCGATGTGCACCGAGTCGGTGGTGGACAGCGCGCCATCGACTACGCGAGTGATGGTGTCCGCTAAGGAGCCCTCCCCAGTGTCACCTCGGGCCACCGTGGCCACGACCGCCGTGGGCGTGAGGTCGGAGAACGACACCTGGGCTGGGCTTGCGCCGTCGACCTTGGCGATGCCGCCATAGACCTGATCGTCCTTTTCGAGCTTGACCGAGTAGCGACCGGGCTCCAGCAGCAGCGAGACCTCGCGGCCGGGAGTCTTTCCGAGCTCTGCCACCAAGCGGCCGTCGCTGTCGCGCACATACACCCGGCCGGCCATCGCCTCGTCGAGGTTCAGGGTGGCGGTGCGCTCGCGCAGGTCGGTCATTACGAGGTCGCCGGATCCCGAGAGCTGAATGTCGAAATTGGCGTGCTGGGCACCGAAGCGAGACGACTCGGTGCGGGCGAGGGTCTCTTCGAAGGCGAAGCGGTAGGCCTCATTGAGTGTGACGAGCTGGTCGGTGTTGACGTCGGCAGCACCGCGGAGCCCGGTGACCAAGGAGTGGGTGAAGTAGGAGCCTCCAAGACTGGCGGCCTCCTGGGACATCTCGTCTGCGGCGCTCGAGGTGAGGTACGCATGCCCGGCCACCTGGTTGGCTTCGTTGGCGAGAAAGCCCGCGACATGGCGCCCGCCCTTGCCGGTGACCATCGCGCCCGATGCGCAGGAGTCGAGGATGGCGATGCGCACGTCGCTATCGAGGTTTTCGAGCGCCTCGCGGAGCTCTTTATATGTGAACCGCTGGGTGCGCAGGAGCAGGCCGCGCTCATCGGAGTGGCCCGAGTAGTAGACAATCACCTCGGTGCGCTGGTCGTCGACGGCTTCGATGCGTCGACGAAGCTCTCCGAGCGCCACGATGAGGCTGGCCTTGTCGGGGTCGACCACAAGCACCCGGTCGCTTGGGGCCACGCCGCCCAGCTCGGTCATCACACCTGCAACGGTACGCGCATCGGTCTCGGCGTAGCGCAGGGTGGAGCGCTCGGGTCCACCGTCGTTTGCACCGATGACGAGGGCAAAACGCCGAAGGCCGCTGTCCGCGAGGGCAGGCTCAGCGATAGCGGCAGAAAGGGCCAATCCCACGGAGAGAATGGCGGAATGGAGGGAGGAGCGTGTCATGCGCCCTCCGGGATCCAAGGGAGGCACGCAGCGGTCTGCGATGGAGTCATCTGCGGTCCTTGTCGACCACAAAGTCGACCACTTCGAGCTGCGCATCCAGCTCCAGTTGGCCGGTCTTGGCATCTTCGCTCGCGAGGTGGTCAGCCGCGACCATCACCGCGTTGAGGTTGAAGGGCGTCTCCGAGAGCACCAGGAAGAAGCGCTCAAAGCCTGGTGCGTCGTCCAGCTCGTAGCCCAGGTCGACGGTGACGAGTCCTTCCTCCAGGTCGAGCGAATCATCGACCGCTTTGGGCATGTGTAGGGTCACGATCCCCGTGCCGTCGATGCTGAGCAGGGCGCCGAAGTCGCGGCCTTGGGCGTGGTAGCGAAAGCCGAGAACATCGCCGGTGTTCGCTACATCACCAGGGGTCAGCTCCCCGTCGTCGGCCCGAAAGATGCGCAGCTCGGGGGCGTCGACGGGGCTGTGGGTTCCGGGGCGACCCTTTGACAGCACGTCCGGACCGGAGTCCTGCGGACCCACAAAGAACAGTGCCACGGCGGCCATCGCGATGGCAGGGGCGGCGAACCAACCGGCACTGCGACTCTTGCGGGCGGGCCGCACACCCGCGCGGCGCTCGACCTCACGGGCCACGATGCGCGGAGGGTGCTGGAGGAGCACGGCGCGATTGTGGTTGCGGAGGTCGCGCAGTCTCGCTGAGAGTGCCGGGTCGGCCTCGATCTGCATGCGCAGGGCATCGAGGCGGTCGGCTGGCAGCTCACCCAGCGCATACCGCTCCAGCAGCCAGTCGGGCACGCCGGAATCGGGACGCGCGGTGGACGTGTCGGGCGAGGTCATCTCACACTCCTTCCAGCTCGGCCACGTGTGCCTTCAGTGTGCGCAGTCGCTTTCGTACGCCGGACACGCTCATCCCCACCTCATCGGCGACCTCCTGCAGAGTCATGCCGTCGAGCAGATGCAGGACGGCCATGGTGCGGGTGGACTCCTGCTCTCGCGCGAAGATGCGGTCGAGGAGGATGCGGGCCATGGGCTGGCCGGCATTGTCGGGAACAGCCGCGATGCGGGCCACCAGCTCGGAGTCGGCGTCTTCGGGGCGGCGCCCCTTGCTGCGGATCTGGTTGAGGCAGGTGTTCGTCGCCATGCGGTACAGCAGCGATGACGGGGCCTCGTCATGGAGACGATGCTGGTATCGGATGACCTTCACAAAGGTGTCCTGCATCGCCTCCATGGCCTGCTCCTCGTCTTTTAGAAGGCGCGTGCACCGGCGCAGGACCATGGGTCCATACTTGGTGTAAAGCGCCTCTACATCTACGCTCACGCACACTCCGGTGGTGGCCCTTGGCGGGGCGATGGCCGCGCCCTTGGGCTGTCGGTTGGAAGAACACCGCAGACCGCAGGGGGTGTCACCCCGAATCAGCAGGAAATTGGGGATCCCGATGGCAGCGAGCTGGGCTAATCGGCCGGAAGGTCGCGGTCCGTCGCGGAATGGACGCGGCCTTCACTGATGGCTGCTATCGGAGGTCGCGATGACGCGCTGGTTCTGGATCGCTGCGCTGCTGACGGGTTGTGGCTCCGACGCTAGCAAAGACGGCGACGTTGTCTCGGAGTGGACCCTTGCCGACGGCGTGGAGCTGGTCGCTGAAGACGACGGAAGCCTAGTCATTGTGGTCGACGGGGAGCGCTCCCTGGCCACCGCACCCGGCGCCCCCTTCTTGCTGCGCGATGTCGAGGAGACCACTGAGGCCGCCATCGGAATGTGGCGCTTCGAGCGCACTGCGGAGATCGATCACACCCCTTCGCTCGACGGGGTGACCACCACGGGGGACGGCGTCGCGCTGTCCTACACCACCGACACCGGGCTCTCGGCTACCCTATCGGTCACACACTCCGCCGGTATCACTCGACTGGCCATCGCCAGTGACACCGACACCTCCGCCGTCGTGTTCCGCGCAGCCTGCGACGACGACGGCTCCTTCTTTGGCTGGGGCGAGCAGTACGGCAGCCTCAACCGCAAGGGCGAGCAGTTTCCGCTGTTGGTGAGCGAGCAGGGCATCGGCCGCGACGACTCCTCGTGGTCGTTCTCCGGAAACGCCAACACCACTTACTTTCCGATGCCGTGGTATCTTGACGCCCGCGGCTTCGGTGTTCTCATCGACACCGACCACCGCACCCACCTCGACCTGTGTGTGGCCGACCCCGAGGTGGCTGCCATCGAGGTCATGCAGGCCGTGCCGCTCCAGCTCACCGTGCTCCACGGCGACGGTCCCCTCGAGGTCATTGCGGCCCTCGGCAATGAGGTGGGCCGGCCTGCCATGCCTCCAGACTGGGCGTGGGAAGGCGCGTGGATGTGTGCCCAGGGCGGCACGGATGTGGTGAGAGCGCTGGTTGAAGACATTGAAGCAGCGGGTATTGTCGCCTCTACGCTGTGGGTGCAGGACTGGACGGGCCGCCGTGAAAATCCAGGCGGGGGCTACGGCGTGCAGTACCGCTGGGTGGCCGACGAGGTGGAGCTCTACCCCGACATCGCCGACTTCTTTGCGGAGCTAAAGGCCGGCGGCTACCGAGTCGTGGGCTACGTGAATCCCTTTGTCGACCCCATTCTCGACCACTGGGGCGACATGGAGGCCGGCGGGATGCTGCCCCTTCATCCTGCGACCGGAGAGGTCTACACCTTCGTGGGACCGCGCGGCAGCATGACCACCGCCGACCTCACGTCGGAGGCCGCCCGCACCTACATCAAGGGCCATCTCCGCGCTGCTGTGGTCGATGTGGGGCTCGACGGCTGGATGGCGGACTTCGCGGAGTGGCTGCCGCTCGATGCCCAGCTCGCGTCGGGCGAGGACGCCGCTGCCGTCCACAACCGCTACCCGGAGCTGTGGCAGGAGCTCACCCGCGAGGTGATGGACGAGGTGCGCCCTGACGGCGACTGGCTGATGTATGCCCGCTCGGGCTGGACCGGCGTGCACCGCGTCGCGATGATCCACTGGAATGGCGACCAGGAGGCCGACTTCGAGGAGACCGACGGCCTACCTACGGTGGTGCCGGCGATGCTGTCGCTCGGGATGTCCGGCCAGCCCTATGTCACCCACGACATCGCAGGCTTCTCCGGCGGCCCGTCCACCAAAGAGCTGTACCTTCGGTGGACTGAGCTCGGGGCTTTGTCCCCCTTCATGCGCACCCACGATGGCAACGAACGCGACGAGAACTGGCGCTGGGACGCCGACGCAGAGACCACTGCCCACTTTGCCGCGATGTCTCGCCTCCATGCTGCCTTGGCTCCGGAGCTCATTGCATTGGGACAGGCGGCCCAGTCCACCAGCGCCCCGATTGTGCGTCACTTGATGTTGGCTTTCCCTGAAGATGAAGAGACGCATGCAATCCAGGACCAGTACTTGCTGGGCACCGAGCTGTTGGTTGCGCCTGTGTTGCATGAAGGGGTCACCGCCCGCGACGCATACCTGCCCGACGGCACCTGGGTGCACGTGTGGACGGGCGACAGCTACACCGGCCCCACCTGGGTGACTGTGGATTCTCCGATTGGCGAGCCACCGCTGTTTTCGAAGGACGTGGACCGCCCGGACCTGCGGGCGGCGGGGGAGTAGGCACCCACTCTAGAGTGTGTCTGGGCGCGCGGGGAGGCCCCGACAGGTGGCAGGCTGCGCCACCTCAAGGCAACCCAGCAATGGGCTCAGTTGCCGCTGGGGTAGGCCCCCGGGTTGACCAAGCCAGTGAGTGTGTAGCTTCCGTAGGTGGTGGTCGTGTAGTAGCCGTTGTCGTACTCGTAGCCATGGGTGAGCTCGGTGTCGGTGCCGGTGTAGAGCCAGCTCACTGGATACCAAGCACCTGCAGTGGTGTCGTCGTACCACACTGCGAGAGTGTCGTAGCCGTTGTAGCTGTAGGGGAAAGACATCTGAAGGGTCTCGGGAATCTCGGAGTCGGGCAGGCCACAGTCGTCGTGGACCATCCGTTGCTCGATCTCAAGCCCGTAGTCGCAGTCGATGCAGTGCGCGGTGACCTGAACCCCGGTGGACTCCCAGCTGGCTGAGCAAGCCCCATCGCCGTCCTGAACCAGATGGAATTCTCCGACGGCTTCGGTGCCTTCGATGGGCTCAAAGTCGGGTTCGCCCTCTCCTTCGCCCTCTCCTTCGCCCTCTCCTTCACCCT
>Ga0315321_10002350_pt1 | contig 14669 bp, 11 predicted proteins | sample M180m21515metaG_FD_203464 | JGI IMG/M metagenome (GOLD analysis project Ga0315321, IMG submission 203464) | Ammonia-oxidizing marine archaeal communities from Monterey Bay, California, United States - M1 80m 21515 | ecosystem: Environmental > Aquatic > Marine > Intertidal zone | place: USA... | reverse complement strand
ACCGGTGGTGGGCTCGGGAGTGATTCAACGTGATCGTGAATGGGAATTTTTCTTCGACCCCGTGGAGTTGCGTTTCGCACGTTTGCAGATTGATGAATACCTTGGGGACTCGGTGGCAATCAATCACGTGGAAATTCACAATGCTGAACAGACCTTCATTCCCACCGGGGTCGACGTTAGCACATTGGCACAAAACGCTTCGCTGGAGATTGCCGGCGGCGATGTAGTGACCGCCAGTTACACCGACGAAATCACCGTGGCCACACAGGGAGGAAGCCGGTTGATCACGCAACAGTTGCAGGCGACCTATAACGACGCGCGCGTGGTGCCCATTGGTTTTGACTTCAGTCGCAACGGCGCAGGCACGGTGCAGCAAACACGAAAGGAATTGCTGCGCATCGACCCGGGAGATCGCATTACTTTCGAAGTAGTGGATTACGACATGGATCAAACCGACAAACGCGATACGGTGCCGGTTGAAGTGTGGTTGAATGGCGCTAAATGGAAGGACTTGATGGCCACGGAGACGGAGGAGTACTCCGGCATTTTCCGCGTGGAAGTGAATACCGCCGCAGTGGCCGCCGAGGGCAAGTTGATGATTCAAAAGGGTGACCGCGTCTTTTGCCGCTACGCCGATTTACAAAACACCTTTCCTGGTCACTCAGTGGATCGCGAAGGCGTGGTGTTCGCCAATGAGCCGACCGAAGGTGTTATTCGGCTGATCGGCACGCGTCGCACACAGCCGCCCGCTGACAGCGAGGCTCCGTCACGTCCAATTTATTTACCCACACCGGAGCATGTCGCCGAACCAGTGGACGTGAATTTTTTGGTGCCACTCACTGTGGAGGTGATCGATCCTGACGCTGCCAAGGACAGCTTGAGCACCGTGAACGTTTTGCTGAATGCCGGCACGACCAACGCGGTGGAGGTCACCTGCGTGTTGTCAACTCAGTTTGGCGACTTCAGCAATCTCGATCCCAGCGCAGCCCATCCTGCGCTACGGATGGGACGGTTTGTGGGGCAGGTGAGAATGCAGCTTGGCGGCGAAGGAAGCCCAATGAAACTACCGCGCGCGTTGGGTGCCAACGCCGGGGTGATTGGCCGCGCGCGCCCGGCCGGTGCTGCGGAGGATGCGGAAGACGACAACTTGCTCGAAACTGTACTCAATGTAAATGGCCAGGCTGTTTTGCAGGCGACCTATCAGGATGCTGCGCGGCCGAATAACACCCCCACTGAGTTGGCGCATGAAGCGCGACTGAGTACCGATGGGTCGGTGAAGATTACCGACGAGGGTTACGACAAAGCCACCGAACTCCTTCATGTGGGCGAAAAATTATTTGTGCGGGTGTGGGACCCCGACCTCGACATTACCGACGAACGCGACATGGCTACATTGATTGTTTCTAGTGAGAGCGGTGAAAAGGAATCCGTGAAACTGCAGGAAACTCTCAGCCACAGTGGTGTGTTTACAGGTTCGTTTGGACTCCAGGCGCGTGAGAAACCGACCGCTGCGAACTTCAGCGATATCGACAAGCAAATCGAATGTTTCTTTGGCGATAAACTCACTGCCGCCTATACCGACACCGCTGCTGGCGTGGAGGTAGGTGAAGTTGCACTGAGCCTAGAGGTGCCCGTGGCGATTGGCACCGACGGTATTGTAACGGCATTCAGTAAAATTTTCGGCAACCAACAACTTGCCGTGCAAACGCAGTTTCACATTGCCGAGAGTTACTTTGAGTTGTTCAAAAACAATCTCGAGCTCGAGCGCCCAGAGGAAAGCGATAAAGCGCTCAAGGCCGGACGGCGGGTATTAATGGAAATCATGGTGGATTATCCAAACCCAAAATATCTCCCGCGTATTGCGTATTTAACCGGTCAATTCTCGCAGGAACTCAAGGATTGGAATGAGGCGGCCAATAGCTATGTGCTCATTGTGCGACAGCATCCCAACCACACGCTCGCTGCTGACGCGCAGTACAAACTCGCCCAATGCTACGAGGAAGCAGAAGATTTCGATCGCGCACTAGAGGAATACGTCACACTCGCGGCCACCTATCCGAAGAGCCCGCTGATTCCCAACGTGATGATTCGTATCAATGAATATTTTTACAAACGAGAAAACTTCACGATCGCAGCGAAAGTTGCGGAGAAATTCATGGACCGCTTCGGCGACCATGCATTTGCGCCCAAGATGTGTTTTCGCTGGGGCCAATGCCATTACAAGAAGGAGGCCTTCGCCAAGGCCGGCGAGGTGTTTGATTTGTTCGTGAAAAAATTTCCGGATGACGGACTCAGTGCCCAGTCGATTTTCTGGGCCGGTGAAAGCTATCGCAGCGCGAACAATGTGGCCTTTGCATTCCGCCGCTACAATCGCTGCCGCTGGGATTTCCCCGAAAGCGAGGCGGCCAAATACGCGCGTGGCCGACTGGCCTTGCCGGAAATGCTTGCCCAATTCGAAGCCGAAGCCAATTCCATCGACAATGATGATTGAAGGTGCAGGCAGTTTTCCAATTTAGTTTTTGAATCAAACCCATGCGAACCCTCTTTGCGCAAGCCACCAACGCCGCCGGCACCAACGCTCCCTCAAACGAGTCCGCGCCGCCTTCCGAAAGCCCAGAAGCAACTGATCCCGTCACCGAGGCGGTGGCGGAGTCCTCCTGGATTTCCGACCTGTTCCCCTGGGTTTCCGATCTGTTCGATTCCGGCGCCATCGGGCTCCTGTTGGATGGTGGTTTTTTTATGTGGCCGATTCTGATCATGGCGATCCTTGCGCTGGCGGTCATTATCGAACGTTGGCGCAGTCTTAAAATGCTCGATACGGACAACGAATCCCTCCGTCAAGCCGTACTGGACGATCTCACGAACGACCGTATCGAGGATGCACTGGAACGCTGCAATCGCGAGCGCGGTCCCGTGGCCGCTATCCTCGCCAACGGGTTGCGCAAATATCTCGTGCTCAGCCGGTTGAATTACGACCCCGCGCGACTGGAAGAACAAGTAGTCAAAAGTATGGAGGGCTACGGCGTGCATATCGTGGCGGCGTTGGAGCGGCATTTACCGGTGCTCGCCATCGTTTCCAGCGTGGCGCCGATGCTGGGCTTTTTGGGGACAGTGCAGGGCATGATTGTGGCGTTCCATAATATCGTGGAGATGGATCAATCAGGCGGCGGCAACATCATTCAAGCAGCCGCCGCGGGCATCGAGGTGGCGCTGCTCACTACATGCTTTGGGCTGATCGTTGGCATTCCAGCGTTTATGGCGTTTAATTATTTTTCCAGCGTCATCAATTCTTTCGTGCTTGAGGTGGAGGAGAGTGCCGCCGAATTAATGGAAGCGGTGACCTTGCAGCTTACGCTTAACGAGGGGGATAAATCAGGTAAATGAATCTGAAGCGTACAAAACTCTTGGTGGAACCGCCCGCGACGGCGACCAGTGACATCGCGTTTATTCTCATAGTGTTCTTCCTCGTATGCGCCTCGGTGGAACCGGACAAGGGCCGCGCGCAGGTGCTGCCCCGCAGTGAGCCGGAAAAAGAAAAGGACAAACAAAGTCAGACCATTGAGGTCGAACTCACGCGCACCGCAGTTATTCTCAATGGTAACCCGCTAGCCGCTGAACGGTTTGCTCGCGCCATCGCCCTGAAGCTGGCGGACAAGACGCGTGATGAGGATAGAATTGTGGCCGTGAAGAGCCGTAAGGAAGTGCCGTACAGCCATTGGATGCAGGTCACGGGCATCATCGAGGATGCCGGCGGCGTTATTACGCTGCAGATTGAAGAGGAAGAAACGGTGGTTGTGCAATGATTGTCAAACGCCGACAAATGGATGCAACTATTCCGGCCATGGCGATGGGAGACATTGCGTTTTTGTTGCTGATTTTTTTCGTCATCCTTGCCCGCGCGCGAGACGACAGCCATTTACAATGGAAACCCGCGCCCGGGCAGGAGCTCTCGCGACCCCAAACCATGAACGCCAGCGTGGTCATCGACAAATACAACGTCACCTACCTTAACGGCCGCGAGATTCCTGCTGTTAGCTTGGGTGAGACTCTAAAAAAAATACTGGGCGAAAATCCCGCTGGTCGTCGAACAGTAATGTTTAAGGTGCATCACGAGGTGACCGCAGTATATTTTGAACCCGTCATTGAAGCCATTAGCGAGGCCGGCGGTGAGCTGCATCATATTTTGAAAGAGGAGAAAAAAACGCGATGAACATTTATGTGATAATCAAAGGCGAGGAACGTGGTCCGTTGAGCAGCGGTGAGGTGAACGAGTTGCTGGAGTCCGGTAAGTTGAGCGCGGATGATCCGGCGTTGATTGAGGGTGAAAAGCAATGGAGCACAGTCGCCCGCCTGGCGCGTCTGCCCGCAAAGGGCATGGTGGCTTCCGAGCCGCGAGGCGCGGGAGTGCAGCCAATGGCGAGCATGTCACGTGATTTCAAAAACATCAAACGCAACAGCGCCTCCACGGCCGATGAACTGCGCGGGTTCATGCGTGAGATGCGCGGAAAAAGCCCGGCCGAGATGCTGGGTGCCATTGCGCAAAGCACATTGATACGGAGCCTTGTGATTGCCACCGCGAGCCTCGCAGTCTTGATGTTGGTGCTCACGGTGGTCCCGTTCCTCATGGCCGAAAAGCCGGCTTCCAAAGTCGTCGGTCCGCCGAATCCGGATTTGTCGGCTGAGACCGAACTGAATCCCGCCAAAGTCAAACCGGAAGTCAAACCACTGGACGTGCTCGGCGTGGTGCAGGAAAAAAAGGGTAAGCCTAAGGAGGTTAATCCATTTGAAAACAAGGAAGATCCATTGGGCGAAATCAAAATTGACTGATGGGCGATTGGCGACAGGTCCCCAAAGTGTGGATGCTCGTGATGGGCGCCTGTTGGCTGGGCTTGTTAGCGGAATCGGTGATGGTGCGTGAATGGCCGCTATGGATTAGCGCGCTTGGCTGGCTGGGCTTCGGTGGTTCCGAAATCCTATGGCGCACCCAACGCCTTCGCTGCGAGTCGCGCGGGTGGAATGCAGGCTTGCTGATTTATCTGAGCACATTTGCAGTCACCGGTGGAGTGGCGTGGTGCGGGCTCTGGAGCCAATGGGCGTGGCATGCGGCCATCAGTGAACGCGGCTTGCTTGTGGCCTTTTCGGTGGCGTTTGCAGCGGCACTGGTGGTGATGGCCACGTTCCGCGCTACGCAACGTGCTCGCGAATGGCCGCGTTGGAGTTTTTGGTTGGTGTTCACGCTGGGCGTGTTCCCGGTGTGGCATTGGTTAGTGTTCATTTCCCATCATCTCGGCTGGGCGAAAACGCGGGTGGCGTGTGCGCAGGGCGGCATGGTCCTGGTGTTCATCGCGGGATTGCTTTGGACGGTGTGGTGGGTCGAGCGCCGTTCGCGCATGCTGCAATTGTCGCGCCAAGCCGGTGGAGTTAAATCACTGGGCCGCATTGGGCCCTTGGAGGCGATGAACCGATCGGTGGCCTCGCCCGTGAGAAAAATATGGAACCCCTTTGATCAGGACGCGTGGTACTACGGTCGCCGCCGCCAAAAGTTGAAGCAATCGTTTAATGCTGTGCTCAGCTACACGCTGGTGTTCGTGGCGGTGGTGATGCTCATTCTCGGTTTGAGCGGGTGTCAGGAAATTTACGAGCTGCCCGCGGGAGGCGGTGAGGAGATGCTCAAGCAGAAGGTGGTGAAAATTAAAAAAGTCATCCGGAAAAAATTCGTCATCAATCCTTTTAGTGCCATTCTGTTTAATCCGCCGCCCATTGAGCAAATCAAGCTGGAGTTGATTGAGTTAACCAAGCATGTGTACCAAGTGGGGCAGGGCGAGGGAAAAGGCGCGGGCTTTGCCGCCGGTACCAAGCGTGGCAAAGTTGGCTTCTTTCGCCTGCGCTACGGCAGCGGCGACTGGGATCAGGATCTCGAACTGAATTCTGATCTCAACCTGCTACTTTGGTACGCCGCCAACACGGGCCACGATGTTGCCCCCAAGCCAGAGGTGCGCACCCTCGGCCAGATGAAAAAGTTCCCCGTCGGAAAAAGCCCTCCGCTCGTGTACATAACCGGCCAAAAAACCCTTTCGCTGTCGCGCAATGAGATTGAAACGTTACGCGAATATCTCATCGATAAGCACGGGATGCTCTTTGCCGATAACGGTGGCAGCGCCGCGTGGCACAGCCAGTTTTTTAATCTCATGCGGCAGGTGCTGCCCAATGCCGATCCCATACAAGTGCCCTTCGATCATCCCGTGCATCGCGGAATTCCGTCCTTGCCTATGGTGGTGCCACATGGTGGACGCGTAGCCTACGGCTGGGTTGTTGAGAGTCGGCTGGTAGTGTATTATCACCCAGGTGACATCGGAGATGCTTGGGCGGATGGTCATGCCGGCGTGTCGAGACAGATTTATGAGGACTGTTATCGTCTTGGGGCGAACGTTATGCTTTACGCCCACTCCGAGTACAGCAAATGGCTGCAAGCGCGCAAAGAGAAGGACAAGAAATGAAGCTTATTTTTCCAATGGTTTTGTGGTTTGCGGTGGCAACAGGATTGCCCGCCGCCTCGTTGTCATACCTCGAACAAATCCCCGTGGACACCTTTGCCAAAATGCGCGAGGTGGAGCGTTTTCAGCTCAAGGTGGCCGAAAAATTTTACCTCAAGGGCGAATACAAAGCCGCCGCGTCTGAGTATGAAAAATTCATCACGCTCTACGAACGCAGCGCTGCTGCTCCCTATGCACAGCTGATGTGGAGCCATTGCATTGTCAAACAACGCCGCGTGTATACGGCCATCAAGGACGGATTCCGGTCGGTTATCGATTACTGGCCCGAGTCCCACGAAGCCACGTTGGCTGCCTACCTCATCGGGCAAAGCTACAAGGCTGCGGGCGAAATCAACAATGCTGAAAAGGCGTATCGCCGCGCTGTGGTCACTCATCCCAAGCATCATACCAGTGTGCTGGCCAAATGGGATCTTGCTGATATTTACCGCATCCGAAAGGACACCCCCCGCCGCGTACAAATCTGGGAAGACCTCACCTACAAGACCAAACGCGATAAGCAGAACAGCTATTACACTACTCAGGCATCCATCAACCTCGGTCAACACCACTTTTACTTGGGCAATTTTGCCGAAGGCATCAAAGCCTTCGAGACCACCTACAAGGACGATACGCTCATTCGGCAAATGTATCGCTACGCCTCCAGCCCCATCAGTCAACTTACCGGCAGCACTGAGAAAGCTAAGACTGGAACAAAGTTCGCTGATGAGTTTATTTCCTATATCAACCGGAAAATGCCACGGGATCTTACTCTTGATTCAAACAAAGCCCGCGTGCGCGATTTTTATTACACCATCGCCGCCATCCACAGTCATGCTAGGCGTGACCAAGAGGGGCTCACCGTCTACCACCAGCTAGGTAAACTTATCGGAGTGAATGACGATCTGCGCGGCAAACAGGCCGCGTGGCATCGCGCCCGTAAGCGTTATGGGGAGGCTAGGAAAATTTACGTGCAGTACAAGGACCGTGAGGCCGGGTTGTCAGCCACAGCCAGCACATGGATCGATGAAAAGAAATGGGACAATGCAATTAGCACTTACAATCAGCTTATTGGCATGGACAAGGAAAAGGAGAGTCAATGGCAGCAGTCCATCGTGAGTGTTTGGCGTAAAGCCAAGCAATGGGACAAGGCGATTGCAACCTACCAAACACTGCTCACGGTTGAGGCCGGCAGATTTAGCGACTGGTACGAGGGTATTGGATATTGCTACGAGAAGACTGGCAAGCTGAAGGAAGCCATTCAGAGTTATCAGCAGTCCGACAAATATCCCGAGATGTATTTCAAGATGGCTTCCTGCCACAGGCATCCGCGCCTCAAGCAATATAAGGAAGCATTGGTTCTATATCATCAAGCCCGCGCCGATAAAGACGTGGCCGCGCGTGCCACCATTCACATCGGCTACACCTACGAGCAATACGGGCAACGCGAGAACGCCATCAAGTGGTTTCAGCAAACCTGCAAGCTTTACCCCAAGACCAGTCATGCCAGTCAGGCTCACGCGCATTTGCAGAGCAAATATAAAATCAGCGTTACGCTGGGCGGCTCGAATGAGAAGGAGTGATTTTCTGGTGAGTCGTGTGTAGATTGGTTTCCCTCAACCCTAATCCATCGCTCAATCAAGGCTGAACTTGCCACCCAAGTAGAGTGGAGTCACACTGACCAACCATGCGTGTCATTGTTGTAATGTTCCTATTGGCCAGTGTTGCCGGCACCGAGGCGGGGTCGGCCCTGAAGGCTCTTACCGATCATCTGGCCCTTCCCAAAACCAAGCGGCCTCCACTCATACAGCAACCCTTCGCTACGGTTACACTCACCAAGGCTGATGCCATGCAGGCACAACAACTGCTCTGGGGCGATCACCTTGCCCGTATACGTGCCTCTCGCGCCGCGGAGATGAAGGCGAAGGTGATCGAGATGGGCAAGCTCACCATGCGCTTAGAGTTTTTTGTGTATGGCCAAAAGCCAAAAAACGGGCGGAGCCTGTTCATTTCCATGCATGGTGGCGGCAACGTGCCTGCGCGACTTAACGACAACCAATGGGAAAATCAAAAACGGTTGTACCGGCCCGCTGAAGGTATCTATGTGGCACCGCGCGCGCCGACAAATACTTGGAACCTCTGGCACCAAGGCCACATTGATGGATTCTTCGACCGGCTGATTGAAAACTTTGTGGCGCTGCATGATGTGAATCCAAACCGCGTTTACCTCATGGGCTACTCTGCGGGCGGTGACGGCGTATACCAACTCGCGCCACGCATGGCGGATCGATTTGCCGCCGTGGCAATGATGGCCGGCCATCCCAACGAAACCTCTCCTGTGGGCCTGCGCAACCTTCCTTTCGCTCTCCACGTCGGTGAACGTGATGGTGGCTTCAATCGCAACAAGGTTGCTGCTAGTTGGAAGACTCAACTCGCCAACCTCCACGAAGCTGATCCGGATGGTTACCTCCACCATGTGCAAATTCACCCCGGTCTTGGCCATTGGATGAACCGCCTTGACGCTGTCGCCGTGCCGTGGATGGCCAAATTTTCACGTACTCCGCTGCCAACTCGCGTTGTTTGGAAACAGGATGATGTGCGGCATGAATCGTTCTACTGGCTCGCCGCGCCCTTGAAGGAAACAAGCGGGCGGATCCAAATCACCGCTGCAATCAATGAGCAAGACATCAGTCTTGACGGCCCGGCGGGTAAGAAAATTTTGGTCCGATTGAACGACGAGCTCGCAAACCTGGACAAAGCAATTTCCGTTACCGCCAACGGAAAACAGGTTTACAACGGCAAAGTCAACCGCACTATCGCCACTCTTGCGCGTACTCTCCTTACTCGCCACGACCCTTACCTGATGTTCAGCTCCGAGCTTGAAATCGAGCTGCCGCCAAAGAATTGAGATTGCTACTAACTCTGCACCATCATCCTGATTCAGAGAGGAGCAGAGGATGCTGAAAGGAGTAGGCAAAATAGAACAACTGTCAGAGTAGCTTGACCGAGTCAGTTAATCTGCCGAGGATGCGGCATGCAAACCCAATCCCGGCGCTCTTTTTTGCAAACCTCCGCACTAGCAGCTCCATTTCTTTTCCTGCCTAAGCTACGCGCTGCGGAGCCTTGGGAAGCTAATGAGATCATACAAAAACATCGTCGTGCCGCGTTGGCAGTTTTGAAACCAACAAAAGCGCAACTCGATCGCGGGCTAAAGCTGCACGCAGAATCACTGGTGTTCGACACGTACGGCTTTGCTCCACGTTGTGCGGTTGATGGGGATGCTCTAGCAAAACTTGCTGCTGAAAACGCCTCGGCTATCGAAATCAAAGATGCCCGTGAACGTATGATGATGATTCGCTGTGTGGACAATGCTGTTGAGCGAGCAGAGTTTAAGCAAGCATGGCAGGCGGCAGGTGTAACATGTATTTTTCAAAATGCCGGTGAGGAAGGCCAGGCTCCGTTGAGACTCATTAAACGACTGGCCAACTTCACTTATGTGACCGATCACCTCAAGGGGTTCCTGAACAAGGCCGCTACACCTGCGGATATTACAGCCGCCAAGCAGGCGGGACAACACTGCCTCTATCTCACCGGCAATGGCGTGCCACTTACGCAACAGTGGATTAGTGTACCCGACGAGTTGCGCTACCTGATGGTGTTCAAGAATCTCGGCATGCGTATGCTCCACCTTACCTACAATCGGCGTAACATGATCGGTGATGGGTGCGCCGAACCAGGCAACGCGGGTCTGAGTGATTTCGGGAAATCAGTGGTAAAGGAAATGAACCGGTTGGGTGTGATCCCTGACTGTGCCCACTCCGGTTGGCAAACAAGTCTCGAGGCTGCGCAGATCTCAGGCAAACCCGTTCTGGCAAGCCATAGTTGCGCTGCAGATTTGCACAAACACATTCGAGGTAAGCCGGACAAGGTGCTCAAGGCCATTGCCGATACCGGCGGTCTCACTGGAATAGCTTGTATCCCAAGCTTCCTTGGCAACCCGGGTGATATCAATGCGTTCCTAAACCACATTGACCATGTCGTCAAAACCACCAATATCAACCATGTGGGAATCGGCAGCGATGTTGCCTATATGTCCCGCAACCAAGCTGCTGAGGCAGCGAAGATTCCTAAATTGCCTAGGACACGTACCGCATGGCGTTACTTTTGGCCTCCGGGTAGCCTCCGTCCACAGCCACAGGCACGGTTATCAATCGCTTGGACAAACTGGCCATTATTTACCGTTGGACTCGTGCAGCGTGGATATAAGGATGACGATATCCGTAAGATTATCGGCGGTAACATGATGCGCGTGTGTCGTGAAAGTTTAGAATAATTATCCGCTCAGGCATCAGCCGATATTTACCAGACGTTGGGCAAGAATCGAATGGGGGCAGGTTATTTGGTGTTGTGGAAGATTTCGCAATTAGGCAAAGCTTTTTTTAATTTTTCAACCTCATATAGGGTAAGGTTAGGGTTCTCATAAATATATAATTTTTTTAGACGGAGTAAACTTTTCAAAGGAGAAAGGTCTTTTATTTGATTTCTCCCAAGATTCAACCAACTTAATTTGCTTAGCTTGGAGATTGGTGCCAGATCTGAAATTCGGTTATCGTAAAGATTCAGATCTTCTAAATTACTAGCATACTGAAAGATGGGCATCGCTTTCAAGTTACCTATTTCTTTATCCAAAAGATGTAATCTGCGAATTGTTTCATAGTCTTTTTGAGTGATCTTCCCCTTAGGTTTGTTGACACCATCTCGTATTATTGTCTCAACAGCCTGCGCTGGAAGAATCGCCGGCGGTGTAGAAATGCATCCAACTAAACAGAACATCATTGTCGGAATTAGCAATAGAATTTGCTTCATGCCCCCCATCTTACGCCTCTACGGATCTGGTGTAAATGCTGTTTGGATAAATCTGTTACAATGGGATGTGCATGAAGATTTCCGCGGATTTGTACGTGCTACGTTCTCTGACTTGCGTTTCGTTGCGGCACGGAATAAGCTGCAACAGAACAAACACGCGAGGTGCGCACATTGATACGACGGCTGCACAATCTGTTGGATTTAATTCCCGCCGCCGCCGATTTTATTTTATTCCAAATGTTTAAAAAACAACGGGCAGTCGGCCTCGCGGCAAGACTGCTTCTTTTCATTGTAATTGCGGCGAGTGGCTTGATGCTGCCCGGCTGCAGCAGCGTCAGTAAAGTGAACCCCATCTCCGATGATTCCTATTTCCACTGGCTCTTCGCGCTTCCGCACAAGGCCGTGAAAACAGTTTTAGACATCGACGAAGAATAGTCGGTAACCCTATCTGTTTTTTTGCTTCTGAATTTCACCTCAAACCCTTGATGGCTTTAGCGTGGTAGATTGAGTGGGGGCGGCCCGTGGAGTCGGTATAGGTGGCGTTGGAAGGTATGCCAAGGGTTTCGTAAATAGTGGCGGCGAGGTTTTCTGGCTTTTGGGGGGCGCGCACTGGATGGCCGCCGATTTTGTCGGATGCTCCAATGACGTTACCGCCGTGCACGCCGCCGCCGGCGCAGAGGATAGATTGCACGGCGCCCCAATGATCGCGCCCAGGGAGTTTGGCGCTGGGAAGAGTGGTAATTTTCGGGGTGCGGCCAAATTCACTGGCCATCACGATGAGGGTATCATCCAATAAACCACTGGCGCTCAAGTCATCGATGAGTGCGCTCAGGGCGCGATCCATTGGAGGCAGGAGGAAATCTTTTAGATTGGGGAACGCGGCTTGGTGAGTGTCCCACGTTTCGTTGTTGCCAAGGTTTACCTGCACGAGGTTCACACCGAGGTTCACGAGGTTACGCGCCATTAGGAGAGACCACCCGAAGCTGTTGTCGCCGTAGCGCTCGATTTGTTTTGGGTCCGCCTTGGATAAATCAAAAGCGTCATGCGCCTTGCCGTTTGCAAGGAGGGATAGGGCGGCTTGGCGGTATTTATCAAAGCCCTCCTGATTGGCGGCTGCCTCAAGCGCGCGCGATTGGGATTCGAGATTTTTGCGGAGTGCAATCCGATCACTTACGCGGCGGAGGTTCAATCCCTGTGGCAGGGCGAGTTGCGGGGCGTGGAAAGTGAGGGCGTCATCCTTCATTGCCCCAGTGGCGTGGTGGAAAAGATATTTTGGATACGCGCCATAATGCAATGGATGTTTGGGGGAGGCTTCCAAAAACCACGGGTCGCGTGCGGGCCCCATACGCCCGGCGAATTGGCCGGGAATGGTGCGGCCGGTACGGTGCACAATTTTGTCGGGCATCACAATGACCGGCGTGGGGGCGTGTCCATGTGGCTTGAGCAGCGAGTTGGTGATTGCGGCGATGCTTGGGTCATCGCTGTCCTGCGGTTTACTAGGGCTAAAACCCGCGGGCGGCGTGGACATTCCGGTGAGCATCGCGTGGTGTCCCTGCGAATGTTCGTTGTGCGGATGGGTGAGCGAACGAACCAGTGCCCATTTATCCGAGCGCCGCGCAAGCATCGGCAGATGTTCGCAAATATGAATGCCGGGCGTTTTCGTACGGATGGGATTAAACTCACCCCGGATTTCGCGCGGCGCATTCGGTTTAAGATCAAAACTTTCGTGCTGTGCCAAGCCGCCGGAAAGGAAAACATAAATGACTTTCTTCCCTTGGGCACTGGGAGCCTTCGCGCGCAATTGAGCCACATCGCTCATCCCCAGGCCCATAAACCCCAGCGCGCCCGCGCGGATGGCGGTACGGCGGGAAAACCCGATGTGCGGATCACCCAAATTCATATGACACAAAGAAACACCTATCCGTACATCCCGTCAAGCGGGGAAATCATTTTCCTTTTACACCGAATTCTGCAAGAGAGGCCCAGGGACCAGCATTGATTTCGGACAATGCGCGGATGCGGATAAAACGTCCTTTCACAACGGCGCATTTTAAATCCTGCGGCGATTTGGTTTTCTTTAGCGTGATTTTGAGGGTGGGTGCACCAAAATTTTCCGAATGATTGGAGGCGGTGATTTCGATGTCTTTAATGGTTCCGTTCCAACCGGCGTCTTGGCGGGTGAGGAGACGGAAGCCGGTGAGCGTGTGTTCGCGGCCGAGGTCGATGATAAGTTCGTGGGGGTGCTTTTTTATTTCGGTTGAAAATTGGGTGTGCCAGATTGTGTTGGCGTCACCATCGATGACGTTGCGGGCGAACTTGCCATTGCCATGGTTTTCGCTGCTCGCACTAACGATTTTGAAATTTTTATTGGGCAATAATCCCTTGGTAATCCATTTGGCTTTGCCGGGGCGTTGGGGTGGGCGAGTGGATCCGAATTTAGCGCGACGATCTTTTTCGTGATTTGCGAGGTCGGCAAAGGTGCCAACCACAGCGGGCTCGTGTGCGGCGGTGGCGTGGGCTTTGATTTGCGAGAGAACTTCCGGGTTCGCGGCGGCCACGTTGATCTCCTCGCTGATGTCCGTTTTCAAGTCGTACAATTCCCAGGACGCATTGGGGCGCGGACGTACGGCTTTCCAATCGCCCATGCGCACGGCGGATTGGTTGCCGAGTTCCCAATAAAGATATTTGTGCTGAGGTTGCTTGCGTCCGAGAAGTTCGGGCAAAATGGAAATGCCGTCGGTATCCTTCACGGCGTGTGTGCCGGTGATTTCGGCGAGGGTGGGCATCACGTCCGGAAAATACCAAAGATGATCGCTGACGCGGCCGGGTTTGATGTTGCCGGGCCAGCGGATGGCCATCGGAATGCGTAGGCCACCCTCGTAGAGATTACCTTTGCCGCCGCGAAATTCCACCCCGGTTTTGGGGTTTTTGTTGGCGCTGTGGAGGCCGCGCGGATGTTTTGCAGTTTTGAAATAATTGTTACCGCCGTTGTCGCCGCAGAAAAAAACAATGGTGTTTTTGTCGAGATCCAGTTCTTTCAACAGGTCGAGTACTTGGCCGACTTGGCGATCAACCATGCCGACCATCGCAGCGTAGCGCCGAGCGGGTTCGGGCCAGTCTTTATTTTTATAATCAGCCCAGGCGGGGTCGGAGTCAGGAATGTCAAAAATTCCATGCGGCGGCGTGATGGGGAGGTAGCAGAAAAAGGGTTTGTCCTTATTGGTGCGAATGAATTTGAGCGATTCCTCAAAAATAATATAGTGCGAATATTGC
>Ga0315321_10002349_pt1 | contig 14672 bp, 3 predicted proteins | sample M180m21515metaG_FD_203464 | JGI IMG/M metagenome (GOLD analysis project Ga0315321, IMG submission 203464) | Ammonia-oxidizing marine archaeal communities from Monterey Bay, California, United States - M1 80m 21515 | ecosystem: Environmental > Aquatic > Marine > Intertidal zone | place: USA... | reverse complement strand
TATTGTGCAAGACGAATCTTCGGGTGATTTGCAGGACGAAGACCGGCAAGCTTCCACCCCCCTTCCCTTTCGCGGAATAGAGTTTCCTCATCTACTTGGCCGCCAGAGAATTCAGATAGAGAATGAGACAAGGAAATCGCCGACATTGGAGCGCGATTTCGACGATAGCCTAGGATTTCTAGGACAAATTGATGGCAAGCTTCCGACCAATCTTCCCCGAATAGGCGCTTTTGGGCATAGGTTAATTTTTTTTCCCAGCGCTCTCGACTATGCTCGAGAAGACGGGCATGTCTTACGTTTACGGCCAATCCGAGCCAATCCGGCATAATCGTCTCGTCTTGAGCAAAGGATAAGCTACGGATTGCATCTCTTTCAGCAAATTCCTCAAAGCCTTCACTGAGAGCGGGTAATAATTCTAATATCGGAGGGATATCACCGCTCAGAGTAGTAGCAGGGGTTTGATTTTCATAATCCGATAATGGAAAAAGAACCACATGAAGGACGACTCTGTCAAAAGAGGGGTTTTCATGGTGACCGTGAGCACGCCAGTCAGAGGAACGAAAATGAATCTCGACATCGCCAAGAAAAGTGCTTCCGCCAATCTCTATTTTTGCGCCGAGGAAATCGGGTCCCTCCTCCGACAGATTCCATTTACCGGGAGAAAGTATGCAAACCGAATCTCCACCGGTAGTTATTAAGCCATCCTTCTCGAATTCTCCGCTAAGCCATATTTTCTGAACAAGCTTTTCCGATATACGAAATGTGCCGTAAAGCCCTGGAACTTCTTCAACGCAAGCGGACATGGACAACCAAAAGAAATGCCTTAACCATTGGGCAAAAGACTCTTAGGTATTTCGATTCGATTCTCGAAAGTAGGGGCAGCCTTTGAAGAAGGTGCATTTCGCAAGACTTCTTGTTGATGACTAACTGCCCGATCAGCCCAGTGAGGAAGATCTTCCGATCGTACTGCTGAAGCACCGACCTCATAAGCGCAACTTCTAATCAAATTGTCATTAGTGGCTACCGTAATCACATCTGGACTTTTAGCCGCAAGGAGCATTTGCTCGATGACCCCGTCAGCCGATTGCTCGGACGAGGAATAAACCACGCAAAAGCGTGCGTTGTTTCCTCGTTTTTGAATGGAACCAATCCCTTCACGTCCATCGAAAACAACAGTCAACCGACAACCCTCAACATCGTGAATGGGTTGAAGAAGACTGAGTAGAGCCTCGCGAGCCGCTTGCCGATCGGAGGAAAGGATAACGAGCAAATCCGGAATCGCATGAATCGCATTGTTTCCGTCGACGATGAGATGAACTTGCGTTTTCAAAATGGGAGTGGATATTTAAGATGATTTAGTCGGAACAATTTCCCGCAGCAAACCTAATCATTAAAAAATACTTATGGACCGTGTATTTCTCTTTCCCGGACAGGGATCTCAGCAAACCGGAATGGGTGAGCTTCTCTTTACTAAATTTCCAGAAATCGTTGCTGAAACAGATGAAATCCTAGGTTACTCGTTGAGTGATCTATGCCTCAGCCCGGAAAACACAGAAAAACTTGGTCATACGCAGTTTACACAGCCTGCACTGTATGTCGTCAGTTACTTACAGGCAATGGAGGAATTGCTCGAAGGTGAACAGGCGCCCGTTTTTTTCGCCGGGCATTCAGTGGGAGAGTACGCCGCGTTGGGTGCATCGGGAGCCTTTTCCTTTTCAGACGGACTGCGCCTAGTCGCTAAACGAGGAGAGATCATGGCCAAAGTCACTGATGGCGGCATGGCCGCAGTCATAGGGCTTGAACTTACGAGGATTAAAGAGGTTCTCCACGAAATTGGCGCCGAAGAAGTCGACTTGGCGAATTTCAATTCTCCCGGACAGACGGTTCTTTCAGGTCCTTCCGCATCAATCGAGCCCTTGGCCGCTCCGATGAAGGATGCGGGAGCCAAAATGTTCGTACCGCTCAAGGTAAGCGGAGCTTTTCACTCCCGCATGATGGAAGAACCCGCTCGGGAATTCTCTACTTTCTTGGAGGGCTTTTCATTCAGTGCCCCAAAAACCCCAGTAATTTCCAACGTCGAGGCGACCCCTTACTCAGGAGCACAAGACATTCCGAAACTCCTCGCCAGGCAAATTCATTCCTCCGTGCGTTGGACCGAGACGATACAATTCATGCGATCCCGCGGTGTCGAAGAATTCATCGAATGCGGCCCCGGCAAAGTCTTGACCAAATTGCTAAGACAAATCCCCTAACCAAATTCCTCTCTAACCACTGTAAGCCATATGCTTGTGATTATATTAAAGAAAAAATAATTAAAACGCAGTAAAACGAAGTTTTCGGCTAATGTAACCATGAAAGTTAACGACTTTTCACAAAATACAAACGTAAAGAAAGGATGAAAAAACAAAGGGGTGAGCAAACTTCCAAACATGAACTCCTCATCTACCTCGAGAGAGTGAACGATTAGCCTTGATGTAACCTTGAAGAAACCTTTGAATTAATCCTCACGACATGCTATTTTTATCTCGCGCATGAGGTTTCCATCGAAAACATTGCTCCTAGCTACTGTTTTAGGGACCACTTTGCCCATGCTCGATGGGGTTGTGCGTACCGATGATCTGCTGGCTCGTTGGACATTCGATGAAGGCAATGGAACCCTTGCTCAAGACGTAACCGGCAACGGCGCGCATGCCACGATATACGGGAATGGCCAATGGGGTGAGGGAATTTCTCGCTCTGGCTTTGATTTGACGGGAAACTCCGGTTGGGCGGAAGCCGGACCCAAAGACACGTTAAAAGCTCAAGAGAAATACTCCATTGCACTTTGGATCAAAAGTTCCGCCGAGCAACAGGGCTGGACTCAAATACTTTCCAAAAGACAGGATATATTCTCTCCCTATTTCGTACAATTCGATGAAGATGGAAACTCCCTGCAGTTCTATCATCGCTTTCAGGCAGATTACGTCAATTCAGGGACATTTGCAATTAACCATGGAGTTTGGAATCATATCGCGTCCACTTTCGACGGTCAAAAATTCAAATCCTACCTAAACGGAAGAGTCGTCGCATCCCTCGACGAAACGAGGGGAATTTCCCAAGACAACGGAATATTAGGAATTGGGGGCACTCCTGGCGGAGGAGACGTCTTCGAAGGCTTAATTGATGACGTCCGACTCTACGGCGTCACGCTCTCCTTGGAAGAGCTAGTGGTAGCCTACGGTGACGGCATGGGAGATTTTGGACCGAGCGTTGAGATCAATGCGACCTTGGCCACTCACGATCACCCCATTCCCGTCTCGATTATATTTCGCGACGTCACGGGGAACGATGCCAACGTATCGGGCTTTCTCGAGACCGACATTCAAGTCAAGGGAGCATCCGTACAGAATTTCACCCCTTCCGACGTCAATGCCTCTAGATATCAATTCGAATTGATACCGGACAGAAACCAGACCTTTGTATTCATCACCATCCCCACAGGAACGGCTCAAGACGCCAATGGAGACCATTCGATTCGAGCGACTCATAGACTCAACTTCAACGTAAAGGTTACGCGAGTTGCAGATCTCGTGGGATGGTGGACCTTCGACGAAACATCCGGAAACATAGCAGCCGACACCTCGGGCGGCGATGCAAACGCCACCGTCTTTGGTGGAGCCGCATGGGCCGGAGCAAACGCCAAATTCGGTACGGGAGCACTTGTGTTAGATGGAGCCGATGACTACGCAATGGCCTCCGCCTTAATGACTCCCGACAGAATCACCAGGGTGAACGATCTCCTCGCATACTGGCCTTTCGACGAAGGCGCGGGAACGCAAACCACCGATACAAGCACCAATGGCAGAGACATAGGCAACATTGGCGGAGCAACTTGGACAGACGGCAAGTTCGGCAAAGCTCTCTCCTACAACGGAGGATCCACTGCATTGCCGCTTTCGGCTCATCCGCCCGCCTCCGGGACGGAGTTTTCGATATCGTTCTGGAGTTGGGGAGACCCTGTCAACTTACCCGGCAAAGCCACCTCCATTATGGAATCTTTCGGCACCGGAAGAATCATCAACATTCACTTTCCTTGGAACAATAGCAGCGTATACTGGGATGTCGGATCTGATCGGATCAATCAAAATCCCGGGACATCATTTCTCTGGGGGAACTGGACGCACTGGGTGTTCATTCACAATCGAGCATCCGGTGAAATGAAATGGTACGTCAACGGCACTCTAGACCATAGCGGAACCGGGATGACACAAACCTTGGGAACTCCAGTGAGATGGTTTTTGGGTTCTCACAACGGCGGAAACGGAAGTTACTGGTATGGGAAAGTCGACGAATTGAGAATTTACGACGTCGAACTATCCTCCTTCGACGTAGAATCGATTTATCGGGAAGCCTCTGGCTCACCTTTAGATTTAGGCGAGAACGATTATACGATTTCCACATGGTTCAAGCCTGCATCTAATCCCAACTACGTGCCAGGACTCACTGCGGGAGGTCTAAACGGCGACATGAGCTTTGCAGCAAATCCCGGAAACTTGAATTCAAACACTTCCAATTCAGGAGCCACCAATGGAATCGATCCGCTGGGACCCACCCTTTCCGAATCCAAGAGCAAGCCGCCATGGAAAGACCAGTGGACGGTCGTCTACAGCGGCCAAATTTACGACGACGACGGAGTGATGGCGTTTCAGGAAGACATCGACGACAAGGCTTGGCTTGTAATTAACAGTCAGCAAATCCTTAACGACACAGGCTGGAATAGAGATACTTTCGGCAATACGAATTTTGGAACCGGAGGCTGGTTTGACTTTGAATTACGGATGTCCAATGGAGGTGGCGGAGCCGGGCGAGCCAACTCACCGACGGGTTTTGGCTGGGATTCTACAGGAGGCACGACTTGGGTTCCGCCTCGGAACTCCAACGCCAATACCGCCGACCTCTTTCGGACGGAGGAACCACCAAACCCCTTGGTCGCTCGACTAGGAACTTCTGCCGACAAAGGTCTTTTCCACAATCTTTTGGGACGAATTGAAGTTAGCCACGCGTTGAGTGACGGTTCGGTGGAAAAAGCTCTTTCCTCCTCTGGAATCTCTCTAGATGAATGGCATCATATGGCTAGCGTGGTCAACCGATCCACGGGCTCGGTCAAGTTGTTCGTAGACGGGGCTCTAGCAGGTTCTAAAAGTTTCACCCCGAACGCCTTGGGCGAATACTCTCTCACCGACTGGTATTTCGGTTCTTTTGGGTCTTCCATATTCGTGGATGGAATCCTGGATGACACTAGAATTTACTCAGCGGCTTTATCGGCGGATGACATTGCAAACATCTACAACGGCGGCGAAGGCGACATGGGGTTGATGGCCAATTTCGATGCCCCGTTGATCACTAATCTCGGAGTCATTCCCATTACACTGAGCTTCTCACGTTTCGGCGAACCTGAAATTGTAACGGGTTTTATCGAAGGAGACATAACAGTTACCGGAGCAACCATTAGTAACTTCCAACCTCTCACCGATAGCTCCTCCTACTCCTTCGACCTAACTCCGGACGCAAACGAAACGAGGATTGAATTATCCTTGGATAAAGGTGCGGCGACAGCTAATTCAGATCCTTCCCTACCCACCTCAACGACTATACTGCTTACCCCGCCCGTCCGGAAACACGGTGACATCATTGGCTGGTGGTGGTTCGATGACGCAAAGGGCACAAAAGTAACGAATGCCGTGAGCTCTTCGCCCGGAGTAATTCAAACGGGATCCGATTGGTCACCGAATGGTAAATTCGGATCAGCGATTGAAGTTAATTCTCTTGGAGGATACGTCGAGTTAGGCACCGACCCCGGCCTATCATCAGCGGATAGATTGTCGGTCTCTTTCTGGTTCAAGCGCAACCTGAATTCATTTTCTTGGAGCGACAACAAGGTAAACAACGTAATGTTAAGCTTACGCGGTTCCGTAGGATCTTCCATTGAGATTGGCTCTGAAGGTGGTAGTCTGGAAGTTTTCCTAGCCACTGGCTCAAAGTCGGAACTGGTATCTGCACCGGCCGGCATTATCGACGATAAATGGCACTATCTCACTCTGACCTACGACACTGCAAGGGAAAGTGAACTCGAGCTCTACGTAGACTCTGTTCCACTTGGCTCTTGGAACCAGTTCGGCGGTTCACTCGTGGTAGATTCGGATGCCATGCTTCGAATAGGGATTGCCGACCCGAGCAAACCTACCAAGGGCCGATTCGAAGGCGTCATCGACGATCTTAGGATTCACAACGAGGCTCTTTCCTTCGATGACGTCTTAGCCTCCCATGCCAACGGGAACGGAGACCTGGAGCTAACCGTGACTCCCACTTTCGCTTCCGCCACCCATGATCTCACCATTCCCATCTCCCTTCAATTCTTCAAGTATGGTCAAACCTGGCCGATCATTGAATATAATAGTAATCTGATTTCCGTTAATTCAGCAAACGACGGCAACCACTCGGGAACGGGCAGTAGTCGACAATTCACTTTGTCTCCTACGATTTCGGACGGTAAAATAATCGTTACCTTGCCATATGGATTGGGCAAAGACTCGGCAGGCAACCTAAGTCTGGAGCATTCTTTTGAAATCTCCTACGGAATGCCGGTGACACGAGCAGATCGCCTGCAAGCATGGTGGCAATTCGAAGATAATGCAAGTAGCCTCCAAACCAAGGACTACTATGGTCGATTTACCGGCTTTCTTTCAGGTACTAATGGAAACCTACCATCATTCGACGCCACCGGCAAGTTTGGCCAAGCCCTATATTTCAACGGCGATGGCGACAAGGTAACGGTACCCTACAGTCCAAAATTGGATTTAGCCCAATACACGGTTTCTATTTGGCTGAAATCCGAGAAAAGCAACGAAGGCTTTACAGGAGTTTTCGGTCGCCCGGGTCGCCATTACAACTTCTGGTCAGGAGATTCCAACAGGGACAACTGGTATATCCATCACCGTTACAAGACTGGAGGCAATACTAACGCCGGCGCAGGCGATGCTCGTTCCTTTCCTCACAACGCATGGACTCACGTGGTTCTGACCAACAACGCGTCGAGCTCCGCCACTTACGTCAACGGCGTACTAAGGACCACTGGAGCTTCGGGTCCTCTCGAGTACACAACGAGCAACCTCTTCTTCGGCGCCCGACCGGACAACGGCAACGGAGCTTGGTATCAAGGGTGGCTCGATGACATTAGATTGTACGACGTCTCCCTATCTCAATCCGAAATCGATGTTCTCTACGGCAATGGAACAGGAGACATAGATTTAAAAACTTATCTCGAGGTAGATAGAGTCGTACGGTCCGATCCTTTCAAGCTGGGCATTAAGTTTGAGCAATTCGGAATTCCCGTTGAGGTAATCGGTTTCGAAGAAGCGGATCTGAGCTTTGCCAATGGAAGCTTTATACCTGCGCCCGGCTCTCTCTCCAAGCTCGGCACGGGTCAATACGAGGTAGCCATTCAGTTTGGTTCCCCGGGACAGGACGAGACGATCAACATAGCTGCATCCGCAGCCGTCGACCTTCGATATGGAGATCCCACGCCCGAGGTCAATGTCACCACTAGACTGATGTGGCGCGCAGCAACCAGAGCAGAAGCTCTCTCGGCTTGGTGGCCTTTTGACGGAGATTCGGGAAACCTAGCCCAAGATCGCTCGGGAAATGAAAATAACGCCACCTTGATAGACTCGGAACTTACCGCAGAAGGTCGCTTCGGCCAAGGCGTGCGGTTTTCGCCCGACAACATCGCCGCACGGATTCAGACCAACGCCGCCGCCGGCATAAACATCGGAGCCAACTCCTACACCCTCTCGGCTTGGTTCAAGGGGTTGTACCCATCCACGGGAAAAAACAGCTTATTTCGAAGCAATGAAAAGCCCGGCAATCGCGATTGGGATCGTATGATTCTCTTTCGTGGAACCAACCGTACGCTTTGTTCGTTCGATGGCAACGACGGCAACGGCAACAATCGCTATCGTTCATCAGGAAAAACGCTAAACCCACTTGACTATCTAGATTGGCACCACGTTGCAGCTGTGGCAAAGGGTAATCGCACATACTTCTTCATAGACGGCAAACCCGTCGGCAGTTCAGACAGGCAGGAATCTTCCGACGTGTTCCTAATCGGCAACCACGACTCGGGGGAAGCGTTCGCAGAGTTTCTAGACGACGTGAGAATCTACTCGATATCACTGGCGGACTCTGAAGTCTCAGCCATCTATGGAAATGGCTTCGGGGACTTGGGACCCGCTCCGATCATCACCGCATCCTCTCCGGCGCACACTAGCCCAATTCCCTTTTCCGTAAGTTTCGGGGATAAGGGACAAGACAGCAACGTAACCGGATTCAGCATTTCAGATGTTCATGTTTCAAATGGAACCCCCGTGGACTTCAACGGTTCGGGGTCCGCCTATGGTTTCAAAGTCACGCCTGATTCGGGGTCCGAGGAAGTACGAGTCCGTATAATTCCCTCAGCGGCTAACGACGAATCGAACTACACCACGGAAGGCAGTTCTCAGAATATTCTTGTCCACACCCAAGTATATCGCGAAACGGATATCCTCTCTCGCTGGACTTTCGACGAGGCAAACGGCTCGTCTGTGCGTGACGTAGGAATAGCTCGAAACAATTCGCTCCTTCGAGGGAACGCTCATTTGAGTGCCGGAAAATTTGGAAAAGCCTTGGACCTCGATGGAACCGGAGACTATGCTGAAATACCCAAATTCCGAGGCATCTACTCCGATGGAGACTTCACGATTTCCTCGTGGGTAAAGCTCAACGGACTTGGGCTCACAAGTGATGCCGACGACGCGGGGATCTTCTGTCGCGCCGGCAATGGGAACGACTCGGTTCTTCTTTGGTACAACGTCAATGGCACCGGTACCGCCAATCGAACTTTCACTTTCAACGTAGGAAATCCCGGCACATACGTAAATCGGCTCGATGGCCCCGACAACGTTGCTAAAGTTGGCGTTTGGCAACACTTAGCCTGCGTGATGAATGGCAACGAGCGCTTTCTTTACGTCGATGGCGAGGAAGCGGGATTTCTTCCATTAGGTCCTAACTCCAATATAAGGATGGAAGGGAGTTCCGTTCGAATCGGTTCATGGGACAATTCCGGCAACATGGACTTTTATGGTCTGATCGACGACGTGCGAGTATACGACGTCGCGTTCACCAATTCCGAAGTGGCCATATTGCATGGCGAGGGTTTTGGAGACATTGGCGTGGTTCCCGTGATCACGATGACCTCCCCAACTAACGTATCGCCCATTTCCGTGAGTATAGATTTCAAGCGATTCGGCGCCCTCGAATCCGTAACGAACTTCGACGTCAACTCGACTGCCGATCTGTCCGTCAATGGAGGAACAATAGTCAACGGCAATGGATTCGGGGGCAGCTACACCTTCGACGTCATTCCCGATGCCAAACCTTCCATCATCACAATATCCTTGCCCACGGGAGCAGGAGACGACTCCTTGAATGAAAAAACCTCCGCATCCGCTAAATCATTTGCTTTCCGTCCCGCCCTGACGGCTGAGGAGAACCTAGTGGTATGGTATCCCTTCGAAGATATCAATGAAAGTATCAGAGACCTTTCCGGAAATAGCTTTGACGCTGAAATCCCGCGAGAATCGGGACTACTCTTGTATGATGGATTCGCAGGATACGCTCATGATGGTTCGCTTTGGGGGGTAAGCGCAACGGACCCATCTCAAGTGGGCTTCAACGCGACCAACAATTGGGGCGTAGGAACAAATACGATCAAGGGTTGGAACACAGGGCTTGGATATCCCCTGGGAGCCCCATTGACGCCTTCTACCGGTTCGGTAAAGACATCCTACAAGCAGAGACGTGGATTGGCTAGGGATTTCTCCGGTTCCATCGGCAGATCAAAAGCTGAAACAGGCATCTACATGACAGGTATCGTTCGCTGGGTTCATGCAGATATGCTAAATACTTTCGCCGGCTTCGTTTCCTCCGAATCCAATGGGGCCAGCACTCCTGCATGGGAGAACCTTCGGGGAGCGCTAATCGGCTTCAAGCAAGATGGTTCCAACCGCGACCTCGTGGTTCGTTATCGCAACGCGGCAGGCACCTCAAGCGACGCCATCCTAGTGGATAACATCACCATGGGAGTTGACTACTTCGTCGTAGTGAAAATGAAGCAAGGTTACGGTATCGACAAGCTATGGGCTCAGTCTTACTCATCATCCGACAACTATCCCATGGTTGAACCAACTTCGTGGACGGTCGGAGGAAGCTTGGGAATAGACACAGACAACCTGGATGAGGATGGGGCACCAATTAAATTCCTACAGATCTGGGGCGGCGACGGAACTGCCGCAGGTGTAAACGGTGGAATCGGTTCTCTAGTCGACGAAATGCGACTGGGCATATCTTGGAGCGACACCTTGATATCTCCCTCAACTGGCGTTCCTCATAATCTTGGCCTTGTTCCCGGAAAATTCGGAAAGTCCATTTCGTTTCCTGCAGACGGTTATGCTTGGACCGACTCGGACCAAATTCCCTTGGCCAAAGACATGACCCTGTCCGCTTGGGCAAAGATACACGACGACAACAATGGTATTATCGCCCGCAACGGCCAGTTCAGCCTCCAATACGAAAGCGACAATTCTCTAATAGCCAACGTCAGGCGCGGAGGAACTTGGACCCGCGCCAAAGCCCGTTCGATTTTGGGCAGATGGGCTCACCACGCAATGACGTACGATGGTGTCGAAGTGAAATTGTATATCGATGGAGTCGAAGCGGCATCCACTCCCGCCACGGGTTTCTTGGAATGGGGCGACGGAGCGGATCATAAACTGTACCTCGGCAGTTTCTCCGGAGGCGGAGACTGGATGGCTAAAGTGGAGATAGATGATTTTCGACTCTACGACCGCGCCCTAGAATCTTCTGAGATCTCATCTATTTTCAATAACGGAGTAGGAGATGCGGGTCTGCTTCCACATTTTGCCGGGACTACGCCCTTCGGGTTCAATCCCGCTTCAATAACCGCAAGTTTCGTAAAGGGATCAAGCTCTCATTCGGTCACAGGATTCGCAAGCGAAGACCTTAATGCATCCAACGCCAACATACTCAATTTCGCGCCCATCGGAGCAAACAATGCCTACAGCCTTGACTTGAATGCCACCATTGATCCGGGAATGGTTCGCCTAGCCGTGCCGGCAGACGTAGTCGACTTGAACGGGACCGGCAACCAACCGGGCGCCGCCGAGTTTCACTATAGAATCGTAACCGCGGTGGAAGACGATCTTCTGGCGTGGTACACCTTCGACGAAAGCAATGGAACTTTCGTCGGGGATTCCTCCGGTCGAGAAAGACATGCAAGCCTTTCGTCCGACGTCGCTCGCATTGCCGGAAAGTTCGGTAACGCCATCGACATCAATGGGAATCAAGTCTCGCTCCCTTTCTTCATCGACCAAAGTTCCGCCACTAGCACCGGTCTAACGTTTTCCGCATGGATTAATCCCGACGCAGTGGATGGGGGTCTGGATGGAGAGAAAACTCTTTTTGCGACTGAGGATACGACAAATGGGTGGGACTGGGGCTTCTTCATCCGTTATCGCCGAATGAGTTTATGGACCGGGCAAAGCCGTGAAGAGGTCGCCCATAGGGTATTCGTCAAAGAGTGGGCGCACGTCGCGGCTAGTTTTGATCCGGTGCTACAAGTGGCAATCGCCTATCACAATGGAGAACCTTCCGTTGCCACCACTTTCAACTTCACCGACACGGCAAATATGATCCGTATTGGAAGCGACTACAATTCGAACCGTATTTTCGATGGTCGCATAGACGACGTCCGCATTTTTGGTCGCCCTTTATCAACAGAGGAAATCAGAGCTATTTGGGGCGGAGGCAGCGGCGATCTCGCTCCCGCTCCAAGTTTCATTGTGGAAAGCCCTACCACCGCTGACCTAATTCCCGTCAAGTTACAGTTCAATCAAACTGTCGGTGATTTCAATTCGTCCCAAGATTTACTGGTTACGGGTGGTACGATCACCGACTTCAACGAGACCACTTACACCTTTAAAATAACCCCGTCTTCTTTCGATTCAAATATCACAATTGAGATGGCCGCAAACTCCGTCACCAATGCGTACGGTCGAAAAAACGAAACAGCGAACCACGAAATTGAATATCGCGCTCACAGGGTCGGCGAAGCTGACTTAGTCGCATGGTGGAAGTTCGACGACGCCACAGGCAACACCGCATACGACTCAGCAGGCGGCGACGACAACGGAACTATGGTGGCAGCCGATTGGGTCACCGGAAAGTTCGGCGGCGCATTAGCATTTGGAACCTCGGACAAATCCATGAGCGTGGAAGGTCTGCCGAATGAATTAAAATCCGCTACGATCTCCTTTTGGGTGCTACCTCGCACAGACAACAGCATGACGATAATCAACAACGAGCAGTGGGCAGGGGACGTTGACTTGCGCAGCATTAACCGTCGACTCCTACTTCGCTCCTCCAATCTCGACCGACGCGGACTCCCGATGTCCGCGAATGATGAGTTCTGGAGTGGATCGGTACTTGAGCTTTATCAATGGAACCATGTAGCTTTAACCTATGACTTACTCAACAAGCGCGTCCTTTTCTACGTAAATGGACTCCTTGACTCCGAAAGTCCATTCGCGGGGACTCACGCGCTCGCCTTGGATCATCAATTTTGGATCGGTGGAAACGATACAAATTCGGATGATTTTCTTCAGGGCTATCTGGATGACCTCAGAATCTATGGTTCCGTTCTTAGCGAATCTGAAATTTCCGGACTTTACGGTGAAGGATTTGGCGATTTCGACAATCGACTAGTAACTTTTCAATCCAAGCCATCCCTTACCACTCCTATTCCCGTAACGGTAAGTTTCCTTCAAGATGGTTTCCCCATCGAAGTAACTGGTTTCGACCAACTCGACCTTAACGCAACAGGTGGAAACATTTCTGGTTTTTCCAAACAATCTTCGGGCGTGTACAATTTTGGCGTCACACCTGCCAACTCCTCGGTCTCCGGAACCGTCACCTTAGTTATTCCCGATGGAACCGCTGTCAGCGACAAAAACATCGCGTTTCCTGCGAGCTCTCATATCGTGGAGTACCGACTGCCCCTAGTGCGCGAAGAATCCTTGATCGCTTACTACAAATTCGACGACGTCGACGGAACCAAAGCCTCCAATGAAGTTGAGACCGGCCCTTCGGCAAAACTAGAAAATGGTTTAATTTTCGAGGACGCCGGAAAATTCGGTCGGGCTCTTTCTTTTCCGGATGGCGACGACAGGCTTGATATCGAGGGTGGTTTACCTCTTCAATCGGACTGGACCGTCAGCGTTTGGTTCAAAGAGCTCTTCGACGATACAGGAGTTCGTCGACTTTTGCGCGGATCCATCGACTCTCACACCCTCGTCTCACAATCAAGTGATGATCTCGGCATTTTTATATCCGGTGGCGTTGGATTCGTTGATTCGGCCAGTGATCTTCCCTCTGCAAACTACCTCGATTGGCATCAAATCACCATAGTGGGCTCAGGCGGGAAAACCATATTTCATATAGACGGGATCAAGTCTGGTTCTACGAACGGCCAAAGCAATGACACTCTAAAATACGTAGGAAACACCAATTCGTCCAGCAGTTGGGAAAGGTTTTCCCGATATCTTGATGACCTTCGTATTTATAAAATAGCACTATCAGCGGATGAGATCACCGCGCTATATGGATCGGGTATGGGTGACCTCGGACGAAGCCCGACTATTCCGAATGCTTTTAGCCTAACTGTTGAAAAAGGAAAACCAATCAACTATAAGATCCCCGCACAAGACGCCTCTTCAATTTCCGCCAAGGGCTTACCCACTGGCTTAATTCTCGCCCCCGCGACAGGCATTATTTCCGGGTCCCCCGAGTTGACCGGCACAGCAGACATAGAGTTAAATGCAACCAACTTGAACGGAAGCTCCATAGCCAATTTGGCTCTTCGCATGGTAGATTTCGATGCCTATTCCGCAAAGATGGAAATTCGATTTCCCGGGACAACAAAGAACGGTCTTCCGAGCGATCTACCAGGTCTCGCCCTATGGTTAGATGCAGAGAGCGTACAAGGTGATGTCGGGGAAAGGGTAATGGTTTGGAATGATAGTTCCGGAAATGAAAACAACCTCGACAAGGTCCGTGGTCGTCCAGTGATCGCAGCTCACGAATCTCAAGGGGGACAAAGGGTAATCCGTTTCGACGGTTATTCCCAACTTCACTCGACCACCGACTTTGGTCCCATGCTTTCAGAATACTCAGTATTCACGGTGGCGAGACAGTTGGGAGAAGCCGATGGACGCATGATTTCGACAATCGGTTCCAACTGGGCCTTCGGAATAGGTAACGGCAACACAGGACATTGGACGGCTGGAAAAACCTTTATCGACGGCGCAGCTCAAGCCGATACGAATTGGCACCTGCACTCAGGAACAATGACAAGCGGAGCTCTCGCCACATTGCGACGAGATGGATACACTTTGGCAACGGACAAGACGGGAGCTGATCCCACGGACTACAAGCCGGCTCTACTTGCTCTTGGCGGGAGTAATGCAAACGATTTTTTTGCAAAAGGCGAAGTAGCCGAAGTCATGATCTTCGACCGCGTACTG
>Ga0315321_10002348_pt1 | contig 14675 bp, 4 predicted proteins | sample M180m21515metaG_FD_203464 | JGI IMG/M metagenome (GOLD analysis project Ga0315321, IMG submission 203464) | Ammonia-oxidizing marine archaeal communities from Monterey Bay, California, United States - M1 80m 21515 | ecosystem: Environmental > Aquatic > Marine > Intertidal zone | place: USA... | reverse complement strand
TGAGGCGCCCCCGTTTCCATCTCCACGGTTATACTGCCAAAAGCTGACAGCCATCGAGTTGTTCGCAATCGCAGAACTCACGTCGAGTCCGGTGGTGAGCCCGTGAGCGCTCGCAGCGTTAACATCAAGAGAGGAATCGCCCGCAGCGCCACTATATCCGGCCCCATCGGCAGAAATGACGGCCCCACTCGTGAGAGTGGAATTTGGAGCGTTACCACTTCGGTCATTTGCATCGCCGTTGTAATCATACAGCGCAAGTAAATTACTTACAGTTACGGCAGCAGTCGCGCAGGAAGCACCCGTTAGCGAAAGGATAGCAAATAATTGGAAAAACTTCGTAAGGGGTCTTGCTACCCAACCGACGACCTTTGGGCAAGCAAATAATTGTTAGAATTTTTTTTGGCGGGAAGGATGATCGGACCGGATAGGGGGAAAGAGGGGGTGATTACCAGCGGGGGACTTGCCGTGAAGAATGCCGCCCTGATGTAGATTTATGCCGACATCCTTGGTCTCCTGCTCAAGGTGGTAGCCAGTGATCAAACTTGCGCCCCTGGTGCCGCGCTGTTTGTCGCCGCATCAGGCTCAGCGCTGATTATTTCGATGATCTTTTGTGCGGTCGCTATCCTAGCTAATTGAACCCGCGCCAGGTGTGGCGCAACACCTGCTACCTTGAGCGAACGCGCAGACGGATGAATTCCCGGGGAATGAAGGCGATCGGGGTGCTGCTGCGGCAGGTGACGGTCTCCGTGCCGTCGCCGTTGTGAGAGACGGAGACGTAGGTGGTGCCGAGGATACTCCATGCGACGAGGTCGGTGGAAACCTGCGCTTCGAAGACCACGTCGTCGGCGGCGAGGTTGCGCTGATAGCTGATCGTGATGTATTCGCGATCAGTGCCGTTGCCGGCATCAAATATTCCAACCCCGAAGGAAGGTTTCATGTCATGATCCGGGATCAAATCACTGGTGCCGAGGGCGTGCTCCATGAAGGCGCTGAGGCCATCGTGGTCCCTATCGAGATTAGGATCGCCACTAAAGGGCGCCGCTGCATCAGAGGTGCCAGGATTGCCGTCAATTGTGGCGCTTGGACGCCAGTTGCTTGCGAGCGAGTGGTCAGGGTTTCCCGAGGGATCGATGAGCACTAGGCTCGTGCCACCACCGTCGGGGGATTCAGGCCAGGGAAACCGGTCATCGTAATCGAAGTCGCGGATCGCGGCACCGGTGCCGAAGGAGAGCTTCAGGCGCTCGCCGCCATTGCTGAGGCTGGCGGAGGTGGAGAACTGATACTCGCCGGCAACTGGCAGGGCGTCGCCGTAGAGTCCCTCGAAAGCGGCGCGGTTTTTTACCACAAGCACGCGGGCTCCTGCGGCGATGCTTGTAATGTCGGAGCCGGCGAAATCAAAGTCGATACCCTTGGTAAATCGCAATGACGAAAGGTCGAGTTCCCCCAGCCCGATGTTCATGATCTCAACAAACTCAAGGTTGGCGTCGCTGGATGGGTGGTACATGATTTCGCTGATAACAATTCCGTCGAGGTAAGGGGTGATATCGGGCAGAATAGCGGTGAATTCGATCGGCGTGGACCAGTGACTCCACCGCCCGCTACTGTCTTGGTGGCGGACCCGGGCGCGGTATGTTCCTCCGGCGCGGACGGCGTTCGCGGGCACGGTGGTGCTTGAATCGAAGACGGTGAGGATATCACTCTGCCACACAGCATCGATTTCATAGGGTTGGACTTGAGTGGGATCATGGTTCGGCGCGTTGGGATCAGAAATCTCGCCGATGCGCCACTGTATTGAGCGAAAGTTGCTACCATTAGGGTCACGGAAAGCACTGGTCTGGAAGCTCAGACCATCAATCGGGAAACCAGGCGCCCCTGTGTAAGTGAGGGATGGGGTGTGCGGGATAGAACTGTCGGAAACCTCAGCGACCAGATGGTCGTAGCCAAAACCACCGGGCTGCATAAACTTGCGCAGGTAGTCCATCTGACCTTCGTGATCGGCGGAGATCAGAGTGCGCGAATACCAGCGCCCGGCGGGATTGGAACTTCCGGTAAGGACATTATAGGAGCCCTTGAATTGACCAGGTGTCCGCGGGTTGTAGTCCCACGCGAAAAGGTCCATGTCAGCGAGCGTGAGTGCTTGGCCGAAAGGATTCACGATGTCGATAAACTCGGACAGGGCGGTGTCAAGGGCCTTGGTGTTGAACAGCAGGTCGAGCACTTCGCGCTGCTGGTTCTCGGCTTCGATCAGGTTCTCCGGGTAGCGTGAGTCGATGCCGAGGCGAAAGCGGTCCCAGGTGTAGTATTTGACGGTGGATTGAAACATGGTGTCGCAGTCCCACGGCATCATCACCCACTTACCGCTATCAGGGTTATGGTAGTAGTAACCCTGGCGGCCGTCGCGCTGGTCGTAATGAGTCACGGCCTCGGCGACAGCTTTGTAACGACCGTAGTTGGAAACATCGGTGTTAGTCTGCCACCAGGCCTCGCTCCGGCTGGTGCTCAAGCGGCCTCGGATCGAGTTAAAATCCCCGGGACCAAGTGGTTCCTCAGCGCCCTGGTTGTCCTGCTGGATTCCGGATTCAAGCTTGTAGACGTTGCCGTCGGGCAGGTCGCGGTCGTCGAGGAAACCCCCGCTTGGCACTTCGATGCTAAAGTAAAGCCCCCAGAGGTCCCCGTTGTATTGGTTAACGGCGCTTTGCTCGGTAGGGTCGTCGATGACTCGGAAGTGGAAGTAGCTGGTGCGGCTGGCAGGAACGCCCGCAAGCTCGAAGAATCGGTAGGTGATGCACTCGTCGATACCAGCCATGCCCCGGTTGACGTAGTTCCACGGGGCACTGCCACTGTTGACCTTCATGTCTTTCCACGGGGTGGCATACTTGTTGCCGAAGTTGTCGCGCGCCTCGAAATCATGGCCGCGGAGGAAACGGAAACGCCATTTGTTTTTGCCGGTGCGGTAGGTCGATCCCTCGCCGCGAATATTGAACTCAATGTGGTCGTAGACGTGGCCGTCATAGACCATGCTTCCTAAGAAACGAGTATTGCGGGAGCCGGAGCTGTAGTGGCTGTTATTTATGTCCGCGCCGTTGGCGATGAGGTGGTAGACGGGCACGGATTGGAGCAGTGAGCTGTCGAAGGTCTGTGGCGCAGTGATGCCCGGCCTCGCGGCAGCAGTCCAAGCGGGCACGCCATCGTAGCAGAAGTAGGCGAAGTTTGGCTGCGGATCGTCGGCGAGTGGCACTTGCACTGTCGACCCGCCGCTGTCGGCCGCGCTGATGCGGTAGCGAACAAGTCGGCGGTGGGTGTGCACAGAGGCTGGAATGATGGCGGTGTAGCGGGCGTCCCCTGCGGCGTCGTCGCCCGCGGTGCCATCGTCGTGCATCGCGACATTGACCCACTCCGTCTCGAACGCGGGGTCGGTGAGGCGGATATAGGCACCGGGGTCGATTACTTGATAGGAAAGTGTGACGTTGGCGACGCTCTGAGGATCGCTGATCTTTGCGGTGATGACTACTTCTTGAGCGGAGCTTGGTTGCTCGGGAGAGTGATCGAGTTGCCGTATTTGCGGAGGGACATGGAGGGTGAAGACGGAGTTCGGCGCGCCGGGTGAGGGCTCGCCAAGCACGGCGGTGGGCGGTGGGGTCTTCAGTTCAGCGTCGATCGACAAGTCACTGCTGCCGATGTTCTGGTTGATGACTTGAATGGCGATCGTGTTGGTGCCGTAGTGTAGGTATGCGGCTGTGCCGCCCAGGACGGTCTCGCTCCAATCGCGCTCGTGGCTGATGGCGAAGTTGCCGGGTGGAGGAAAGGGTATTGTGCCGGCTGACAGCGAGAACCGCTGGACCTCTTGACCGTTAATGTAGACCACGCAGCCATCGTCGTAGTAGGCGCGCAACAGTAGGGCGGTGGGGATTTCTGAGCCGGGCGCGATGGTGAACTCGTGGCGAAGAAAGGCGGTGATGTAATTGCTCTGCATGTCATCAAGCAAGGTGGCATCATCGCCGTCCGCGTAGCCGATCGGCGCTGCGCCGATTTGCCATTGGCCATCGTTGGTCTCGTCGTAGCCATCGTCGAACCAGTCCCTTCCTGCGCCGTCCGTGGTGGGCGGTGATGTCCCCTTACGATAGTGCCAAGCCGTATCGCCCGCTGCGAGGAAGGTTGCGGCTGGGCCGCTGAAACCGGTGGAGGCGCTGCGCCATGAACCCCCGAGGTCGTTGTCGATCAGCGGATGCATGAGCTCTATCGACGGGCCGTCGCCGTGGGCGGCAGTTGGCCAAGGGAAACCAACGCCGTAGTCTACCTCGTCCATCTTCGCCCCCGTGGCATCGCGCAGCTCAACGAGATCGCCGGAGTTACTCAGCTTACCAACCCATGGACCAAGCGCATTCACACCGAATTCTCCGAGCGCTGTTACTGGATCTTGCGCGACGACGAGATAGGCGCCGGGGCCGAGCACGGTATTCGGGAAGGTGAAATCTACACCGCCCGTTATCTGCCAGTTGAGCAAGTTGACCGATTTCGTGCCCTGGTTGTGCAACTCGATGAACTCGGCGGGCACGGTTTTGTTCGGGGGATCGTAGTGGATCTCGTTGATAACGATGTCGTTGGAAGTGGCTATGACCACGGGCGTGCTCCCCGGATCGGTGGGATCGCTGCCACTGAAGATTTCGATGCCGTCGCCGTGATTGTCGCTGTCGCTGTCCGGATCGTTTGGGTCGGTGCCGGGTTGGGAGATATCGACGAAGGGCTGGTCTGGATTCTCAATGGCATCACCGATCCCGTCGTTGTCGGAGTCGGCATTGTGAGGGTCGGTGCCGGTGGCGGTGGTGCTGGTCCAGATGCCACTATTGTTTTCGACACCATCGAACAGACCGTCGTCGTCGGTGTCGGCATCGTTCGGGTCGGTGCCGGTATTGGCAGTCCCCGCCCACGTGCCGGTCGCTGTCTCGACCTCATCTGGTAGGTTGTCGTCATCGGAGTCACTATCCTGCGGATCGGTGTCGCGTTGGTATTCCGCGAGGTTCTCGAGCCCATCACCGTCGGGGTTTCCAGTGGCGTCATTGACATTCTTGTTAAGACCGTTGGCATCCTCCCAGTCGTCTGGCATTCCGTCGCTATCGCTGTCAAGGGGGGCGACATTCATTGGGCCTACGGCAACTGCATCGGCGAAGATGAAGGTGGAGTTCGAGGTGGAGGCATCGTCGTTGAGTGTGACAGTGAGATCGCCATCGGCAACGGTGACGGTGCCGAGCCGTGCGAAGTTCACGTCCCGAGCGAGCGGGTCGGTGAGGACGAGATCGCCCTGATTACCGACGCGCTGGTTCTTTATTACGATACCGAGTCCGTCGCTGACGTGGTATGGGGCGGTTGTGGTTAAGTTGTTTTGCGAGGCGTTGCGCCACGAGGCGTAGACGTCGAACTCGCCGTTGGGCAAGCCGGTGAAAGTCCACACCGCAGCGGTGTTCGCGCCACCGCCGTTGTCCCATCGCCGGTCGCCGTTCCACGAATCGGACTGCCCGGTGTCTTGGCCGAAGCTGCCGGCAGGCTCGGTATAGGCTGGCGCACCGCTGGCGTTATCGATGACTAGATATTCGTCTCCCGCCTCATTAGTTGCCGTCACTTGACCGGAGGTCGATATTACGCTTGCTGCGAGCAGCGCCGCGCAGATCAGCTCACGGGGAGCGTGGCGGGACATTTCTTTAGGGAGTTGGAAGGGGTGACTGCTAAGGCAGACGGATTCGGTAGTAGCCGTGGATGGGGAGTTCACCGAGAGAAAATCGTGTGGAGAGATCATCAAAGTAGCTGGTCGTCGCGCCATCGGACTCGATGCTGTCACTGACCTCCTCCCAGTTAACGAGGTCGGTGGAGAATTCGATCGAGTAAAACAGGTTCGGCTTCGAGTTCCATGTCACCGTCGCCGAGGGTGCACTGATGTCGTATTCGATACCAGTGATGGTGAAACCGGTTAGCGGCGGGAGCGCGTTGATCGGGCCGATCGCGATGGCATCGGCGAAGATGAAGGTTAAGGCGTCCTCCTCGGTGATACTGTCGTCGACGGTGACATCAAGATTGCCATCATCGACATCGACCTCTCCCAAGAGGACAAAATTGACATCGTGAGCCCCATCGTTGAGGACGATACCGGGATAGCTGGCTGCGCCGGGGCGCTGGTCTAGATCGACCGCCTCGCCGCCATCGCTCAGACCGTAGCGGGCCGTGCTGACGTTCGACTGACCGCCGTTCCTCCACGAGGCGTAGACCTGGTAGGTGCCCGAGCTCAGGCCTGCGAACGACCAGGTGGCGGTCGTGTTTGTTCCGGCGTTCCCCCAGCGGCGCTCGCCATTCCAGGAATCCGGCTGATTCGTATCCTGTCCTTCAAGTGCTCCGGGCTCACTGTAGTTGCCGTCGCTGTTGTCGATTACGAGATAGGTGTCGCCCAGTTCATCGATCACTCGGCCGAGATCCGGCTGGTTTGGGTTGCTGCCAGAGATCACTTCGATGCGGTCGGAGCTGCCGTCGCCATCGCTGTCAGGATTGTTCGGATCAGTACCGGTGTCGTCTCCATCCACGAAGATTCCGGTGTTCGTTTCCACGCCATCCAACAAGCCATCATCGTCGGAGTCGTCGTCGGCGGGATCAGTCATCGTGGAGTTGACCTCTTTACCGTCTTCGAGCCCATCACTATCGGTGTCCATCATCGCCGGGTCGCTGTCGTTCTGGAACTCTTCCAGGTTGCTGAGCCCATCGCCGTCCCCATCGAGGCTCGCGTCGCCAGCGTCGTTCTTGTTCAGCCCGTGTTGATCCTCAAACTCGTCGGGCATGCCGTCGTTGTCAGAGTCCACGACACCTTGGACACGTCGGATCGCCGCCGCATCGACGTGGATGAAGTTCGCGTTGTCTGCATCATCCGTGATGGTCAGCGAAAAGGTACCGTCGGAAACTGTGGCGCTCCCGAGCAAAACGAAATCAACGTCGCGCGAGCCGTCGTTGAGCGTCTCGATTCCGAGTGTTCCCGCGTAGGAACTCGTGCCCGGCGCCTCGTCGACCGTGACCCCGGCCCATCCATCCGTTCCCGTGAAGATCGCGTCGTTCAGATTACCTTGAGGGCCATTTTTCCACGACGCATAGATCTCGTAGACGCCGGCACCGAGAGCTGAATCACCGGCATTGCCGGTTCCCCAGTTCCAAGTAGCAGTCGTCGCCGCGCCTCCGTTGCCCCAATCGCGAACGCCATTCCAGCTTTCCGGTTGACCAGTGTCACTTCCCCCGAATCCAGATGACGAAAAATTCGCATCGACAACGTTGTCAATGACCAGGAAGTCGTCCACTGGCGTCACCTCAGCAGTGGCGGTGATAGTATATCCAAGGACAACCCCCCCTGCAATGAAGGTGTCAAAAACAAATTGACTCGCTACTATTTTCATTATTTTCATTGTCGAATTGATTAGAGTTGAGTTTTTCCTGATTGTATTCAAGGGAATTTGTCGGCCAATCAATAAGTATTCGCCTACGGATCTTTTTCCAGTTTCCGTGCGTCCTCACGGGCTTCGGCGGCCTCCTTGGGATTCCCTGTCTTCTCCGCCGCCTCCGCCAGCGCGAGCAACGCGGACTGATCGCTATGGCGGCTGGTCTGGACAGCCTGGCGGGCAAAGGAAAGGGCTTCCTTGGGCTCACCCAGAACCCGATGGTTCAGAATCACCATGGAGAGCTCGGTCAAGGCTCCGACATTCCGGGGATCCATGGCCAGGACTTCCCGAAGCTGTGCCGCACCGCCCGTCGGATCTCCTCCCGCGATCATTTCGCGCCCGGCCGCGGTGAGCACCACCGGAAACAATTGCTGGCCCTTCAGGAAACGCCGGTAACGAGCGAGGTAGTCGCTGCCTTCCTGCAGATAGCCCCTCCGAAAGAGCCGGTAGGCATAGTTGAGCATCACAAAATTCATTGGCGGCGACATCCACCGCCCGGAGAAGGGTTGCACCAATTCGCGTCGCTCCTTGAACGGCATGGCCAGCCGCTCCAACTGCTGCCGGGCGTCATTGAGATCCACTGGGCCCTTGTAGATCGCAACCAGTCGGCCGTGGGGATCGATCAGGAAATTGGTAGGCAGCGGTAAGGTGCGGCGGGCCACAAACAACTCGTCATTGGTTAATTGCAAGAGGCTCATCAGCCTTTCATCCGCATAACCGCTTCGGCCCTCCCATCCCAACATGGCCAGGAACTGTTCGGCCTTGGCTGGGTCCCCTCCGACATCCGACGTCAGTCCATCCACCGAGACTGGCAGGAAATCGATCCCGACCGCGGCAAGAGACTCTCGCTGGGAAGCGGCTTCCTTCAATTCTGAGAGACACGGAGCACACCAACTCGCCCACAGGCTGAGGATCACGCTCCGCTTTCCATCCGCGAGAAACACCGCCTGTCGCGTGCCATCCTTCCTCACAAACTCCAAGGCAGGCAGCGGCAGAGGCATCGCGAGCGCAACCTGATGATTTGCGGATTCTACCCTCTCTTCCCGATCCCGCTTCATCAACTTTTGCGGAGATGGCTGCGAATCGGCGAAGATCGCTTTCCCATTCCCCTGCCGCAAAACAAAGCGCCCCCCGTTGGCCGCAATTCCCGAGAAGCTTTCACTTTTCCCGCCCCGCAGGGGCCAGCGCACCTGCACGCGGGCGACCGTCGCCTCCTCACCTAGGCCGAAGTGCATCACCTTAGAGGACTGGGAAAGATAACCGTCCCCGGCCCGCAGGGTCTTGGTGAGCGTCCGGCCATCCGAAAGACTGACCACGACGCGCGCTCCCAAGGCATCTCGGTTCGCGGCCACGCCCACCAGCGCGACCTGCAACGAGCGCGCCGAAGCTAGTCGGTTTTCGAAGAAGCGCACGCTCGGTGCCGAGCGGTTCGAAATCCAGAGATCGAGGTCGCCATCGTGATCCCAATCGGAAAAACCTACTCCCGTTCCGTCTTCCGGGAGATCCAGCCCGGTAAGAGAAGAGATATCGGCGAAGCGGCTCCCATCTCCTGGGTTGAGGAAGGCGCAGTGGCGCTCACGACCGCTGAAATTTCTCCCGGCCCGCAGCAGTACCACGAGCTTGTCATCATCCGAAAACACGGACTCCGACCTCGAGGTGAACGTGCTGCGGATTCCAGTGTGCGACCCGACCTGTCGCCAATAGAAACTTCACAAGTCACCCGGATCCCCGGTCGTGATGTAGCCGTTGGCGACCACTACGTCCTCCCACCCATCGCTGTTTAGATCTGCAAAGACGGAGCTCCAGGCCCAACGACCCGGCTCCACTCCGAGGGGCTCCCCGACTTCGCGAAATTTTCCGTTACCGAGGTTTTCAAACAGGGAGTTTCCCTTAATAAACCTGCGATAGAGCGCGCGGCTGTCCTTGTCCAGCCAGCTCCGGAAGTTTGACCGGTCAAAGATGCGTCCTCCGGCCGAAGAGAACATGTTGCCGACATAGAGATCCGCATCTCCATCGTTGTCGTAGTCCCCCCAAGATACCGACATACCCGGTCCGGTGTCCTCCACTCCGCTGGCCGCGCCCACTTCCACGAACCGGCACTCCCCGGTGGCGGGATTGAAATCGTTCCGATAGAGGCAGTTTTTGCCGTAGTCATTCGCGACGTAGAGATCCGGGTCGCCATCCCCATCATAATCTTCCCAAGAGGCGGCATTGCTGTGACGCCGGTTCGCGGCATCGAGACCAGTTCGTACCGTGGCGTCTACAAACTGAAATACCTCACCCTGCCCGAGCCGATTCTCGAACAAGAGATTGGCACCGCCGTCATTTGAGTCATGCAAGATCGCCCTCCCTATCGCCTCGTCCCGGTGGGCCTCAGCCTCGGCGTAGTCAAAGCACAGGTAAAGGTCCAGGTCTCCATCGAGGTCGTAATCAATCGCGCTAAGCGATTCCACATCGCTGTCCGCAGCCTGCAGGAGGGCCCGCCGTTCAAAGCGCAAAGGACTCACTTGTTCCACCACCACCACCCCGGAGTTCGTCGCGATGGCAATGTCTTGGTCTCCGTCGTTGTCCAGATCGACGATGAGGGCGGCCGAGGCGAAATCGAGCCAGTCCATTCCCGCTTCCGCCGAGACATTGCGCACCGTGCCATCCTCCGCACGGAGCAGGAGCTGGTTGGGAACGCCGGACGGTTGGCAGAGATAGAGATCATCGAATCCGTCGCCATTCACATCGCCTATAGCAAGCCCGCAGCGGGCTCCTAGGAAGGAGCCGTGAAACATCTCGATCCGCTGGAGCCAGTCATCTACCCCGAACCGTAACTGCGTCCGCCATGCTGCGACTCCGCCCACCATATCCCACGTGCGCTCCGCATAAAGCGGCTCGGCAGCCTTGCGATGACTCTCCTCAAAGGAAATCACTTCGAGGGAACGCAACTTCGCAGGTTCGTCGGAACGCCAGTGCCAATTCGATAACCACTGCGCGCGCTGCTGCACTAATCCACCCAAGGGGGAGCGCCCAGATGCCTCATAGGAGATCGTGGCATCGATCTGGCCGCCTTCGCGCTCCCGTAATCGTATGATCTTCGCCTTGCGGTAATGTGGAGCGCCCCCCTCAAAGGGCTCGAAAAGGTCAGCCAGAGACTTTTCACGGGAGGTCTCGGCCCCTGGGCCGCTTCCCCGCAAGATCCGAATATCTCCGAGCGCTGACACTTCCATCAAGTCCGGACGCAAGGCCTGCCATGCCCCCGACCTGAGCTGCTCAGATCTCCCATCTAGCAAATCCGCGAGGATAGGATGGGCAGCAGCCGAGAAACGCTCAAGCGACCATTCCTCTCCGGGATCGGTCGCGATTGGATCGAGCGGTGAGAACGTCTTAAGCGCATTAAGTTTCCTGACCACTTCAATCCCGTCAATCTTTCCGGAATCGATCTCGCCACTCTTTTCCTTGTCATTGCGCTGATCGCAGGAAAGGAGAAACAAGAAAGCGAAAAGATAAAGCGATAACCCGGTGCTCTCCTCAGACCCCGCAGCGGGAGTCGATCTGTAAAAAAAACAGTGAATGGTTCGGATTACTACCCGCGGCACGGCACGGACAGGTAATTCTGGCTAGAGATTTTTTTAGCGCCGCCGACGCAAGAGGAGTCCGAAGCCAAGGAGACCCAAGAGAGAGAGCGAAGGCTCCGGAACCGGATTGATTTGGCGGATCGCCGCCGCATCGACGTGGATGAAGTTCGCGTTGTCTGCATCATCCGTGATGGTCAGCGAAAAGGTACCGTCGGAAACTGTGGCGCTCCCGAGCAAAACGAAATCAACGTCGCGCGAGCCGTCGTTGAGCGTCTCGATTCCGAGTGTTCCCGCGTAGGAACTCGTGCCCGGCGCCTCGTCGACCGTGACCCCGGCCCATCCATCCGTTCCCGTGAAGATCGCGTCGTTCAGATTACCTTGAGGGCCATTTTTCCACGACGCATAGATCTCGTAGACGCCGGCACCGAGAGCTGAATCACCGGCATTGCCGGTTCCCCAGTTCCAAGTAGCAGTCGTCGCCGCGCCTCCGTTGCCCCAATCGCGAACGCCATTCCAGCTTTCCGGTTGACCAGTGTCACTTCCCCCGAATCCAGATGACGAAAAATTCGCATCGACAACGTTGTCAATGACCAGGAAGTCGTCCACTGGCGTCACCTCAGCAGTGGCGGTGATAGTATATCCAAGGACAACCCCCCCTGCAATGAAGGTGTCAAAAACAAATTGACTCGCTACTATTTTCATTATTTTCATTGTCGAATTGATTAGAGTTGAGTTTTTCCTGATTGTATTCAAGGGAATTTGTCGGCCAATCAATAAGTATTCGCCTACGGATCTTTTTCCAGTTTCCGTGCGTCCTCACGGGCTTCGGCGGCCTCCTTGGGATTCCCTGTCTTCTCCGCCGCCTCCGCCAGCGCGAGCAACGCGGACTGATCGCTATGGCGGCTGGTCTGGACAGCCTGGCGGGCAAAGGAAAGGGCTTCCTTGGGCTCACCCAGAACCCGATGGTTCAGAATCACCATGGAGAGCTCGGTCAAGGCTCCGACATTCCGGGGATCCATGGCCAGGACTTCCCGAAGCTGTGCCGCACCGCCCGTCGGATCTCCTCCCGCGATCATTTCGCGCCCGGCCGCGGTGAGCACCACCGGAAACAATTGCTGGCCCTTCAGGAAACGCCGGTAACGAGCGAGGTAGTCGCTGCCTTCCTGCAGATAGCCCCTCCGAAAGAGCCGGTAGGCATAGTTGAGCATCACAAAATTCATTGGCGGCGACATCCACCGCCCGGAGAAGGGTTGCACCAATTCGCGTCGCTCCTTGAACGGCATGGCCAGCCGCTCCAACTGCTGCCGGGCGTCATTGAGATCCACTGGGCCCTTGTAGATCGCAACCAGTCGGCCGTGGGGATCGATCAGGAAATTGGTAGGCAGCGGTAAGGTGCGGCGGGCCACAAACAACTCGTCATTGGTTAATTGCAAGAGGCTCATCAGCCTTTCATCCGCATAACCGCTTCGGCCCTCCCATCCCAACATGGCCAGGAACTGTTCGGCCTTGGCTGGGTCCCCTCCGACATCCGACGTCAGTCCATCCACCGAGACTGGCAGGAAATCGATCCCGACCGCGGCAAGAGACTCTCGCTGGGAAGCGGCTTCCTTCAATTCTGAGAGACACGGAGCACACCAACTCGCCCACAGGCTGAGGATCACGCTCCGCTTTCCATCCGCGAGAAACACCGCCTGTCGCGTGCCATCCTTCCTCACAAACTCCAAGGCAGGCAGCGGCAGAGGCATCGCGAGCGCAACCTGATGATTTGCGGATTCTACCCTCTCTTCCCGATCCCGCTTCATCAACTTTTGCGGAGATGGCTGCGAATCGGCGAAGATCGCTTTCCCATTCCCCTGCCGCAAAACAAAGCGCCCCCCGTTGGCCGCAATTCCCGAGAAGCTTTCACTTTTCCCGCCCCGCAGGGGCCAGCGCACCTGCACGCGGGCGACCGTCGCCTCCTCACCTAGGCCGAAGTGCATCACCTTAGAGGACTGGGAAAGATAACCGTCCCCGGCCCGCAGGGTCTTGGTGAGCGTCCGGCCATCCGAAAGACTGACCACGACGCGCGCTCCCAAGGCATCTCGGTTCGCGGCCACGCCCACCAGCGCGACCTGCAACGAGCGCGCCGAAGCTAGTCGGTTTTCGAAGAAGCGCACGCTCGGTGCCGAGCGGTTCGAAATCCAGAGATCGAGGTCGCCATCGTGATCCCAATCGGAAAAACCTACTCCCGTTCCGTCTTCCGGGAGATCCAGCCCGGTAAGAGAAGAGATATCGGCGAAGCGGCTCCCATCTCCTGGGTTGAGGAAGGCGCAGTGGCGCTCACGACCGCTGAAATTTCTCCCGGCCCGCAGCAGTACCACGAGCTTGTCATCATCCGAAAACACGGACTCCGACCTCGAGGTGAACGTGCTGCGGATTCCAGTGTGCGACCCGACCTGTCGCCAATAGAAACTTCACAAGTCACCCGGATCCCCGGTCGTGATGTAGCCGTTGGCGACCACTACGTCCTCCCACCCATCGCTGTTTAGATCTGCAAAGACGGAGCTCCAGGCCCAACGACCCGGCTCCACTCCGAGGGGCTCCCCGACTTCGCGAAATTTTCCGTTACCGAGGTTTTCAAACAGGGAGTTTCCCTTAATAAACCTGCGATAGAGCGCGCGGCTGTCCTTGTCCAGCCAGCTCCGGAAGTTTGACCGGTCAAAGATGCGTCCTCCGGCCGAAGAGAACATGTTGCCGACATAGAGATCCGCATCTCCATCGTTGTCGTAGTCCCCCCAAGATACCGACATACCCGGTCCGGTGTCCTCCACTCCGCTGGCCGCGCCCACTTCCACGAACCGGCACTCCCCGGTGGCGGGATTGAAATCGTTCCGATAGAGGCAGTTTTTGCCGTAGTCATTCGCGACGTAGAGATCCGGGTCGCCATCCCCATCATAATCTTCCCAAGAGGCGGCATTGCTGTGACGCCGGTTCGCGGCATCGAGACCAGTTCGTACCGTGGCGTCTACAAACTGAAATACCTCACCCTGCCCGAGCCGATTCTCGAACAAGAGATTGGCACCGCCGTCATTTGAGTCATGCAAGATCGCCCTCCCTATCGCCTCGTCCCGGTGGGCCTCAGCCTCGGCGTAGTCAAAGCACAGGTAAAGGTCCAGGTCTCCATCGAGGTCGTAATCAATCGCGCTAAGCGATTCCACATCGCTGTCCGCAGCCTGCAGGAGGGCCCGCCGTTCAAAGCGCAAAGGACTCACTTGTTCCACCACCACCACCCCGGAGTTCGTCGCGATGGCAATGTCTTGGTCTCCGTCGTTGTCCAGATCGACGATGAGGGCGGCCGAGGCGAAATCGAGCCAGTCCATTCCCGCTTCCGCCGAGACATTGCGCACCGTGCCATCCTCCGCACGGAGCAGGAGCTGGTTGGGAACGCCGGACGGTTGGCAGAGATAGAGATCATCGAATCCGTCGCCATTCACATCGCCTATAGCAAGCCCGCAGCGGGCTCCTAGGAAGGAGCCGTGAAACATCTCGATCCGCTGGAGCCAGTCATCTACCCCGAACCGTAACTGCGTTCGCCATGCTGCGACTCCGCCCACCATATCCCACGTGCGCTCCGCATAAAGCGGCTCGGCAGCCTTGCGATGACTCTCCT
>Ga0315321_10002347_pt1 | contig 14679 bp, 10 predicted proteins | sample M180m21515metaG_FD_203464 | JGI IMG/M metagenome (GOLD analysis project Ga0315321, IMG submission 203464) | Ammonia-oxidizing marine archaeal communities from Monterey Bay, California, United States - M1 80m 21515 | ecosystem: Environmental > Aquatic > Marine > Intertidal zone | place: USA... | reverse complement strand
GCCATCCGTAGATGTCTGGGCAGTGTCTCAGTCCCAATGACGCGGGTCATGCTCTCACACCCGCTACCCATCGTTGCCTTGGTGAGCCATTACCTCACCAACAAGCTAATAGGATGCAGGCCCCTCCCCTGACGGAATCACACCTTTGGTCCGAAGACATTATCCGGTATTACCTGCAGTTTCCCGCAGCTATCCCAGATCGGGGGGTAGGTACCTACACATTACTGTCCCTTTCGCCGCTGTCCATTTACCGAAGTAAACTTCTCGCTCGACTTGCATGCCTAATCCACGCCGCCAACGTTCATTCTGAGCCAGAATCAAACCCTTCAATTGATTGGCTTATTTCTGCCGAAGCAGATTGTATCGCCGAACCGGATATCCATTGCCGCAAAGCAATGGTATCGAAGGCTCATTCTGTACTTTAAATAGTTTCATTCCCACCTGTTACCCGACAAAAGCAAAAGCTTATGTAAGGCGCCCTTCGGCAAAACAGGCGGTGCCGGTCACGATCGCGTGCCGGCCGAAACCGAAAGAGATTAACAACCAAATTGTCAAAGATCATTTCCGGTACTGCAAAAGCAATCCCGGAAACATTGAAAGATAACAGCCAATACGCAAGCGTCAACCTGCTCTAAAAAAATTGGCTTGTGGCGGCTGCTCATTCGGGAGACGCTTCGTGATCTACCCACGTATCAGAATCGATATATTACGGTTTTATTGCAAGAAACGACACTGAATCAATCGTCTCGTTCAGCCTCAAGGGTGAGAGGAACATCGAGGTGGTGCCCCTGCCTCTCAACCCCAATGAGCACCCGGTCACCTGGATTCTTCGACTCGATGGCAGTCAGAAAGTCATCGACTGTATCGATCGCAGCATTATCGACCCCGACAATAAGATCTGCATTTGATCGATCGACTCGCTCGAACTCCGCCACAAAAGGCCCCTGACGACGACTCTCACGGACCACGCGAAAACCTCGAATACCAGCACGTTCGGCGGCGCCGTCAGGTGAAAGTGTCGCAACCAAAAGCCCTCTCTCTGTTTGATAGACACGCGTGATTCCCGCATCTGGGCGAACGACGCGGCCGCTCGTGATGAGTTGGGGAACGATTCGCCCGAGTGTTCCGACTGGAATTGCAAAGCCTACTCCGGAACTCTGTCCCGTTCGGCTTGCGATTGCAGTTGTCATGCCAATAAGCAAACTACCCGAATCAAGCAGTGGTCCACCTGAGTTCCCCGGATTGATTGCCGCGTCTGTCTGTATTATTGATTTAATGGTTCTTCCTGCACGGGTAGGCAGTGATCGATTTAGGCTTGAAATGATTCCAGTCGTCAGGGTTCGCTCGAGACCAAACGGATTCCCGATTGCAAAGACTTTCTGCCCAACCTTTAAGTCGTTCGACGAGCCGAACTGTACTGGTGCCAATAGTTCAGCAGGTGCCTCAACTCGCAGAACAGCAACATCCGTCACAGGGTCTACACCAACTAATGTTGCATCATGGGAGGACCCGTCATACAGCACAGCTTGAATTTCCTGAGCACCCTCAACCACATGAAAATTTGTGAGTACATGACCTTGCTTATCGATTACGATGCCAGACCCAGCACCCTCTGACGGACTTTCCATTAGGAAGAAGCCGGTGGCGACCGTCGCCTTCGTATTGATGTTTATCACACTACGGTTACTGGACTCATACACATTGATATTGATCTTTTCTTCCACAGTGAGCTGCCGCTGCGGTTGGTTATCAGAACCGATCGGCGCTGCAAGCACGTAGCGTGAGCATGAAGCCCCGCCAAAGCAGAGACCGAGAAGCACTGTACTGAGTCCGACCATATTGGAACCGAACCGAGAAATTGAATTTTTATTCATTTTTGACCAATTTAATTTTTATGAACCCGAGCCATTCCTGCGAGGAAAACCAGTTCGAGATTGTAAAATGCTGCCTCAAAAGAGACCCTAAACCCGCCAGAGGAGTTTCCTCAAGGCGAAAAACTTGAAAATAAACCGATTTTCTCGCAGGAATCGACATTGGCGGCAGCGGGCTGTGAAAATATCATCCAATTTGAAGAGAGGTGTGGTTCGTGGTCTGATTATTGAGAGACCGAGTTGAATCGCACAGTCCAAATACTCGTTAGAGGTCTATTCATGCACCGCTGCCAATCGTCTCATCACCGCGGGTTGCTTGCAATCTGCTCCCGCACTGCGGTCAGGCTGCTGGCAACAGCGGCCATTTGCTTCACCGCAACTGTATCGACGGCAACGGATGCCACCGTCACTTTGACACGCGCGACTCATCAGAACAAAACCATACCCGCCGTCACTGCGGTTGGTCTGCAAGCAACCGGCACGAGTGGCGAAACTGCTGCTACTCGGATTTGCATCTTGGTCGACACTTCTGCTAGCCAAAGCGGAGTACTCCAACAGCAGTCGCTCGAAGTTGTTCGTGGTCTCCTGAGCAACATCAGGCCAAATGACCGTGTTCTGCTTGCAGCTGCCGATACAACTTTTGCGTCAATGATGACTGATTTTGAAGAAGCCCAAAGCAGTGCGGTCGTCGATGCACAAAACACCCTTGCTGATCGAACGCCACTGGGCAACACAAACCTGCTCGAAGTGCTCCGTTCGGCTCTTGAGCCTCTTGGAACAGAATCGGGGCCAGCAGCAATTCTTTACATCGGGGACGGCCCTGGATTAACTGGCATCCTCCCAGAAGATTTTGCACTTACAGTCGCTGCCCTTCGGGATAGTCGCGTGTCTTTCTCAGCGGTCACCATTGGAACGAAGGTTAACTGGCCCTGCTTGGCTGCGCTCGCAGCAGAGACCGGTGGAAACGTTGTCCAGCCCACTGCCACACTTACAGCCAGCCAGGCCGGTGAGTCATTAGCCCCTCGGATGGTGGCCCCCATCCTCTGGCCTGAAGACCAAACACTTTCGATAACATCGTCAGCAAACGATGCAACCGTGGCGATGCTCCCCTTCCGAATGCCACCCCTTCGTCATGACCGAGAATCTTTCGTACTGCTTTTAGGCCCCCTCGACGGTAGTGTTCTTGAGTTTTCTACTGAAATCACACCGCTTTCAGATCACCCTGACGCCTGGAGTAATGTCACCCTCCGCCTTGAAGTACCTGAACAACAACCGTCCAGCGACAATGCCTTCCTTGAACAACTCGCCCGAAATGCATTTGATACCGGTGGCATCTTCTTGCCGCTCCTCGGCCGCGCTGGGCTCGACCTTGCTCGCTCTGCAATCCGTAGTGAGGCTGCTTCGTTAGCCCAACTTTCTCGACAAGCAGAGGCCACCGGTGCTCATGACGCTGCTTCACGGTTAGCTGCTGCCTCGCTCAGCCGAGATCCGGATAATACTGATGCGGCGATTGTTCTAGCTGCAGTTATGAAGAGCAAGGGACCGGGTGAACCTGCTCGGGTTATTACTGTTGCAGAAGAAGCGGATGTTCCGGCAATAGAATTCAAGACGCCAGCCACGCCGCAGCAAGAGGCACCAAAAACGCTTCCACAACCAATCGACAATGGTTTCACAGGACTTGACGGACCTCAGGAAGAACTTCAGGAGATACAGTCGCGACGGAAAATTCGCGGACAGATACTGGAGCGTGAAACTGCCGTTGGGCTTCGTGATGCCCGCCATTTAATGGGAAGCGACCCGGGTGCAGCTCGAATTGAACTGAAGAACCTACAACTCCGAGTTCGAAATTCGGCTGATATCGAGGACGCTTTACGAGGCCGACTCAATCGACAAATTGAAATAAGCCTGCGGGAATCAATTATTCGTTCGCGTGAAAAAATCGAAAGAGACATCTCGAAAGAACGGGCCGAAGCAATTAGCCGAGAGCGTGCTCGTGTGGCTGGTGAGCTTCAACGTCGTGAGGATAAATTTAGTCAGCTTAGCAAGCGATATCGTGCTCTCGTAGAAGAAGGGATTCGTGTTGGCTACCAACAGCCAACACGCAACTTTACTGAAGCCGAGCGAGACGTAGCGACCGAAATGGCGCTCGATGCACCAGCTCTCTATGCAAACCAAGGGATACCGGTAACGGCGAGGACACTTGCTCAGCAGGCACCGCTTGTCGCGGGAATTCTTGATTATCACACCAAAAACACCCGATTCCGAAGAGAAATGCAACGCGGATTCATGGACTCGCTTCAACTTGCTGATATTACTGCAATTCCGTATCCCGATGAGCCACCGATCATTTATCCTGCTCCTGATAGGTGGGAAAAAATTTCAGAGCTACGGGAAAAGTACAAGTCTGTTGACCTTGGTGGCACCTCGGAGACAGAAGCAAAAATCTACAAGGCTCTCGAGGAAGATGTGAGTCTGGATTTCGGCGGTGGTGCATCCCTTCGAGAGTTTGAAGTCACTCTGCAGGATACTCTTGGCGTTCCAGTGAAGCTTGATGACCGGGTTCTTGCCGGAGAACTTGGCCTCGACGTCAACGAGCCTGGTGCCATTCAGGGAACGTACAGCGGTGTCTCTGCCCGATCCGCACTTCGTCGCCTGCTGTCAAATGTTTTTGAGACACCACTCACATACGTGATTCGAGACGAGATATTACTTATCACAGACAAACAATACGCCGCAGACAATTACCTTTCAATCAAAGTGTACCCCGTTGCGGACCTTGTGATTCCAGTGAATCCCAACTCTGGGGTGAATCCGTTCCAGAGCGGTGGTGGGCTTGGAGGTGCCGGTGGCATCAACAGTGGCCAAGGCGGTGGCATCCAAGCAGGCGGTGCTGGTGGCGGCATGGGCGGAGGAATGTTTCAAGTTGTTGATGCTCAGGCAGCTGTTTCACCTGGCGGTTCGACTGTTGCAACGGGTGCCCGAGAATCGACAAATGATCGACCACGAGCGACCAATACCTCAAAAACGAATTTTCAAGAGCAGTCGGTTCCTCTCGAAGAACTTGCATTGCCAGAATCTTTGTTGAAATCTGATGATCTGCGAAAAGAACTCTCTGAGTACCTCGGACCAGCTCCGGGCCTCGTCATCGACGCAACTGGGCTTTCTGTCGAAGAGCTTGCAGTACGACTTGCCCGCATCCGAGCAACAGCGGCGGTGCTTGGGCGGTCAAATCGTTTTGATATCGCAGCAAATCTTCTGAGTGCGACCATCTCGACCGGGCACACAGAACCGTGGATGTATGAGTCTCTTGCATTGGCTTTAGAAGGTGCTGGTAGACCTCGTGCAGAAGTCGAACGCGCTCTCCTCTCAGCTGCCGATTTAGCTTCGACACCAATCGATCTTCTATCGCTGGCAAGTTATCTGAGCCGCCTTGGATCAAAGAAAGAGTCTCTTCGCATCTGCAAACAGGTTGCTATTTTGGAACCTGATTGCAGAGAAGCGTATGCTTTAGGATTCAAGCTTGCTGCCGAACTTGATGAGCCCGACTCTTTACGGTGGACGTGCGCCGGCGTCCTTGCGCAGGAGTGGCCGCTAACGCAGAAAGACCTTGCAACTCGTGCCGCACGACTCGCGAAATCCACCATCGAAAAACTTGCGTCTAATGGTAAAAAAGACCAAGCCGAGTATTTCCAAAAAGTCATCGATGCAGCGCTTGTTCGGGATATTGACTTAAAATTAACGTGGAACGGAGACGCAGACATTGATTTGATTGTCGAGGAGCCGCCCGGAACCGTGTGCTCACTTGCTTCACCGCGATCAAGCTCCGGCGGCATTCTGCTTGGAGATAACGAAGCCGGTTTGTCGAATGAGACCAGTGGATTCAAAAGAGAACGATATGTTGCCACTGCAGCATTTCCCGGCACGTACAAGGCGCTCGTACGACGCATTACTGGTGACGTTACCGCCGGCATCGTGACTGCCGAATTAACACTTTATAAGGGCACACCTTTTGAAGAGACCATGAAAAAACAGTTGCCCGTTGTTGGTGATGACATGCTTTTCACGATTGAATTGCCCTCTGGGCGCCGCCGTCAACCGGTCATTGAAGCAAAAGTGGCACAAGACGTTCTGGTCCAGCAGGAGTTAAGCAAAACAATTCTTGCTCAACAATTAGCAGCTTTATCCAGTGACGACGCTGTTGATTCACTTTCAGACACCCGCCCAAAAACACAGCCCCCGGGTGGCATTCAACGGCCGTTTACATCAGGTAATGCCGTAGGCTACCAGCCCATCATTACGACACTTCCTGAAGGAACGAATCTCCAGGCAATGGCGGTCATTTCGGCAAACAGAAAGTACGTCCGAATTACCTCGACGCCATTATTCTCTGGAGTTGGGCAGGTTACTACTTTCAATTATTCCAGCGGTGCTGGCGGAACAGGGGGTGCCGGTGGTGGCGGAATGGGTGGCGGCGGAATGGGTGGCGGACAGCAAGGTGGCGGTGGAATGGGTGGTGGCGGAATGGGTGGTGGCGGAATGGGTGGCGGCGGAATGGGTGGCGGCGGAATGGGTGGCGGCGGAATGGGTGGCGGCGGAATGGGTGGCGGAATGGGTGGCATGGGTGGCGGCGGAATGGGTGGCGGCGGAATGGGTGGCGGCATGGGTGGCATGGGTGGCGGCGGAATGGGTGGCGGCATGGGTGGCATGGGTGGCGGCGGAATGGGTGGCGGAATGATGTAGTTTGGATAGCCACCACGATCTCATCGCTTGGTCGCTCCTTCGAGTGTTCAATACTTGCTGAACTGTGCTGCTGGTTTGATTGCTTCTAAGCTGAACACACACTGGACCACCTTTTCCGAGGCAGCCATCTCGACAAGTCCACGAAACGTACACAGCACTCTTGATCATTAATGAGACTATTCAAATGGCTAGCTTTGGAGTAATTCTTGTAGCAGCTGGAAAAAGCAGCCGATTTGGTGACGCCAATTACAAAAAGCCCTTTGCTCCGCTAGCCGGACGGTCTGTTTGGTTGCATGCTGCAGAGAAATTCCTCGACCACGATGATGTGAAACAGGTTGTCATCGTCATAGCGCCGGAAGACCGTGAGTACTTCATGGATAAATTTGGTGCTGATATTGCATTCCTCGGTATCAAAGTCGCTGAAGGTGGAAAGCACCGATCGGACTCTGTCTTCAGCGGCTTCGCTGCATTGAAGAAAGAAATTGAGTTTGTTGCAATTCATGATGCCGCTCGGCCTTGTCTTGCAGCCCGATGGATCGATGATGTATTCAAGACAGCCGTTACGACGGGAGCTGCTATTTTGGCGACACCTGTTGTCAGCACACTCAAGCGAACTGACGAGCAGCACTGCATCGAAGATACGGTCGACAGGACAAATCTTTGGGAAGCTCAGACGCCTCAAGTATTTAGCCGTACATTACTTGCCGACGCCTTTGGGAAAGACACACAGCGAACTGCTACAGACGAAGCACAAATGGCTGAGGCAGCAGGACACACCGTAACAGTAGTCAATGGCTCGCCGATGAATCTTAAAATCACTTCAAAAGAGGATGTCCGGCTCGCTGAACAAATTTTAAAGGTATTGCCAAAGCCGAGCCTGAACAACCAGGCTCATCCCTTTTCGGGGAGTGACATCTGGCGGTAGTTCAAAACCCTCCAATCAAGGCCTATGTCCAAAAACCTAATTACTGATTTTACAGAACGCGGATTAGTACATCAGACCACAGACACTGACAGTCTGCACGACTGGCTTGCAACACCTGGAAGACGGATCTACGCCGGATTTGACCCGACCGCAGACAGTCTTCATGTAGGACATCTTGTCGCTATTATTTTACTGCGACGGGTGGCTCGCGCTGGTCACGAACCCATTGCGCTCATTGGTGGAGCCACGGGTATGATTGGCGATCCAAGTGGGCGCAGTGAAGAGCGGAATCTTCTCTCACACGAAGCACTCGCTGCAAATATTGCAGCGGTTGGAAATCAGATAAGGGGCCTCCTCGAATCAACCAATCAAACGATTCATGTTGTCAACAATGCTGATTGGATGCAGGGGGTTGGATATCTGGAATTCCTTCGCGATGTTGGCAAGCATGTCCCACTTTCCCAAATGCTTGCGAAGGATTCAGTAAAAAGTCGCCTCGATCGTGAAGGTGGCCTCTCCTACACCGAATTTAGTTACATGCTCCTTCAGTCCTGGGACTTCGTACACCTGGCAAATGAATACGACTGTTGCGTCCAAATTGGGGGTAGCGACCAATGGGGCAATATCACTGCAGGTATTGAACTTGGGCGGCGATTACGAGGCCTCAATCTACATGGAATTACATGCCCACTTTTGACCAAGGCGGATGGTTCGAAAATGGGTAAAACTACAAGCGGTGCAGTGTGGCTAGACCCCTCGCGAACAAGCCCTTACCGTTTCTACCAGTACTGGGTAAACCTCAGCGACAGTGATGCACAGACATGTTTACTCAGGCTCACTGAACTGTCACTCGAGGAATGTCAGTCGCTCATACAAGAACAGGAAACGAATCCTGCTGGTAGAGCGATGCAGCGACGGCTCGCGGAAGAACTTACTCAACTTGTCCACGGCCCCGATGGTCTCCATACAGCGCGACAGGCTACTGCCGCTTTTTTTGGGGCAGCTATCGACAACCTCACCGACGAAGCACTGACTGAAATTTTTGCTGACGTTCCAAGCCATCAATTCTCCTCCGAGACGCTCTCTGGTGAAGGGCTTCTTCTTATAGAGGTGATGACAGCCACAAAACTTGCCGCAAGCCGGTCAGCAGCTCGTCGCACGATCGAACAAGGCGGAGCATACATAAATAACGTCAGAGTATCCGATTCGGCGTATCACATAACCACTACCGATTTGGCTGGAAGAACAGCCCTCGTATTGCGATCTGGAAAGAAATCATATGCCCTCGCACGATTCGAATGAAAAGCAGTTCCGGCAGATACATACTAGATTCTAACAGACGAACGAGACACACATGAATACAAGGAGCATCTCCTGATGTCATCAAAAAAGCTCGCCATACTCATTACGGCGACACTTTTGACAGGTCCTCTCACAGATGTCATTCACGCCGAAGTACCCAAATCGGCAAATGATAAAGTCTCACTGAAAGACCGACTCGTCACCGGCTTACGTGCGACACGACCCGAAGACATCGAGTATTGCGAACGAGTTGCGAATGCTACCCGCACAGGAAAACTGCCGACAAAAATTGTCGACTCAACATACTTTTGGGCCACTGCAAAAAAAGTGGACTACCCACTCCCTGCTTTCGCAAAAGCTCTTGAGCTGCAATGCCAAAGGCTTGGCATTAGTTGGTAGGTACACCACGAGTTTGATCATTGACGTGCTGCTCTTGAATGGGCAACTTTATCACAACATAGTTTGAATTTCTGTATGACGCCTTTGGTGGTCGAGGCATGGCAACAAAACTTTTTAGTGGCGCAACAACAAAGCTAGCACCATAGACCTCCGCCACCTGGTTCAGCCGCGACACACCTAAAACACATGTGCTTCGGGCCATGTTTCTGATTGTCCCATCATAGGAGAAGCAATCAATTATTCGCTGTCGCCATTCCAGGATTGAAACAGGGTCTTGTGGGACATTTTTCCACGCAACAACCTCTGGCCGTTGAGCCCGCCAGAGAAAACTTGATGCACCGCGTGGCGTCAGAAAACAGTCCGTCGGGGACGTCTCTTCTTGAATCCACTGACACGCATCTGCCCATGAATTAGCATCAATGAGTTTATCGCCTCGCGAAATACAATCGTCGGTGAGCAACGGCCAATGCTTTGATTGAACAAACGAATCATAAGTGAAAAAAGTAAGGACTACGGCAACCAAACAAGTTTGTCTCAACGTCTGTCGATCGTTCGATTCAAGGAATTGTCTTGATAGAAGAAACTGAGTGAGCAGGACACAAAGTCCAAGAGGAAGAAGACCATCAGCGAGGCGAAACCAATAAAAACGCAGCATTCCGTAAACGAAGGACGGAGCGAGCGATTCAAACAAACTCATTGCAAATCCGACAGAAGACAGCAGTGCCGCCGCCAAAACAATCATCAGACCTCGTGACCGCTTTGCCTCATAAGGCAAGGCTGCATAAAGACATCCACAAAACATGATCGCGAGTAAGTGTCTGGCAACGAGCACCTCGTGAAATGATCGAGGAAGAAGATGATGCGGCAATCGATCAACTACATAAACCGCGGCCGCCTGATTACGAACACCCGCAGACACCCCGGATGAGATTTGCAAGGCTGGCCATAAGCCAATAGACGCCAGGCCTACGCCTCCAGTGACACACGCAAGAACGAGCGGATTAAAGGAACCGATTCGTGTCTGCTTTCTCACGATTTGGCTGATAGCTATGAGGCCGATGAGAATCATCATCCATCCACCCACTAATGGATGAAACGCCGTCGCCACTCCACTCAACAGCCAGGCAAAAGCCCAGCGACCACGAACAGCCTCACCCCAAGCAGCCAGAACAAGAGCCCATGCAAAAACTTTTGCCTCACACCCTCCAATCAGCCATTCTCCTGCCATCGTGGTGTAGCGGGCCGCTAACGAAAAGATGGCCGCCGCAAACAGACGATGCGTACGAGAGGGTAGAAGAGGCCACACTGCATGCCGAAATCCTACTGCTAATGCCAACCAGCCAGCCCATCGTCCCACCCAAACTGCTGTAGAAAGCGAAACAGACGCCGCGAGAGGACCAAGAAGATAAAAAAAGAGTCCGTGCGCCTCTCCTGAATTGAGAAAAAAATCATTTCCACACCATTCCGGATTGAACGAGTGGCGAGCTTTTGCCAGATAATATCCTTCATTTACATCAGGTGCTGGCCATGCTCCAGCCACCGCAAATATTGCTGTGAAAACCCCCACCTCAACTGCAGTAAAAAGTAATGACCTCGTGTTCTGGTCGCGAGTCTCTTTTCCTTTCATAGAAAGCCACCTTCAACCTTGTGGTGTTGTGTTAACAAAATGTCCTACAGTCAATATGGCAGCGAGTACGTTACGCTTACAAGCATATAGTTTCGTATCTTCCTCGCTCGTGAGTACAAGCAGATGACTGAAAAGACGACGCTCCGTCCCACCGGCCAGAGTGGCAAGAACCTCCGCACTCTACTTGAAGACCGTCCTATCACGATTATGGGGGCACCATTTCCATTGGCGGCTAGAGAAATTGAGCGTCAGGGGTTTCCAGCAGTGTATCTTTCCGGGGCCGCACTCTCAGCCGGACTGCTAGGTATTCCCGATATTGGGCTTATCCCCTTCGAAATATTAGAGCAACAAACATTTCAGCTCGCAAAAACTGTCACCATTCCTGTCATAGTTGATGCTGATACAGGCTACGGTGACGGCGATATGATTAAAAAAAACATCTCTCGACTCGAAGCTGTAGGGGCAGCTGCCATCCAGATTGAGGATCAAGCAGCTAATAGACGATGTGGGCATCTCAATGACAAGCAAGTCATTCCACAAAGTGAAATGACTGAAAGAATTCATGCTGCCTGTGAAGGCAGGCAATCAGCAGACACAATCGTCATTGCTCGCACTGACGTTCGTGGCGTCACTTCCATGAAGGACTGCCTTTCCCGAATGGAGGCATACCATGGCGCTGGAGCTGATTGGATTTTCCCTGAAGCCTTGCATAGCAAAGAAGAGTTTTCTGAAGCAGGACAACTCCTCAAAAGTCTCAAGATACCCGGACTTGCAAACATGACAGAGTTTGGACAGAGCCCTCTTTTATCCCGTGACGAACTGAAAAATCTTGGCTTTGCAGCTGTACTCTACCCAGTCACACTTCTTCGGCTTGCAATGAAAGCAATTGAGGTTGGCCTCGATGTTCTTGCGGATGAAAAATGCCAAGAGTCACTTCTTGAATTAATGCAAACTCGAGACGAGCTCTACGACTTACTCGACTACGACCCTTCCCGACCGAGCAACAGCCGACTTCCTGGCATGACTCACTGACTCCGACCAACTCACCGTCTCCTGCAATTCGACACAGCAAAGAGGCCACACTATTTTTCCTCGCACCTCAAACATCACCCATGCCCCATCGATCATCTGACCAAAAAGACACTGAGAGTGGGCTCGCCGGCGTCATGGCAGGCCATACCAGCATCTGCTCGCTTGACGAAACCCTGCGATACCGAGGGTACGCCGTCTCAGACCTTGTGCAATGTAGCTTCGAAGAAATTGCCCACCTCTTGTTGTGGGGCGATCTTCCTACAGCAACTCAGCTCGAAGCTTTTACTGGCCGGATCCAACATGCTGCGCAGTCAATACCCCAAACCGTTGTCTGTTGCTTTCAAGGACTCGCCGAGACTTCGCCCCAAACCTCAATTATGGATGTGCTCCGAACTGGCGTGAGCCTCTTAGGCCAACTTGAATGTGATAATGGCCCTAAGGAATCACCTCGTTCTCATGATCTTTCCAAAGAACGCATGAAGGCTGAACAACTACTGGGCCAAGTCCCCGCTTTATTGGCTACATGGATTGACTGTCTTCGTGGTGAATCGCGATCTCACTGGCCCAACAAACCACTAGCACCCGCACTCTTAGAGAAGTTATGCCATACCAAGGCTTCCGACATCGCAACAACTGTTTTCAATACGACCTTAATTTTATACGCCGAGCATGAATTCAATGCATCGACGTTTGTGGCTCGCACCGTCACCTCTACTGGGTCTGATATGCACTCCGGGGTAACTGCAGCCATCGGAACACTCAAGGGCCCACTTCATGGCGGAGCAAATGAAAAAGTTCTCCATCAACTTATGGACATTGGTGTGCCAGAAAATATTGAGCCATGGCTTGCCCGAAAACTGAACGACCATGAGGTCGTCATGGGGTTCGGACACCGTGTCTACAAAACGGGAGATATCCGGGCGGATCTTTTGGGCGACGCATGCCATCGCCTTATCTACAGTGATTCAACGTACGAAAAGCACCAGAAGCTTGAAAAGCTCGCACACAAGCTGGAACAACTGATGCTCGAGAAAAAAGGGCTCAGGCCGAACCTCGATTGGCCGGCTGCCCGCATCTATCATGCCCTCGGGCTGCCTATTAATCTTTTTACACCGCTCTTTGTTGTTGCACGCGTGAGTGGATGGACATCACACATTATTGAGCAAATGGGCAACAATCGCTTGATCCGACCCCTGGCAAAATATGTTGGTCAGGCGCCGCGACCATACGTGTCCATAGAAGATCGCTAGAAATCAGTGGGCCCTACCGAAGGCTCACTGACTGATCCTGAGAGGGACTGCGACGTGCTGAAGCTCCATCCGCTGACACCCCATCAACCATGGCCTGCACTGTAACCACAGGTACGGCACCATCACCTAAGTCGGTTGTTATTGTCAGCTCCCGTTCAACTTGTCCACCAACATCCCCAGCCTGAAATGTCACTGGTAGAATATGAACTTTTGCAGGAGTTTCTTTCGCCGGACAACTCAGACAACCATCATTGCAGACAATCCCGGTAACGCAGAACGGTCTGTTGGCCCGCACGACAATATTCTTTGTGACACTCCCTCCAGGTAAAACATTCCCGAGTGCAAGGAGTTGGGGGCTTACAGTCACCTCAGCTACAACGCGTCCTTCGACATCCATCGGGATCTGTGAAGCTCTCGGATCGTCTGTGACGAGAATCAACTGGTCATTGATGTAGCCTGCAGGGGCATCTGGCTTGAGTCGAAGTGTTAAGTCGTATGCAGACTGGGAACCTGTATGTTGAGGCTGGGAAAGCAGTACTTCAAAATTGACATTCGCACTCCTGACGTCAGTTATCTCCCACGGAGTCGAACCCATGTGTGTCACGCGGACGACTTGCTCTGCTCCTCGTCCAAGGTCAACATTTCCTAGATTGACTGATGCAGGTTCAAACGTGACATCTCCCCGAATATTTCCTGCTACTCGCAACTGCACTTCTGCATAGAACGGTTGATCAAACGTAACAGTGAGAGTTGCACCATGTTGACCAAGAAAAGTTCTTGTGTTGAATGCCGCCACTATTTCCCCAGTTTCATGGGTTTCAATCAATTTTTTTGTGATCGCTGGTTGGGTGCAACCGCAACTTGTACGGACACTACTAACGTGAACATCTTCCTCATATAAATTTCGATAAATAAATCGAAATTCTGTTTTCGACCCTTTTGCCACTGTCCCGAAATTATGACTTGTTACCGAGAACATCTTCTCGGCCCATTCCTGGGCTGAGGCTGGCACAGCCAACAAGGCAGTTCCGAGCAGTGCGATTGGCACGAGGAAAGATACTCTGCCAAGTTGACACACTTTAAGTCGTGGTAATCCAATAAATAATGGCTGTCGAAACATCGCTCTACCACGTGAAAAAAAAGTTAGCAACACAAAACGCCATCTCGTCATAAGAAAGAGTACGGGGTTCATATTCACACCGTCAAATCAGAAGGGTTTTTGGCACCTGAAACTGTAGTCGAAGTGCATCCGAGGATGAACCCGATTATGAATTAAAACACCAGCTTTCTCATCTGTTTTCTGATAGAAAATCCCTTTTTCCAACCATTTACGTCGGCAAAACCGACACAAATGGGTAAGTTTCCACCTCGAGAACAGAGAACGTCGTATACTGATAAGAAGGGTCGATTTTGGTGGTTAGGCGAGAAGGCTTTTCCACTACACTTGACTCCAACTCTAAGGAGATGAAAATTATTTTGTTTCTCTGAAAGTGCCTTCTTTCCCTTTTGATATGGGGGCGTACTGGTTTCGAC
>Ga0315321_10002343_pt1 | contig 14690 bp, 11 predicted proteins | sample M180m21515metaG_FD_203464 | JGI IMG/M metagenome (GOLD analysis project Ga0315321, IMG submission 203464) | Ammonia-oxidizing marine archaeal communities from Monterey Bay, California, United States - M1 80m 21515 | ecosystem: Environmental > Aquatic > Marine > Intertidal zone | place: USA... | reverse complement strand
CGCCCGGAAGCCATTATCACTTACATGGTACTGCTTCTGACCCCGCTTTCCCTCATCCTGGCAGTCTTCCACTGGGATTGGCCGTCGTTAGAGGGCTATTTCTGGCTGACATGTTTGGCTGGTGCTGGAACCATCGGGCATCTCTGCATCACGCGCGCCTTCCAAGCGGCAGACGTCAGCGTCGTCCTGCCGTTCGACTTCGCCCGCTTGCCTATTTCCGCCCTGTTGGCATTCCTGGTGTTTGCCGAGGTCCCGACTTTCTGGACTGTTATTGGCGGCCTCGTGATCTTCGGTGCGACTTTCTACATCGCCCGCCGTGAGGCACAGATTGCGAAGCGGCAACGATTGGCAGATGTCGCGTCCAAGGACTAGAAGGCATATCTGTCGCAGCAGATAACCCTCCGCACGGCAATTCAATAAGTTCTGATACCTAACAGGCCATTCGGGTCACGCAGCGCCCGCTGCCTTTTATTCGCCACAAAAAAAATGGAACCAAAGTGCGCGAAGCTGCATTCCGTCAGCAATTCGCTTCACCTCTGCTAGCCAAAGGAGAAAGAAATTGAATAGCAAGGTTTCGACGATCCGCACGACCGCAATTGCCGCCGCCCTCACATTGGGCATGGGCGCATGCAGCAACCTTTCAGATACTGAGGAGCGCAACCTAAGCGGTGGTGCGATCGGCGCAGGCGTTGGTGCAGTTGGGACCGTGGTTACAGGAGGCTGCGTAGCCTGCGGTGCTGCCGTTGGCGGCGCTGTCGGCGCAGCTGGCGGGTATATTTATGACCAGCATGAGAAGTCGAAGGGTAACTAAGCTTCTCGGCTGACTGTGATATCTGGGGCTCGGATTGCGTTCTAGCGCGGTCTGAGCCCTTTTCGCATTCAGAGAAGCAAAGGCTAACCGTAAGCCTAGAATCCATCCTTACCGGCACCACAGACAATCGCGACAACGCGCTCGCCCGGCTGCGGTACATGACGCCCTGTCATCAATGCCGCCACAGATGCTGCTCCCGCCAGTTCCGTTGCAATGCCGAAATCGCGCCACAGCAATTGAGCTGCATTGCGCATTTCTTCATCTGAGACGAGGCACATCCGGTCAACGTTTGCGGAAATAAGCTCATAGTTCAGCGGCATGGACCGGCGCGGCGCTAAGCTGCCAGCGGTTGTTTCAATCGCGTCCAGCGTGACCAATTCCTTGGCTTTTAGGCTTTCATAGAGCGTCGGCGCACCGGTTGGCTCAACGCCAATCAGTTTGACGGCGGGGTTTACTGCCTTTACCGCTCTCGCCACGCCGGCCATTAGGCCGCCGCCGCCAATGGCGACGATGATTGTGTCAGCGTCTGCCGCCTGTTCCATGATCTCCAAACCAAGCGTGCCTTGTCCTGCGATGATCGCTGGGTCCGCAAACGGATGCACGTAGGTCGCACCATTGGATTTCGCGACCTTGAGCGCTGCAGCGTTCGCGTCGTCCCACACTGCACCCTCAATAATCACCTCAGCGCCGAGCGCACGCAGCGCATCTGCTTTAGTGGCTGGCGTAGATTCTGGCAGATAAACCGTGGCTGGAACACCTGCGTTCCCAGCCGCCCAAGCGACAGCCATGCCATGATTGCCGCCGGACGCCGTGATCAGCCCAGCCGCCAAAGCTTCGCCAGATAAGGTCGAGAGCTTATGCATTGCACCCCTGGTTTTGAATGAGCCTGAGGCCTGCAAGCATTCAAGCTTGAGCAAAACATGAGCGCCCGCACCACCATCCAAATGCGCACCGTGAGGGCGTGGGTCGAACATCGGCGTCTCGCGCACGCGGCCCCGAATACGATCGCGGGCAGCTTCGAAGTCTTGCAGCGTCAGATGATCGTTCAAGAGCTTTATTCTCCAGACGCAACGGCAAGCCATTCAGCCTCCGTCCAAATTTCCAGCCCAAGCTCCGCCGCTTTTTTCGCTTTGGAGCCCGCATCTGTACCCGCAACGACCACATCAGTCTTCTTTGAGACAGACCCGCCAACCTTGGCACCCAAAGCCTCAGCCCGCGCCTTCGCCTCTCCGCGAGACATGGCTTCAAGCCCGCCGGTGAACACAATCGTGCGGCCAGATATTGCGCTCGCGACATTGGCCAGAGCTTCTAAAGGTTCGATCGTCAATTCCTTCGCCAAGGCATCCAATATTTCTTGGTTCTGCAGCTCATGGAAAAAGGCAACAAGGTCTGCCGCGACGCCATCCCCGATACCATCAATCGCCAGCAAGTCCTGATAGGCCTCACTCTCTGGCGCGGTTGCCGTGGCCATCGCGGTTTGCAGATTTTGAAGGTTGCCGTAATGCCGCGCCAGCAATCGCGCTGTGGTTTCACCAATCTGGCGCATGCCCAAGCTAAAGAGGAACCGGTCGACCCCGATCACACGGCGCTGTTCGATGGCAGCAAAAAGATTAGTAACACTCGTCTCGCCCCACCCTTCCCATTCGCCCGGACTAATCTCACCCGAACGCACGCGCGCTTGCAGGCGGAAAAAGTCAGCCGGGGACTGCACCAAGTCGCGCTCGATAAGTTCCTCGACGCGCTTACCGCCGAGCCCTTCGATATCGAAAGCATTGCGAGAGACGAAATGCTTCAAACGCTCCAGCCGCTGCGCTTTACAGACCATGCCGCCGGAGCAGCGCGCGACGGCATCCTGGCCATCAGCGCCCCGTGTTACTTCACTGCCGCAGACCGGGCATATTTCTGGGAACTTGAACGCCTGCGCATCATCTGGGCGCTTCGCCATAACGGGACCGACGACCTGCGGAATAACGTCACCTGCCCGTTGAATGGTCACCGTATCGCCGATCAGGATGCCTTTTCGCTCAATCTCACCCGCATTGTGCAAGGTTGCGTTGGAGACCGTGACGCCGCCAACAAACACAGGTTCTAACCGCGCTACCGGCGTGATGGCACCTGTCCGCCCCACCTGCAGATCAATAGCCAGCAGCTTTGTCTCCGCTTGCTCTGCTGCAAACTTGTGCGCAATTGCCCACCGCGGCGCGCGCGAGACTTTGCCAAGGCGATCTTGCCAGTCCAGTCGGTCAACTTTGTAGACGACGCCGTCAATATCGTAGTCGAGGTTTGGCCGGGCCTCGCCAATCTTTGCATATGTCGCGAGTGCGCCTGCCGCCCTATCACATGCATCTGTAAGCGGATTAATGGAGAAGCCAAATTCCGCAAGCCGCTGCAGTGCCTCGAACTGCGTGTCCGCCAAGGGCGCACTCAATTCACCCCAGCTATAGGCAAAGAACTGCAAGCGTCGGGAGGCGGTGATCGAGGCATCAAGTTGCCGAAGCGCACCAGAAGCAGCATTGCGGGGGTTCACATAGAGGGCGGCGCTTTCTGCTTCACGCTCCTGGTTGATACGTCGGAACTCACTATGGGAAAGATATACTTCGCCCCTTACTTCCAGCACTGCAGGTGCCCCCGCAGGCAGCGTTTCTGGAATATCTTCGATGGTGCGGACATTGGCGGTGACGTTCTCGCCCTCCTCGCCATCGCCCCGTGTCGCGGCGCGCTCAAGTTTACCGTCGATGTATCGGACACTCAGCGACAGTCCATCAATCTTGGCCTCTGCCACCAGTGATATAGGTGCCGCATCATCCAGGCTTAAGAAACGGCGAATGCGGGCCTCAAACTCCGTCACATCCGCATCGTCAAATGCGTTCTGAAGGGAAAGCATTGGAACAGCGTGGCGTACTTTCGCGAAGCCTTGGGAAACGGCTGCAGGTGCGCCAACACGCTTTGAGGGCGAGTTCTTCCGAACTTTGTCGGGAAACCGCACTTCAATCTCTTCATTGCGGCGGCGAAGCAGATCATAGTCTGGATCCGTGATGATCGGCGCTTCATCGGTATAATAGCGCTTATCGTGTGCCGCGATTTCCTTCGCCAACATGCGAAGTTCGCGGCTCGCTTCCATTTCAGTCAGGACTTCGACGGGTTTATCGCGCATCGGTTAAGCTTTATCCATCAGCCGCGCCGCCTGGGCGCGGGCTTCTTCGGTCACTTCTGCGCCAGATAGCATCCGTGCGATTTCTTCCTGGCGTGCAGGGCCTTCCAAGCGGCGTGTCCCCGTCGTCACCCGGCCATCAGCTTCCGCCTTCTCCACCCTAAAGTGACGAACACCAAGGGCGGCGACTTGCGGCGAATGCGTCACGACCAATACCTGTACACCTGCCGATAGCCGCTTCAAACGCTCACCAACAGCAGCCGCCGTCGCACCGCCAATGCCTGAATCCACTTCGTCGAACACCAGCGTTCCAGCAGCCCCTTTGGCCGCCAACACGACCCGAAGCGCTAATGCGAAACGCGCGAGTTCGCCGCCACTCGCCACTTTATGCAACGGCCCAAATGCCTGGCCCGGATTGGCACGGGCTTGAAAGCGCACCCGGTCCATGCCCGATGGTCCCCACTCGCTCTCTTCGACCATGGCCACATCGACGCCAAGTGCGGCTTGCTCGAGCTTCAAAGGCGGCAGCTCGGCCATGGCGGCTTTTTCGAGACGACGTGCGGCTTTAGTCCGGTTCTCAGACAGCGCTTCAGCAGCGCCTATATATGCGACGCGCGCGGCTTTGGCCGTCGCTTCTAGCTCAGCCAACCGACTGTCGGATTGCTCGATAGCATCCAGATCTGCAGTCAGTTTTGTCAGCAAGTCTGCAAGCGCAGTTGGGGCAACATTGTGCTTGCGCGCGATATCCCGAAGCTCAAACAGGCGTTCTTCAACGGATTCCAGTTCGACCGGATCAGCATCTAAGGAATCGCCAGCTGCGTCCAGGGCTGATTGCGCTTCGTCCAACTCGATGCCTGCCCGTTCCAAAGCTTGTAAGGCACCATCGAACCGCCCTTCCGCCGCCTCTGCCACACGCGCCAGCGCACGCTCGCCTTTGCGGATGGCACCCGCAGCGTCAGAACCGTCAATGGCAGAAATTGCGGTCTTGAGCGCTTCGCCTAAACGGGATCGGCTCATCAAAAAAGCGCGCCGGTCAGCCAGCGCATTTTCCTCATCCTGATCGGGCGCTAACTTTTCTAGTTCGGCGACCGCGTGGCGCAGGAATTCCTCATCCCGACGCGCATCTTCCGCTGCCTTTCGATCCGCTTCAAGAGTTTCCGTAGCCGCCCGTAGCGCTTCCCAGAGCTTCGCGACAGTCATTGCTTTAGACGCAAGACTGCCTGCTTCATCCAGTATCTTGCGATGGCGGCCCGGATTGAGCAGGCCATGCTGCTCAAACTGCCCATGCACCTCCGCCAAAACATCGCCCACTCGGCGGAGCAATCCGGCAGTGACAGGTTGATCATTGACGAATGCGCGACTTCTGCCGTCTGCACCAAGGGTGCGGCGCAGCAGGATCGGGCCATCCGCTTCCTCCATCTCAACCTCGGCCTCAGCCAATATTGCTCGGGCGGGATGGTCTGTCGGCACATCGAATTCTGCCACGACGCGGGCGTCACTAGCGCCTGATTGAACGAGCCCAGAATCTGCCCGTTCGCCAAGCGCCAAGCCTAGAGAATCTAGCAGGATGGATTTGCCTGCCCCCGTCTCCCCGGTCAGCACCGTGAGGCCCTCGCCGAACTCAATGTCCAGCGCATCGACGATCACAATGCGCCGGATGGAGAGCGCCCTAAGCATTGCCCCGCCGCAGCCCTTACGAGAGGGAGCGGACCGTCCGCTCCAACCAAGTCGGGCGGCGGCCGTTCTCGCGCCAGTAGGCCAGAACCTTTTCAGCCTTGCTCAGTGCGGCTTCCGCCTGCTCCTTGCCCAAGTCATCCTCCGTTGAATCCCGAACTGCTGTCCAATATTCGACGGAGTTTTCCGCAAGCTTGAGTTCAGCTTCGGCCTCTTCAGATGATGTATTTGCGGCAGCAACTTCACCCCGCGCAGCCCAATAGCCTTCAGCAGCCTCTGCGAGGCGGACATTGGCTTGGGCGCGGGCACGGCCTTCATCGGTTGAAGCAACATCTGCAGCACGGCGCCATTCACCGGCTGCCTCACTGGCAGCAAGGCGTTGGCTCTCCGCCTCAGCGCTTAATGCCGCCCGTTCGCCAGGAGAAAGCTTGAGGGGACGCGGTGGCGTCTTGGGAGCAGCCTCCGGCTCTGGCTCAGGTTCGGGCGTCGCGGCAACGACCGCAGCTGCTTCAGGCTTAGGTGCCGGGGTCACATCAACCGTAGCAGGAACCTTAGGCTTCGGCGTCACGGTGGGTGGTGCGACATCCGGTTTTGCTGGCGCTTTGGTAATTGGCTGCCGTTCAACGGCCCGGGCGACAGCAGGTGTCTCAGCCTCAGCAGGCACGTCGGCTTTAGGCCTAGGGTTTTTGAGATCTTCCGGCAGGGTCGCTGCAAATTGCGGAATTTCGCGCCGCTCGGCCTTCGCGATAGTGGCGTCTGGGTCAACCCAGCGCTCATAGAACTGGCGCTTATCTGGGCGCGGGAAATTCTCAAGCTCAACGCCTTCGACGAGCTCATAAGCATCGGCATACCAAGGGCTGCCTGGATAATTGTGGCCAAGAATAGCTGCCATCCGGCGTGCTTCATTGGTCAGACCAAGCGCCTTATAGGCTTCGGTCAGACGGAGCAACGCCTCAGGGACATGGCTCGTTGTCTGCTGTTCTTCGATAACGCGCTTGAAGCGATTGACTGCAGCTAGCAGTTCACCGCGTTTTAGATAGAACCGACCAACTTCCATTTCCTTACCGGCCAGATGGTCTTTGGTGAGATCAAGCTTCAGGGTCGCGTCACGGGCATATTGCGTTTCAGGGAAACGGCGGACCACTTCTTCCAAAGACTGGAGTGCTCGTTCCGTTGTGCGCTGGTCACGGCCCACATCAACGATCTGCTCGTAATAGGCGAGGCTCTTTAGATAATAGGCATAAGGCGCATCGACACTGGTGGGGTGCAGTTGGATGAACCGGTCAACAGCATTGATCGCATCGTAATACCGATCACGCCGAAAATAGGCATAGGCGCTCATCACTTGCGCCTTCGCTGCCCAAACTGAATAAGGATGCTGGCGCTCGACTTCCTCAAAGGAATCGGCTGCTTTCAGGTAGTCCTGATCCAGCAATTGCTCCATTGCCGCGTTATAAAGCGCGTCAACGGGCTGTTCTTCATAGACGTCTTCTTTCGTACCGCCGCAGCTAACGACAGCGAGCGCTGTAAGCGCCCACAATGCCTGACGAAGGCCGGTCAAACCGAAAGGTCGCTGTTGCTTCATATGGTCCGCCTGCTTGGCTTATGCCTATGGGCCCGCCGCCGGAATAACGCCGATTCCTGAGCGGGTCCGCTTTCAATCCGACATATAGTACATCTGCGAGGTACAGGAAATATTAACCATACTTGGCACCTCGCCGCCAATCCAAGCACGGCCTCCGTCGCCCCAGGAGCGGCCGGCGGTCCGGAAATGGGCGCGAACGCCCAATACCGATCCGCCGGCCTGGGAAGCGAGGGGAGGAGAACCCCCCGCTAACCTGGTCTAGAACCCAGCCTTAGTTGGCCTGACGGCGCAAAAAGGTTGGGATTTCCAGATATTCGTCAGCGCTCTTAGCCGGGTTGGCTTCAAGCGTTGGTTCCGGCTTAGCTTCAGCAGCTTGTTCAACTGGCGCTTCGCCTGGCTTTGCGCCAGTCATGCGATCAAACAAGCTGGTGAAAGCGCGCTTCGGCTTTGCTGCTTCAGCGACCTCGACCTCAACCGGCTGAGGAGCAGGCTCAGGCTGTGGAGCTGCAGTTGCAGCCGCAGCAGGTGCGGGACGTGTCGCAGGTGTTTCAGCCGCTGGTGCGATGAACGCCTCATCCGTTTTTGGCTGCGGTGTGCGACCAAGCATGGATGGGAATGTCCATGCCGCAGGTGCAGCTGGCTTAGCTTCGACAGCCGGTTCTGCTTCGACAGCCGCAACCGCAATTTCCTGCTCCGGCTCTGCTTCAGCTTCTGCCTCAACTTCAGGCGCGGCTTCTGCAGTCGGCGCTTCGGCAACAGCCGTCTCAACCAAGTCTGCTGCGACAGGGGCTTTAGCAGGAGCAGGTGTCACTGTTGCTTCTGCGCGACCACCAGTGATCGTCGTGAACGGCTCCAGCGGCAATGGCTTCTGGCCAGCAACGGTATCAATCCCCGTGGACACGATGGAAACACGAATTTTGCCGTCAAGCGCGCCGTCCATGGTGGCACCAAAGATGATATTAGCTTCATCATCGACTTCGCTACGGATACGGTTGGCCGCTGCATCAACTTCGAGAAGGGTCATATCTTGCCCGCCAGTGATGTTGATCAGTACGCCGCGCGCGCCCTGCATGGAGATATCGTCCAGCAGTGGGTTGGAGATAGCCGCTTCCGCAGCAAGCGTCGCCCGATCTTCGCCTTCAGCCTCACCAGTGCCCATCATCGCCTTGCCCATTTCGGCCATGACAGTGCGGATATCTGCGAAGTCCAGGTTGATCAGGCCAGGCATGACCATCAGGTCCGTCACGCCACGCACGCCGGAATAGAGCACATCATCCGCAAGCTGGAAGGCTTCGGCGAAGGTTGTGCGTTCATTCGCGATCCGGAACAGGTTCTGGTTCGGAATGATGATCAGCGTATCGACATGCTTGGAAAGCTCTTCGATGCCTTCTTCCGCAAGCCGCATCCGGCTGGCACCTTCAAAGTGGAAGGGCTTGGTGACAACACCAACCGTCAAAACGCCAGCTTCACGCGCGGCGCGGGCGATAACAGGTGCAGCACCCGTTCCCGTGCCGCCACCCATGCCGGCCGTGATGAACACCATATGGCTGCGGCCAAGCTGATCGATGATCTCCTCAATCGCTTCCTCAGCAGAGGCACGACCGATTTCCGGCCGGGCGCCGGCACCAAGACCATGCGTCAGGCTAAGGCCAAGTTGGATGCGCTGATCAGCGTTGGAAAGTTCCAGCGCTTGTGCATCCGTATTGGCTACTAGGAATTCGACGCCGCTCAGGTTTGAACGGATCATGTTATTGACCGCGTTGCCGCCAGCGCCACCGACGCCAACAACCGTGATACGCGGCTTAAGATCTGCCGTTTGATCTGGCATGGAAATCTTGAGTTTCATAGGTAGTCTCCCTTTTTAGCTCCCAATGACGATGCCGCCGGTATGGCGACGCCGCCTGCTCCCACTTCGTTAGAAGTGCTCCTTGAACCAGGCGCCGAGACGCCCGATTACGCTTTGCCCATTGGCGACTGCCGCCAGTTGAGCGATATCCACCGCTGCCGCGTCTTCTGCGGCATAGCGCAGAAGGCCAACGACAGAGGCGAAACCGGGGTCCGCCATTTGCTGGTCGAGACCGAGAACTCCAGCAGGCATGCCAATCCGTGCACGCTTGCCCATAACTTTGCCTGCAAGCTCTGCGACCCCGTGCAGATTGGCACCACCGCCCGTCAGCACGAGCGATCCGCCGGATGCCCGCTCCATCCCAGCATCACGAATGCGCTGGGCGATCATTTCGAAGGTTTCTTCCATGCGGACATGAATGACCCGCACCAGGTCCGCCCGCGTTGCGGGGTGGCCGTTCGCTGCATCGTCCTCGCCAATGGCGGGGGCAGCGATCAGACGATGTTCGTCCGCCGCTGCAGCAATGCAACTGCCGTCAATGGCTTTCAGGCGCTCAGCGTCTAGCACAGGGGTCTTCAGCACGAGCGCGATATCATGGGTCAGCGTCTGACCGCCGATAGGAATGCTGTCCACAAAAATTGGCTTGCCGCCGTTGAATATGGCGAAGCTCACACTGCCGCCACCAATATCAATGACCGTTGCGCCAAGGTCTTGCTCATCGGGCTTTAGCACAGCCAAGCCCGAGGCATATCCGGATGCGACGATGGTTGAGACTTCCAGATCAGCACCAGCGGCAGAGGCTTCGATGTTGCGCGCAGGGCCTTCGTCAGCGCTGACTACGTGCAGATCGACGCCAAGCTTTGCCGCATGCAATCCACGCGGCTCTTCAATTCCGCGCTGACCATCAAGCGCAAAGCCCAATGGCAGCACGTGCAAGACACGGCGACCAACTAAAGGCGCTTGGCCGCGTGCAAGATTGAGAACGCGCTGCACATCCATTTCCTGGATTGCACGACCAGAGACAGGCGTTTCGGCATGGGCAATGCAGGAATCCGCCCCGCCGCCAGCCATTGAGACAAATACGGAGGACACACGTTCTTCGGCCATCATCTCAGCGTCATGCACGACGGCGGCGATCGCCTGCGTTGCCGCTTCCATATCCACAATGGCACCCTTCTTAACGCCGGCAGACGCCTGATGGCCGAAGCCAAGCAAACGCGGTTTCCGGTCACCGCCAATACGGGCAACCATGCACGCCATCTTTGCGCTGCCGATATCCAGTGCTGCGACGAGGCCCGAGGGCGGCCTGAGTAAGGTCTTGCTCATTTGGTTTTTATTCCCCTCAACTCAACTCTTGCGGCCTGGCTTGGACGCATCATCGTCACCAAGCCCAGGCATCTCAGCACCAGGTGCCAGACGCACGATCAGCCGATCATGCAAACGAAGGTCAATTGCGACGATGTCCCGCTGGAACAGGCCGTGTTCTTTCTCAAGCTCTCTCAACCGCGTCAGCGCCTCTGCGGGCGCTACGGCTGGCAGGCGCACGTCAATCCGGTCATCGATGCGGATATTCCAGCGTCGTTCACCGACATAGACGGCAGCGGTCAGGCGGGTCGCGATCTGCTGCTCAACGGAAACCAAATCCAGCAACCACTTGGCTTTTTGATTGGCCCCTTTGCCGACCATGATCGGTAGATCAGCGTAATCAGCGGGACTGACCGTGCGGATTGGCTTGCCCTCGGCATCAATGACCTGCAGGCGCTGGTTCATCTGCCAAAGCGCTAGCGGCTCCCGCTCAATCAAGCGAATGTTCAATCGGTTTGGCAGGGCGCGGGCAACGATTGCGTCCTTAACCCATGGCAGGCCAAGCAAACGTTTGCGCGCGGCATTGCCATCAAATTCCAGGATCGGCTCACCACGAACAGCACCAATGGCCTTCAGCGCTTCGTCTTGATTGGTGCGGCGGAGGCCATCAATCCATACTTGGTCCACTTCGAACCCAAGGCGGAGGCTAGCCAGTAGCGCTTCTGACTTCATACGCGCGGCAAAGCTATCTGGCCCGCCATCGCTAGCAACCAACCAGGTAACACCGCCCACGACTCCAGCAATCAACAGCCAAGGCGTTGCGAGCGCACCCCAGTAAGCGAGCTTCCAAGGGCTGATACGGCTACGGCGGCGCACCACGGTGGGCCGCGTCTCCTTATTGATGAATGGGATTAAGGCCCGCATCGTGCGTCCTCCACCATCAATGTCACGAGGGCTGGGAAATCGATGCCCGCGTTCTCAGCGATCTCAGGGACCAACGACGTCTCAGTCATGCCGGGCTGGGTATTGATCTCCAGCAGGTAAAGGCCATCTGTATCGGGCTTGCTATCATCCCAACGGAAATCCGCCCGCGTGATGCCACGGCATCCAAGGGCACTATGGGCTGCAACGGCGGCTGCTTCCGAAGCGCTCAATACGTCTGCGGGCACGTCGCTTGGCTGGATGTGCCGGGAGCCGCCAGGGGCGTATTTTGCTTCGTAATCATAGAACTCAGCTTCTGAGAGAATTTCGAGCGCGCCGAGCGGACGGCCGTTCATAACAGCGACTGTTAATTCTCGCCCCGGTACATAGCGCTCAACCAGCGCTTCGACGCCGAAGCCCCATTCTTGGCCGATTGGCGAGCGGTTGCCGCCTTCCGGCACAATGATAACGCCAACGCTGGAGCCTTCTGCGACCGGCTTCACAACATAGGGCGCGGGATAAATGTCATGTGCATCTTCAAGCGCCGCCACTTGCCCATCCGGCACCTGAATGCCGACGGCCTGAAACGCTGTCCGCGCTGCAGCTTTATCCATTGCTAGAGCCGACGCGAGGACGCCAGAATGGGTATAGGGAACGCCCATCAGCTCAAGCAGGCCTTGAATGCAGCCATCCTCACCGAACCGGCCATGCAGCGCGTTAAACGCAACATCTGGCTTCGGAGAAAGTGCGGCTGCGAGCGCTTGAATATCGCTGGTCACGTCAATTTCGGTTACATCGAACCCGGCCCGCCGCAGCGCGCCGGCACAAGCCTTACCGCTGGAAAGCGAGACTTCGCGCTCGGCTGATAATCCGCCCATGAGAACTGCTACACGTGTCATGCGCTGCCCTCCGGCAATGGACGACCAACGCGTTTGATTTCCCAATGCAGATCAATGCCGCTTGATTGCTTAACAGCCGCATGGACAGCGTGGCCCAGCGCTTCGATATCAGCGGCACTGGCACCATCTAGGGCGATCAAGAAATTGCAGTGCTTTTCAGAAACCTGCGCACCGCCGATTTGCATGCCACGGCATCCGGCAGCGTCAATCAGCTCCCACGCCTTGCCGCCTTCAGGATTGCGGAAGGTGCTACCGCCAGTGCGAGATCGGAGCGGCTGGCTTTCTTCCCGTTTTGCCTGCACATCCAGCAGACGCTGACGCACGAGAGCGGGATCATCCTCAACGCCGCGGAACGCAGCGCGGACGACAATGTCATCAACGGCCAGATCAGAATGCCTGTAAGCAAATCCCAGGTCATCGGCATCAAGCCGCAGCACTTCCCCATCCCGCGTCACGACTTCGGCGGAAACCAAGACGTCCGTTACTTCGCCACCATATGCGCCCGCATTCATACGGACGGCACCGCCAACAGAACCCGGTACACCTGACAGAAACTCTAAGCCGCCAAGGCCTGCATCTGCGCCGCGCCTTGCGACATTCGCCGCGAGTGCGCCAGCGCCAGCGACGACGACGTCATCATCAGCATCTACATCGGTGAACCCGGCCCGCAGCAAAATGACGACGCCCCGCACGCCACCGTCACGAATAATGACATTCGAACCAACACCGAGCGGCCATAGAGGCACGTCATCTGGCAAAGCCGCCATGAAGACCGCGAGGTCGTTGACGTCCGCTGGGCGGAACAGAACATCTGCTGGGCCGCCAACGCCAAACCAGGTGAAGTGGGCTAATGGCGCATCAAACGCAATCCGGCCTTTAACGCGTGGCAGCGCATCACGGAAATCTTGTGGGATGGAAGCGGTGGCGTTCATCCGGCCCCTCCCTCATCGATCAGCGCTTCAAGCTCACCCGGCAGGGTCGCGGCCCAACGCGTAATGGTTCCAGCACCTAAGCAGATAACGAAATCGCCCGGTGCCATATCAGGAGCAATTGCTGCGGCCAGCGCTTCTGGGTCATCAATCGTCTGAACGGATTTATGACCGTGGGCGATCAGGCCCTCTGCCAGCGTTTCATGGTCAATGCCGTCAATCGGCGCTTCGCCTGCTGCATAGACTGGCGCGATGATCACGTGATCCGCGTCATTGAAGCAGGTGCAGAATTCATCCAGGTGATCGCGAAGGCGCGAATACCGGTGTGGCTGCGCAACAGCGACGACACGGCCCGTCGCAACACTGCGGGCGGCGGCCAGCACGGCAGAAATTTCAACCGGGTGATGACCGTAATCGTCGATGATCGTGACGCCTGCGACTTCGCCCGTCTTCGTAAATCGCCGCTTCACACCGCCGAATGCCGCCAACCCACGACGAACCTGTGCATCCGCAACGCCAAGCTCCAGCGAGATAGCAACGGCGACAAGTGCGTTCTGAACGTTGTGCCGCCCGAACATTGGCAGCTCAAGGCCTTCAATAAGGATATCTTCACGGGAACCTGGCAGGCGCGCGATTACATCAAACTTTGCACCCTCGGCCCGCAGCTCCACGTTCTCTGCACGAACGTCCGCCTGCGGGTTGAAGCCGTAGGTGATGATGCGGCGGTCGCGCACGGCAGCGGTTAGCGCTTGGGCTTCCGGATGATCAGCGCAGACCACAGCAAAACCGTAGAACGGGATGTTTTCAATGAACGTGCGGAATGCCTGGCGGACAGCATCGAAGCTGCCCCAGTGGTCAAGATGTTCCGGATCAACGTTTGTCACAACGGCAACGGTGGACGGCAGTTTCAAGAAAGCGCCGTCGCTCTCGTCAGCCTCAACGACCATCCATTCGCCACCACCAAGATAAGCGTTGGCACCAAGGGCGTTGATGATGCCGCCGTTGATGACAGTCGGGTCCATGCCCGCTTCCGCAAGTACGGCGGCGACAAGTGATGTCGTTGTGGTCTTGCCGTGAGTGCCACCAATCGCGATAGCGGACTTAAGGCGCATCAGCTCCGCCAGCATTTCAGCACGGCGGACCACAGGAATACGGCGCGCCCGGGCGGCGTCAACTTCGGGGTTGCCGTCCTTAATCGCGGAAGACACAACAACCACAGCCGCTTCGCCAATATTGGCTGCGGCATGGCCGATATGCACCGTCACGCCAAGCTCATGCAGGCGTTGGACCGACGGGCCAGCAGCCACATCAGAACCTTGCACCTTGTAGTTCAGGTTCCGCAGCACTTCAGCGATGCCGCTCATGCCAATGCCGCCAATGCCGACAAAGTGGATTGGGCCAATGTCGAGAGGAATACGGTTCATGCTGCGATCCCTCCCAATGTTTGGGATGCTGCGCTGCGGCTCGACTGAAGCGCAGCCGCCTCAATCACATCCGCCAACGCCTCTGCCGCGTCCGCGCGAGCCGCACTTCGGGCGGCGGTGGCAGCAGATTGGAGGCCTTTCGGCG